>ERZ827197.1585-NODE-1585-length-17851-cov-3.150989_pt1 | contig 17851 bp, 14 predicted proteins | sample MGYA00519867_ERZ827197 | MGnify/ENA primary metagenome ERZ827197 (study PRJEB31778, sample SAMEA3449278) | human gut metagenome | biome: human gut; feature: human-associated habitat; material: faeces | place: United Kingdom | collected 2010/2012 ...
CTAAAATGCAAAAGAATTTTATTACGTTTGGAGCCTATGTTGCGCTGTTTCCACAGTTGATCGCGGGGCCGATCGTCCGTTTTAAGGATGTCGCAGAACAATTGGATCATCGAAAAGAGACGATTTCGCAGTTTAGTAAAGGAATCCTTCGATTTATGGTGGGACTCGGAAAGAAAGTGTTGATCGCGAATCAAGTGGGGGCCCTTTGGAGCCAGATTGCGGCGATGCCGGACAGTGAGTTGACGACTGCGATGGCATGGCTTGGTGTAGTGGCGTTTACATTGCAGATTTATTTTGATTTTTCGGGATATTCGGATATGGCAATCGGTTTGGGCGCAATGTTCGGTTTTACCTTTCCGGAAAACTTCAATTATCCATATGAATCAAAAAGCATTACGGAATTCTGGCGCCGCTGGCATATTTCGCTGGGGACGTGGTTCCGGGAATATGTGTATATTCCGCTGGGAGGAAACCGCCATGGTGTCGGACGTCAGATATTAAATCTGGCAATCGTGTGGTTTTTAACCGGATTGTGGCATGGCGCATACTATAATTTCATATTGTGGGGAGTGTACTATGGCGTGCTTCTTGTGCTTGAGAAATTTGTATTAAAAAAGGTGTTAGATAAATTACCTGCGGCGTTTGGACATATTTATACGATGTTATTTGTCATGATTGGATGGAGTTTGTTTTCGTGGCAGGACATGACAGACAGTGCAAATTATATGCGTGCGATGTTTTTCCGGACCGGAGCGGGAGTTGTGAATCAGCAGACGATGTATCTTCTGGTATCCCATGCGGCTTTGCTTGTCATTGCCGTCATCGGATCGCTGTCCGTTGTAAAACGGTTTCTAATTTGCAGAGCTTTTCCCGAAGATACGGCACGTAGAGAGATTGCAGCAATTCTATTTACTATCGTATTGTTTATTGCCTGCGTCGCATTGCTTGTGAATTCGTCTTACAATCCGTTTTTGTATTTTCGGTTTTAAGGAGGTGGCAAAGTGAAAAAGCTAAAAATATTGTCGATTATTGTCTTTTGTGTTATGCTGTTTGGGGGCGCAGTCATTACGGCGGTTTTACCGAAAAAAGCGTATTCCGATTTGGAAAATAGAAATTTGGAACAGAAACCGCAGCTCACCAAAGAGCAGTTTTTACAGGGAAAATATCAGGAAAAATACGAAGCTTATCTGAGCGACCAGTTTTTCTTGCGGGATCGATGGGTGGATCTGGCGGTGACCCTCCAAAAACAAATGGGAAAAAGGGATATCAACAATGTTTATCTGGGAAAAGAAGGTTATCTTTTAGAAAAAGACGACGAAAATGAGTATGATAAAGAACAAGTGGAAGAAAATGTAAAAACGTTGTCTTCCTTTCTGAATGATATGTGTGAAATGTTTGGCGAGAAGCAGGTAAGCTGTCTGATGATTCCATCGAAGACACTTGCACTTTCGAAATATTTGCCGGCATATTCGCAGGTTTCCGAGCATACCGAGGTGTTAGATGCATTGCAAAAATCTCTGTCACATCCGGAACGGATGATTTATCTGAAAGATGCTATGCAAAGCCACCAGAATGAATATATCTATTATCGGACCGACCACCATTGGACGACGCTCGGTGCTTATTATGCGTACAAAGAATGGGCAGAAAAGAGCGGACAGGCAGCCACGAAGCCAATTACGGAGTATACGCAGGAAATGGTATTCGATGATTTTTACGGAACGACGTATAATAAAGTACATGTAAATGTCCCAAAAGATCAGGTTACACTTTTTAAAAATGCATCGCAGGAGGCCGTTCACGTCAATATGGATGACGGCGATGTAGAAGCAGACACGTTGTATTTTCCCAAAGAAGCAAAAGAAGGATTTAACCGCTACAATGTATTTTTATCAAAGAATACCTTTCAGATAGAGATAACGACAAAGGCAAAAACCGGAAAAACACTGCTCCTGATCAAGGATTCCTTTGCCAATTGTTTTGTCCCGTTTTTGACAGAAAATTATGACCGAATTATCCTGATCGATTATCGTTATGGGAAACTTCCAATCGGCCAGATTCTTGACAAATACGAGGATATCACAGAGGTGCTTGTGATGTTTAATACGGAAAAATTTATGCAGAATACAAAACTCGCCGGCCTTGCAAATGCAGAAAAAAAGAAGCAGACATTGGAAGAGTTTAATCCGGATGATTTTTTGGAATAAATAGAGAAAGGAAGAGAGCGATGCTGGAACCGGAAAAAGTACAATTATCGCCAATGCAAAAGACCTGGATCTTAGATCTTGATGGAACTATTGTGGTACATGATGGACCGTATATTCTTGGAAAAGACCAATTTCTTCCGGGAGCGGAAGAATTTCTTGCGAGCATTCCGCCGAATGATATCATTATCTTTCTGACGGCACGCGGCGAGTGGGAAAAACGTCACACGTTGCAGTTTTTGAAAGAAAACCATGTCCGTTATGACCATATTATTTTTGGAGCCGGTCAGGGCGAGCGAATCCTTATCAATGATAATAAGCCAGATGGACTTGTGACAGCGGTCGCCATCAATACGACGAGAGACCGGTTCTGCCGGACAAAATTTGAGACAGATCATGGACTGGGAACGATGTATGACTGAAAAGTTTTGAACAAATGCATATTTTTGCGGAAAAAAGTTTTGAACAAATGCACGTTTTTGCATAAAAAAGTTTTGAACAAATGCATATTTTAGTGTATAATAATTTTGAACAAATGCATTTTTGGCGAAAAAAGGGAAGCATGAGTATGTTTTTTAAGCGAAAAGCATATGAAAAACTGCGTGAATGGAAAGAAAAGTATATTTGAAAATAGTTACATTAAATAAATCATGCCATATAGGGAGTTGGTAAAATGGGTGAAAAACCAAGAGAACCGAGATTTCATGGTGAAGTGTCAGAAAAAAGTCATACTAATATGAGCAAAATTCATAGTAAGGATACCAGCATTGAGTTGAGATTACGATCTGCATTATGGAATAAAGGGATTCGATATCGAAAGAATTGTAAAAATCTTCCGGGAAGACCAGACATTGCAATTACAAAGTATAAAATAGCGATATTTTGTGATTCAGAGTTTTTTCATGGAAAAGATTGGGATATTCTTAAACCTAAACTAGAAAAAGGGAAAAATTCAGATTATTGGATTAAGAAGATACAACGAAATATAGAACGTGATGATGAGAAAGATAAAGAGTTGTTGTTTCAGGGGTGGAATGTATTACATTTTTGGGGAAAAGATATTATGAAGCATACAGATGAATGCGTGAAGGTAATTCAAGAAACGATATTTAATTTGATATTAGAAACAGATGATGTGAGGTGACAAAGTGCTATGAATATGGATCATGTATATAATAAAAGAGACCCAAGATCTATAGAGGCATATGCTCAACAGTTAATTGGAAAAACATTTAATGATGTCATAGAGTATGCAGTAGAGAATAAAATAGCGCAGGAAACAAGGGTTAAATTCTATGGAAATAAGGCTAGAAAAGGTGGGCTGGGAAATTTGCTCGAAGAGTTATATTTTGGATATAAAGCTAATAGTGACCAAGAAGCTGATTTTGCCGAAGCAGGAGTGGAGCTTAAGGCAACACCGTATGAATATACAAAAAAAGGAAAACTTCGTGCTGGCGAGCGTTTGGTTATTACTATGATAGGATATGACGCCCCATTTGAACAAGATTTCTATAAATCTCATTTATGGAATAAAATCCGACTGATTTTGCTAGTATATTATTGGAGAAATAAGCAGTTAAAAAATAATTTGCTCTATAAGATAGGATATGTTAAATTATTCCGACCATCAGAAACTGATTTAATGATTATTAGACAAGATTACGAAATTATCAAGGAGAAGATAATTTCAGGACGGGCACACGAATTGTCAGAAAGCGATACAATGTATCTTGGAGCATGTACAAAAGGTGCAACAGCTGTTAAAAGTACAGTACCTCAATACTATAATAAAAATATTCCTGCGAGGAAAAGAGCTTTTTGTTTTAAAAACTCATACATGACGTTTGTGTTAAATCATTATATATCAGGAAAAGATTTAGATACCGAAAGTATTGTTAGTGATAAACATTTATTGGAATCTACAACCTTTGATCTGTGTATTGAACAACAAATTGCACAATATATTGGTATGAGTGATAAAGAACTGTGTGAAAAATTCGGAAGAGAATATAACAAAAATAAAGCACAATGGGTTAATTTGACATATAAAATGTTGGGGATTAAATCAAATAAAGCAGAGGAATTTGAAAAGGCTAATATTGTTGTCAAATCGATACGAATAGAGCAGAATGGGAAAATAAGAGAGAATATGTCGTTTCCCCCATTTCTTTTTAAAAATTTTGTTAAAGAAAATTTTGAGGAGTCAGAGGTATATCGCTATTTTGATGAGACTCGTTTTTTTTTCGTGATATGGAAAAAAGATGGCGAAGTATATCGGGTGTTAGATTCTCAATTGTGGAATATGCCAGCTCAGGATCTTGAATATATAGTAAGAGATGGTTGGGAACGAATACAAAGAGTGATTGAAAATGGAGTTCAATTTAATAAAAAAGAAACAGTAAAAGGAATTGTTGTTACGAACAGTTTGCCTAAAAAAGGAGATAACCCTATTATTCATATACGACCACATGCAAAAAAAAGTGCATACAGACTACTTGATGGAACAGTCATAGGTGATGTGGAAAAAGATGCAAATGAACTCCCTAATGGAGAATTTATGACTACACAGAGCTTTTGGATTAATAATAGTTACATTCTTAAGCAATTAAAATGTTTAAAATAGGTATTGATCGATGGGGAAAAAGGTGATATAATACTGTATTATAAAAAACAAATAGAAAGAGGCAACTATGAAGAAAACAGTGTGTGAACTATTTGCGGGCGTAGGTGGATTTCGATGTGGATTGAATTCAATCAAAAAAATAAGTGATACACATAAAAAAGAAAAATGGAATACCGTTTGGTTTAGTCAGTGGGAACCAGGTAAAACAAAACAATGGGCCCATGATTGCTATTTATATAGATTTGGACAAGCTTTGGATCTGGAGGGTAATGATACAACTAATGTGGATATTGCCCAAGTAAACAAAAGTAATATTCCTGATCATAATCTTTTAGTAGGCGGATTTCCCTGCCAGGATTATTCAGTAGCAAGAGGCTTAAGTGGTGAAAAAGGAATTGAAGGAAAGAAGGGAGTACTTTGGTGGTCTATACGAGATGTTATTAAGGAAAAGAAACCAGCATTTGTTCTTCTTGAGAACGTTGATCGATTACTCAAGTCTCCTTCGAAGCAAAGAGGACGTGACTTTGGTATTATTCTTGCATGTTTGCAAGAGGAAGGATATAGTGTTGAGTGGCGCGTCATCAATGCTGCAGAATATGGAGCTGTTCAGCGTCGTAGAAGGACTTTCATTTTTGCATATAAAAACGAAACAGAGTATGCAAAGAGGATTTATCAGAAAATTAAATATGATAAGAAAAGTGGTGATAAGGGAATTTCAGCAGCATTAAAATTGATGCAACAGGAGGGCTTTTTTGCTAAAGGTTTTCCTGTAGATGTAATTGATCAAAATAATATAACAACCGAACAGCTTCAAAAAGATATATTTGAGGTTTCAGAAAACTTTGAATTTGTTTTTGAAAATAGTGGATATATGACAGATTCGGTTGTTTATACATGCAAAACAAAACCCGTGATGATTAAATCAAGAGTGATACGGGATATTATGCAGGATAATGTGACAATGCCAGTAGATGAACATTACTATATTCCAAAGGAGCGTTTGTATTATACTGATTCAAATGTTAAATATAGTGATGAAACTAAAGCAGATTTGCCGGCAGAAAGTAGAAAAACATGGCAGTATTTAAAAGGTGGGAAGAAGAGACTTCGCACTTCTGTCAATGGACACCAATATGTATTCTCAGAGGGGCCAATCAGCATGCTAGATGAGTGGGATAAGCCGGCACGTACAATGTTAACGAGTGAAAGTAGTTTTAATCGTAGTACACATATTGTAAAAGATTTAGTTACTGGAAGAATTCGTTTGTTGACTCCGGTCGAAGCAGAAAGAATACAGGGTTTTCCAGATGATTGGACAAAAGAATGTCTTGTTAATGGAAACGTTATTGAAATGCCAGAAAAAATGCGTTATTTTTGTATGGGAAATGCGCTGGTAGTAGATATGATAGAAATTATGGAGAAGCAACTAAGCAAGATATTCGAGGCGGAGTAATATGTCTCAAAGATGGAGGTATATATGGCAGGATATGTGATGAATATGAATGATAAGGAAGCGTTGATTTCATGTATTGAAAGTGGTGTGTATAGTACTATTTTAAATGAACCTAAAAATGGGAAATGGAAACGACCACAAGAGGGAACTTTTGCGGATTACTTTAGTATGAAACCAAATGATCATATATATTTTTTTAATGATAGAAAGATATATGGAATCGGAAAAATAATTGATGTAAGTGCAGATTGCAAATACTTAAATTATATTGGTGCAGATGAACCTCAAAACTTTTCGGAAAAGGAATATGAAGCTAGAAAGCCATTACTTACACTAGCGGATGTAAACAATCGATGCTTTTGTACTTTTGAACCTAGTCCGTATTTTTTCTTGAAAGGAATTGATATGGATGATGCCTTGAATAGTAACCCCGAAAGATTTAGAATGCTACGGGCAATGTGGAAAGTCTCATTCATTAAAATTGATGATGAAGAAGACAAGGCCTTATTGGATGTGATTCTTAAGCGAAATGAAGAAGCCTTGTATTCAGAAGAGGGCATTTTTTCTTATTCTAAAGAGAAACATCAGTATATTGCTCGGAATGTTTCGTCTTTATATCGTATGTCAGGGTATCGTTTGTTGATGGCATGCATTAATGACAAGGATAATAGAATTCAGCATGAAATGGCCATAGAAGCTGCGTTATGTGATATTCTTTCTGGGGATAAAGGAACATTATTTGGTGAGTGGGATTATATTTCTCATCAAGTGGTGGCATCTCCTTTTAAGGCTGTTGACTATATGGACAAAATGGATATATTTGGATATCGATACATTAAAGGGTATAATACTGTTTCCAAATATATGACAATAGAAATCAAAAAAGATCTTGCAGATGTAAGTGTCATAGATCAGATAATGAAATATGTAGATTGGATTCAGAGCGAATATGCACATGGAGACTATTCGATGATTGAGGCGTTTATTGTTGCGGCAGATTTTCCCGAGGAAGTAATCCGATTACGAGATGAAAGATGTATACGATACTATACTAAGGGATTTCGACCATCAGTTTCGTGTGTATGGAGAGGTGTTCGACTGATAAAGTATGAGTATGTTGAGAAAAAGCTGGAATTTATCGAAGTGTAGATATATATAAGACAATACAGTAGAAATTAACGCTAGAGGAGAGATTATTATGGCATTTGATGCAAAAGATCAGACTATAGGAGAATTGTTGAACAAAATATCATTTTCTGTTCCCAGAAACCAAAGGAGATATGTTTGGGATAAAACAAATTGGGAAGAGTTATTAGAAGATGTTCTATTTTCGTGTAAAGCAGATCGAAAAGCACATTTTATTGGAAGCATTGTTTTGAAAGATGAAGGAAAAAGGGAGGGTATTTCACGATATATTATTATTGATGGACAGCAAAGGATTACAACTATTGTACTTGCTTTGATTTCTATTATGAAATTGTTCCTTGAAAAAAACATGAAAAATGAATTTTTAGGGACGGTTGATTACATAATGACTAAAAATAACATTAATCAGCAAATGCCAATACTTACATCTTCTTATCATATTTCATTAGAAAAGATGATTAATAAAATAATAGATATACAAAATGATGATAATATGACAATAGATAGGTTTGTAAATTCATGCATTTTATCTGTTCAAAGAGATAAAGTGATAGGTGATGCTGTAAAATTTTTCTATGAGTCGATTAAGAAGGATATAAATCAGTTTGATGGACAAGTGGAAAAAAGACTTTTATCAATTAGAGATGCTATAATAGGAATGGTTTTGGTAAGCATTATTTCGTCAACAGAAGAGGATTCATATACAATTTTTGAAATTTTAAATGCACGTGGACAGGAATTAGAACAACATGAATTATTGAAAAATTATATAATGCGATACATCGATCCAATAGAAAATCGTGACATGGCTAAGGAAAAATGGGAGATAATGGAAAAAGAATTGGGAAAATATTTTAAAAGATTTATAAATCAATATGTATGGCATAGATATGGGACGATTGATAAATTATCTACATATCGTATCATTCAGAAAAAATCAAAAGGAGATAATATTAATGATTTATTGGATGATATATTGTTAAAAGCAGGATATTATTGTAAATTTATTAACCCTGTTTTTGGAGATGATGGTAATTGTTCTCAAGTTGAATATGAAGTATACTCTTTTTTTAAAAGTAAAAGGCAAGAACAATTTCGACCACTTTTATTGAGTTTATTACATCAGAAGGAATTGGGAGGAGTGGATGAGAGTTTATATGAGCAAACATTAAAATTCTTATATAATTTTTTTGTGTGTTATACGATCATTGGTAAAGAAAAATCCAATAATTTGCGCGATACAATAATACAATATGCAACTATTCTAGAAAATGAATATTCTAATGATAAGCTGTTTTTATTTGCTGAAACTATTAAGCGGAAAATACCAAGTTATGAATGGTTTGAGAAATCGTTCAGTACTTTGGGATGGTCAAATCGCACAGAGATTTTTAGGGATTCAAAAGATAAAGAAAGAGTGAAATTAGTATTGGAAATAATTGAAAAATTTGTTTCACAACGAACTGAAATTGGTGAATTTACTGTTGAGCATATATTGCCAGATTCTGAGGGGGAGAAAAATGCACATATAGGGAATTTGATTCCGTTAGAAAAAAATTTGAATGAAAAGTGCAAGGCAAAAGCCCTAGAAAAGAAGTGCGTGTACTATAAGCAATCCAGTTTTTATACCGCTAGAGGTATTGTGAATCGCTATTCGGGAAAAACATTTGATGTGACAGCGAGAACTAAACATTTAGCTAAAATGATTTATAATAATATTTTGGAGTTGAATCAGTTGTACTATTTAGATAAATAAAAATGTTTTCTGTTTAATCATGTAATGCTTAAATAGATGATAATGTAGCTTTTGATTATGAATTTAAACATAGTATTATAATTTTAAGTTACTTTATTGGAGAAAGAAGCGTATAGGTATAGATGGATGATGAAAAAGCGCATTTTTTAGATATGAAAACATCAAAAGTGTTAACAAATAAGTTGTTTGTAAGGGAGTTTGAGTGTCATGGACAACATACAATTTGACATTGTCAATCAGGATTTGAATCCGACATTTCTCTTTTCTTGTCAGGTTGACCGGAAAGAGAGCGAAAATAATTATCATAAGCACGATTTTATTGAGATCGGAATTATACTAAAAGGGAAAGGTATTTATCATCTAAATGATGAATATGTGCCGGTCAAACAGGGAGATGTTCTGATCTTCAATCCGGGAATCGGCCACGAGAGCATTATCCGTGAAGGTGAAGAAGGCCGGCTGGAATATTTTGTCGGACTTACGGATGTATCGTTTTGCAATATGCGCGAAAATCAGATTGAGCTGAAGGACGGTAGCAATATGCTGCATACTTCCGGGAAAACGAGGCGTGAAATTTTCCAACTTTGTGAGAAAATGGAAAAGGAAAATACTGAGAGAAAACCGGGAAGTTATTTTATGCTGAAGGCGTATTTAACACAGCTTCTGCTGCATATCGTGCGCGAAGAAATAGAACCGGTTCCAGCCATGAAAGGCCGTGAATTCGAGTCTACCGGAAAAAAATACGTCGCTGCTCAGATCGCAGATTATCTCGATGAACATTATGCGGAGAAGATTTCGCTGGATCAGATTGCGGAAAATATGTATCTGAGTCCGTATTATATTTCCAAGATATTTAAGTCGGAAATAGGAGAATCGCCGATTCATTACCTGATCCGCGTGCGACTGGAACATGCCAAAGAACTGCTGGAACAGAAGGAGGATTTTGGCGTCGCGGAGATCGCGGAAAAAGTGGGGTACGACGATGCGTATCATTTTAGTAAATTGTTTAAAAAGACATATGGGATGTCACCATTGAAGTATCGTAATAGAAAGGGGTAAGGGAAATTCCGGGGTTCATAGAACTATTCCGAAATTCCCCGCCCATACATTTCCCTTTTGCAGAATAATACATGTGAACGGACAAGAAAATCCATTTCTTTTCCGTTCGTTTTTTGTATACTATACAAAGACAGACGAAGGAGGTGGTTTTATGCCATTGAAATATCAGGTTCCGGATGATAAAAAAGTCCGTGTTATCGTGGACAGCGATGCGGCGTGCGAGGCGGATGATCCGTTTGCAATCGCACATGCGTTACTGTGCGATAAGTTTATTGTGAAGGCAATTTTTGCGGAACATTTTAACTGTGAAGGAAGTATGAAGCAGAGTTTTGAAGAGATTCAGAGAGTCGTGAAGGCGATGAAAAAAGAAGTTCCGGTTCTTATGGGAGAAATTGGAAAAATGTCAGAAAAAGGAACCGGGGAGATTTCGGAGGCTTCGTCATTTTTGATCCGCGAGGCATTGCGGGAAGATGACAAACCGCTGTATGTTCTCTGCATTGGGGCGATTACGAATATTGCCTCGGCGATACAGGCGTGCCCGGACATTGTTCCGCATATGACGGTTGTGTGGATCGGGGGACAGAGCCACGAGCACAGCACCGGCGAAGTGCGGGAATTCAATGCAGGAAATGATATCGAAGCAGCGAATCTTGTGCTGGGAAGCGGGGTTCGGTTTTGGCAGATTCCAAACGATGTGTATGGCAGTATGCGCATCAGTCTCGCCGAGATTCAGATGCGGGTCGCACCGTGTGGTGAGATTGGGAAGCATTTGTTTGAGCAAATGGAGACTTATAACCGGTCGGAGCGCGCCGGATGGACGCCAGGGGAGAGCTGGACATTGGGTGATTCGCCGGCGGTAGGTGTTGTCATGGATGAATTTTGCGGAAAATATCACGAGACGGAAGCGCCGGTCATCAACGAAGATACGACCAACCGTTTTGAGAGCGGAAGGCCGAAAATCCGCGTGTATACGTCGATTGATCCGCGTTTTATAGTAGAAGATTTTATCGCAAAATTGCAATGTTTTTATGGAGGAGAAGAATCGTGAAAAAGATAGATATAAATACAAATAAAGTGGTAAATTTTACGAATAATACATTTTCCTGTATTGGCACAGGGCGTATGGATTTGGCATTACATAAAGAATATCTGGATCAGCTTGCCCTTGTGCAAAAAGAGATTGGGTTTGATTATATCCGCGGTCATGGATTGTTTTGTAAAGATATGGCAATTTATCAGGAGCGCGAAGAGGCGGACGGAAGTATCGTCGAGGAGTACAATTTTACGTACCTTGATCAGGTGATGGATGCGTACCGGGATCTTAATCTGAAGCCGTTTATCGAGTTGGGATTTATGCCGGAAAAGATGGCAAGTGGTGAAGAAACGGTATTTTATTGGAAGGGAAATATCACGCCGCCGGCAGATTATGACAAATGGACCAGACTTGTGCAGAACACGCTTCGTCATTTGATCCGTCGTTATGGGGAAGAGGAAGTGTTGACATGGCCGATTGAAGTGTGGAATGAGCCGAACCTTGCGGTATTTTGGAAAAATGCGGACAAAGCGGAATATTTCCATCTTTATGAAGTCAGCGTGAAGGCGGTGAAAGAAGTCAATGCGTCGCTGCGTGTCGGAGGACCGGCAATCTGTGGTGTCGATGATGTGGCATGGCTGACCGATTTTCTTGAATTTGTCAAGGAAAAGAAACTGCCGCTAGACTTTGTGACGAGACATCATTATACCAGCGAAGTGCCGGAAAAATGCGGACATTACAGCTATGTTGCATTGCATCAGCCGGAAGAGGCATTTGAGGTGTTGGAAAAGTCCAGAGAAATTGTGGATAACTACGAAGAATTTGCCGGAAAAGAGATTCATATTACCGAGTTTAATACCTCGTATGTGCCAAATGCGCCGGTGCACGATACGTGTTACAATGCGGCTTATGTCGCGCACATGTTGTCAAGGCTGGGCGACTGCCATGCGTCGTATTCGTATTGGACGTTTGGCGACGTGTTTGAGGAATGGGGCGTGCCGTTTACGCCATTTCACGGAGGATTCGGTCTGGTTGCCAACGGCTGCATTCCGAAGCCGACATTTTGGACATTTGCTTTTTATAAGGGCTTGGACGGCGTCTGCATGCACCGCTCGGAGGAAATGCTCGTCGTAAAAAGAGAAGACGGTTCGTATTATGGCGTGGCCTGGAACCCGGATAATGACGGAAACGGCGGCACATTGGAACTTGACATTAATATTGATATGGTAGAAAATGGAAAATATTGTGCGGTAACAAGACTTGTGGATGAAACACATGGAAATCCGCTGAAAGTCTGGCATGACCTCGGCGAGCCGGCGAATCCGACGCGCGGGGAAAATGCGCTGCTTCGCGAGGCAGCACATCCTTTTGTGGCGACGCGGCAGGTTGAGGCAGCAGAAGGTAGGTTGACCCTGCCTGTCACATTGGAAAAAAATGGAATCCTTGCGTTCGAACTGCGCCCAGTGGAATGCAGTCAGGATGCGGGCTATGATTACGAGAAAGTGCTTTCGCAGAAAGTGACTTCCCGATAGAGAGGAGAGACACTATGACACCATTAAAATGGTTTTCCGGATTTTTGAAAAAATACCGGCTGGTGATCGTGATCGGACTCGTGCTGATGACGGTCATTGTCGCATGCGCGATCGTAAATCCGTACATTTCCGGAATGATCGTTGATGATGTGATTCAAGGAGGTGCGTACGACCTTTTGCCGAAACTGATTGGCATTATGCTCGCAGTGACGGCAGTGCGTGCGATCCTTCGTTATGCCACACAGATGATGTTTGAAACCTGTTCGCAGGGGGTGCTTTACCGCATGCGTGACGCGGTGTACCGCAAATTGCTGCAGGAAGATTTTGCCTTTTACAACCGCAACCGGACGGGGGATCTGATGAGCCGCCAGACCGGAGATATGGACGCAATCCGGCATTTTGTCGCCTTTGTCATTTACACGGTATATGAAAATATACTGATGTTTATTTTTGCGCTTGTGATGATATTTATGGTAAATGTGAAACTGGCATTGTGTATGATGGCGGTGTTGCCATTCTGCTTGTTTACCACATATTTACAGTCAAAACATGTAAAGCCGAGATTTCACGAATGCCGCCAGAGTTTTTCCAGCCTCAATGCCTTTGTGCAGGAAAATATCAGCGGAAACCGCGTGGTAAAGGCATTTGCAAAAGAAGAATACGAGAAAGAAAAATTTGAAAAAGAAAACGATAAATATCGCGAGGCAGAGCTTGGCGCCGCTTCGATCTGGTGTCGTTTTGTACCGATTTTTGAGCTGCTTTCCAATCTTTTGATGGTCGTACTTATTTTGTATGGCGGATACCAGGTGATCTGCGGCGAGATGACATTGGGAAATCTTGTCACAGTCAACGGGTATCTGTGGATGCTCTCCAATCCGCTTCGTTTCGCGGGTTGGTGGGTTAATGACGTACAGCGTTTTATCACATCGGTGGAAAAAATCTACGACACGTATTCCAAAGAACCTGACGTTAAGAAGCCGAAAAAGGGCATTAAGCGCAAGGAAATGCAGGGAAATATCGAGTTCCGCAACGTTTCTTATGAAGTGGAAGGCGAGGACATTATCCACAATATCAGTTTTTCGGTGGAAAAAGGACAGACCGTAGGGATCCTTGGTTCTACAGGAGCCGGAAAATCGACAATCATGAACCTTCTTTGTCGTTTTTACGATGTGACGGAAGGAGAAGTTCTGGTTGATGGAATTGATGTAAAAAATTGGGATTTGCATGATCTGCGCGACAATATCGGTATGGCGATGCAGGATGTCTTTTTGTTTTCCGATACGATTGAGGGAAATATTGCCTACGGAAAGCCGGACTGCACTTTTGAAGAGGTCAAAGAGGCAGCGGTTATGTCGGATGCGAATTTGTTTATCAAGGCGATGCCGGACGGCTATCAAACGATTGTTGGCGAGCGCGGAGTAGGACTGAGCGGCGGTCAGAAGCAGCGCATTTCTCTTGCGAGAGCGCTTTTGAAAAAGCCATCCATTCTGATTCTCGATGATACGACTTCTGCCGTCGATATGGAGACGGAAAGTTATATTCAGGAACAGCTGAAAAAACTTGGCAGAAAACATACCGTGTTTGTCATTGCTTACCGCATTTCTTCGATTAAAGATGCCGATGTGATCTTTGTTATGGACGAAGGGCGGATCGTCGAGCGCGGTAATCACGAGAGCCTTTTGAAGCAGAATGGCTATTATGCAACCGTTTACAAACATCAAAATGGAATGGAGGGATAAAAAATGGCGAAGCGAAATACGTTTTCTGAGGATGAAATTTACGATGAAAAATTTGATATCAATCAGGTAAAGCGCCTGTTTCATTATGTGAAACCTTATCGCACCCAGATTGCGCTGATTGCCATATTGATGCTAAGTTCCTCCGGACTTTCGATGTTGATTCCGACATTTTTTATGAAAGTGATGGACGACTGTATTCCGATGGGAATGGCTGGAATGAAGCCGATTTTAGGTTACGTTGCGGCAATCCTTCTGATAACGGTGTACGGCATGATCAGCTTAAAACTGAAAATCCGTTATATGAGCCGTATCGGGCAGAATATCGTGCATGAGATACGAAGCGATATTTTTAACCATTTACAGGAATTACCATTTTCGTATTACGATGAAAGACCGCATGGAAAAATCCAGGTTCGAGTGGTAAATTATGTAAATAATTTGAGTGATCTGCTGTCAAATGGTATCATCAATACGATTACGGATCTCTGCAACTTGTTTTTTATCGTAGGTTTTATGATTGCGATCAATGGGAAACTTACGCTGCTTTGTATGTGCGGACTGCCGGTGCTTGTGTTTGTTGTGGTGTTAATTAAGCGCAAACAGCATAAATCCTGGCAGATCCAGTCCAATAAGCAGTCCAACCTGAATGCCTACATCGCCGAGAGTATCAATGGTGTGCGCGTGACGCAGTCGTTTGTACGAGAAGAGGAAAATATTGACATTTTTAATGGGCTGTCACGAAGTTATCGAAAAGCGTGGATGCGCGCAGTACGTTACAATTTCCTGATGTCACCGATGGTGGATATTATTTCCAATATCACGACAGCGTTTATCTACGTACTTGGAATCCAATGGATGTTTCAGCCGGATTCCGGTATTACGGTCGGTGTGTTGGTAGCATTTACCGCATATATCAGCCGCTTCTGGAACCCGATCAATACGCTGGCATCTTTTTACAATTCGCTCCTCACGGCGATTTCGTATCTGGAGAGAATTTTTGAGACAATTGATGAGCCGGTCGATGTCAAAGACCGTGAAGACGCGGTCCCGATGCCTCCAATCTGTGGAGAAGTCGAGTTTCAGGATGTTACTTTTAGTTACGAACCGGGAGTCGAGATTCTTCAGCATGTAAATCTGAAGGCGGAGCCGGGAAAATGTATCGCGATCGTCGGACCGACAGGAGCCGGAAAGTCGACGATTGTGAATCTTATCAGTCGTTTTTACGATGTGGACAGCGGAAAAGTGCTGATCGATGGCATCGACATCAGCGGCGTGACCTTGAAAAGTCTTCGAAGCCAGATGGGAATTATGATGCAGGATAGTTTTATCTTTTCCGGAACCATTATGGACAATATCCGCTATGGCAATCAGGACGCAACGGATGAGGAAGTGATCGAGGCGGCGAAAGTGGTCTGCGCGCATGATTTTATCATGGAAATGGAAAATGGCTACCAGACGGCCGTAAATGAACGGGGAAGCCGTCTTTCCGCCGGACAGCGCCAGTTGATCTCCTTTGCGAGAGCACTTCTTGCGTGTCCGAACATTCTCATTATGGATGAGGCAACGTCGAGTATCGATACCGAGACGGAAATCCTTCTGCAAAAGGGATTAAACCGCCTTCTGGAAGGAAGAACTTCGTTTATTATCGCGCATCGTCTTTCGACGATTAAAAATGCGGACGAAATTTTGTACGTCGACAAAGGCGGTATCGTGGAACGTGGAAATCACGAGGAACTGATGGCGAAACGGGGCGAATATTACCGCCTGCAGATGGCGCAGAAGAGTTGAGACTGTGTTTTGGGGGCTTTTAGTGTTTATTTTGACGATGGCAGATGGCAGGAAGGGAGAAGGACTGTCGGCGGGTGTGGTCTGTCGGGTCAAATATGGCGAGTGGGTCAAAGGAATTGGCGGCGGATGTGGTCTGTCGGGTCAAGATTGTTGCGTGGGTCAAGAGGCCTGTTGGCGGCGTGTGGTCTGTCGGGGCGAAAAGGGCGAGTGGGTCAAAAGAATTGTCGGCGGGTGTGGTCTGTCGGGTCAAGTATGGCGAGTGGGTCAAAGGAATTGTCGGCGAGTGTGGTCTGTCGGGGCGAAATCGCTGCGTGGGTCAAGGGGCCAGTCGGCGGAGTGTGGCCTGTCGGGTCAAGTATGGCGAGTGGGTCAAGAGGCCTGTTGGCGGCGTTTGGTCTGTCGGGACAAGTGTGGCGAGTGGGTCAAGGGGACTGTCGGCGCGTGTGGTCTGTCGGGGCGAAAATGTTGCGTGGGTCAAAGGGAATTGTCGGCGCGTGTGGTCTGTCGGCGCGAAAAGGGCGAGTGGGTCAAGAGGACTGTCGCTGGCGTGTGGTCTGTCGGCACGAAAACGGCGAGTGAACCAAAGAAACCACACATATCGTATGCCTCAAACGTCGCAAATCGCCACTCAGATCAAAATTGCCAAAACCCTCAAAACATGATACACTTACTTTAAGAAAATGCAACGAACAGAAAGGAACCAAAGACACAATGACAGGATATCAGATTTTATGGCTGTTTTTATGCTACTCCTTCGCCGGATGGATATTGGAGACTGTGGTGGCGACACTGCGTCAGCGGCGCATCACAAACCGCGGTCTGATTAACGGACCATTTTGTATCATTTACGGAATCAGCGCGGTGTTGATTACGATTACCGTGCAGGAATTGACTGGAGTAGCCTTATTTTTGTTCTCAGCGGTCTATGCTACAGTGGTAGAATGGACTGCCGGACATTTGATTGAAAAAATATATCATGAACGATGGTGGAATTATTCGGATGTAAAATGGAACCTTGGAGGTTACGTTTGCCTTCCTGCATCCATTTTGTGGGGTGCTCTCGGTTTTTTTGCGGTAACAGTAGGAAACCGGCTGCTGCTTGATTTGTTTGGAGTGTGTCCGCTTGTGGTGATGCGCGTGATCCTTTGGGTGATTGCCGGTCTGCTTTTGGCGGATGTACTTTTCTCGCTGATTCCAATTTTTTACAATGGCGAAGGCGTCGAGCTTGTCAAAGAGGCTGATGGAAAATTTACGGAAATGAGCAAACGTATGCGCCATTGGATTACCATGCGCATGACCAAACGTATTCGCAAAGCGTATCCCAAATCTGAAAAAATAGAAAAGGTTGAAAAGCGGACGGACGTATTTGCGTATGGCTGCGGATTTTATAAAGTTGTTTTATTGTTTTTTATCGGTTCCTTTTTGGGAGACATTGTGGAGACAATTTTCTGTCGCCTGAAAGCCGGTGTGTGGATGAGCCGAAGCAGTGTTGTCTGGGGACCATTCAGCATCGTATGG
>ERZ827197.1600-NODE-1600-length-17743-cov-5.576323_pt1 | contig 17743 bp, 10 predicted proteins | sample MGYA00519867_ERZ827197 | MGnify/ENA primary metagenome ERZ827197 (study PRJEB31778, sample SAMEA3449278) | human gut metagenome | biome: human gut; feature: human-associated habitat; material: faeces | place: United Kingdom | collected 2010/2012 ...
CACTGATCTGCGCAATTAAATCCGCACGCTTTGCGCCGTCCTGCACAGTCAGCCCCATGTCGATTGCCAGCTGCTCCAAATCTTCCATTTTCAATTCATCCAGTTGTGTTGCCTCCAGATGCCCAATAGGGGAGCCGTCCGCATTTTTCCCGGTTTCCACGGTAATACCGCCCGCGCTCTTGTCCGCTGCGCTTTTCCCAGCGGCAAGCAGCTTCAGCAACCACTCCGGCACGTTCGCGCCCATTTCGGCGGCGTTTTCAGCAATGCTGCCTAACTCGGTAAAAATGTACCACACCAGCACAACCGGCAGCACCACGCCGTTCACCTCAAGGCCCAGCCCGGGCAGGTTGGCAACGGCCACCGCCAGCACGGCGTCGGTCAGGGCGCACACCAGCACAACGACCACCATCCCGGCCTTGTGCCAGATGCCTGCGCGCGCCACAGCGCTTGACCACTCGCCTTTGGACGCCGCAGCCGCGCTGCCACTGATCCAGTCGATCACCATGCACACAGCCCAGGCCAGCACCAGCCACCCCAGCCAGCCAAAGGCCGCCGAAAACGCCGCGCACAGCGCCGTCACCGCCGCCTTGATCCACAAAAACATATTTTGCTCTTCCATTTTTTCTACCCCTCCACGATCCTGATCCCGTATTCTTCCGCCGCCAGGTGCTCCATGCGGCACCCGCGCGCCGTTTCCCAGCCGGGCGCAAAAATCACCGCGTCCGCTTCGGCCAGCTTCCCCAGCGCCCGCGCCAACAGGGCCAGCGGCGTGGCATCGGTGTCGTCAAACAGGGTGTCCAGCACCGCGATCTCGTCCTCCTGCAGCGCCACCGCCGCGTCGGCCACCAGCGTTTTGCGCTCCCGCACAATGTCGGCCATCCTGCGCCCGCGCATCGGCTGGCTGATAAACAGCTTTGTCATGCCTGTTCCCTCCTTCTTATGCTGCCGTACTGGCGGCCTTGTCCGCGGCCCCCAGCTCGGTCAGCTTGTCCATCAGCGCCTTGGCGTCCCCGGCGCTCACCGGGCCAATGCGCAGGTTCTGCTTTGTGTGCGCCGCGTCGGCGTACTCGGCGCTGTACAGGCCCAGCCCCACCAGGCCCAGCGCCAGCGCCAGGCTGTACACGCTCATGGCCTCAGCGTTCGTCAGGCCGTTGGCCTGCACCGTTTGCAGGGCATTCGCGGCGGGTTCGGCATCCGCCGGGCGGGCAACGCTGGTATAGCTGCCCAGGTGCCTGCGCACCGCCGCGCTGGCGGGCGTAAAATCAGCGTCCAGCCAGTTCAGCGGGTTCACCCGCCTGCCCTTGTACAGCACCTCAAAATGCAGGTGCGCGCCGTAGCAGTTGCCGCTTGCGCCGCTGTACCCGATCAGCTGGCCCTCCGTTACCGCGTCGCCCAGCTCCACAACACGCTTCAGCAGGTGCGCGTACCGCGTTTGCAGCTTTTTCCCGTTGTAATCGGCATGGCGCAGCCGCACCATGTTGCCGTAGCTCTGCATCCCCGTGCAGGTCTTGCCGTCCCAGGTCTGCGCCTGGTCTACCGTGCCGTCCTCGGCGGCATACACCGGCCGCACGCAACTGGTGCCGCTCTGGGTGCGCAGGTCAATGGCATTGTGTGCCGCGCCGCTGGTGTACGTCCAGCCGGCCGTGATGACGTGCTGTGCCAGCGGCCAGGCCAGCAGTACATCGCCGTTTTGTAATCTCATTGGGGTTACACCTCCGTTGTCGTTCAGACATTTTATACTTCAACAAACACCACATTGATTTTGTACCTGTATCCGGCAGGGATAGCTTCTTTTGCTTTTATCATTAGTGCGCCGGTTGAGATATGAGTTGCTTCAAGTATATATTGTTCCCCGTCGCTGCTTCTGATGGCGATGAAATCCCCATCGTCGTCATTCTGGCTCCCATAGCTGGTGTGAATTGATTTTGGCACCCCTTCCACATAAAAAAGTGTTTTGCCTGCTGCAATAGCTGTGCCGCTGGTATTATATTCGCTCTCAAATGTTATACTTAAAAATCCCAGTTTTCCTACTGTATAGCAATAGCACTTGTCCTTTCCGATGCCGTTCGGTATAGTTATGCCTGTTGCAATGTTTGAAAAGGTTATTTCGTGATCTTCTCCAATCGGTATCCCCAGCGCCGTAATGTCGCTCTTGGTCACAGCCGTCGCCGCGCTCACATGGCCGGTGCTGTCCACCGTCACCTTGTACAGCCCGCTGGCCCTTGCCGTGTAGCTGGGGTGGGTGTATGTGGTATCCTGCGCAGGCACACCCAGCGCGGTAATATCACTTTTGTCCACGGCTGCCGCCGCACTTACATGCCCTGTGCTGTCCACTGTCACCTTGTACAGCCCGCTGGCCCTTGCCGTGTAGCTGGGGTGGGTGTATTTGTTTGCCCCGGCTGTTACCCCGTCCAGCTTTGTTTTATCCGCCGCGCTCATCAGGCCCTCTGCGCTTGTTGTGGCGGCGCTGTATGTGGTATCGCTTTCCGGTATCCCAAGCGCCGTAATGTCACTTTTGTCCACAGCTGCCGCCGCACTTACATGGCCGGTGCTGTCCACCGTCACCTTGTACAGCCCGCTGGCCTGCGCTGTGTAGCCGGGGTGGGTGTAGTTGTTGGCGTTTTCGGCAATGCCGTCCAGCTTTGTCTTGTCCGCAGCGCTCATCAGGCCGTTTGTGCTTTGCGTTGCCACAGCGCTCGGCTTTGCTTCAATGGCACTTTTGGCTGCCGCTTCTGCGCTGGCTGCCGCCGCCTCCGCCTTGCTTACGGCGGTTTGGCTGGCTGTTTCCGCGGCGGCCCTGTCTGCCGCTGCGGCTGTCGCGCTGGTTTTGGCCTGCCCGGCATAGTATTCGGCGTTGTCCGCATCCTCGCCGGTTCGGGTCCCTGTTCCGCCTGCCGCCCAGCTTTCGGCGCGCACCGCTGCGTTCCCTGCGCTTTTGGCGTCCGCGTCTGCCTGCACGGCACTCTGGGCGGCCTGCACGGCATAGGCCTGTGCCTGCCGCCTGTCGTCGCCGCTGTCCAGCCCGCAGCCCAAAACCTCGCTCAGCGGGTCCGGCACACTTCTGGTCAATCCGTCTGCTTGTGTTGCCATATCATATACCTCTTGTTACAATCGCGTTGATCGCCGTCAGTCCACTCGGCAGGCCGGAAAGCTTGCCGTTGCTGATGCTCAAGCTCAGGCTCGTGGATGTTGGGCTGCCCCAGCTGGCGCTCTTGTAGTATTTGTCCCCGCAAAAGGCCAGCACGCTTGTGGTGCTTCCGCCCCAACCGCTTGAACTGGATATGGTGCCGTAGCCCCAAATCTTGATTGCCCCATCGGTGCGCTGGAAGCTCACGGCATCGTCCGCGCTGGTGATGTGGTATGCCTCAATGTTGTTGGTACTGCTGCCACTGGATGCCACATTCACCGTCACCTTGCCGCTGCCGTTATGGTAGCCCGCAGGGATGGTATAGCTGCCGTTGGCCGTCATGGTCTTGGCAACCGCCCCGTTGTTGGTCATGGTGCCGGTAATTTTGCTGCCGTTCACATACGCTGTTTTACCGCTTAGGATGCTAGCAGCAGTGGCGGTCGCGTCGCTGGTGTCCACGCCGGAACTGCTGCCCGTGTAGGTGCCTTTAACACCAAAGATGGACACCCCGCTCGCAATGTTGGCGGCCACAAGGTTGCTGTCGCCCTTGATGGTCTGTGCCCCGGTCAAATAGGTGCCGGACGCAATGGTCTGGTTGCTGGTGCCGGGCGTATAGGTCGTGGCGGCTTTGGTGGTCAGGCTCTGCGTCACCTTGCCGCTGCCGTTGTGGTAACCGGCGGGGATGGTGTACGTCCCGTTGGCGGCCAGGGTCTTGCTTATTGCGCCGTTGTTGGTCATAGTGCCGGTCAGCTTTGCCCCGTCAACATAAGCGGTTTTACCGCTCAGAATGTTGGCGGCGGTGGCGGTCGCATCGCTGGTATCCACGCCGCTGGAAGAGCCGCTTGCCGTCACCTTGCCGCTGCCGTTGTGGTAGCCCGCTGGGATGGTCACGCTGGCTCCGGGCGCAATAGTCGATGTCCACGCGCCGTTGTTGGTCATGGTGCCCTCCGCTTTTAATAACACAGCCCCGCCCGAAACGTGGGTTGTAGCATTTTTCCATCTACCGTCTGCTGTAAACGTGCGGCCTTCCAGAACTTGATCTTGAAAGCATGACCCAAAATATGATGAGTTTATCCTGACAACGTTATTCTTGGATTTGTCCCATATAACTTTATCCGTTCCGCTCCCGGAACTTGTGTACACGATATTGCCGGAACTGATTGAAAGGCAATCAGCAGATTCAGCAGCCACATCAACAGGGCTATCAATAGTCCCCGTCACCTTGCTGCCATTCACATACGCGTTTTTCCCTTTGGCAATATCGCTCGCCGTCGCGTCCGCATCGCTGGTATCCACCCCCGTGTCGATCTGCTCCACCAGCGCGGCGTACCCGTCCAGCGTTGTGTCATCCGGCACGGTCACGCCCTTGGCGGTGATCGCCGTGGCAAGGTCGCTTTTCGCCCCGCTTAAGCGGCTGATCTGCGTTTTAATGTTCGTGTCCGCCATGCGCTTCTCCTTTCAGCAGCATCAGATCGCCGCCAGCGCGTCGTAAATATCATCCGTCAGGCTCACGGTGCCGCCGCTCGTGTACCCCGCGGGCACAGCCACGCTCAGGGTCGTCAGGCCGTCAATGGTCAGGCTGGTGGCCCCGTTGTTGGCCATGGTGCCCGTCACCTGGCTGCCGTTCACCCAGGCTTTTTTGCCGCTCAGGATGTTGGCTGCGCTCGCCGCGTCGGTCGTGCTCTCCGTCGTGTCCACATACAGCGCGGGAATGGCCGCCACGCTCACGCTGGAAAGCACCTTGCCGCTGGTCGGGGTCACGGTCTGGGCGCTCTTGGTGGGCGTCACGCTCTTGCTCTCTTTGGTAATGCTCACCTTGCCGCTGCCGCTGTGGTAGCCCTTGGCGATGGTGTAGCTGGTGGTCGTGGTGTCCAGCGTCTTGGTCACAGCGCCGTTGTTGGCCATCGTGCCAGTCAGGGTCTTGCCGGTGCTGTCCACCACGATCTTGCCGGACAGCACATCCGCCGCCGTCGCCGTCACGCTCGAAACGTCCTGGTAGTTGGACGGGATCGCCGCCACCGTCACATCGGACAGGCCATAATAGCCGCTGTCCGGCGTCACGCTCTGCTGGCTCTTGGTCGGCGTCACCTTCTTGCTTTGCAGGTTGTAATTGCCGCCGCCGGAAACGCCGGAAACCGTGCCGCTGCCGTTGTGGTAGCCCTTTGGAATGGTGTAGGTGTCGCCCTCCTGCACCGTCGCGCTCACTGCGCCCTGGTTGGTGATTCCGCTGATGGCGGTGGCCAGCGTGTCCAGGTTGGACGTGCTTTCCGCCATGCCCAGCTCCACCAGCTTGGTGCGGATGGTGTTGCGGTCGTTCTGGATGCGGGTGATCTCGGTCGCAATGTTGGTCTGTGTCGTGTCTGGCATGTTCTATCCTCCTCAAATGGTGCCCAGAAGCACCGCGATGTTGCCCACCTCCACCGCCACGGCGGCGCTGGTCACGGGCAGGGTGTTGTCGGTTTCCACAGCGTCGGCGCAGTCCACGCACAAAGCGCCGCTCTCCCATTTCAGGCCGTGGCCAATGCTCAGGCTTCCGCCGGTCTGCACGGCGCCGGTTTTCAAACTCAGGCTCACCGCCTCGCCGCCGCTCAGGCTCATCTGCACGGTTTCGCTGCTGTTCAGCAAACTCAGCTTCATGTGATCACCCCGCCCAGCAGTATCCGCTCCACCGGCAGCGCCACAATGTTGCTGGCCAGCACCGCGCCGGTCGTTGTCACGGCGCGCAGCTGTATTTCCACGTTGCCGCCCTCCTCAAATTTTAAGGTTTCTTCCTGTGTCAGCGTCACCGTCAGGGTCTTGGCGTCATTGTCGGCGGTAATGCTGTCCTCCCGCCGGGTCACTTCCCTCCCGTATCCCTGCCGGAACGTCAAATACAGGCTCACCAGCGTTCCCGGCTCTATGTCCAGCTCAAACACCAGCGTCGGGGTCGTTCCCTGGGTCATACCATACCCTCCTTGCCGGGCTGTTTTTTCGGCTTTTGCGCCGGTGCGCCCGCTTCTGCCTTTATTTTGCCATGCCGCCGTATCCGGGCGCGCCCCCACTTGTCCCGTAAAATCCAAAACGCCCCCGGTTGCCGCTCTCACACGGCCCGCCGGGGGCATCTTTATGCGTTATTGGTTCAGGAGCTTCATTCCCATTTCTTAAAATCGTCCGCCTCGTACACCGTCAGCCCGTCCACCTTCAGCCTGCACAGCATCTCGGCGATCTCCTGCCGCCCGGCCGTGTCCGCCGCCTGGTATCTCGGCTTCATCTCTTTTGTTATGGCGCTGCGGATCGCTGTGCGCAGTTCCTTGGCGTCTCTGGCGCTGTCCAGCACGCTGTCATATTCCTCGCGGGTCAGGATCCCGGCCTCCATCATCCGGCTTGCCTGCGCCGCCGCTTCCTCGTCGGCCCGCTCCAGCTGCCGCACCCTCTCGTCGATCATCTCCTGCACCGCGTCTGCGTCCGCCGTGTCCAGCGCCGCCGTAATGTCGGCGCTGCCCACCGTCACGCCCCAGCCGGTCACGGTGTCCAAATCGTACACCCGCTCCCCGCCGTATTCCAGCCCCATCAGGGCGTCCAGCATCTCGGCGCGTTCCTCGCTGTCCGCCTGCTGGTACGCCTTGCTGTACAGCTTCGTCACGGTGCTGCGGGCGGCGGTCACGGCGTCGGCGGGGTCGGTGCCGCTCTTTACCTTGGCGTCCACCTGCCCGGCAAACAGCCGGCTCGCCTTGTCAGCGTCGCCGCCGTCCAGCGCCAGGGCAATGCGGTTCAGGTCCTTGTCCATCCCCAGCGGGTCGTCGGCGCCGGCAAGGCCGGTCAGCGTGTCGTATACGCCCTTCACGTCGCGCAGGGCTGCGCTCACCGCCACGCCGGTAACATTGCTCACCGCGTTGGCCGTGCGGTACAGCACCTGGTACAGGCTCGTTGTTTTGCCCGTCAGGTACTTGTTCCACACACTCACCGCGTCCATCACGTCGCCGATCCACTCCACGTCGTTGCGCTTTATGGTATAGGTCGCGTTCCCGTCCGCGCGCTCGGTGATGTACCCGATCACATCCTGCAAAAGCGGCAGGTTCCCCGGCAAATTCACCCCGTCCGCAAAGTTTTCCAGCACGTTCTGGGCATATACCTTGGCCAGGCTCGCCGCCGTCAGGCGTTCGTCGTCGTCCTCGTCGTCGCCGCGCGGGTGCCGCAGGGTGTCCACGGCGGCCGCGGCCGCGGCGGTCGCTATCGCCGTTGCCACATAGGTAACGCCCACACGGGCAAACCTTGCCCGCGCGGCCTTGTCCTTCGGGTTCTGCGCCAGGTTCACCGCCGCTTGGGCCACCATGGCATAGCTTTTAATGGGTTCCGCCATAAAGTTTGTCACCATCTTGGTAAACGTCGCTGTGCTCCGCATGATCTGGCTGCGGTGCAGCACGCTGTCCACCACCTGCGTCTTGTCCACAATCTCGCTCAGCCGCGCGGCGCACTGCCGGTTAAATTCTTCGCTGTCATATTCAAGCTCCGGGTGCTTGTCCAGCGTTTCCAGCTCGCAGGCGTTCCACAAAGCGCCCCAGGTGGTTTTGTCGCCCCACTCCGCCATCGCGGTGCTGGCGCTCCGCACCCGCTCAAGCGCCGTTTCCTCGTCCAGCGCCATGGCGCGCACGTCCTTGCCCAGGTTGGTTTCAAAATATCCCTGGCTTTTCCACCAGGCAATGGCGCAGTATTTTTCGGCTTTCGCCATGCCGCCCTCAAAGGTCTGGCCCTTGGCCCTGGCCGCCAGCCCTTTGCCCAGGTTGGCCGCGCCGCGCCCCAAAGCGCCCCGCAGGTATTTGGGCGCGATCTCCGCCCCCGCGCGGAAGTACGCCGTCGGCTGCTGCACCGCCACGCGCAGGTTCGCGCCCACCTTGGCAACCTTCCAGTTGCGCGTCACGGTGTTCATCAGGCGCTCGCCGCCGCTGGCGGTTTCGGCGCGGCCCTGGCCGTTAATGTCCCGCATCAGCGTTTCAAAATAGTCCTTGCCCTTGCGCCCCAGCAGGTTGTCAATGCCCTCCTTCACACTCACGGCGCTTTCCGGTGCGCGCCAGTTGTACCACTTCATCATGTCGCTTAACGGGATGCACCACCCGTAATAGGTCGCCATCTCCGTCGTGTGCCCAAAAAACGTGTCAAAGGCGTCGCCCACCACCAGCGGGTTGTTGGCGCCCTTCACCAGCGTCTTGGTCATGCCGGCGTTTTTAATGCCGTTCAGCCCGGCCTGCCTGCTGCTGGCTGCCGTTGTGGCGGTAAAGTCGTTGCTGCTGCTCATCGGCCAGTAGTGCGTTTCGGTAAATTTGTCGTACCCGTACAGCGTGTTGCTCACCTCGTTGCCCCACGCCGCCGCGGTCGTGCTCAGGTATTCCTGCATGGCGCGTGCCGTCTGCACCTGCTCGGTCGTCAGGCTGCCGGTAATCTCCGCCAGCTGCCCCGGCGTCAGCTTCACCCGCCGCCCCGGCTTGCCCTTGGCGTCCTTCAGCTGGATGCCGCCGATCATCAAATGCTCCTTTGCCGCCGCGCGCTGGCTCAGGCAGTACAGCTCCATGGCCTGCCCCGGTGTCAGCTCCAGCACGGTGTCCGCCATGCTGGCCGCGTCGGTCACGGTAAATTTGCGCTTTTCGGCCTTGCGCCCCGTCCACTTGTCCACGTCCGTTTTGTCTTTCAGCAGGGCCTGCGTCCACTCCACCGTTTCGCGCAGCTTCCACGCCCGCTTGTCAAACCCTTCGCGTATGGGCCGGTACATCTGCTCTGCCGTGTCGCCCAGGGCGGCAAAATACCGCCCTGCGTCCATCATATCCACGCCAAGCAGCTGCCCCAGGGCGTCGCCCGCCGTGGTGTCGGCGGCGGCCTTCACCGCCTTGCCCAACAGGTTGTTTTTGTTCTTTACCTGTTGCTTTTCCCGCGCGGCCATCTCGGCCACACTCGCGTCGCCCGCGGCGGCAATGGTTTCCCTGCTGCCCTCGGCCAGCAGCTTGTTGGCCTGCGTGATGCTCTTGGTCATGCTTTTCAAAATCACATCCAGCTGCCGCATCTGCTCGCCGCTGAACTGCCCAATCCCCGTCTTTCCGCCGGTCTGCTGCAACAGCGTGTCAATGTATCCCGGCAGGCTGGGGTCAAAATCGGCATAGTCGCCCGCGCCTGCGCCCATGTGTTCCAGCGCCTCGGCGTCCTTGGCCATCAGGGCAATGTCCTTCATGGTTTCCTGCCACCGCTGCGCCGTCGCCGTGCCCGCGTTGCTGGTGTTCCAGTCAAACAGGTTCAGCACGTTCAGCACGGCGGTGCGCATCTTCTTGGGCACATGTTTGGTGTCCGTCGGCTCCCGCAGCCAGGCCGCCAGGGTGCGCACCTGCTTCTGGGCACTGTCCCGGCTTTTGCGGTACAAAAGCCCGTCGTTGCGCCGTTGCATCCGCGTGGCAAACTCCGCCTGCTGGCGCACCAGCTTTTTGTCCCGCGTCTGCACCCATTTCAGCTTTTGCATCCGCTCCCGCATCACGGCGTCGTCCTTGGCGTTCTGTGCCTTCTGCTTGTAAACCTCCAGCATGGCGTCAAACCGCTCTTTCCGGTTGGCGTATGCCTGGTCGTACAGGGCCTTCATCTCGGCCTGCGCGTCCCGCCGCCCCTTGCGGTACTCGGCGCGCGCGGCCTTCTGCGCGTCCTGCGCCGCGCGGTCTGCCATGGTGCGGCGTGTCGGGCTGTTCAGGTATCCCTCCACCGCCTCGTTGGCCAGGTCAAGCGCCAGTGTTTCCATGTCCATGCCATACGGGTTCTCCACCACCGGCACGCTTGCCTCATACACCCCCAGCACCGCGTCGGTAAAGGCGGTAATGTCGGTGTTCTCCGCGTCAAAGGTTCCCGGCCAGCTCTCGGCCAGCTCGGCCTGCATCGTGTCCCAGTTTCCGGCCCCGTCGGTCAGCCGCACGTTCAGCCGGCCAAACAGCGCCTTGCGCACGTTGCCCCACTGCCGCCCGTTTTTGCCGTCGCCGTAGGCGTTCATCAGCTCGGCAAACTCCGCGCTGCCCTGGCGCACCTCCAGCGTCGTGCCGCGCAGGGTTTCGCGCAGCGGTTTATAGTATTCCCGCAGCTCGGTGTTTTTCTGCTCGCTCTCGTTCAGCACCCCGCGCATCACGTCGGTCAGGGCGTCCATCGCGTCGGCGTTCAGCGTCGGCTCGCCGTTGCCTTCCACGTTAAACACCCGCCACAAATCGCCGCTCAGCCTGTCCACGCCGTACTTGCTGCCCGTCAGCTTCAAAATGCGCTGGGCAATGCCCCGCGCGCTCGCCCGGCTTACGCTGTGCCCGCCCGATGCCTTAAACTCCTGCCGCAGCACCTCCATCTGCTGTTCCATGTACAGGTTTTTCTGCGCCAGCTCCCGGTTCTGCGCCCGCAGGTCGTCATAGTCCGCCTCCGTCGGGGCGCTGTACCGCAGTCCTTCGCCAAAGCCAGCCGTTGTTTCCGTGTCCATGCCAAAGGCATATTTTACATTCGCAGATAAATTTTCGCCCAGTTCCTCCTTGACGCTGCCCAAAAAATCTTCTATACTGATGTTGGAACCGTACAGAGCAACGGCATTCGTGCTGACCTCTCGCCCCTTGAGGGATTCGGTTCCATTTTTAATTTGTCTGCCTGTATGGGCGTACAGGCTTCCCCGCAAGGGTTCCATGCTGTCGGCATCCAGCACCTTCTGGCCGTCCTCGTACATATTTACAACAAAGCGGACCCCCATCAGGCTGCCGTCGCTCATGCGTGCCGCCCCAAGGTACAAATCACTTCGCACCTCCTTGCCGCGCGCTTCCAGCTCGTTCACCTTTACGGCGTTCTCCAAAATCGGCCCGATCTGCCCCACATACGGGGCATTTTTTTGTATCTGGGCCGCGTTCAAAAGCCCGTGCCGCAGCCCAGCCCTCGTCACAACAATGGTATCTCCCGTGTATCGGTTTACCACGCTCCCGCTGTTTTTGCCCGGTATGCGCTGCGTGCTCGCCAGGCCCGCATCCAAAATTTCCTTTACGGGCTTGTCGGCCAGGTCGTTTTCCTCCACCTCGGTGATCTCCATATCCGGCAGTTCCCGCAGGGTTTCAAAGCTCACCTGTTCTTCGCCCGTTTTCCTTCTCTGCGGGTGTTTCTCGGCGTCTACCTTCTTGCTGTACCGGAACCGGTTCAGTTCGCTTTGCTCCGGCAGGCTGCCTGTGCGGTAATATGTTTCCAGGTCGCGCACCACTTCGCTGCCGCGCACCCGGCCTTCGTACCAGCGCGTCGCGGCAGTGCTGCCGTCTTTGCGGCTGATGTCCAGGTTAAACCCATGCTTTGCCGCGCCCAGCGTGTCGGCCATCTCGGCAATGGCCGCCTTCTGCGCGTCGCTCACCTCGGTTTCGGCGCTCACGTCCACGCCGGGGCTTTCCGCCATCACCCGCACATTGCCTTCGGCAATAAAGGCATTCAGGTAATCCGTCTGTTCTGCCCCGCGCGCAAGCTCCGCCGGGCCGTAAACGCTTTGGATGTCGCGGTGGTCAAGGTCGCGTACGCTCTTGTCGCTCCCTCCGCTGAAATCCAGCATTCGCCCGTCCGGCAAAATGTACCCGGCGCTCTCAAACCACTTTGTGGTGCCGTAGGTGTCCGCTGCCTGTTCCCGGTGGTAATCCTCCCGGCTCATGCCGCTTTCCAGCACCTCGGCGTCGTACTCGGCCTGCTGGGCCTGCTTTTTCTGCCATGCCTTGTCCTGCTCCTGCTCGCGGGCCTGTTTGATCACTTCCTGTGCCAGGTCGCGCTGTTCCAGCAGCGCGTCCTGCTCGGCCTTAAACCGGTTTTCCGCCGCCTTGTATTCCAGGTATTCCTGGCTCTGTTTCCACTGCACCGCGTCCCCGGCGCGCTTGTGCTGCATCAGGCGGGCCAAAAACCGCCCATGTTCGGCCTCGTCCTGCTGCCGCCACGCTTTTTCCCTCGCCCAGCTGTCCTTCAGGGCGCGTTCCGCTTCGCGGTACTCCGCCCGCGCTTTTTCCAGTTCTTCCTGTGTCACCGCGCCGCTGATCTTCTCACTGTACTTGACATCCGCGTCCCCAAGCTGTATACTGCGAATAAGACCAAAACTGGTTCCGTCCAAAGGCACGCGGTTGCCGCGGACTTGGAACCACTCTTTGGTCTTATTTTCATTCCCAAAAATTTCCGTAAACGGTACGCCCTTAATCTTGACGTCCCCGTTCTCGTATGTTATACTGCCAATAACACCGGTACTGCCGGGCGCTGACGTGGCCAATTTGAAGCCGAAGGCGCTCAAGGCAGCACCGGTTTTTTCCATGTCCGGCTCCGCGTACAGCACATTGCTCTTTTCCAAAAAGCCGCGCGGGTTCACGTCCTTCGGGTAAGCGCTGCTCACCTTGTTAAAGTCCTGCAAGCCCAGCTTTCGGTCTGTGCCGGTTCCCGGCGCAAGGTCCATCACGCACAGCACGGGCGCTCCGTTTGCATCTGTCACATTCCCCACAACCACAATGCGGCTGTTCTTCCTGGTGCCGGGCCGCATACTCTGGCCCTGGCTTTCCAGTACCAGCACCGGGTTTTCCAGCATGGCGGGTATCTGCTTCACCATATCCAGCGTCATGTTGGGGTGGTCGCGCAGTATTTTCCGTATCTTTCCGCTAAGCATCACAATGCTTCTGTCGGCCACGCCAATGCTTTTCAGCGCTTCGCCGGTGGTGCCCAGCGTAAAAGTTTTTCTTTCCTCCCTTCCTCCGTCGTTCCACTCGTCAAGCTCCCGTGCAAATTCCGGGTTAATGCTGTACTTCACGCCCTCGCTTGCCGCGGGGGCGTTTTTTGTATCGCTGTCCGCCTGTCCGGCGGCCTCCAGGCGCGCGCGGGCGTTCCGGCGCGCGGTTTCCAGCTCGGCCAGGGCCTCGTCGCACACGGCGCGCGCTTTCTCGGCGTTCTCGGCGCGCTCGGCAAGCCGCCGCCCGTCTGCGGCGCCCAGCGTCGCGTCGCCGCCGCGCAAAAGGCTGCGGATGCTGCCCACGATCTTGTCCAGCATCTCGCGCAAAGCCTGCAAAACGCTGCGCTTCTCCTCCCGCGTCGTTTCGCTGTCCTCGCTCACATATTCCACAAACGCGCGGGTGTTCTCCTCGCTGCTCATAATGCCGGCAAACAGGTCGCGGGCATACTCGTCCGCCGCCTGCGTCCTGTCGCCGTAGCTGCTCTCGTACCGGCCAATGTGCTGCTGCACGCCGCCCAGCCCGTATTCGCTTGCCGCAAACGCCATCGTCCGCGCGCGCAGCCTGGCCCAGCCCTCCGGGTTCTCGCCCTCCATCCAGTGGGTCAGCTCGTGCTGCACCGTCTGGTAGGCGTTGGCGCTGTTTTCGCCCACGGTCAGGGCTGCCGCACCGGCGGCCCAGTACCCGTTCACCTCCCCGCCGTTGTCGGCGGTCAGCTGGCGTACCACGTCCACATTCATGCCAAACTTTTCCGCCACGCCCTGCAAAACGGCATCCGGCACCTGCGCGCTGCCGGCCGGCACGCCGTCATAGCGCACCTCCGGTTCCGTCACGGCGGCGGCAGGCTGCTGCACCGTCAGGGCGCTGGCGGCGTTGCGCCCCAGGCTGTACGCGGTGTACAGCGCCGCGTCGTCCTGCACCACGGCGGCGCGCGCTGCGCTGGCGCTTTTCGCCTGCTCAAAGCTCAAAACGCCCTCGCGCCCGGCGTTATACATGCTGTGCATCTCCTGCACATACACCGCCGGGCTTTGCCCCTTGTACCGCTCCACCAGCGCCTTTTTCATGTAAGGGGTATAGCTTTCCTCCGCGTCGGCAAACGCCTGTATTCCTTCCACGGTTTCCCGGCGCACCGTGCCCCGCTCCAGTGCCACCGTGTCCGCCTGCGGCGCGCTTTCCTGCGCGTACCGCTCGGCGGCGGCCTGCGCAAGCGCCGCCTCGCTCACCGCCTGCGCATCGGCGCGCTGTGCCGCTTCCTCCCTGGTCAGGGTGTCGGCGTCCTGTGCCGCTTCCTTCTGCGCCAGCGCGTCAGCGGCGGCCTTTGCGGCGTTTTCCGCCTGCCGGGCGGCAAGTTCCCCGTCAGCGTTTTGCGCGCTCTCCTGCGCGCTCTGGGCCGCCTGCGGGGCATACTTTTCCTCTGCCGCCGTGCTGCCGGGGCGGGTTTCCTCCTCCAGCCGCGCGGCGGCTCCCAGCGGGTCGGCGACGGCCTGCTGCATATCCTGCGCCTGCGTCAGCGCCGCCTCCCGCACAGCCTGCGCCGTGCGGGTGTTCGCCTGCTGCACTTGGTTCTCGCCGCCTGCCAGGTTCTCCGCCATTCGGGTGTTGGCGCGGTTCAAAGCAAGGTTCAGCCCTGTGCCTGCCGCACCGTAGAACCCGCCGCTGATGGCCCCCATCCCGGCATTCTGCGCAAGCTCCGCCCAGCTGAACTCGGCGTTCGGGTCTTTGGCGGCCACGTCGGCCAGGTAGTTCACCACATACCCCACGGCTTCCTCGGTGCCTTCCTCGCCCATCTGCTGCAGCAGGTTGCGCACCAGGCCCTTGCCGCCGCGGTTCACAATCTCCACCCAGCTGCCCACCGGCAAAACCTCGGTGCCCACCTCAATGCCGCCGCTCACCAGGCCGCGCCACAGCGCTTCGTCCGCGCCGGTGTCCTCGTCGTACAGCTCGGCCATGCGCCCGCCGGCCGCCTGCGCCCCCAGCGCGCCCAGGCTCACCGCCGGCCCCACGCCGGGGATCAGCGCCAGTGCCATGTTGGGCAAATTGCCTGCAATGGCGTTGGCTGTGTCCGCTCCAAACCGCGCCGCGCTGCCAAGGCCTGCCTGCGCTTTGGCCAGGTTCTCGCCGCCCTCGTGGTACAGCCGCATCCCGGCGCTGTTCTCATCGGTCAAAACGGTTTTCTGGTTGTCCTGCGGCCCGGCCTCCTTCGCCGCGTTGTAGCGCGCCAGCGCCGCCTCGTACTCGTCGCTGGTGCGGATCTGCCCGTTCTCGTCGGTTTCAAACACTTTGCCCTCGTCGGTCAGGCGTCGCAGTTCGGCCAGCGCATGCCGCTCGGCGCTGTTGTTGGCTGCCTCGTCGCGGGTGGCGGGGGCAATGCTTTCCGCCAGCGTCGCCCAGCTGCCCGCCGCCTGCTGTGCCAGGCCCTTCACGTCGCTGCCCAGCCGGTGCGCCGCGCTCCACGCGCTGCCGTAACTGTCGTACAGCTCCCCGGCCTGCTCGTAGGCGCGCTCCTCCTCCTCGCTCATCCCGGCGCGTATCCTCTGCGCCGCGCGCTGTGCCGCCGGGTTGCCGCGCCCCGCGCCGCGCTCGGCGTCCCACAGCGTCTTGGCTTCCGGGTTTTCGTCCAGCCAGGCGTTCACCTGGTCAAAAGCGCGGGCCTTGTCCGCCTGCGTCTGCCCGCCCGCCTGCGCCTGCCGCACCATGGCATCGATCACGGTGTCCCGCGCCGCCTGTTCCAGCGTGTCGGTGCGCGCCGTGTCGCTCATCACGCGGCTGCCAAGCGCCTGTTCGGCATCCTGCCGCCGGTTCAGGTTCAAAATGTCCTGCCCCAGCTGTTCCCGCCCGCTCACATACCGCTGTGTGCGGCCCGCCGGGGCGCTCAGGGCGGCGGCGTAGGCGCTGCCGCCCGTGCTGCCGCCGCCCTGCAAATAGCTGCTTGCCGTGCCGCGCGCGCTGCCCGTGCTCCGGCTCCCCAGCCCCGCGGCCCCCGCTGCCAACATGGTGATCACCTTCTGCCTGGCGGTTTCTTCCCGCCGGGCTTCCGTGCTTTGCCGGTTCGCCGTCTGGCTCTGTGCCTGCCAGATATTGCCCGTGCGCGCCTTTTGCTCCCGGCTTCTCGCGTCAATTCGCTCCTGCAAAGCCTGGCTTCCGGCATTGCTCGTTCCCTCATGGCTCAGGCCGTAGCTTTTTCCGCCGTAGCTTACGGTTCCTTTTTTCAGGTTCAGGCGTACCTGCCGCTCGTAATCGGCGCTTGTCTGTGCCGCCGTTTCCTGCGCCGCCGGGGCCGCTGTCTGTACAATGTCCTCCTTGTCGTCTGTCCTGATTTTTCCGTTCCGCAGGTTCAAATGTACGCTCATTGCTTTCTCCTTTAATCGATCGAAATTCCGTAGTGCGCGGCAATCGACTTTGCCTGTGCTTTGGTCAGGTTCCCTTTCTTGTAGCCGTTGTTTATCATGTTGGCAATGCCAACCTTGCCTGCGCGGGTGCTGGAATCATAGCTCTGTCCGCTGCCCGCCATCGGGTCAATCTTGCTGATCCAATACTGCACGGTATCGTCGCTGCTGCTCTTGCTGCTCCCGCTGCTTCTCGAACTGCTCCTGCTGCTTCTCGAACTGCTCCTGCCCGCAGAACTCCCGCTGCCGCCCGCGCTCGCCGCGCTGGCCGCCAGGCTGTCCGCATACTGCTGCTTGTCAAACGCCAGCTGCTCGTTAAACTGCCTCTGGCTCTCCGCAAACTCCTGCTGCCACTGCTCGTCGCTCACCATGTCGCGGTAATCGCCGTAATAGTAGTCCAGCATCTGCTGCCAGCGGGTGTAATTGTCGCTGTACTCGCCGTAATCCTGGTTGTAGGCGGTATCCTCGCGCTCCGTCAGGTAGTCCAGGTAATCCTGCCAGCGGTTGTAGTTGTCGCTGTATTCGCCGTAGTCCTGGCTGTATGCCGTGTCGGCGCGGTCGGTCAGGTAATCCAGGTAGTCGGCCCAGTTGCTGTACTTGTCCTGGTATCGCCCGTACTCGGCCTGGTATTCGCTGTCCGCGCGGTTCGTCAGGTAGTCCAGGTAATCCGCCCAGTTCGCGTACCGGTCCTGCCAGCGCCCGTACTGCATCTCATCCTGGTTTTGCAAAGCGCTCAGCTGGTTGTACAGGTCGTTCCCCTCGCCCTGGTACCGTTCATAGGCCGCCTGGTACAAATCGGGGATCACATTATTCAGCTGCGTCAGGTACTGCTGGTTGGCCTGCGCGGCAGCGCTGGCCGTGTAGCTGCTGCCGTAGCCGCCCGTCAGGGCTGCCGCGTCCGCCGCCGCGTTGGCCGCCGCGTCGCTGCCCAGCTTGGTGTACTGGTTCTTGTACTGCTGGTACAAGGGGTCGGCGTTAAAATCATAGGCAAACGCCTTCCGGTTCTGTATCTGCTCCAGCAGGCTGTCGATCTGCGCGCCGTACTGGCTCTCATAGTCGCCGGGCCTCTGTGCCTGGTAATTTTTGATCGCCGCCTCGGCATCCAGCACCGCCTGGCTCTTGGTGTAATCGCCGGGCCGCTGCGCCTGGTAATCCTTCAGCGCCGCCTCAGCGTCCAGCACCGCCTGGCTTTTGGTGTATTCACTGGGCCGCGTGGTCTGGTAGTTCTTGCGCTCCGCCTCGGCGCTTGTCACCCGGTCGCTTCGGGTGTATGCGCCGGGGCGCTCCCGTTCGATCTGGTCAACTTTGCTTCGGTTTGCCATTTTCAGCCTCCTCCGGGTCACTGTCCCGTTCCATCTGCGCCCGCACCGTGCTCAGCAGGCCCTCCAGCACCAGTTCGTCAATGCTCAGGGGCAGGCCGTAGGTGTTCAGCACGCCCTCCACCGCCCTGCGCAGCTCCCGCACGCGCTTGTCAATGCTTTTCATCTCAGCCCTCCAAATGCGCCGCCGCGTCGGTGCGGATGGCGGCGATCGCC
>ERZ827197.1604-NODE-1604-length-17721-cov-3.186064_pt1 | contig 17721 bp, 13 predicted proteins | sample MGYA00519867_ERZ827197 | MGnify/ENA primary metagenome ERZ827197 (study PRJEB31778, sample SAMEA3449278) | human gut metagenome | biome: human gut; feature: human-associated habitat; material: faeces | place: United Kingdom | collected 2010/2012 ...
TATTGAACGGCGAAGGCGTGATCTGTAAGGAGGCACCGGACGATGAGGCTGTGGCTGCCTGCACCGATCTCGGCAGGCAGCTTGCGGCGGTGTAGTCATGAGTGTTGTGATTGTAGGCGGACATGACCGCATGGTCTGCCAGTACAAAAAGATCTGTAAGGAACATAACTGTAAAGCGAAGGTATTTACACAGATGAGTGCGAATCTGTCAAGCCAGATTGGAAGCCCGGATCTGGTGATTTTATTTACCAATACGGTGTCGCATAAAATGGCACGCTGCGCAGTTGTTGAAGCTGAACGCGCCAATGCGAATATTATCAGATGCCACACAAGCAGCCAGGCTGCATTAAATGAAATTTTAGACAAGGCAGCCGCAGTGTAAAAACCAGATAAAAGAAAATAAAATATGAGGGTAAATGTCTGCAATTCCGCAAATGAATGAGGGATTGCAGACATTTTGCGTGCATGATAGAATGTAATGTACATTATATTCACAGGAAAGAGCAGGGTGCAGAAGAATGAATCAGCAGGAACATAAAATAAAAAGATTCTGTATGGCAGTCCTTGCCCATGTAGATGCGGGAAAGACGACCTTGTCAGAGGGGCTTTTGTATACAGGGGGAAGTATCCGTAAAGTCGGCAGAGTAGATAATAAAGATGCGTATTTTGATAATTTTGAACTGGAGCGGACGCGCGGTATTACGATTTTTTCAAAGCAGGCGCAGATTTATTGGAATGACTGTGAGATAACGCTGTTAGATACGCCGGGACATGTGGATTTTTCGGCAGAAATGGAGCGGACATTACAGGTACTGGATTACGCCATTCTGGTTGTCAGCGGCGCAGATGGCATACAGGGGCATACACGGACATTGTGGCGTCTGTTAAACCGGTATAAAATCCCGGTATTTTTATTTGTCAACAAAATGGACCAGCCGGGAACGGACAAACAGGTGGTTTTATCACAGTTACAGCGGGAGTTTAGTGTTTCGTGTATGGATTTTTCAAAAAAAGACGACAATCCGGAAGAATTCTTTGAAAATGTGGCGCTTTGTGATGAATCAGTATTAAATGATTATCTGAATACAGGCAGTATTGAAACGGACGTTATCAAAGAACTGATTGCATCAAGAGAGCTTTTTCCGTGCTTTTTCGGTTCGGCATTAAAAATGACCGGTGTAAAGGAACTGCTTGAAGCGGTGACACTGTATGCAAAACAGCCGGTATATACCAGGGAGTTTGGGGCGCGTGTATTTAAAATCGCAAGAGATGAGCAGGGCGCGCGTCTGACGTATATGAAGCTGACCGGCGGCATTTTAAAGAACAAAGATTTGTTAAGCGGCGGAAAAGATTCGGAAAAATGGTCGGAAAAGGTCAATCAAATCCGCATTTATTCCGGTGAAAAATATACCGCACCGGCGCAGGCGCAAGCCGGTGTGGTCTGTGCGGTAACGGGACTGACAAAGACGTATCCGGGACAGGGGCTTGGCACACAGGCAGGGACGGTTGTTCCGTTTTTAGAGCCGGTGCTTACGTATTGTATTGAACTTCCGGCAGGCTGTGATGCGGCGGTATTTTTACCGAAGCTGCGGGAGTTAGAGGAAGAAGAACCACAGTTACATATTGTATGGAATGAAAAATTACAGCAGATATATGTACAGGTGATGGGCGAAGTCCAGATTGAAATTTTAAAAAGCCTGATACAGGAGCGGTTTGGTGTCAGCGTGGAATTCGGCACGGGAAGCATTGTCTATAAAGAAACCATTCAAAATACGGTAGAGGGTGTAGGACATTTTGAACCACTGCGCCACTATGCGGAGGTTCATTTACTTTTAGAACCGCTGCCGCGGGGAAGCGGGCTTGTCTTTGCCGCAGACTGCAGTGAGGAACAGCTCGATAAAAACTGGCAGAGACTGGTGTTGACGCATTTGTATGAAAAAGAACATTTAGGTGTGCTGACCGGCAGTGTTATTACCGATATGAAGATTACGTTAAAGGCGGGAAGGGCACACCAGAAGCATACCGAAGGCGGTGATTTCAGACAGGCGACATACCGTGCGGTGCGGCAGGGCTTAATGCAGGCAGAAAGTGTGCTGTTAGAGCCGTATTATGAATTCAGGCTGGAAATTCCGGAAACGGCAGTCGGCAGGGCAATGACGGATATTGAAAGGATGTGCGGCACATTTGCGTTACAGCAGACACACGAAGCAGGCATGGCAGTGATTACGGGAGAAGCCCCGGTTTCTACGATGAAAGACTATTATAAAGAAGTGGTTGCCTACAGCAAGGGTACAGGCAGGTTGTTCTGTAACCTGAAAGGTTATGAAGTCTGTCACAATCAGAATGAAGTTTTAAAAACATGCGGCTACATTGCGGAACGGGATTTGGACAATCCGGCGGATTCTGTCTTTTGTGCGCACGGTTCGGGGTTTGTAGTCGGCTGGCAGGAAGTGCCGGAGTATATGCATCTTGAAAGCATTTTAAAGGAAAAGCGTAAAGACGAGATGCAGCCGCAGAAAGCTGCTGCAAGAAGCGTGTCGGATGAGTGGATTGGCACGGAAGAAATTGATGAGATTTTACGCCAGACCTATTATGCCAATAAAAGGGATAAGTCCATGCCGCGTACCGGTACGAAAAAAAGAACGATTACCCGCGTGGATACACTGCCAAAGACTTCGGGAATGACAGTGCGCAGCTACGACCAGCCGGCGCAGAAGGAATATCTTTTAGTAGACGGCTATAACATTATTTTTGCATGGCAGGAATTAAAGGAGCTGGCGGCTGTCAATATTGACAGTGCGAGAGGCCGGCTTTTGGACATTTTGTGCAATTATCAGGGAAGCCGCCAGTGTGAGCTGATTGTTGTATTTGATGCGTACCGTGTGAAAGGACATGTGACAGAGTTTACGGATTATTACAATATTCATGTGGTCTACACAAAAGAAGCTGAAACGGCAGATGCTTATATTGAAAAATTTGCACATGAAAATGGCAGAAAATATAAAGTCACGGTTGCAACCTCGGATGGGCTTGAACAGGTGATTATCCGTGGGCAGGGGTGCCTTTTGATGTCGGCAAGGGAGTTTGAAGCGGAGGTTAAAGCAAGGGAACAGCATATCCGTGAAAACTTTCTGACACCGTAATTTTGTTTTTTAAAGCACTTTCATAAATAAGATTTGTAAAAATGGTTTGCAATTTAGGTAAAAATTTAGTAAATCTACTAAAAAATGTATTTCATTTAGTATAATCTGCACATATAATACACAATATGATGTACCTAACCAATACATCATCATAAACCTATAAAACTTTTTACAAAATAAAACTAATTGGAGGGTGTTTTATGAGAAAAACAGTGAAAAAGCTTACTGCGGTAGGTCTTACCGTAACGTCCGTACTCGGACTGGTAGCCTGCGGAAGCAGTAAAGGAACAACAAGCCAGGGAACATCAGAAAACAAAGAAGTAACAAAGCCGGATACATTTACCGTAATGTGTGATGGTACAGTTGTTACAGAAACAAATGGAGCAGAGGCATTCTACAAACAGTTAAATGAAGCAACAGGACTTGATATTAAATGGACACGTCCTGACCATGCAAGCTACTATGATGCCGTAGCCAATGCATTTAACTCAGACGATACCATGCCGGACGTTGTACTGCTTTCATCTGATTATTATGCTCTGTATGCATCAAACGGTTTCCTTTGGAATATGACAGATGCATGGGAACATTCAGAAACAAAGAATTCCGGAAGATTAATCAGCACAGCCGACAATGTTCTTTCCGCACTGATGGTAAACGGTGAAGATGGAACAAAGGCAATGTACGGATTATCTCTTTACCGTGGTAACGGATGTTGTACATATGTAAAGAAAGCATGGCTTGACAAGGCAGGCATTGATGCTTCCAAGGTAAAAGATGTACAGATGGATTTTAATACATATTACGGCTATTTAAAGCAGATGGCACAGACAATGGGACATTATGTTATTTCTTCTCCTGGTTTTATCCATCCGGAAGCACCGAATACAAACTATCTGCCTGAATTTTATCAGAAAGCACAGTATACTTTCTATAAGGATACTTCAGGAAAATATGTAGATGGATTTGCCCAGCCGGAAATGAAAGAAGCTCTTCAAAGAATCCAGACAGCCGTAAATGACGGTGTTATTGATAAGGAATCCGTAAATAACTCAACATCCAATGCAAGAGATAAGTTCTATTCAACAGACCCGTCAACAGAAACCGGTGTATTTTCATACTGGGCAGGTACATGGGCAAATACGTTAAAGACAAACCTTGCAAACAAGGGCTTGGACGATGAACTCATTGCCATTAAGCCAATCAAAGAACTGGGTGCGTATACAGAAAGAATCGCACCATGCTGGTGTATCACATCAGCCGCAAAGAATCCGGAAGGAATCTTTAAGTATTTCATTGATAAGATGTTAGACGGCGGCGATGTACAGATGCTTTGGACACACGGTGCAAAGGGTACACACTGGGATGACAAGGCAGAAACAGTTACGGTACAGAAGAAGGAAGACCAGCCAAAGACATACACAGATGGACAGTTCCATTACCTTCCGGGTATTGAAAAACCGGATCAGTGGCAGACAAAGAACCACATTGACCCAATCCTTTCTATTGCAAACTTCACAAATGGTTATGTAGGTGAATCCTTAATTCCTGAAGTTGCAAGAGAAAACGGTGAATTCTTCGCTGAAAACTCTCAGGTAGCCGTACCGCTTCCGATGACATCAGAGTTATCTAATAATATCGGTGATATTAACACAGCAAGAACATATGTTATTGCACAGGTAGCTTTGGGTTACATGACAGTAGATGAAGGTATGGATTACTACAACAAGACAGTCGGTTCATTAAGCAATGCTGTTTTAAAGTCATTAAATAAGTAAGTAAACCAATTGAATAAAAGAAAAGGCTGCGGCTTGGTGGTGGAATACCATTGGGGCGCGGCTTTTTTAATTGTTTTTATAAGGCTGTTAAAATTATTTAATTATCTGATAAAAAAGTTAAATACTTGCGGTCATAATTTGTAACTGCCAATATAAGTGATTTTATTTACAAATTGATTATGATATAATAAAGTAAAATATTAAGTAAACACGAAAAAAACAGAGGAGGTTATTTATGGAGTATAGCGAGGTACAGCAGATAGCAAAGAAAACGATTGAATATGCAAAGACGATAATAAAACCGGGTATGAATCTGTTGGATTTAAGAGATTTATGTGAACGGAAAATGCTAGAATTAGGCGCAGATTCTTTTTGGTATTGGGATATTGGTGCGTTTGTTTTTGCAGGAGATGAAACAACAATATCGGTGTCGGGAAAGCAATATGTTACAAGTGACAGAACGATTGCGGAAAATGATATTGTAACGATTGATTTAAGTCCGCAGTGTGAAAATATTTGGGGGGATTATGCGAGAACAATCATATTGGAAAATGGTGTGGTAGTCGATAAACGTGAAATATCAAATGAAGAATGGAGAAAAGGTTTACAAATGGAAGACCGGCTTCATCATGAATTAACAGAGTTTGTAAATACAGAAACTACATTTGAGGAACTTTATTATCATATTAATGAGATTATTTTAAAAGCTGGTTTTGTTAATCTCGATTTTATGGGGAATCTGGGACATTCCATTGTAAAAAATAAAAATGACCGTGTGTATACAGAAAAGGGTAATACTCAAAGAATAAGTGAGGTAAAATATTTTACGTTTGAACCGCATATCAGTATTCCGGGTTCAAAATACGGTTATAAAAAAGAAAATATATATTATTTTCAGAATGGAAAACCGGTTGAACTGTAAAACAGATATTTCAGCAGCATTACCCAAAAACACGGACACAATTCACATGGATTTAATGACAGATGAAGAACTTCATGCAAAACTGCAAAAGGGATATGATGATATAGAAGCCGGAAAAGTACAAAATGCTGTAGAAGCATTTACAAAATTCAAGAAGAAACATTAATATGAATCAATATGTGGTTAATTTGAATTTTCAAAAGTCATTATATTTAGCCACCACCATTCCACAGGCAGAAAACACCCCGCTATCGAAGTCAAGTGCCAACGTTGAGATAGCGGGGTGTTTTCTGCTCCCTTAAATCACCGACTTCCGCGCAATATACGTCGCGGAAATTTCAATCTTCACAGAATAGTATTCATCCGATTCAATCACATTAATCAGTCGTTCTGCAGCGGTTTTGCCAAGATTCTGCTTCGGAACGTGAATCGTGCTTAATGCCGGAATCACACTGGTGCTTAACGGCATATTGTCAAAGCCGATAATCGAAATATCTGCCGGTATTTTATAACCTTTATGCTGAAAAGCTTTCATTGCGCCGATAGCGATGTTGTCATTGTCTGCAAAATAACAGGAAGCAAGCGGCGTGTTTTGTTCCAGCAGTTCCAGCATATCTGCATAAGCGCCCTCTACGGAAGGTGAGAGCAGGTGGACAACCGATTTGGAAGACGGAAGTCCGTTTTTGCGCAGTGCGCGGTAAAAGCCCTCATACCGTTCCTCAAAAGAATGAATCGGATAAGAGGAGTGTAAATATCCCGGTTGTCCGATGTGCTTGTGAATCAGACGAACTGTTGCATTAAAAGCACCCTGCATATTGTTAATCATCACGCAGTCCACATTCGGAAAGTCGCAGTAAGTATCCAAAAGCACAATCGGCACAGTCAGGTTTTTCAGATACATAAAATCAGGCTTCTGCATTTCCGTTCCTAAAATAATCAGTCCGGCACAGTTTGAATAAATGATGTTGTTTAACTGTTCTAAAACGTCCCCTTCTTCATAGAGATTCCGTACCAGCAGTTTGTATTCATGCTGTGCGCAGGCGGTGGCAATACCTTCCTGAACCTGTGTGATAAACGGATTTTCATAAACAACCGCGCCGTCTTTAATATAAATTAAAAAATAAATTGTACCGGCTGTTGTTTTTTTCTCTCCGATTTTTGAAAAGTCGTAGTTGCTTACGCGCGCCGCATCTAAAATTTTCTTTCGTGTTTCGGTGCTGATTCCGGGCTTGTTGTTTAAAGCAATGGATACAGCGGACGGCGAAAGCCCCAGTTGTTTTGCTAATTCTTTAGCCGTAATTGACATATGTAAAATCCCTCCACAACATTTTATAAAATCATATAAAATGTAAAAATAATTATATTATAGTATAACCTATTTCCGAAAGGAATTCAAGCGCGTATAATCAAGGACAGGTCTTATGGCATAGGATAAATTATAGGGAAATGGGAGGCGCATATGAAAAAGAAATTTTTGCTGATGGGCACCGATGTCAGACAGCAATATTTAAAAGAAATGTTAGAACAGCAGGGACATCATACAGAATGGATTCAGACACTGACACCGGTTGATGCGGCAGAGTATGATGTGGTACTTCTGCCGGTTTCGGACAGCAGGGCGTATTATGACCAGGTGGCGGATTCCGTGCATGGAGGACAGCTCATTTTCGGCTGTAACCTGCCCCAAAAAGAAACCGGACAAAATTTGGTGGAAAATGTGCCGGAGTTTGTTGAGTATATGCAGGAAGATGACACGGCGTATCATAATGCGGTGGCAACGGCAGAAGGTGCGGTTGCGGAAGCGATTCTTCACAGTGCAATCAATCTGTGCGGTGCAAAAAGTCTTTTAATAGGATACGGACGATGCGGAAAAGTACTGGCAGACCGGCTCATGCGCATGTACAGCCGTGTGACCGTGGCAGAGCGAAAGGAAAGCGCACGCGCACAGGCGGAAGCTTTTGGATTTGACAGCGTGCCATTCCCGTTACTGCCGCATTTGCAGAAATACGGAAAAGAGTATGCGTATATTTTTAATACTGTTCCTAAAAAAGTGCTGACGTCTAAGGAACTTGAAAATGTAAGCGGTGAAGTGACGATTATAGACATCGCTTCCAGACCCGGAGGAACGGATTTTGAGTATTGCCGGGCAAATAAAATGAATGCGGTACAGGCACTCGGTCTGCCGGGCAAATATGCGCCGAAGCGCTCGGCGGAAGTTTTAATGAAAGTCATTGAACAACATATCAATTAAAGAAAGGCAGAATCGGCATGGAAAAGAAGACCATCGGTATAGCCATAACAGGCTCGTTTTGCACCTTTGATAAAATGACAGGTGTCATCAAAACACTGACAGCATCGGGAATGAGAGTAATTCCTATTTTTTCCGAAAATGTACAACATATGGATACACGGTTTGGCAAAGCAGAAGATTTCCGCAAAAAAATCTGTGAGATTACAGGAGAGCAGGTCATTGATACCATTGCAAAAGCAGAACCGATTGGACCGAAAAGCAGTCTGGATGCGCTGGTGATTGCACCTTGCACCGGAAATACGATTGCCAAGCTTGCAGCGGGCATTACCGATACGCCCGTGTTAATGGCAGCAAAAGCACATCTGCGCAATGAAAAGCCACTGGTGATTTCAATTTCTACCAACGATGCGCTCGGCATGAATTTTAAAAATATCGGCACGCTGATGAATATTAAAAATATTTATTTTGTGCCGTTTGGACAGGATAACTATGAAAAGAAGCACCATTCCATGATAGCACATGTGGAAAAGATACCGGATACAATTGAAGCGGCTTTGCAGGGAAAGCAGATACAGCCGGTCATCGCTTCGCCGTTTTGACAGGGAAATAAACAGGAAAATTAACCCCAAAAGGGCTACAAAGAATAAAAAATGTCCCGGTCAAAGTGTCAGCGTGCGCTCTCTAAAAAACGTGCGTTTAACACTTTGACCGGGACATTTAAACATTTTTAAACCGTTTGACAGATATTTAACAGGTACATTTCACTGTGTCAAAATTAATTTTCTTTATTAAATCATTCTATAAAATCGTCACATGGTACTCTGTCAGCCAGTAGTGAATCTGCAACAGATAGGCAGTCATCTGCGGACCTGCCATCAGTTGTCCGTACCACGGCTGACCGTAGTCTTTCGGATTGTCTAAAAACTTCTGTACGGCGGTGTGGTCAAGGAGCGGCAGGAGCGGACTGCTTCCGTCGGATAGTACTTCTTTTAAGCGGGCAGACAGCAGATTCTCATAGTACGGATTGTAGGTTTTGGGATACGGACTTTTTTTGCGGAACAAAATTTCATCCGGCAGCAGTCCCACGGCAGACTGGCGCAGAATATTTTTAACCAGTCCGCCTTTTGCTTTCATTTCCCACGGGATGTTAAAAACGTAGGAAACAAGCTGTTTGTCGGCAAACGGCACACGCGCTTCCAGTCCCGTGTTCATGCTGGTTCTGTCCATGCGGTTTAACAGTGTCTGCATAAAAAATCTGATACTTAAGTAGCCGATACGGCGGCGGCTCGTTTCTGTTTCATTTTCCATAGGGAGAATATCGACTTCACTGACAGCGCGGTCATAGGCATTTTTTACATAGTCTTCCATACGCAGGGTATTTGCAAAATCCGCATTTAAAAGTGATTTCCGCGGGGCGAGGGTCGGTGTCCATGGGAAAGTGCCGCAGTCTAACATGGATTCCCGGTGAAACCATGGATAGCCGCCGAATACTTCATCGGCACATTCACCGGTCAGTACAACCTTGTGCGTGTGACTTACCTGCTCGCAGAAATAAAGAAGCGAGGAATCAATGTCTGCCATGCACGGCAGGTCGTGCGCTTTTACGGAACGCAGAAGATAATCCGCCTGTGTCTGGTTGGTACATTCAAGATAAGTATGATGACTGTTTAAATAAGAAGCCATTTTTGCGGCATACGGTTTATCCATGGAAGGCTGGAAACTGTTTGATTGAAAATAGTTCTCATTGTCCGTAAAGTCAAAGGAAAAGGTCTTTAACTGTCTTCCTTCTTTTTTTAACTCCCCTGCGCATACGGAAGATACCAGACTGGAATCAATTCCTCCGGAAAGGAAAGTGCAGATAGGAACATCGGAAATCATCTGGCGGCGGATTGCACCGGTGAGCAGTTCACGGACAGTTGCAATGGTTGTTTCGTAGGAATCTTCATGTGGGTGGGATTCCAGCCGGAAATAGGTCGTTTCTCGGACACCGGCACGCGAAACACTTAAATAAGAACCCGGCAGAACCTCATGCACATTTTTATAGACACCACAGCCGGGCGTGTGGGCAGGACCTAAGGAAAAAATTTCATTCAGTCCGTTACTGTCAACAGCGGGTGCAATGCCGGGATAGCAAAAAAGTCCCTTTAATTCGGAAGCAAAAACGAAAGTGTTTCCGGTCTGTGTGTAAAAAAGCGGCTTTACACCGAAGCAGTCGCGAAATAGTGTCAGCGTTTCGTGGCGTTCATCATAAACGGCAAGTGCAAAAATGCCATCCACGTCCTGAATAAAAGACGGTCCAAAGTGAATGAAACCCAGCAGTAAAACCTCCGTGTCTGAAGTGGTTTTAAAATGAACCCCGAGGGTGGTGAGTTTGTGACGTAAATCATCTGTATTATAAATTTCACCATTGTATACAATGTGATAGTGGTAGTCCGAATAAATTTTTGACATCGGCTGTGCGCCGCCCGTAATATCAATAATTGAAAGGCGGCGGTGTGCCAGTCCGCACCGGTTGCAGAGCAGTGTGCCGGAGGCATCCGGTCCGCGGTGTTTTAAAGTCCTTCCCATTTTTGCAAGCAGTATCTGATATTGTTCTTCATTTGATAAAAAAGATGCGTCAGCATCGAAAAATCCGGCTATTCCGCACATAAATCTCCTTTGGCAGGCAGGTCAGTTATATTTTTATAAATCTATGTAAAAACAAAATGAATTATACACAAAAGTCGGGTCAATTGACTATTGAAATGTGTGATATGTCGGTGGTAGAATATATGAATCATATTAGCAGAAATGCCTGCGGAATTGGAGAACAGCATGAAAGAAAGAAAAAAAGTTTTATGGGTTATCGGAGATTCAACATTAAGCAGTTTTAACGATAAATATTACTATCCGAGGTACGGATACGGAACAAAGCTGGCGGCGTACTGTCAGCCCGGCGTGTATCCGGCGCTGTCACAGGAAGAGGTGCTGGACTACTGCGCCGATGCCCTGTGCCGCTGTCATGAGGTTGGGGTGCGTGTGATCCGGCTGGGACTGCACGACACGCCGTCGCTCCGGGCAGGGATGCTCGCCGGATATTTTCACCCGGCATACGGAGAACTGGTGGAATCCCGTCTGTATCTGCGGCAGCTGCAAAAGGCGGCGGCAGACTGTGGAAAACCGGAACTCTTTGTGGAAACAGCACCCCGTACCATGAGCAAGGTGCTGGGACAGCATGGTTGCAACCGGAAAACGCTGGCAGAGCAGGGCGTAACGCTCCGTGTGCAGGAGAATGCGGCGGTGTCGCCGGGAACACTTCTTGCAAATGGAAAATGCTGTGGGGTGTATGGCAATGTCTCGGAGAAATGAGGGAATATATGACCGGAAAGAAATATAGGGTCGTGGCGCTCATCCTTGCGGCGGTCATTCTGGCGGCAGGCGGTGTGCTGTGTTACAGGCATTTTCATCAGACGGCGCAACCTGTCACCGCAGAAGCATCCGCAGAGACTGCGGCGGCGGAGACGGTGATCTTCCGACAGAAGGATGACCGCTGGAAAGACGATGCACTGGGGGATTCTGCCTATCACATGGCGGATTCCGGCTGTCTGACCTGTTGTGTGGCGGCGGCGCTGCAAATGCAGCAGATCTCTGTGGACGGTTTGCCGGAAGATGCCGATGCCGGAGCAGTGAACCAGTTCTTTTCGGAACAGGGCGTGTATGACGGACAGGGAAATTTGCAGTGGGACGTACTGGAACAAGTGACAGGCGTTCCGGTGCTGCGGCAGGATGCTGCGGAACTGCCGGAGGGCGCACTGGACGAGTATCTGGCGGACGGCTGTTTTCCCATTGTCCGGGTGAAGATGCCGAAAAGCGGCAGCACCCACTATGTACTGCTGACAGGCAGCGAGGACGGGACGTATCAGTGCATGGATCCTTTGCAGAAAAAGGAACAGACCGTGCCGCTGTCTGATTTCCACAATCAGATCTATGCCGTGCGTGTGCTGCAATCGCCAAAATAAATGTTTCGAAAGAGGTGAGACATCGAAATGTATCTGCAATCCCTGGAATTACAGGGCTTTAAGTCCTTTCCCGATAAGATCAAGCTGCACTTTGACAAGGGTCTGACCGCCGTAGTGGGACCCAACGGCAGCGGCAAGAGCAACATCGGCGATGCGGTGCGCTGGGTGCTGGGGGAACAGTCTACCAAGACGCTCCGTGGCAACAAGATGGAGGACGTTATTTTCTCCGGCACAAAGACCCGGAAAGCAATGGGCTTTGCGGCAGTTACGCTGGAGATCAACAACGAGACCGGCGAACTGGGAGATGCCTATGGTGCTGTAGTCAGTGTTACCCGAAAGCTGTACCGCAGTGGTGACAGTGAGTACCGCATCAACGGCAAAAATGTCCGTCTGAAGGATGTGACGGAACTCTTTATGGATACCGGTATGGGACGTGACGGCTATGCCATCATCGGACAGGGACGCATCGCTGAGATCGTCAGCGCCAAAAGCACCGACCGCCGGGATATTTTTGAGGAGGCGGCAGGTGTCTCCAAGTTCCGCTATAAAAAGCAGGAGGCGCAGCGCAAGCTGGATGCTGCACAGGAAAACCTGGTGCGTCTCCAGGATATCGTCATGGAACTGGAATCTCGTGTGGAACCGCTCCGGCAGCAGGCGGAAAAGGCAAAGCAGTATGTGGAGCTTGCCGGGGAACAGAAACAGCTGGAAGTCTCTCTCTGGGTGCGACGGCTGACGGCACTCCGGGAAAAGCTTACCGGGCTGTCGGACGGCTATCTCCAGGCACAGGCGGAATATCAGAACGCCGAACGGGAGATCCAGCGGACAGATGCCCAGGTGCAGGAAGGCTATCGCCGGATGCAGGAAAGCACGCTGAAAATGGAAGAGATCCGTCAGAAGATCCAGCAGGCGGAAGAAGAGGCGGCACAGCTCCGGGCGGCGGTGGCAGTGTGCGAGAACGACATTCTCCACAGCCGTCAGATGCTGGAAAGTCTGCACAGTCAGAAAACGGAGACGGCAGAACAGTCCAGGAGCATGGAGAGCCGGATGGCATCCCTGTCGGAACAGACCGTGCAGCTGCGGCAGAAACGTGAGTCGCTTCAGGTGACGTCGGAACAGGCGGAACAGGAATGGGAGAGACTGAAACAGCAGGCGGCACGGCGTGGGCAGGAATATGAACAGGCGAATGGCATCCTGCAAAAGCTGCTGGTGCGGCAGAGCGAACTGCGTGTCATGCAGCAGACTGCCGCCGGACAGCAGGAAGAACTGAAAGCCCAGCTGACGGAACAGGGAATGCGGCAGAGCGCTTTGCAGCAGGCGTGTTCCAGTCAGAATATGGTCTACGATGCCGCCAGAGAAAAGGCGGAGCAGGCGAAGGCACTTTTCGAGCAGGTGCAGAACCAGCGTGCCGGTTTTCAGAAACGCTACGCCCATGCGGTGCAGGCGCTGGAAGAGGGCAGAAAGAACCGGGACCAGGCGGCGTTTGCACTCCGGGAAAAGCGCCAGCGCCAGAAACTGCTCCAGGATATGGAGCGGAACATGGAGGGCTTTGGCGGCAGCGTCAAGGCAGTTCTTCGGGCGGACGGCGGAAAGCCCCGTGGGGTGTTCGGCACGGTGGCACAGCTTATCACCACCGACCAGAAATACGGCGTGGCGCTGGAAACCGCACTGGGCGGCGCCATGCAGAATCTCATTGTGGAAAATGAAAACGCTGCGAAACAGTGGATTCGCTTTTTGCAGCAACAGCGTGCCGGACGTGCTACATTCCTGCCGCTGACTTCTGTCCGAGGCAGAACGCTGAACGAGACCGGGCTGGAACGCCACGAGGGATTTATCGCCATGGCGAGCGAACTGGTGCGCTATGACCAGCGCTTTTCCGGCGTTGTCCAGTTTTTGCTGGGGCGTGTGGCTGTGGCAGAGGATCTGGACAGCGCAACGGCACTGGCAAAGGCGTATCAGTACCGGTTCCGCATTGTGACGCTGGACGGACAGGTCATCAATGCAGGCGGTTCGTTCACCGGCGGTTCGGCAATGCGTTCCGGCGGTATGCTGACACGCCGTGCGGAACTGACGGCGCTTTCCGGTGAGGTAAAGGCGCTGGAACAGCAGGAGCAGGCGGCGGCAGCGGCTTTTCAGAAGGCGCAGGCACAGTCGGCGCAGCTGGAACAGCAGATGGAAGAACTCCAGCAGCGGTGCCGCCGGGCAGAATCGGAACAGGTCGCCGCAGAGGCACAGCTGGAAAAGGAACAGTATCTGCGAAAGCAGAACACAGAGCGTCTGGAAGAGGCGGCATCGCAGCAGGCAGTACTGCAGCAGCGGATGCAGGAGACTGCGGATAAATACACCGCCGCTGCCGAAGAGGCAGAAGAGGTGGAAAAAGCGATACAAAAGGGACAGGAGATGCTGTCCCAGGAGGCAGACCAGCGCAGCGCCCTGGAACAGGAGCAGGCTCGTCTGGCGGAACAGCGCTCACAGCTGAAGATCAGCATGATGGAGCTGGAAAAGGATATGGATACCTTGTCCAGAGAGATCCAGCAGCAGAGCGACCAGCAGGATTCCATGGTAGAAAAGCTGGCGCAGATCGACAGGGATATTTCCACCCAGGAAGAACTCATCCGGCAGAAACAGGACGAGATCACCCGTGGAAACAAGACTCTGGAACAGATGAAAACAAGCCGCACTGACGGTCAGGCGGAGATCCGGCACTGGCAGCAGGTGCATGATGCCCAGGATCAGCAGATCCGGGAGATGCAGAGCGGACTCCGGGAGACCAACGCCGTCCGGGAAAAGTTCTCCGGCGAGATGAGCCGGCTGGAAGAGCGGAAAATCGCTGTCCAGAGCGACTATGACGGCGTAATACGCCAACTGCTGGAACAGTATGAACTGTCTCTGTCAGAGGCGCAGGAGCAGGCGCAGCCCCTGGAAGATCTCCAGGCGGCGCAGCGGGAACTGCAAAGTCTGAAAAGCCGCATCCGTGGATTGGGTACGGTCAATGTGGCGGCAATCGCCGAGTACGAAGAGGTCTCCGCACGGTATCAGTTCCTGTCGGAACAGATGCAGGATGCAGAGACGGCAAAGCGGGAACTGGAAGACCTCATCACCTCGCTGACCGAGGAGATGCAGCGCATTTTTTCGGAGAGCTTTTCCATTATCAACCGGAATTTCCAGGAGATCTTCCGGGATCTGTTCGGCGGCGGCGAGGCACGCCTGGAACTCACCGACCCGGAAAATGTACTGGAATCGGGCATCGAGATCAAGGTCGCACCGCCGGGAAAGGTCATCAAGAATCTGATCTCTCTGTCCGGCGGCGAACAGTCGTTTGTGGCAATCGCTATCTATTTTGCCATTCTGCGGCTGCGGCCGTCTCCGTTCTGTATTCTGGACGAGATTGATGCGGCGCTGGATGAGGGCAATGTCCGGCGCTATGCCCAGTATTTGCAGAATTTTACCGATACCACACAGTTCATCCTGGTGACCCACCGCCGGAGCGCCATGGAAGAGGCAAGCGTCCTCTACGGCGTGACCATGCAGGAGGACGGCATTTCCCGTCTGCTGCGGATGGAACAGGAAGAACTTCAATAGAAAGGACAGGTGTACCATGGGCTTATTTGGCAAGAAGAACAAAAACAAAGAAAAGGGCGTACCGTTCTGGAAACGCAATAAACAAAAGCAGGAAGAAGAACTGGTACAGGAAGAACTGACGGAGCAGGAAAGCCCGGCGGAAGAATCTGACGGGGCATTCGCTGGGGAAGAAGAGGACATCGCCGCCGCTGCCATCCGGGAACAGGAAGCGCAGGAGCAGGACGAGGTGGAGAAAGCCCGTCTTGCGGCACAGGCAGTGGTGGAAGAATCAGAACAGCACCAGGAGGCAATTGCCCTGGCACGGCAGGCGGCATTGGAGGCTGCCGGGATTCTGAAAAGCGAAGAGTCCAAGCCGGAAGAAGAAACTGAACCGGAAGAAGAATCCGAACCGGAAGAAGAATCCGAACCAGAAGAGGAAACTGAGCCGGAAGAAGAGGCTGAACCGGAAGAAGAAACTGAACCGGAGGAAGAGACCGAACCGGAAGAAGAAACTGAACCGGAAGAGGAGACTGAACCGGAAGAAGAATCCGAACTGGAAGAGGAAACTGAACCGGAAGAGGAAACCGAGCCGGAAGAACAGCCGGAGAAAAAGGGCTTTTTCGCCAAGATCCGTGACGGACTGCGCAAGACAAAGGATGCCATGATGTCCCGGATGCAGCAGGTGTTGAACGGGTTCACCAAGATCGACGACGACCTGTTTGACGAATTGGAAGAGACCATGATTACCAGCGACCTGGGACCGGAGACCTCGGTGGAGATCTGCGAGACCCTGCGCAAGCGTGTGAAAGAGCGTGGTGTAAAGGATCCCCAGGAGATCATGGGCATGATCCAGGAGATCATTGCAGAGATGCTGGGCGAGGATCAGACGCTGGAATATCCCACAAAGCCCACCATCGTCATGGTGATCGGCGTCAACGGCGCAGGCAAGACCACCACCATCGGCAAGCTGTGCCATCAGCTGAAAGGCGAGGGCAAAAAGGTGCTGGTCGCTGCGGCAGATACGTTCCGTGCGGCTGCCATTGACCAGCTGGAGGTCTGGACACAGCGTGCCGGCGTGGATATCGTCAAGCACGCCGAAGGCTCTGACCCGGCATCGGTGGTCTATGACGCCATTGATGCGGCAAAGGCAAGAGGCTGTGATGTGCTGATCTGCGACACCGCAGGACGGCTGCATAATAAGAAGAATCTGATGAATGAGTTAAGCAAGATCAATCGTATCATCCAAAAAGAATACAGTGAAGCTTATCTAGAGACACTGATTGTCTTAGATGGAACAACTGGACAAAATGCCATGGCACAGGCAAAACAGTTTAAAGAGGTTGCAGATATTTCAGGTATTGTACTGACAAAGCTTGACGGTACAGCCAAGGGCGGTATTGCAGTTGCAATCCAGGCGGAACTTGGTATTCCGGTAAAATATATCGGTGTCGGGGAGAAAATCGAGGATCTGCAGAAGTTTGATCCGGATCAGTTTGTGAATGCACTGTTTGATACAGAGAAGGATGAGGTTTACTAAAATGGAAGAAGAAAAGATGCTGACATTGGAAAAATTTGAAGAAGCAAGCGAGATCGTAAAACGTGTGACACGTCCGACAAAGCTTATCTACAGTGAGTATCTCAGTAGTCAGACCGGGGGAAAGGTCTATTTGAAACCGGAAAATATGCAGTACACAGGTGCATACAAATTAAGAGGAGCTTATTACAAGATCAGCACACTTTCTGAGGAAGATCGTGCAAAAGGTCTGATCACAGCTTCAGCAGGAAACCATGCGCAGGGTGTGGCATATGCGGCAAAAGCGTTTGGATGTAAGGCGACGATTGTTATGCCAACTGTCACTCCGCTGATTAAGGTAAACCGTACCAAGAGCTATGGCGCCGAGGTTGTTTTACACGGAGATGTCTATGACGATGCCTGCGCAAAGGCCTATGAGCTTGCAGAAGAGTACGGATATACTTTTGTACATCCGTTCGATGATCTGGATGTAGCTACCGGACAGGGAACGATTGCAATGGAAATTGTCCAGGAACTCCCGACCGTTGATTATATCCT
>ERZ827197.1637-NODE-1637-length-17469-cov-7.447513_pt1 | contig 17469 bp, 10 predicted proteins | sample MGYA00519867_ERZ827197 | MGnify/ENA primary metagenome ERZ827197 (study PRJEB31778, sample SAMEA3449278) | human gut metagenome | biome: human gut; feature: human-associated habitat; material: faeces | place: United Kingdom | collected 2010/2012 ...
CTTGTTCTGCATATCCTCTCCTTTCTATCTCCTCCACTTTTTTTAACAGTCTTATCTCCAGATGAGCCCTCTCCAGCTCACGTTCCTTTTCTCTCAGCTGTTTCTTTAGAAGGCCGAGCTCATCTAGCTCCTCATCCTTTTTTCGGCGTCCACGTCTGTCTGATAATCCGTCTTCACCTTTTTCTTTGTACTTTCTGACCCAATTAAATACATTTGAATATGTTACATCAAACACTTTGCACGTTCCTGAATAATCAAGATCGTGTTCCATGCAGTACTTTACTATCTCTATTCTTTCTTCTTTTGTAACTTTTCTGCACTTTGCCATATAGATTTCTTTACCTCCAGGAATATAATCCTTTAACTCTATATGATCATTATATAACTTTACCCATACAAGTACTGTCCCACATGCAGGAATTTTATACTTTACTGCGATATCTCTTAGTGAACCTTCCCCAGCTAGATATGCTTCTACAACCTTCCTTTTAAACTCTTTGGTATATGATTCATTTGCAGTCTTCTCATCAAATGCAGAATCGCCATATGCTTGAAAGATTCTAATCCACCTTTGAACTGTAGTTATACATACATTTATTTCTTCAGCTAGACTAGTAACTGATTCACTGCCATCTAAGTATCTTCTACATATTTCAATTTTTTGCTCTTTTGAAAACTTACTTTTTCTTCCCATAAGAAAACCTCCTCAGCAAACAGTGCTTTTAATTATTTGCACTGTCTACTGGGAGGTCATCATATCAATTTCAAACTTAAAAATAAAGAAGTTTACTGTAGTAGGAAATGATTATCTTGTACTTACAACAAACAATTATCTTAAACTAACAAATGGTTCTAAAGCGAAGTTTTCTGTATCAGGCATTAATGATTACTTTTACAACGGAAATTTAGTAACACTTACTGAAGATAAGATAATGCAATGGAAAGATACGAAATCACCTAAAAAGATGACAAATGAAGACTTTAACCATATTATTGGAATAAATGGAAATACATTGTATTTAGATGAATTATTTCCTAATTCTACAGATATTATTTCTGTTGATTTTAATAATTATTCTTATAAGAAATGTCAAACAATAAATAGTATGATTATTATCACTTCTTATGTTAATAATGATGATATAAAATACTTAGAATATTCATTAGTGGATGAGAACAATAAGAAATACTATGTTATTGAGTAATCAAAAGGGAATTCCGATTCAACTGGAATTCCCTTTTGCATATTTACTTAATTATACTTACAGCCTCATCACGTATTATAGTTCAGTATACTTATCACTCTTACCCTTAGCCTTCTCTACAGGATACTTTGCTTCATTCTGACTCATCAGGATCTAATCCTAGCTTATCTAATAGATTCTGACTATATACAATAACATCAGCTAATTCTTCTTTAACATGCTGTAAATCATAATTATCATCAGACCACTGAAAACATTCTAATAGTTCTGCTGCTTCTATTACGATAGACTTAGCTAAATTAGCTGGTGAGTGGAATTGATCCCAGTCTTTATTTTCATTTCTTATTCATCATTCTGTATATTAAAGCTTTGTTCTATAATTTCCATTACTTGATCAATTTCAGAAATGTCTCTCATACTTACTTCCACATCACCATTTCCCCATCTACCTAAATTTGTTATATCTTTACAAATACCTTTAGGATCATATACTTCACTAAATTTCATATTAACACTAATACGTAATCCTTTCTTTTGGGGAACAATATCTACAAAATTAGTATCTAACTTATATGCTACATACAGTTTCTTATATTCACGTTTTACCTGTGGTGATAGATTCAATATTCTTTTATCTAAAGCTTCAAATAGAGTTTTACTTAAAGAACTCATATCATATGTTTCTAATGAATATTCCTGTGGTGCGTTTTCATCAGGCTTATATGATTCAAGTACTTCATCAGTTAAATCAGGATAAGGCCATATTTTTAATGCTTTATCACATAACTGTTTTGCTCTTTCCTTTATATGTTCTTCATTCCATTCTGAAACACTCACAACATACTTATTAAGTCTTAAAGCACTCTCTTTAAATCCACCATCCATATTCATTTTATCTTTGAAAGAATGATCACTCATTTCAGAATTATAAGCAGTAAGAGTCAAGTTTCCAATTGTATGAATATACATCTTTTGTATTTCTTTCCAATTGTCCCCAAGTTCTTTTTGCCATTCTTCTGAAAGATTCTTATTCTGAGGCATAATGTGTTCAATTGTATAATTACCAATATTAATTGGTGCTTTATTATCGTAGTTTTCTAATCTACTCAATACATAGTTTCTCGTACGCATATTATACATATCATGAATTACAAATGATGAAGAAAACTGTTCATCATTTGGAAACTCTTTATATGTCTGTAAAAGCATAAATGATGCTTTTACAGAATTCATGTAATCATCGTTATGGATTGAGTTTTTAAATATTGCGAATGTTTTATTCAATGAGTTTGTTGCCATACCACAAATGTTTCTTCTGAAAACATAACTAATACAATATCTCAAAACTTCTTTCAAATCATCAGTTGTAATGAGTCCTTCATTACAATCATGATGCACTTTTAACAAGAATGGGTATGAGACTTCCATTCTTAAATCGATTATATCATCATAGAGTTGTTTTAATTCTTTGTCATCACTTCTCTTATATACAATATTTGTATAATAACGAGCATATTCTATTAAGTCTTCACAAAGTTCTCTAATTGTATTAAATTCACTATTCATATGAAATAACTTGAATGTTTCATAAACACGTCCTTGTTTTGGAATACTTGTCATTTTCATTGTTAAATAATGACGGAAGAAAGCATCCATGACTTTTTCTTGTGTTTCATAAACAAAAAGTTGTTCCATAGGTCTCCATAAATGCTCATAGATATATGTTTGTTCTGTAGGCTCTAATCCCATCAAAATATAGTTTCTTATTAAATCAGATTCAGATAACTCTTTACCTGTTGAGTTTAGACTTTCAAAGATAGCTTGTGCATCATCAGTTTGTCTATCTAGAGTAATATTAACTATCAAGAGTTTACCAATTGCTTCATAGGTTTCAGCAGGTGTTAATTCATGATTATCTATCTTTGATGTAAAGAACTTGTAATTATCTAAGAGTCTAGATTTAATACCTTCTTTTGTAGGCTTTCTTTCTACAAGACTGATAAGAATATCTTTATCGTTATCAGTTAATAATAATTTATATCTGTCTTCACCAGACTCAAATTCATTCTTTAAAAGCATTCCATCTATACGATGTGCGTTTATAGTTTTATCATCTGGATTATTTAATGCATAATTACGTAATGCGATTAATAGTAAAGTAAGCGTAGTAAGACGTTGTTGACCATCAATGATCATATATTTCTGTATTCCAGTAGGCATAGCCTGTTCAGCAATATTTACTATTGAACCTACAAAATGCCCTGCTTTCTTTTCTTTCTGCATTACAACAATATCATTCCATAGACGTTTACATTGTTCTAATTCCCAGCTATAGTATCTTTGATATACAGGAATAAGAAATTGTTTGTCTCCATTTAGTATTCCAAATATGTTTCCCTTATGTACTTCCATATTAACCCTCCATGATTTATTAATCATTACTTAGTCTATCTTCTATAGACATATACTTCTATTTTTATGAATTTAATCTAACTCTTCCATACTATCTAAAAGATTCTTATCTTCATAAATTATGTCATCAATTTGTGATGGAATTATTCTATGAACAGTTATCAATATTCCCGGATTACTATCTCGTAATTTCTTACACAAGTTTAGAAAGTTTTCTTCGTTACTTACTCTATCGATTAGAGTAGCTAATTCATTACCTACATTTGTAAAAATAAATACTCTAAGTGATAATTCCCTTTTTTCACTTGCAATAGCTCTAACTATCAAACTTCCATACACATAAAGTATATATTCAGTATTACCCTCTAGATCATTATTTATGCGAACATTAGAACCACTATTAATTAATCCAATTTCCTCTAACATCAAAATATCTGAATAATTTATATCATTCTTCGAGATATAATCATGATCAGCAGGAATTGCATATTGTGCTGATTTAATCTTAATAGCGCTATTGCATATTTTAACAAAGCGTTCTGCTTCTTCTTTACTAATATTTCTCAATACATCTAACATTCTTAAAGAATATGAAGAGGGTTTCTCTATTTCTCCGGCTAATATCTTAGCCCATAAAATTTGCATTTCTTTATCACTAATATTTCCAGATGCTTCATAATATCTAATAAACCAATCAAAGTTATATTGCTTACCATTTGATTTATTACTTTTCTTTTGAACCATGCCATCTGCTATTTCTGCAATATCTAAGAAATTTTTAGTTTTATAATATTCAGTCAAAGTCATTTTTCCTGATTCAAGTAAATCATCAACCACTTCAGCAAACTTATTTGCTTTAATCTTTTCAAATTCTTGTGCTTGAGTGTTTCTTCTTAAAAAGACTGCTGTTATTATAGACCCAATTATTAAAGAAACACTGTTTGAAAAGCCAGGGATTTGATTCAAAATTTGTATTATATTAGTAGGTTCCATTATCTTTTCCTCCTTTTCACAAAACTTTGCTTATTCAACTCCTAACGCCTTAAACACTGCATCACTCGCATCTTGATAGAACACCAAATTAAACGTACCTATCAATTCAGAAGGTACTGTTCCTATATCTACAGCAGAAACAGTAGGTAGTAGTATTCGCTTAGCACCAGAATCCAAACATACTTGTAAAGTATTTGCTAGATTCTCTACTTTTGATACTGTTCCACTTACACTAATATCTCCTAATACTGCCATAGAACTCAATGTAGGCTTATTCAAAGCAATAGAACATAATGCTATTAGAGTAGATAAAGACAATTTGCTTGTCATACCAATGCCCTGTAAATCTTGATACTGGATAATATAATCCTTATTTGTTGTACTAATAGACTGGCTAATATGATTACTATTGGCCTTCAAATAATTAAATGCATTTTGAGTACTTTCTCTAGCTTCTCTATCTGCACCTATTCCATTACATGTTAACTTTCCATTACCTGGTAAAATTTGTGATTCTAATCTAAATAATCCAATCATTCCTGACTTTCCAGGAGATACAGTATAAACCTGTCCTGGACTACATATACCATCTGGAATAAGAGTACTAGAACTTTGTTCTGGTACAGATACAAAGTTCTCTTCAAATGATTCATTATCTATGTAAGAGAAATTCACATCATAGAATTCCATACCACCAATTTTCTTTAATTGTTCTTTAACACGTCTTCTCATTTCTAAAGCTATACGAAGAATATCTTCTAATTCCTCTTTTGTATAGTCTTCATTAGGATATACAAGTTTAACTAAACCAGATACTGTTTTTCTTACAGCTATAGTATCTCGTTGGTTTAAGTTCTTACCTAGTTTGAAGTATTTATCTAAAGCATCACTTTCTTGTGTCTTTCTTAATTCACGGATAAATTCAGCAAAGTAATCCGTAATAAAACCATAGTCATCAGTAAAATGATCTGGTCTAAACTTAGGTACTTCCCAACCTGGTAAATAACAATGTATACGATCTAAGAACGCTGTATCTGTACCCATTTCCACTGGAAATGGATCAAAAAGAGAAGATGTTTTTAATAATACATCTACACTCTGGTTAATATTACCTACAAATACCATAGATGCACTGGCTGCTTTCTCTTCTTTGCCACGAGCAAAGGAACCTGATGCCATATAGTCCTTCATAATTTGAATACCATCTTTGTCCTTAAATTTAATACCTGCTACTTCATCAAAAGCAACACAATCCCAAAGACCTACTAAACCTATTGTTCTTTTACCCATATTATAGAACAGATTAGCAACAGTAGTTTGACCACCAGATACTAGAATACTGTTTGGAGATATTTCCTTATATACATGTGATTTACCTGTACTTCTAGGACCTAATTCACATAAGTTATAGTTATTCTCTATAAGTGGTACTAAACGTAATAGTAATAACCACTTTTCTCTCTCGTTTAATTGATCAGGTTCCATTCCAATAGAACGTAATATGACATCAATCCATTCGTTCTTAGTGAATGCTTTACGTCCTTCTTTTAGTTCATTGATATCAACATGTGGCATCTGTATTGGATTCAATTTAGCAATCTTGATAGGACTTGAGAACTTATCTTCTTCATCATATTCATACTCTAATTGAACAATACACCAAATACCACCACATAATAACCTATCATACTTTTCTGGATATTCTTCTGATACAGGAATCTCTTTTATTCCTAAGTTAGAGAATTCAGCTTCATATCTATCTTTTCTAATATTAAGATTGATAGTAACTTTATCTATGACTGTAAAGAAGCCTTTTGAACGTAATGTAGATAATGTTTTTTGTGCTTCATCAGGTCTTACAAAGTTATCAGATAAAATCTTCTTAACTTTGTTTATTCCCTGTTCAATGATTTCTTCATCATCAGAACCACAATACTGTCCTAATAAGAATTCAAGCACATAAACAGGAACATTAGCACCTTCTTTTATCTTTTTAGTAAGGTCTTTTCTTACTATTCTACCAGCAAAATTATCACGTAACTTCGTTTTTATTTCGTCTCGATTTGTCATAAGAACCTCCTAAATAATACGATATACTTGATGGAATGATCAGAAATTGAATTTGAACTTGATAGCCGTCATTCCATATAAAAGATAAAAATTCCTTGATCAATAACAAAGCAATAACTTATTGAGTTACAAAAAGCAACTCAATTTGAAGCATCAATTTATATTCCAATGAGCATCAAAATGACCTTCTGCATTATTTGAATAAAAACACTGTTTAAATAAATCTAAAATTTCTTGTTTGGTCTTACCGTTTAACTCAGCTTGCAGATCATCAATAGAATGTGAATTAACATCAAATAACTTTTTTGCACCAGAAAGTTTATCATAGAATTTTGTTAGAGATATAGCATTAAATTTTGTATATGTTTCTATGATTCTCCTTATTGGATTTAACAATAGTTCAGCATTAGCTTGGTCATAATTATACAAAATCTTTAATTCATCCCATAAAGCCTCGTAACTAGTTTTAAAATCTTTCTCTTTATTGTCTATTTTGTTTATAACGGTTTTCCCATTAATTGATTGAAAATGGATAGCACAATCCATTTTGTAATTCATTTTATATTTTGCATTAATATAAAAATGCTTATTATGTGTTAACAAAATAAACTTATCATTTTTATTAAGATCTTCCTTTATCAATTTATTCAATTCTTCCATAATTAAATACTGCATACCATCATCATTGGAACACATTGGATCATCAAAAACCACAATTTTATCCTTCTCAACAATAACGTCAGGATTAAAAGCATGAATTTTTTCAATAAAATATAAGAATGCTATAATGTTTTTTTCTCCTGTTGAAAGTTTTGTAATATCCCTTACCTGCCCACTTTAAGTGTCCTTTATATTATAAATACCATGATTTAATTCATCTGTAGCATGATTTAATTCAAAAGAAACCATAGTTCTTAGTTTTGAATTAATGATATCCACTAACTTAGTCTCACTTAAAGTTTGACTCTGTAGTTCTTTATATGATTTTTTTAATTCTAACAACTCTTTTTGCAATGTACTACCTTCGTTTATTCTACTATATTGCTTTTCAAATTCACTTACACTCTTATCTTTTTGTTTGCTGAGTTCTTCAAGTTTTCCTATATGTCTATCATATTGAATTTCTTCAAGTTTCTGTTTCACATAATGCAATCTTAATGATTGTTTTGCTTCTTTTTGCTTATTAGGCAAATCTGTACTATTATTTTTTCTTCTTAATTCAATATAATCATTCTCTAGTACTTTAAAGTTCTCAGGAAGTTTCAAAGTAATTGGTCCAGAATTTTCAAATAAATGTTTGCATTTATAATCAAGTTTTCTTTGTAGTTCATTCAAAAAATCAATATTATCTTTCTTAATACTATGCAATTGATTTTTAATTCTTGTTAGTTCTTCTAAATAATCAGGATAAGCTTCTTCATTTATATCAAATAAAGAAATATCTGTTTTAATCTGATTAATCTCTTCAATCATGTCATTTATTTTGTTTTGATAATTACTAATATTGCTTTCTGAAAAATAATTATCTAATTCATCAAAGACTTTATCATTAATTTTATTTCCACAAAAAGAACAAATATCGCCTTTATGATGAAGTTCAAATCCTAATCTCACAAACTCCTTTTTTCGAGGATTATCAACTCTATCTAGTTTAACAGGTTCCTGCATATTCTCTTCAATAATTTTCTTTGCTTTTAGTAACACTTCTTTCATATCATAATCAGGAAAAGAAATCTCTTTAATCGTTCTGATTTCTGTATTTATTATTGATACAGCTAACTCTACTTCTGTATTAGACATGCTCTTAGCATATGGTATATCACTCTCAAAATTTTTCCTATTATAACTTATTGGAGCCACTTGTGGTCTATTCAATCTTTTTATAAATGAAGCGGAATCTTTATATAATCTTTGAAGTTCTGTTAATTCTTTATTATATTGTTCTTCAGCATCATTTTTTTTCGTCCAAAAATTCTGTTGATTTTCATTTTTAGGTTCACTAACTGTTTTCTTTATATCATCAATTTCCTTTTGTTTGCTTTCTATTAAACCATCAATCTCATCTAATTGCCTAGAAATTTCAACATTCTCTGTTCCTAAAACTATGGCATTTAAAGTTTTATCTGATGAAATAACACTTTCAAATCCTTGAAACACATATACATCATAATCGTTACTCATCTTTTTTATTTGATTAGATATTGTTGTTTTCCCTGTACCATTAGGACCATAAATATACGTTTTACGTTTATCAAAAGTAATCTTATCGGCATCAAATAAATCGATTCCAGATAAATCTAATTCCATAAAATATCCACCACCATTTCTATTTTGCAAAACAATCTCTAAACTTCATTTATACTTTGCTCTTAGTCAAATTAAATTTAATACTACTTTAATAGCGGAATGATCAGGAATTGAACCTGATTATTTACCATACACTCCATGTAAAAGGGCTTTAAGCCCTTTTAATTAACTAAAGAAATCAAACTCATCAATAGCCATTGCAATATCAATATGTACTTCTTCCTTTATAGGTACCTGTTTACCTTCTTCATCAATAATCACAAGATAATAGCTATCCTTACTATCAAACTTCTGAGACTTTAAGTTAAATGTACATTTAAACTCTCTATCTTTTGCGATAGTACTTGTCTTATCCGCAATAATCTTTTGTCTATCACTTACTTCTCTACCTAAAGAATCTTCAATATAAGCAATATATGTACATGCTACATAGTTATCCTTAACAGGTTCCTTTTGATAGAAACTTAAATTAAATATCATGTTACTTATCTTTCTATTAGAAGATAGTAATGCGATAGGTACTGTTTTAGTATCATATTTATCTTTATTAAGTTTAAGCGCTTTATAACCTGATCTTAAGAACTTATATTCAATAACTGGTACACATATTTCTTGTAGACTTGTACCACCATGTACAAAGTTAATACCACCAGCACCTTTAATACGTATATTTTCTCTAGGTGCAAAACCTAGCATATTGGAATCATTGTAAATACCTTTTACTGGCATTAGGAAGTCTGGATCAGCTTGATCATCAGTTATTACGTAACGACGTCCCTGTTCAATAATATCTTTCTTGAATGAAGAACGTTCCATTTTATCTTCTTCATTTAATCCTTTATATGTATATAAGAATCCATGGTCTGAAGTAATAATGACATTAACACCATTTAAACTACCACAAATAATATTTACTAAATTCTTTAATTCCTGGACAGTATTTATACATGCATCGAAGACTGTACTTTCATCGTTATGACTTGAAGCATCTATCTTATCATGATAAATATAAATGATATCTTTTCCTTTAATAGCATTACGTCTCTCATCAACTTTCATACCAATGATATCTTTATATTTTAAAGCTATACTGTTTTCACTATAACTCTTTAATATGCCATCTCTATCACTCATTTCACTTGTATGACCATCTACTAATACTTTAATAGATTCATTCTGTACAACTGTTTCTAGTTTCTTGTGTGGTAATAATGCTGCCATACCAAACTTAGTAATAGTTGGATATATACCTTGCTGTGCACTTATTTTTACATCTGCATTAGTTTCTAGTTCTAATTGTCTTGCAAGAGTATATGCAACGTCATAACGCATAGCATCAGACACAATAACAAATACCTTTCCATCCACTTTCTTTACAACATCTCTATAAAAATCTGTTTGTTGTGCAATACCTGTAATATGACCTGTAGTAGTTAAATCCTTCTCTATTACTTTATTCCAATTAGAAGCTAATTTTTCTAAATACCAATTTTTATATTCTTTTTCTACATAATCTGCTAGGTCTTTAAAATCATCATCTAGTGATGGATGTGTTACTTGTAAGCAATTAGAGAAAGCATTGTGGAATTCTCTGTAGTATGTATCCATCTGATAATAATCAGAAGTATATGTATCCCACATATCTTTAGCATTAACGTGATGGAAACTATTTAAATGAGTTTCATAGAATCTATTCATTAACGCAACTTGATAAATACCCTCATAAAAATAAGAATAGTTTTCATACCATGCAGATGTTCTTCTCTTTTCCACAGTACTCATAATAGTATCTGTACTTATATTTTGAGAGATAATGTAATGCATTAACTTAGAGAGAATGACTTCATCAATAGCAGGTAATACATCTGTATCTATCAAATATTCTATTTCAAACTTATTAAATCTATCTAATAGATTTAAATCAGCTGTCACAAAATCACTAATAGGTTTAAATGTATCTTGATCACTACCATGAATCCAACTAAAGATCATATCATAACAAAATCCACTATGAATATCAGAGTATCTCTCTTCTAGTCCAGATAATACATCACTAGATATAGTTCTTGAAATAGCGCTTAAGACAACATGATTCATTAAGTCATCAATATTTTCAGATGCATTAAAACCAGTGGTACTATGTACCATCTTCCAGAACATATCAGTTGCACCATACTTTAATAAGTCCATCTTAATTTCATTATTCAAATCATTCCCTGCTAGTAATGCTTCTTTAATAATGCTTTCTGGTTTTCTTTCTTTTATATTACATATAGCAGAAAGGATGGACATATAAAGAGTGGTTTTCTTATCAATGGTCCCATCAAATGCAGTTATACGCTTACGTCTACTTGCTGCATTAAAGAAGCCTTTATACTGCTTGATTTCTTTACGCAGTTCTTGTACATTCGCAATCTTCATATCCTGCATCCAGCGAGATATCTGGTCTGCACGATATTCTTTACTATATAATTTAATATCTAAGAACCAATCATGTTCTGGATCATCTATTAATGGGTTATATACAAGATAATTTGACTCTTGATCAGTACTTGATAATAACTGTTTAGAAGCAAATTGATTTGTTTCATTTAACATTATCACTTTAGCGTTTGATAACGTTAAATGAGTGACTTCTTCTTCAAAGTCTCTATCTTCATCATTCCAGAATATAATTCTTCTTTTATAGAATTCATCCAAAGGTTCAGCAAACCTTTCTTCTAATTCTTTTTTTATATCTTCTATAGCCATACCGAACCTCCTATTAATTCATGTTAGCAACCATAATCTCTAATTAATAGAGCAATATAATACAATGACTTAGTTCATTTATAAATCAATAAATGTAACGCCGTTTTTCTTTAATGCACTCCAATCATTTTTTAAGTCTTTTTGTGTTAGCACCTCATACATAAATATCCAATGTTGATCAAAATAAATTTCGTCTCCTAAATTATTTCTAGCAAAAAGCTTTAGTTTTTGAATATCACTACGACTATTTCTTTTCTTGAAATATTCATATGTTAATACCATAAAAACTGCATCATCAGTTTCAATTGCTTTATTAACATTTAAACTCTCAATACTCAGATTAAACTTAATTGCCCAGTGTATTGCATATGAAGTTGCTTCAAATATCATTTTAGGATAATACTCTTCAAATATTTGATTTATTATTTTTTTATTTCTCTATCTTCTGTACCACATACCCCAAATACATATTCTTCTAAAAGAGGAACAATATACGGATATATTAAAGACCACTGAAATATTGTTTGTTCAAACAATTTCTTTGCATTGTTAGTTAGCTTTTTACTACTTAATATTTTAATTGCATATTTTAAAACTGATGCGTTATTATCCTCCATAAATAATTCTAAAGCTAAATCTAGACAATAAGAACATTTCTTATAATCAATAGTATCTGCTAAACTATCAAACATGTTAATTTTTCTAAGCCAGAATTCATTTAATGAAACCGGTAATTTTATTATTTTTGTTTTCTTGTGATTCAGTGATAGATTATAATTTCTAAGTTCATGCTGCAAGTCAGTTAAAAACTCACTAGCTTCATTTTCACTATTAACATAAGCTTCATAATCATCAATATGACGAACAAATTTCCAATTCTTGTTAAACAAATTTTTATCTATGCTGCATAATATGATTTCTGATATCAAATTTGAAGAATGAGGTCCAATAATCAAACCATCCGTTTCACCACATTGCATATTTCTACAATATTCATCTAATGTGTTTTGCCATAAATGTTTAGTACGATTTGTTTTTGCAAACTGCTTACCTAATAAAGCCCAAGGAATAGAATGTGTATAAATACTAGGAAAACATGTAGAAATATCAGCTTTTACTACATACTTTTTTCCTACCATCATAGAAGCAGGAATAGCATCATTTTTCCAATTATCATAATTCATTTCAAATATATACTTTTTATTGTACATTTTACGAATATGAATCCTACTGATTTTATATTCATTCTGATTTTTTGTGCATTTTTCAAAATGATCAATAATTTCTTTCCAATTATCTTTTAATAATTTGCATTGAACTTCATAAGCCATTGGAACCGGTATTCCTAATTGTCTTGGTATATTGATATTTCTTATGTTTTCATAAACCGCATAACTATATTCCACATGCTTAGAAAAACTCTGTATTCTTGTCTTACAGTAGTCTAAGAATTGTTTAGAAGAAAAACATGGAGGAAGTTTATCAGCAAATAAACCATATCCTACTAAAGAATCATATAATTCATCTGCTGATATTTCTTTCATATATTCTATATATGATTTCATTTTTTTGTTCCCTTCAATTTTTTCACAACATTAGGTGTTAATAATTCTTGGAATTTATTGTAGTTTACTACTACCCCATCATCTAAATCCATTGGTTCCATCTTATCTGCCCAATGATGTATCTTTTCTTCATATTTCCCAAGTTCTTCTGCCTGTTCTGTTATCTTCTTTAACTGTTTTTGTAATCTAACTTTTTCACTAGTTGATGATGCTTCATCTATCTGATTATTCAACATTTCTATCTGCGTTCTATACTGTGACTGCAATGGATGTATATATCCTGTTCTCATTCTAGCAATCAAATCAGGTGTATATCTATGAATATATACTAATGCTTTAAAACCATTCTTCTTACCACTATCAAATTGCCAATATATAGGTCTTTTACCTGAACCCGTCACTTGATATGTATTACAATGATCCTTAAAGAAATCTTTCAAGAAATAATTACGTAATACATCTCTTGGATTACCATTGCCTCCTAAAGCATCAGAGATAAACTGGAGGTTTTCTTCTAATGTATCATCACCATATACACTTCTAACAAATTCTATAAATCCACTTACGATATCATCTTCAAAATAATCTTCATCACAAATAGGGATAATGTCATCAGCATCAGGAATGAATGTCTTATATTTATTGTTATCCCATTCGCCACCAGCATAAGCTAGTCCTTCTGTATCTAAAGAATAACGTCCAAACATACAGCCGACTGCATAACTAATAAATGATTTAACATCGCGAACTAATTCAGCCTTACGAACTGTAACATCTTTATCTTCAACTTCAGGAGTTAATTCACTTTGTAACCCATATATATTGATGAAAATTTTATTTAATTCTTCTTCATTAGTTTTTAATTGATCAAATCTATCATCACATTCTTTAGACCATAAAGAATGTGCTTCACTTATAGTATTTACATGATTCTTTACTAGTGGATGTATCTTGAAATCCCATGAAGTTTCAAAGGAATCCCAATCGGATTTAGATAGTTTAATTAATTTGTTTACAATTATTAAGATTTCACTGTTCATTTTTTTATCAATTATGAATGGAATCTTGTTTATATCACCTGCTTGAAAATTTAATGTAGGACTTAAGATAGAAATATATAACTTTACAAGTTTAGAGTTTAAAAATCCAAGTGAATATAACAATAAGTCCTGTTGTGAGGCAAAGGCTGTTGGACATGCTGAATTAAATACCATTCCTGAAGGAGTATGACGAACAGAAAAATTTCCTGAACTAATTCTAGACCAAGTAATTCCTTCTAGAAAATAGTATTGACGCGATGGAAGATGGTTGCCAGAATTTGATAATTTCAAATAATTCTTCTCATCGAATGCCAAAACATGAGATAGATTTCCAAACCATTTTCGAAACGGTCCACCTTTAGTATGCGGAACCCATTTATATGGATAAGACACATCATCTTTAGACTTGCTGTCAAATATGATTTTTGATAAATCTACCTCTTCCCACAATCTAATATACCTATCATTATCTCCAGTATCTAACCCAACTCGTGTATTAATAATTTCACCAAATAATGGATTATTAAAATTTTCAAGAATACTATTGCTTACCCAATATGCAGTTGGACTACCTGGAATTTTGTTAAAACTTACAGTTGATGATGTAAATAAATTTTCATTTTTTAAATATTCTATTTCTTTTGCATCTTGAGAATTGTAGTCTACTAATCTTTTGAAATTCGATTGATAATTCTTTATATTTCCATTATCAAAAACAAATGCAGTTGTCTGCACAACTTCACCGCTAATATCCTCAAATGCTCTCGCACCTAAATGTGCCATATTAATAATGATATTATCTTTCAGTATTTTTTTTCTAAGCTTCTCAAAACTCGTTAAAAACATCCATGAATGCATTGTAATCATCGCTTGATATGCATTTTTCTTTGTTAATTCATGACACCTTTCAATAAATACCGCGAAAAGATCTGATTTTGAATTAGGATAATTTTTTTGTACATATTTTTTCTGGATCAAAAAAGGTGGCATATATGGTGGATTAGTAATTACAACATCATATTTCTGTACTAATAGTTTCGCTTGTCTTACTAATGGTGACAATAGTTCATTTATCTCATCTATCTCAGCATCTGAAATCATATCCTGATTCATAGAACTACTCTTCAAACTATTGATATAACCTTTCAATCCTTCTATCTGTTCTAATGTACATGAAAGATTAATAATAGAACCTAATTCTTTTGCTTCTGAAAACTCATTTACAAGATAATGTGATAATTCAGCATAATCTCCTAAATAATGATCATACTCCTCTTTAAGTTCCCCCATAGGTTCCCTTATCTCTAGGATATTAACTTTTGTATCCTTTGATAATATTCTTCTGTTATAGCTTCTTGCTTTCATCATTAACGCAAAATATGCAAGATGGTAAGCACGTTCATCAATTTCTAATCCATAGATGTTATTCTCTAGAATTGATTTAGCTGCATTTCTATCAGTGTATCCACTATCTCTATAGATGTCCATTAACACATCAAATGCATATACCAGAATGTGACCAGAACCCATACATGGATCTATCACTTTAATATCTTCAGGTTTTAATTTTGCATGTTCTTCTCTTATCTTTTTTAATTGTTCAAGAACTTCTGGTTCCTGTTCAGCTTCTTTTAGATAATACTTCCACTTACCATGATCAAAATCAGGATGTCCATCCAACCATAATCTTCCTAATGAGTTTTCAGTCATATAACGAACAATCCAGTCTGGTGTAAATAACTGTGTAGCTGCTGGTATATCATCCTTAGTATAGTTCTTCTTTTTCATAACTATATCTTTTAATTCAGAATTATAGTACTGGTATAACCAACCGATAATCTGTACCTGATCATTCCAGCTATCCTCATCAATATCTGTTATCATTCTACCTATAATGCTATCTTCTCTTAATAAATTATTAGGCATCAATAATGACTTATAATCACTGATAGAAGTAAACATATCAGGAAGATATTGATTCATATCATTACATAATGTAAGCAATAAATACTTGTATAAGTCTTCCTGATTATTATGTTCGATAAAATCAAATACCTTCTGTTTATCCAATCCATCTAATTCAATATGGATTGCATCTGTTAGTAATTCAGGTTTGAATTCATTATTCTCATTAGTAAATACTCTTACTTTCTGAGGAAGGTAGTTATTTACTTCCATATAACGAAGGGCTATAAAACGGTTAAACCATGTATATGCCACTTCTTCAGTCACATGCTCAAATCCATGCTTATTAACTTCATCAATCAATTCATTAAGCTGTTTCTTTTCTTCATTCTCAAGAGGTCTTCCATGCACAGAATCTGTATTATAAGCAGGAGTATTGTCTTCTGTCACTTCATATTCATAAGCTCTTTGAGTAACAAGTTTTATTAATTCAGTTCTTGCCCATATTGCATAGGTTTTAACTGCTGATTTGTTCATACGCAACTCCTTACTACTTAATTTCAATCTCTTCGTCATCATTAATATAACTCAATAATCTATTTTTTATGTTTGCTAGGTAACGTTCCACATCAGATGCACTAGATAAATTAGCCTGACTGAATACTACAGCACGCTGTAACTGACGTACCTGTTTCTTTCTCTTTTTTGGAGTTACAGGTTCATCACGCTTTGATACTTCTTTCTGATTAAGTACCTTATCCATATCACTCATAATCTTATCTTTTAGATTAGTAATAGCATTCTTCTTTGCATCTAATGCAACTAAGTCAGTCAGTCTATTAATTTCATCTTTTTTTGTATTAAATTGGCGCTTAGCTGAATCTAGAATATCTTTGAGTTTTACACTAGAATCAGCTTTATATTTTACTTCAAACATACAAGAATCAATTAAATCATTAAGTTCTTCCTTCTTTGTAGCCACTACTTTTGCTTTTTCTTCTTTAATAACAGAAATACAATCATTTAATTGAGGAATACGATTATATCTATAGTTATCAGTAATCTTAATGATGTCAGTTATTTGATCTACAGCCTCTCTTACTACTGGAATATCATATAAATAGTCCTTCTCATGATAAATTACATTTTTTCTTGTTTCAGATGCATTATTTGAATACCCACAAACCACAGGTTAGTGAAAATTAAATTTCATAAGCACCG
>ERZ827197.1639-NODE-1639-length-17450-cov-4.062259_pt1 | contig 17450 bp, 34 predicted proteins | sample MGYA00519867_ERZ827197 | MGnify/ENA primary metagenome ERZ827197 (study PRJEB31778, sample SAMEA3449278) | human gut metagenome | biome: human gut; feature: human-associated habitat; material: faeces | place: United Kingdom | collected 2010/2012 ...
TACTTGTCCCGCGTCCGGTATACACCTTGTAGAACGTAAACTGCCGGACATTGGAATTATACCAGCTGATCCACTCATCGATCTTCCGGTAGAACGAAGCATCCACCGTATCAATCCCCTTTTTCCTAAAATAATTAAAGATATTCATCCTCTTCTCTCACCTCCCTGCTGCTGATATCGCATATGTCTATTTCTTCTGGCGTTTCATCTTTAGGTAGCCAATGTTTGATCTTACTCCATGCGCCCATAACCACATAGCGTATGGCATCCATGCAGTGATCCGCTTCCTTTACCGGCACTTCCTTCCCCTTTTCGATGGATTTCTTATCATACTCGTAGGTTCCAAACTCCTGCACTGCATATTCCTGCTTCGGAGAAATCGACATGATATCAAATACCAGTGCTTTCTGTACCCGGCTGATTCCAAGAGCCACATCGTTTTCCGCATCTCGCAGAAGCACCTGATAATCCAGTCCGGTTCTGGTGGCTCTTTTCACCTCTTCCGCCAGACCTTTTGCAGATGGATCCAGAAAAATATAAAAGATCCGGTTTTCATACTGTTCATGCAGTTCATCCATGAACTCAACCAGATCTCTTGCATATTCAGACGGGCTCTTCTGTCTTCCAGATTCCCGTCCACTGTGATAATATTCTCCAAGCCCCGGAAATTTCTTCCGGTAAGTGTCCAGACCAAACGCTTCAAAGGTTGTCGCATTCTGCTGACCATAGTCGCCACCAATGTAAATCCGGTCATATCTCCTGTCCGGATCCGGCTTCTGTCTGTGCCGATCGGAAAACATATAATAGATCAGTTCATCCACGCCAATCGCTTCACCGAGCCATACCCACCGGTACATCTTCGGATCTGCTTTCTTCATCATCTCAGCGGATGCAATCAGGTCAGGACCTAACCAGTCCACTGGCACATCCCGGTAATCCGTGTGAATATGGATGCAGTCTTCACGCTTTTCCATTTTCTTGCACCACAGGTTGATCGGAGCGTTCGGGTTCTTTGGTGGGTTGTACAGATAGATCATCTGGAATCCACCCTTATTTCCACGGACGAACGTTGCTTCAATGTTGGTCAGCTCATCTTCGCCCTCGCCATCATCAAAAAACTCTGTCAGTTCATCCAGGACAACCAGCTTGATCGGTTTATCCTCGTCAATGATACCCTTTGTATCGTCAATACCGTCTGATCCGGCAAAGTACATTGTTGTCCCGTACTTCTTGTAAATGATCTCCATCGGGGATTTCGTAATCCGGAACTTGTTTTTCGGTATCTGCAAACGGCTGATCCCCCGCAGCATTTCCTTGTATACCGTCTTCCTGAGCTTGTTATGGTGCTTACGCAGCACTACAACAGAACCATTGGCATCCGATACAAGCTGGTAATCTGACCGAATGGAAGCATAACTGGACTTTGTTCCTGCTCTCCCAGAAGTCAGAATAATGTGCTTGATACTCCGGTTGTTAAATATCTGCAGATACTTCGGAATTATGATCTCCGATATCCGGACCTGTTTCTTCTGGTGCGTCATTGATAATCTCTACTCCTTCATCCTCATGTTCGCTATGACCTGAGCTTCTGCGGATTTTCTCAGTATCCGCTGCCATTCGCTCTGTTCGGCGTTTCTGCTCTGCATCGTCTGCAGCAGTCTGTGCATTCTGTCCGGCATACTGTGCCACAAAATACGCAGCCTTTGTATTTCCTGCCATTGCTTCCTTGATCTGCGCCATAAGCAAAGCCGATTCCAGCGTACACTCAACACCAAGTGACTCTAAAACCGGCTTCCATTCTTCATTATCTATTTCGGCAGTAAGCAGCAGGTTTAAGGTCTTCCGGAAGTCTGCCTTCCTGCGTCTTGCCTTGCCACTTGCCTGACCCGCTTTTTTTGCCAATTCCCGGCGCTCTTCCGGGGTTCTTTTACTGTTTGCACCTCTTATGTTTTCATATCCTGCCACTTCACCACCTTCAATTCTGGTTTATTTTGCGCATTAGAAAAGCACCCCGGAGGGTGCTGTGTTCTACATTATTCCGTTATATGTTTGGGAACTTCTATTGCTGCATATTTAGCTATTTTCTCCTTTTCTTCTTTACGAATTCGTTCCGCAAACTCTGTTATTTTATTGCATATCCACATATACGCCGTAGTTCCTTCCGTATAATCGGCTTCTGCATACATATTGATTCGCCCATCCGCCCTCATCTGCTCAACTTGTTTCATAGCCTTCATATTTCCTTTCGGATATATTGCAAACGTAGCTCCATTATTCTTATTAACAACCGAAAATGCAGGTATATCACTTGGTCCATCAGCTACATATATCATGTTAATAAAATGAACTCGCCTAAATTCCTCTGGAATTTTCGTATTAACGCTAGCTCCACTTCTGCTCTCTTCGCTATGAACACCTTTATTGATCTCAAATAACGCACGCGTCTTACTTGTATTGTCTATTGTATAACCAATTTCTGAAATACACGGATCTCCACTATTGTCTTTCCCTTCAATGAGTTCGCATCCCCATACATGTTCCACATACGGCATAACAGATGATCCTTTTATAATTTGTGTCATCCCAGTACTAACAATATAATGTTCAACTCTAATATCATATTCTTGATATGTCGGATTCTCTTCTATTAATTTCTTTGTTTTTTCAAATATCTCAGGAACTCCATCATAAAATTTTAACTTTGCTCCAAATTCTTTTAATTTTTCATTTGTTAATCCTTTAAATTTTCCTTCTTTAGCATAATGAATGAATTGATTTAAATAAATTGTGTCAGGATTAACTAATACACCTTGTTCTTTTTTATATTTCTCTGGTAAATTGTTTACTTCTTTCCAGAATTCGCTTGCATTTACATCATAATGTTCAAAAATAGGATCCTGCATATATCCATCTACTAATGTTTTATCAAAATCCCATACGATTGCAATTATATTTGCCATGATGTCTCTCTCCTCTCACAAAATCTATCTCCATGATACCCCTTTTTTCGATATTATGCAACGAAAAAGACACCCAGCAATACCAGGTGTCTCTTCATAGTTTTAAATACTTACGATCGGAGGAACCATCAAAAATGTCTTACCTTGTTACATTTCATCAATTCCAGTTTATACTCTATCACTTTTTATCCGGACATTGTGGGACATTTTCAAAATATCTTTGAATTTTTTTACGGACGTTCTCATCTGTGTACCGGATTCGGCGTTTCGGAAAAATTTTGTTCATCTGATCTGCAACCTTTGGATACGATAAATCATCCAGGAAATACAGCCGAAAGATAATCCGCAGTTCACTCTTCTCGATGGATTCTATGTACTCTTCCACCTGGATTGTCATTTCCAGAAGTTCTTCCTCCAGCTCCTCAAGCCTTCTGTTCCGCTTTTTCAGCAGTTGCTCTTTTCTGGAGATCACACCGACCGGTCTGCCAGTGATCTTTACCGTGCCAAGTGGCTTTTTCCCCTTCTTACCACATGATACCGAATCCACGACAATTTGTCCATGCAGTTTATCCAATTCTTTCTGGATTTTCTCAATTCTCCGGCGCAGATCCTTAATCTCTTCTTTCATATCCGCGTACTCAATCAAAATGCCCTTGTCCACCGGTATCCACCTCCGCTGTAATGTCATACTTCTTTGCCAGATATTCTGCAACGCTTACGCTCTGGTAAGCCGGTCTTTTGAATCTCTCCAACGCCTTTGCATCATGCCGGCTCTCCAGTTCCTCATAATGCTGCTGCCTGTCCCGCCGCTGTTCTTTTCTGCTTCGTTTCTCCTGCAAATTATCACCTTCTATCCTCTGAACACTTCCGGAAGCGGCATCCACGCCACAACCTTATACGGTTCTCCCTGTTCATCGAACCAGACACCTGTCTGGGAATAATACAGCGTTGTTGCCTTATCAGCTCCCTCGATCGTGACCAGAAACTCCGCTGCATATGCACTTCTGACATATGATTCTATGAACTCCCGTTGATCTGGGAGTCTCTCTGCTGTTGGAATCCATTTATTACTCATCTATTCCACCCACCTTTCACAATTGCTATCGCCTTTTCATAAGCATCCAGAACGCAACGATCGCAAAACTCATAAGCTGTTCCTTTACTTTCACCCAAAGATATGACGGCCTTTGACCGTTCCAGACTCAGTTGTTCCATCACTCTGTCTATGTCATATGCCGTTGGTGCGTGTTGCAGCATATTAACTACATCCAACTCCGAAAAAACAAGCTCTCCCGGATGCCGTAAATGTCCAGCATCTATAAATTCTATCAGTGCATCTGCATCAATTAGTCTCATTTATTTCACAGCCTTTCATTCCATTTTTCTATTGCTTTTTTCTGTGCTATTTCCTTCTGTCCGTTCCATTCCTTCACTGACACATGAGGTCCGAGACTTCCGCACCTTGAACAGCAAACTCTATATCCATTACTGCCCATCCTACGGATTCCTACTCTCCTGTCTCCGCAACCGCAAAACGGACATGGTTTTAATTTACTCATATCATTCTCCCTCTCTGTACGGCTCTGGTAGTGGCATCCAGGCATTCACAATCAATCCATATCTTGCATAGGTTTCCTCATCATCTACAGGATAAAACTTATCACTCCCGTCATTCTCGTATCTTCCAATATCTGGCAGCGTATAATTCTCAAACGAAACCAGAATATATACATCTTCTTACTCCCCTTTCAACGTCCCCAGCACATTCACACCAACTTCCCTCTCCAGCTCTTCATTCATCAGCTGAAAATATTCCTCGTCCTTCTGTGCAAAATGCATCTGGTGTAAAACAAATTCCAAATATTTCAAAACTCCCTTTCTTTTGCAATGATAGTTCCGGTACAAATAATCTACACTGATCAGCAAGAAGCAGTTCATTGCCTCTGCTGTGTGTTTATCCAGTTCCTTCTGACGTTCCTTTTGGAACTCCGGACTATCCATGATCTCTTTGATCTGCTTTCGGAGCTTATGTTTCTTTAATTGCTTATCTGCCCAACTCATTCATAAAATCCTTTCATCTTCCGCTTTGACACTGCATCGCCCTTTTGATACACACTGCATTCTTCCACGGAACACCCTCTGCTGTGACCTGTTATCTCGATATAGGAACAGCCGGCTCCATTTGTATTTCCTGTTGCCCGGAACATGCAAGTCCTGCATTTGTGCCGGTCCGCATTACTGGCTGTTTTGCTCTCTGGCTTTGGCTTCTTGCACTTATCCGGATTCAGCCAGGAATACACGGTACTATATTTTGCATCGATCAACCGCGCGATCTCCGCAGCACCTTTTCCTTCTTTCGCCAGTTCCAATGCTTTCTCCCTTTTATTTTCTGCCGGAATCACAACCGAATCCGGCTCTGTGAGGGGGGGGGGTGGTACTTCCGTCCTTCTCCGTTCTCCCTGCCGGTGTTGCTTCTCTGTTACAGTCATCTGTTCCTTTCTGCTCCACCATTTCAGCTACTGCCTGTGCAAATTCTGGATTGTGATATGCCGGAACGTTTACCAGAAAATGATTTTCTTCCTGTTTCAGGATGTCCGACAATAACCGAACATCCATACTGCCATCATCCTTTGTCCATAATACTGTCACTGGTTTGCCTTTTATGTAGTCTGCCAATGCCTCTTTTAGATTCTTTTCTATCAGCATGATTCTTTTTCCTCCCAGTACTCTATTACATACTCTGTCTTCGTTCTGCCAGAAGACTTACTACCTGCATCTGTTACAATCCTTCCGATCCGGACTGAATATCCCGCCTTTAATAACAGCGTTGCCACCTTGAGCCGATCTTCTTCGTTCCACTGTACGGATCCTTTTCTGATACTGCGAATTACATTTCTACTCATGCGCCATCCTCCATTCATCATGTAGAGTCTGTACCCTGCCGCTGAACCAAATCAGTAAACCACAGATATCTGGTTGATTGTCATATTTCTTCATCATGACTTCCGTGTTTCGATTCCATAATGACATATCATGATTTGATAGATATTTTTTATAAATTCCCCAGCAATCATTGTAAATTGCCTTGATTCGTTCCTCCATACATCCTCCTTGTTACCGCATGTTACCATTTTCTTTATCCTGTTACCGTCTTCAGGAAACCGCTGAACCCATTGAAAATACTGCGTTTCAAGCATTTTTCGGAGTGAAGTTACCGAGTTACCACACGTTTTCCCATATAGAAGAAAATATTTTCCTCACTTTCACATATTTTTTTCTTCTCTATAAGGGTGAATTTTGCCCGGTAACTTGGGTAACGGGTAACTTTTACTTAAATGGCAGCTCTTCCTGCTCATATTTATCCATTGTTTCCACCGGTTCAAACCCATCCTTATCGATGTTATCGTTCAGCCGCAGGAATACACACCTGATTGGATTGCCATCTACCTTTTTCACCTTTGTCATACGTCCGCCCTGCGTCTCGATCAGACCTTTGCGATCTGCCCAGGACAAAAAAGCCTTGTCAGAAAATCCTCCACTCTTACATAATTCCTTGAACGCCTGGTTATAGATGATAGCAACTCCCTTTTCAAGCGTTCCCCATTTCTCCACTTTCGTGTCCATATCAAAGCGCTGATTGTTCATGGCAATCTTGTCCTGCAGATATCGATAGCAGCGCTCATTGTCACTCAGATCATTCCTGTTGATCAGAACAGTTTTCGCCTGCTCAATCGTAATATATTCTCCATCCCGGAACAGATAATCTGTCGCGACTTTATCTGCAACCAATAAAATCGACAGTGACAGGCTTTGTTTCTGCATGGCTTCATCATCTTTCAGTTCTTGCATGAACTCTTTCTGCATCTGATGCAGTTTTTCCTTGCCAATCCCTTTCAGAATCTCTATATATCTTTTTCCGGCAAGACCATAATTCTTCTTCACAATCTCGGCAGTCTCTTGCGGATCCGCATAAACATTGTCCTTACATTCAACTTCCAGAATACGATTAATGGCTCCGCCATGGGACACATAGGAATTCAAAGGACGCTCTCCATTTGTCAGAATGCAGTTCTTCCATCGATTCTCCCTACTGATACCAAGTTCTTTGTTGGATCTACTCTTTCCCTTTCCAGAGCACATGTCGTATACCATTCCTTCAAAATTATCCCGAATCCGGCTGCTGGTTTTACTGGTATCGTCCAGGATCATTGGCAGATGATTCAGCATATCCGCCTTTGCTTCCAATGCTACTTCTGTCGTCTTAAAATCTCCGATATATGCCGATTCATCCGGATTCGCCCAGATGGATGTTGCAACCATCAGAGATACTGTTTTACCACCTTCTGTTTCGCCCCAGAGATCTACGATAAACGGAAGTCCACCCAGGAGACTAACCAGAACACTTGCAAATGATGCAGCCATCATAAACTTAATCTCCAGGCGCTTTGTCTTTCGAAGCTTCAGCATATGACTCTGCCAGATTTTCCAGTTGCCACGTTCCGAAACACTTTCATAAGCCTGCCGGAATCGTTGATCGCCATCAAATACAATTTCTGTATCGTAAGGAATAAATTGATCCTTAATCCATCCGAGCTTACTGGTTGAATACTGCACCTTAATATGGCTGTCGTTCATATTTTCCACGTCTGATAGGAAACGCACCAATAACTTTGCGTTTTCCGATGTAACAGAAATCCCACGCCCTGAAAGCGCCACAATCTTACTGGCAGACGTCACCATTGTTTTCGGAACAATGATCTCATCCCATCGTCCATTTCGCTTGTATGCAATCTTGATCTGTTCTTCACCTGTCTCCAGATTCTTCATTCGCTCTACCGGAAGAATGGGGTGATAACAGGCAACCGCATCCACCTGGCTGTCATTCTGTGCATAGACGCCATCCTCACCGGCAATCCATGCTCCGCAGAACATGTTATTGTATGGTCCTTCAAAGTTTGTCCACTTATCCAGCATTGTAATTGGCTTCTTGCGCTCTCTTTGTTTCGCTTCTTTGTCCACCCTTTTATAGGCTTTCAGAAGCTCTTCAAACTTCTTTTTTACGCCAAGCTCTCCAGCACGATCTGTAAGAGAAAGAATCATCCGAGCCTTTGTAATCTCATCTTCCTGATCAAATATTTCCAGAAAGATTTCTTCGCTCAATATGCTTTTACTGTCCAGCCTTGCTAAAGGTTCCATGTGATCACCTTCTCTCTTCCAATAATTCTGCATGATATAATTCAAGCTGCAGTGCATTATAACAATCACACCATGCGTCTGACAGCGGCTCTGCTCTGTTTAAAAATTCCCGGTATACAGAAATCAGATCGTTGTTCAATCTGCACTTGTCCCGCATCTTTGCTTCCTGTTTTTCTCTCATCAGCTTTTCTTTTTTTGCCCGATATATCGCCAGAGAAGATCGGAAGGACGGATTCTTTTCGTATTCTCCGCCAAGCATCAGGAAGGCATCTTTGAAAGAAATCCCATAAAATCTTTCTGTAAAAGTAAAGATATCTCCATTCGCTCCGCAACCAAAACAGTGAAAATCCTTGTCGTAAATTTTCATGGATGCTTCATGATCACCTTTATGAAAAGGACATTTGATAAATCCCGCTCTGTTCGGTCCAGGAAGTCCGCATTTGACCAGAATATCCTTCATAGAGTATGCCTGCTTGATTTCCTCGCGCGTCATTTTGCATCACCGTATTCAGACAAAATACGCATAATCTCCTTGCCTGTGTCTTTCTTCTCACAGAATTCAAACCGGACATTGTACCGATCCCGGATGGTACACATTGATTTATATAGTTGTTTTCCGTCAACCGCTTTGGCTGATACCACATACTTTTCACGTTTTCCGTTTACCATTCTCCACCGGACTTCATGCTTCCTTGGATTCTGCCAGAACCACACATCTTCCAGATTTTTCACATCTGGTCCATGTTCCACCAGGATCACAAGCTGTATGCCTGCATCAATCGCTTTAAGCAGCTCCTTCTTAAACCGCTCATGTTGCTGGCAGACATTTCCGCATAACTCCTGCAGGTTCTGCTTCCGATCAATAATGAGCCGGGGATTATCCAGACTCATATAATCCCCGACCAGAAGCTTGCTCGAAAAATGTTTCACTCCATTCTCGTCAAATGTCTTGATGATCTTCCGAATTGCCCGCTGCTTTTCTCTTGTATCAATTTGTATATCCACTTGTACCAACTCCTAATTAAATGGTAATTCTTCGTCAATTCCATCCGGAATATTCATAAATCCATCTCCTGCCGGTGTGGATCCAGATGGATATCCATTGATGTGATTCTTATATGCCTGTGTTTCTGTCTCCATCGGAACTGCAGCCTCTTCTACTTTGTCCTGCGATACAAACCATCTCAGAACACGCTTTTCAAGCTCTCTTCCCTCGTAGTAATCCATCTGTATTCCAAATACTCCACCAACCAGCTTATTCTTAAACTGCTTGCCAAAGTTATCTCCCCACTGTGTTGTAAATCCCTGATTGGAATGTTCTACGCAGGTCAGGAATGTCTTAAAGGATCTACTGCAGTTTCCTTCGTTATCCTCTGTCAAAATATACTGCGTTGCCTGATTCGGCCATTTCTTTTCTGGACGGATATCATTTTTAAATGATTCCGCAAAATATCCAGCCTGCTTATCTCCTGGTGCAAAATCAAAAAACACAACGATCATTGGTTTATTTGTCCTTGACATCCGTTCTTCCACCTGTTTGATTACCAGTTTGTGTCCTCCAAGTTCTACAGGAATAAATTCTCCCTGAACCTGTGTTTCTTCGTAATTGTTTGGTTTTTTCATCTTAATAGTCCTCCAATGCTTTCATTACTTCTGCAATATCGTTGTCAATCTCCATCTGATCAAATGCACCCATCGGTGATTTCGCTGTGCTGTTGTTTGCCTGGGTTTCAAATTTGTAGGCTCCGTCTACACACTTACTCAAAAGCACCGTGGTAAATTTGCTTTCCAGGCAAATCTTGTCCAACTTCTTTCCGGAAGTCTTGATTCTGGTAAACATATAGCCGGCTTCATCATGATCCGTCTGTGTATGGGCTGTGAAAATGATCGTCAGGTCTTCCCTGTATGTATAGGCTTCACACACCAGATCCCAGACACAGGCTGCAAGATCTACCCATTTGTCGTATCCTTTTTCCTTGCTCCGGCGCATTTCATCTGCTACCATCAAGCCATTGATCGTATCCACTACGATTACTTTCACACTAGGGCAGGCTTCAGCAATGCGCTTGATGTACTGACGAACCACATTTGCATCATCACACGCCAGATAGTTCTTATTTTCTTTGTTGTACTGTTTTCTCCATCCTTTCCATGAAAGGCCTTTCTTGTCAGCATCGATGTAATATGTTGACTTTGGATCTAAATTTCTCATGGATGTTGTTTTCCCTGATCCGGATTCTCCGGCAATACAAATAACCTTTGACATTCGCTTTTCCTCCTTATAGAGTTCTGGATCAACTAACTCCGCCTGACTCCAGAATCCTTTTGAATTCATATTTTTTATCCTGTTTTCTTCCATAAGCTTCTTATATTTTTCTTTTCCGTAATACTGAAGCTTTCCACTCTTATCTCTGATGATACGTTTCAGAAGACTTTGACTTTTCGTTTCTCTGTAATAAATCCTTGGAAATTTATCTTTCACTTCCTGAAATTCTTTAACATACGGTCCTATATTGTATCGATATTTCAAATATTTCTTTCCTGGATGATCGCTGATCCGAATGGAATTGCACGCACCGTAGTCCAGCTTCAGATAGATACTGTTGGAAGAATACGCATCATATCTCTGAATGATAAATCCTTCTGATATCAAATTCCTACAGAGCATTTCCGCAATATCATTCAGCTCCATCGTTTCCTTCTTCTGTTACTCTGCTTGCCCATAAATCCGCAAAATGTAAAAGCATATACAGTGGTGTCTCCTTTCCCTGGATCTCATATTTAAACGGTCCATATAATCCGTTATGCCAGAGGATTGCAAGTTGTTCTTCCTCTGTCAGTTCAATAAATCTTGATGCAATAGCCACAGATCTAACCTCATGATCAACATATCTGAGATCCGGATTGGATTTATACGGCTGCGCTTCACTCTGCTTCGGTTCTGGATCCGGATTTGCTTTTGTCGCTCTTCCCTTCAGCATGTTCGGAACATAATTCGGCTTTCCAAACTGTCCCATCTTTCCAAGATCATGAAGTAATGCTACGATAATAAAAGAATTCATCCGATCTTCATTTATCACTCCTAACCCACTCGCTATCCTCAGAATATTTTCATATACATTAAGACTATGAGTTGCGAGTCCTCCTTCCTCTGCCAGATGATATCTTGTACTGCATGGTGATGTGAAAAAATCATTTTCTTCCATGTAACTGATCAGATCATCAATGCCCTCTCTCCCAGTATTTTTCAAAAGCTCCTTTATTCTTGCCTCGTTCATTATTCTTCCTCCGTATCCAATTCAAATCCTATGATTGCTGCGATATCTTCTCTTGATACGCTGTAGTTGCTTCTCGATGTATAATCTTTTAAAAATTCAAGTCTTGTCTGCGCTTTTAAGAACTTTTTGTATTCCGACACAGGAATCTTGACTGTTTCCTCATTGTTGTTTCTTTCTTCCATGGCATTTCCTCCGATTATTCTTTGTCATAAACCACTCTCTCTGCAGCCTTCACGATCAGAAGGCTTGCAATCTGTTTGAGTGATAATGTTGATTCATTGTAAATTTCTACCAATGCGTTGTAAGCTTCCGGTGTTACCTTAACGGCCATCTGTGCACCTGTCTGCTGCTTTTTCCTCGCAGGAATGTGTATTGCTTCATCGTTCACTTGACTTTCTCCTCCGATTTTCCTATAATTTAGTTGAGTTTTTTGTTATGTGCGCCACTGGAAGCTGCAACTTCCGGGCGCATTTTTATTGTCTTTACGCCTATCCTATCCAGATAATTTGCCAGATCCGACAAGTATGCAATTGCATTATTCTTGTAATACTCGGATGTACCATCAACCTGATCCAGTGATCGAAGCTTATTGATCATCTTATCAAGCTCTGACGTTCTCATGCTCTTACGCTGCTTCTCTTCTGGCATGCTCCCTCGCCTCCCTTATTTTCCTTTTCCGGTACTGCCATTCCCGTATCCGGAAATATTCCAGTGCAAATGCTCCGGTAGTAAGTGTTGTGATTCCAAGTGCTGCATATAAATAAAACAGCTCCTGGCTTTTCACCGAACACGCACCAGCCATCATCAAGATTCCGGTAATACTTGCCGTTACGCTGAGTGTCTTTGCGATCTTGTAAAACATCTCTTATCCCTCCTTTGCTTGTCCAACTGGTACCGCTTACGCGGTTTTCTCAATGGTATATGTAATTTTCACTTTTTCCTGTTCTTCCAATAAAGAAATCATCACTTGTATGATTTTTTCGATATCAGGTTTCATGCTTACCACCTACTTTCTATTGAAGTTTATGCGGTGCTGGTTGTACTTGTTGATTTGTCCCGCTCTTGTCTGGTATAATTTTCTAAAAAATAGCGAAAGGACAATGCAGTATGAAATATCTTATAAACACAACTTATTTAAGCGACTCTCAAAAACGTAGGGAAAATGTCGAATTATCTTCTTCCTGCCCTTGCTGTGGGGTTTCTCTTTTTCCAGATCTTCTTTATGCAGTATGTGTTGATCACGATGATACGGAAGAGGACATTGTTTATACTTTCAATCACTGTCAAAATTGTGATGAATGTTTTATTTCCAAACACCCATTCGACGAAGAAAACGGAGATGGTTTTATTTACGCATCAAGTTCTCCCGTCAAATCCTGTGAACAGAATTTTTCCGAAGCGATTACTTCGCTTTCCCCTGATTTTGTATCTATTTATACGCAAGCTGCTCTCGCTGAGTCGCTGGGATTAGATCAAATTTGTGGTATTGGTTATCGCAAAGCCATTGAATTTTTAGTTAAAGACTATACCATTCATAAATCTCCAAATTCTAAGGATGCTATCCTCAAAGCGACTCTTGGCTCATGTATTTCCAATTACATCAAAGATGATCGTCTTACCACACTCGCCCGTGCTGCGACCTGGCTCGGCAACGATGAAACCCACTATGTACGACAGCATCCCGACTACACGCTTAAGGAATTAAAAGCCTTTGCCGATGCCTTTATTACATTTATAGATGCTGATTTGGCATACGAAGCTGCTTTAAAATTAGTTACTCCTTAGGATCTTTTTCTCCCATCAATATTTGCTCTGAAATCAGTTCTCCTTCTAAAGTCCAGTATCTTCTCACGCTGCGTACTGGACTTTCTTCTGTCCCTTTTCCTTCTGCAGTGTCTGTTCTGATTACTTTTACAATTTCTGCCTTCATATTTTTTGCTTTCATCTTCTCACCTCTCTTTGCTTGGAATAACACAATCATTTATTCTGCCATTCCTCTAACACCACAATATTTTTGTCTCATCCTGTCCTTACATTTCCGGTTCAATTGGAAGATCTTCCTCCGCTCTCTTTGGGAATCTTGCTTGAAAGTCTTCTTTGCTTACCGGAACGCCAACCAATTTGATGAAAATTCTTTCTCTGGAACTGTTATATCTCACTCCGCATTCCTTAAATCTTTTATCGAATTTCAAAAAAGCCATTCGCTTACTTGATGCTGTGATGTAAAGCTTAAACCAATCATCAGACTCTAACCAAACTTGGTACAAACATTCTTTTCCTCCGCAATCAAGCTCTGCATCAATCAAATAATCAGCTGATACATTCAATGCCTTTGCTAGTTCTTCTACAGCATCCAAATCAATTCTGATTTTCACATTTTCCATATTTGATATACGGTATTCTTTAATTCCTGTTTTCTTCGCAAGATCTTTCTGCGTAAAGCCATTCTCTTCTCTTAATTTGACAATGTTATTTGCAATGTCGCAGTAAAAATCAAACCCTATTCTCTCTATACTTGGAGAATCGTAAAACCTCATTTATCCATTCCTCCGTTCTTCTGTTGAATCTTTCCTGAATCTCATTTATACTTTTTTAAATACAGGCACCGCCATGCCAAATATTTATATAAGGAGATATTACACATGAATTCCAACTGGCACACACAAATGATGGTTGATGAAATCAACAAACAAAGTGAACGTGATGCTCTTTTAAAAGAAACTCATGATACACTTTTAAAGATGCAGGAAGATTCCAAAAAAGAATCCGCTATAGAATCTAAACGTTTTATAATTCAGACCGTTCTTTCTGTAGCCTCTCTAATTGTTGCTGCAATTGCTGCTGTTGCATCCATAATTGCTTTGCTGTAATAATTATGGATATCTGATTGATAGCCGTTAAAAATGCGGCTATCGATACTGCTACGATCGATATTCTTTCAGCCATCTCATATCACCTCTCTCCCTATTTTTTATCCGACATTGTAATGCCTTAGACTTTGGTAATGTGCGCACATCCATTTTTAAGGTTAATTCCGGATTTAGTTCTCCTCCCTTATGGGTAAGGTTAAATCTGGTGATACCTTTTAACATCATTCCATCCAAAAATATGTGACCGTCTTTAATCTCTAACTGATTTAAAGCACTGTTCATCTTTCTTTGTCCCACTTTCTCATCAAAATCTCCGAAGGAAACAGCACAATCTTTTATACTAACCTCCTTCGTTTGTGGTGTAGCACCTGTGTATTGAATTGTATATTCTTCGACTTCCCTCATACACTTTCCGCATGTCGAACAGTAATTAGCTTCTTCTGGAAGTTCTGTGAAACATGTTGGACAAATTCTTTTCATCTCATATCACCTCTCTCCCTCTTCATCTGTTGCAAATATTGAACTTTATTTCCCGATATGATAAAATTCTTTCATAAATTACGAAAGAAGGTTTTATCATGAACAATACTTCTCTAGCCGATTCTTACCTGAAGTTATCTGGTTTAGATTCTGCATTATCCAAATTAGTATCCGAATTTGCCGCTGCCCAATTGCAAAGCCTCGGCGCAAATTCCCTGAAAAATTCATTGGATATTTTTCAGTCCTCTTTATCTGCTATATCACAGTTGGCTTCTGACATTACAATCACCCCTGAACTTCAAAAAGCATTAGACTCACTGATTTCATCCATTGGTTCATCAGTCTCTTCCACTACAATTTCTGCTGGGAAGAATGCTGTCAAAGAAATACTGGCTATCAGAACTGAAGTTCAACCAGAATCTACTTCTGATGCTGAATATGTAATAATTGATAACTCCATCATTTCCGACTTCGATAATGCAACTGATACTTTTCCTATTGACTCTAAGCATTCAAAAATAACTTTTGATAGATTTTTAAGTCTGCTTAACACAGTTATTGCAATCATCGCTCTGGTCGTTGCTCTACGACCTTCAGCAACAGAACAAGAACAGCTTGCTTTACAGCGCACCGAAGTTCAAATACTTTCAGAAATTTTGGAAAACACGAAAGCTTCTAACGCTACAACATCTGAACAACTCGATATATTGAAGGAATCAGTTGATACACTCCAGAAAGAGATTTCTGAATTCGAAAATAAAAAATCAAAAAACTAATAGTTACCACAATAAAGCAAATGCTAAGGACCCGGTAAAATAATCTCAATGATTTTATCTGGTCTTTCATTTTTTCCATTTCCTTCTTCATCTCTTCCACTTAATCATCCTCCTGTTCATCTGTTGCAAATAATTGTATTTTCTCCTATACTTTAACTACCAGCACCGCCATGCTGAGTAATTATAAAAGGAGATTTTTTATGAGACATCAAATTGACTGGAGCGCTACTGCTGCTTGGATTGCCTTAGCCATTTCTATCATTAGCCCAGCGATCACAGCTCTACTCACTAATCATCATCAGTTAAAGCTTCGTAAGCTCGATATACGGGAAAAGCACGCAGATACTTATAACACGGCTCGTATTTCTACAATCGAGGAATTTATTTCCAAAGTTAGTAAGTATATCTCACATCCAAGTGCTTCCAATGAACACGAGTATGCTGAATGCTATTTTCGCGTATATACTTATGTTCCACAATCCTTGTGGCCATTCTTAGATGATTTAAATGAAAATCTTACATCCAACTGTTCTGATGACACTCTTATACTTTTTCGGAATATTTCTAAGTCCTTAGCCTGCTTATTAAAAGAAGAACCGCTAATACTTCCATCAGAATGGTCCAACTCACCAGAAGCTTCCAACTAGGGAGCTTCATTTTAAATTCAATAGCTCCACATATCACTGCTATAATTGTTACAATGGCAAAACATATGACATTGATTTCCACACTTTCCTCCTTTTACCACCTCATTGTTTCTCTTCATCTGTTGCAAAAAGATAATCTAATGTTTTGTCTGGAAAATATACATCCCGAACTTTCACACATTCTGCATATCCCCATTCCGATTCTCCGTTGAATCTGGAATGAATTGTCCTGTATGATAGTCCTAACAGTTTCGCTATATCCGAACGAGATATTTTATTCCTTTTCATTTCAGCTTCCAGATTATCAACTTTCACTTTCGGCAAATTTTTCACTCCCTTCTAATATAATATTGTTGCGGACTGCAAATCGCCTCTATGAAAGGAGGTGGTATTATAAAGCGAATCGCTTATTCCAAAACATTAGCTGATAAGTGGATAAAACTTGGTTATAAGATAGTCGCTCTGTCTTATACTGGTTGTTTCGGAGAAACCTCGTTAGCATTCCACCCAGTAACTGTCAACCTTACTCCAATTCAGTCCGCATTTTCAAATTGCGCAATTCTGCAATTTGTATTTTTACTATATTGCATTATTGCGCAATTGTCAACATATTTTTGCAATATTTTGCAATTTTCTATTTACTTTCGTTACGCAATATTGTAATATCAATTCAGGAGGTACAGAAAATGGATCAACGTGCTGAATTATTGAAAAAGCTAATGGAAAATAAAAATATGAAAGTCGCAGATATTGTAAAAATATCTGGTCTTCCATACTCAACCGTAAAAGCTATATTGGAACGTGGTGCTGAAAAAGCCGGATACGTTAATGTTTGTAAGATATGTAATGCTTTAGGAATTACCGCGGATGAATTGGAGCGAATGGTTGCAGAAAATAACTATCAACCTACCACCATCGCCGCCCACTTCGACGGTGACGATTTCACAGAGGATGAGCTGGATGAGATCCGCCAGTTCGCTGAATTTGTTAAGAATAGAAAGAAATCATGATCCCCAGAAAGGAGACGCACATGACAACTACAGAATTTATTCAGTTCCTGCTGGAACGTTTTCAAATAGAATGGAAGCGCCGTGACCGCTCCGGAATCTACGGTCTCACTCAGCGCTTACTTGCTTATAACTCCAACAAAATCGAAGGCAGCACTCTGACGGAAGAACAGACGGCGTCTCTCTTTGATACCGGCACACTTCCAAAATCAGATGATTATTATCGTGCAAAAGAT
>ERZ827197.1643-NODE-1643-length-17426-cov-7.905072_pt1 | contig 17426 bp, 23 predicted proteins | sample MGYA00519867_ERZ827197 | MGnify/ENA primary metagenome ERZ827197 (study PRJEB31778, sample SAMEA3449278) | human gut metagenome | biome: human gut; feature: human-associated habitat; material: faeces | place: United Kingdom | collected 2010/2012 ...
CGCGGGGAATATGAAGTTTTCAAGGTACATAGGGACTACCCCCACTATTATTATCCCTCTGTTCGGGAGGGATTGCAAGGATGTCGCCGGAGCTATTTTTTGCCGTATTGTTGGCAAAGGAAGATAGTAAAATCTGCTTTATATGATGGAGCGCTGCCGCATTTTTGCAGTCTGCAAAGCTGGCGGTGATGGCGTAGCCATCCACAGCAAATGCGGTATGTTGTTTTCTCTGCTGCATAAAGACCTCCTTTTCAATTCTCGGCAACAGGGAAAGGCCAGCGCCTCATAAAAGCGCTGCCCTGCGGCTTATGACCTTGGGACGAAATGTCCCAAGGTTTTTTTGAAAGGCAGGAGCGCCGCACCCGCTCCCGTTGGCCTGTCATAAGACAGCTCATATTCAATGCGGCGCTCCCTCACAGCGGATAGCGACGATCCGTCACGGAGCATCAACTACTTTGCTGCGGAGAGGTTGAAACTACCTCTCATATACCAAGGACAAAAATCGGGCAAATGGAGCCTCACTCACAGAACTTTTTTCAAATATTTTTTCATAGCAGCCATGCCGCGCTTTACCGAGCGCCGGACAACGCTCTTGTCCACGCCTTGCTCCCGGGCAATCTGGCGGTAGCTCTTGCCGAGGATCAGATGTGCCTCCACCCGGACACCCTGCACCTCCGGCAGAGAGTTGAGGGCGTTCCACAGGTGGACGAACAGCTCCATGCGATCCAGAAGCTCCTGCGGCGTCGGCTCATGCAGGCAGGCCGAGTATTCGATCCCATCGTCACAGTCGAGGGAATACTGCGCCTTGTTGCGGGTTGTGCGCCGCTGATGGGCTGCCTCATACAGCTTGTCCGCCTTCAGCTCGGCGGCCACTTCGTCGGAAACTTCGATGTATTCATCATGGGTGTACCAAGCGTAAAAGTCCTTCAGATTGATGGTCGTCATTTGTATTTCCTCCATTCAGTTCATGTGTGGGTGGGTGAACAGAACGGAGGAACGGCGGGGATCGGCAGCCGGGGCTGGCCGCTTTGGGACAAATTGTCCCAAGGTGCAGACATATAAAAGCGCCCGCACAGCAGGACGCTATGCGGACGTGCGAAATATTACCGTTATTATTGTACTTATTTATTTCATGTTCATGTCCGGAATACTCCGTTGCGGGGCATGGGCTTTTTTTGACCGCAGAGTATTAGGGGGATTACAGAAAGCAAAAATGGACACGGCGGTACCTCCATAGGCCACCGTGCCTTTACAGTTTCAATGGGTCGTCATTGGTTTGTGTGTAGGCGCAAAGAAACGGCGGCTCTGAAAATCAAAGCCGCCGTTTCAAATGGGCGTGTCAAATTGTCTGCTGTACGACGGCTTTTTTCTTTTGCCGTCGTCCGGCAGAATGGCTTAGTCATTATTTCTGAACGGAGTCCGCTTCTTCTTGTGTGAGTTGACCATTTTTAACTGCATCAGAAATGGCTTTGTCTAATTCCTCAACTGTGGAATAATCCCCAATGTGTACTGTTTTTCCGTTATCTTTTGTTACATCAACACTATAAGAGGAAACTACATCTTCAGTAGGTGGAATCATGGAGTAGGTATCGCCGTCACCGTCGTCTTTGGAATACAATACTCCCTTTTTGATACTTTCCAGAGTTTCTTTATAGCTGTCCATCATAGCATCTACGCTTTCCTGCGTAAATTCGTGGAATATGCCTTGCCCATCATACCAACCATCCCCGGTTCCAATCAAAGATTCCATTCCTTTTTTCTGTTCGTTCATCCACGCTTCGTATTCATCGGCTGTCCACCACTGCACATCCGGTGCCGCATTGTTCTTCTCATAATCTGCCTCGGCAACCCAATTTTTACCGTCAACGCTGATTTGTCCACCGTCTGTATCCTGATAGAGAATATCTGCGCCGGATGTATTTCCCGTTTCGGATGTTGAAACCTTTGGTGTGTCCGAAGCCAATGCACTTGCATAAGTAACCCCTGCAATGCTTAAACAGATTGCACCGCACAAGCCTATTGCCAAAATTTTTTTGTTCTTCATAGATAAGACCTCGCTTTCTAAAAATTATAGCTGCCCTCTTGAGGACAGCTATAATATAACAAAGCAACTTGGATATAGTTTGCATGGATTATGGATTTTAGATGGAGTTGTCTACCGGCTGCTTACAAGGCAATTCAAACCAAAACAGTACACCATTGTTTATATTTGAAATGCCGTAATTTGCTCGGTGCATTTCCATGACTTTACGAACAATATAAAGCCCTAATCCGGTTCCGCCTGTATTGCGGTTACGAGATGTATCTGCCCGATAGAAGGCTTCAAACAAATGTGGAATAGCATCGTCAGGCACACGGACACCTGTGTTTTCAATTTCACCACGAATCGTACCATGCGTTTCGGACAAAGATATACGAATCAATTCACCACTTGGAGAATAGCGAATTGCGTTTACCAATATATTTTGAATTGCCCGTTCTATCTGTGCTTGTTCCACTTCGCAATAAAGGCGGGTAGGAATATTTGCTTCAAGGTGCTGTTTCTTTTCTTCCAATAAATCTGCTACTGCGGCAACCTGTACCCGAAGTATTTCCGCAAAATCAACGGTTTTATATTCAGTTTTTTGAGTTTCCTCCGCTTTGGAAACATACAGCAGTTCTTTTACCAACTTCTCCATCCTATCAACAACGGCAAGCGAACGCTCCATGTACTCTATGTGATTTTCATAGCCGCTGACTCCGTTCAGCATCCCCGCCAAATGTCCTTTCAAAATAGTCAGCGGTGTTTTCAGTTCATGGGATGCTGCCGAGAAAAAGTCTACCCGCTGTCTTTCTAACGCCTGTTCCTTTTCAATATCTGTTTTAAGCTGTTGATTGGCAATTTGAAGGTCATTCAATGCAGTGGATAGCGAAGCAGACAATGAATTTAGATTTTGCGCCAAACAACCTAATTCATCTTCTCGTCCTATGCTACATTGACCGGAAAAATCCAGTTCCGCCATTTGCTTTGAAATCTTGCTCAGTCGCACAATAGGTCGAGTGATGTACCGTGTATAGAGCCATGCACAAAGGAGTGCGAGCAGAAAAATCATCAGGATAACATACGGAAATATGGACAGCAATACTTTTGTTGCCTGCTGTACGACAAACAAATCCGTTTGAACTACCAGCGTATAAGCAGTCCCGTTTTTTAGAGTAATTGGGTAAAAGTTCGTTGTAGTTGCCCCGGACAGCTGCATATCTATGAACGATTCATCTTCATCAAATGTAACTGCTTGATCTGCTGAAACAGTAGAAATTTCCGTAGCCACTTCATTCGGATAGATAATATTGCCGTTGCTGTCCTCAATCCAAAAAGCGGCATTTGTTTTCGCTGAAAAATCAGCCAATTCATTTTCACAATCGTCTATATTATTAAAATCCGCCATTTGCTCGGCAAGGTGCATGGCGGCTTTCTCCGTAGCCGAGTTCACAAAATTTGAATATGTTGTAGGCAGTAGCTTTGAGATAAAGAAATATGTTCCGCTACAAGCTGCCCCCAACAAGAGGAAAGTAATTATAAAAATCTTGGCAGATAACCGTCTTTTAATGCAATTTATCAATTCTATATCCCACCCCTCTGATTGTTTTTATATAGTCAGCATTTAACTTTTTGCGAATGTTCTTTATGTGACTGTCAACGATCCGATCCTCGACCTCCAAATCGTCCGCCCACAATCGGTCAAGTAGCATTTGCCGAGTAAAGACCTTTCCCTGATTTTCAAGCATAAGCCTAAGAAGCGCAAACTCTTTGCTGGTCAAAACAACCTCGTTTCCGCCTTGATATACATGGAATCCGTCAACATCCATACTCAACTCTTTATAAGTAAGCAGGGATGGATTTTGATTTTCCGTAGTTCTACGGCGAAGAATAGCCGCAATCTTGCACAGCAGGATTTTGGGCGAAAAGGGCTTTGGAATGTAATCGTCAATCTGCTGTTCAAAACCACGCAACTGGTTTTCTTCATCCGAAAGCGCAGTAAGCATAATAATAGGAACTTGTGACCGCTTGCGAATGACCTCACACACACCATAGCCGTCGATTTTAGGGAGCATGATGTCTAACAGCACAAGGTCGATTGTATCATCAAACATTGCAATCCCCGCCACGCCGTCAGAAGCGACAGCGACTTCATATCCCACATCAATCAGATGGTTTTTCAATATATCCTGAATGTCAATATCGTCCTCGACAATTAAAATCTTCTGCATTGTTCCACCTCCAACTTTTCAAGTATAGCAGAGAAATATGTATCTATTATGGAGCCTCAAATTTTATCCGCATTTATTTTACCGCCATTCTTTCAATCTATCAATGTCGTTGCTGAATACGCTGGTAAAATAAAATACTACTAAAACATAAAATCTTGTTTCGTTCTCATAACCAAACCCGAAATGTAGAATAATATATGGGTGATATGAGAATGTACCAAGATGAAAGACGGCTCGACTTCCACGCATTAGGCCGGGAGATCAAGCGCAAAAGAGAAGCCAAAGGCTGGACGCAGGAATACCTCGCGCAGCTCGTTGATCGTACACCTCGTTCCATTATGTATTTTGAAAATCGTGGTCAGCATCCGAGCTTGAATACCTTTTATAAAATCGTCACTCTGCTGGATATTTCCGTTGATCAATTCTTCTATCCTGACAAACAGAATGAAGAAAGTGATTGCCGCCAGCACATTGACAGGATGCTAAACACAATGGACGAGAATGAATTGACGATCATGGAAGCCACCGCAGAGGGAATACAAAAAGCCAGAGAAACGGAGGGAGCGTAAGAAACGGCGCTGCCTCCGTTTTTTCATGGGGTTTCCGGGGTACGCACTAACGGCAAGCAGGGCAAGTGTAGCCACACTTGCTTTTTTTGCATCCCGGCGGGCTGCAAAAACGCTTGTTGGGGAGCCTCCCCAAACCCGGCTTTGGGACATTTTGTCCCAAAGTAATTTGTCTGCGTCACCGTGCGCTATCGCTCCTGTTCCTTTTTGCGCTGGCCGTCCGTGACACCCAGCAGATGGTCGATGTTGGCCTTGACCGCCACGGCCTGCCGCATCTCCTCCTGCGCCGAGCGGTACTCGGTATAGAGTGCCTTTTTCCGCGCTGCCAGTTGGCGGCGCTTTTCTTTCAGCTTTGCCATCTTTGGCAGCTTCTCTCCGCCCAGCAGCTCTCCCATTGTGGCCTTGGCCGCTCGGTAGTCCGCCAGCTCCGCCTCATGCTCGGCAAGGTATTTCCGGCTGTACTTGGCGGCCTTGTACCCATCAAAGACAGGGCGGGTCTTGGCGTACCGCACCACGGCTCCCATCAGCTCGGATGTTGTGGACAGGTCAGCCTCCGTTCGCCGGAGTTGCTCGGTCAGCGCATGAAAGCGGGAAACGGCATCCTCGGCCTTGGTGGAGAGTTGGTCATACTCGGTGATATTCTGCTCCTGCATGAATTGAAGTGCCGCCGCCATCTGTTTAAGGTTATAGACCTTTGCCCACCGTGCATAGGCCGCCCCCTTGCCGGAGCGCAACCGCTCCTGTATATCCACGATCAGATTGACACGGCGAGGGGGCGCAGGCACAGAAACAGGCTGTTCCGGGATCGGGCGCTCCCCGGCGATGACGGCCTTGATGTCCTCGGGATCGTAGCCGTCCCCGAGGGTGGATGCCCGCAGCCGGGTTGCCCGCTCCTGTCCCGGAACAAGAAAAGAGATCACACCGCCGCGCCCATGCTTGACCGTGAAGCCGGACGCCTCCATGAGCCGGAGGAAAGCGTCAAAATCGGCGGGGCGTTTGGCAAGAGCTTCATTGATGGCAAGCCGTAACTGCTCCTTGTACGAGGGCTGCCGTTCTGTCCCCAGCCACGCTCCGTAATGGAGAAAGCGCCCCTTGCTGTGCAGCTTGGGATTGGTAATGACGAACAGATCATTTTCAAGGCAAATGCGGTCAGAGAGCCGCCGTACCGCACGGCCAGAGCCGATGAAGTCCCGGAATTTCCGGGTGCAGTCCAGCGAGGTCGAATTGTAATAAATGTGATTGTGGATGTGCGCCTTGTCTGTGTGGGTGGCAACGAAAAAGGCGTATTTGCCCTTTGCCCAGCGCATTGCCGTTTCATAGCCGATGCGGTTTGCCTCCTCCGGCGTGATCTCCCCGGGCTTGAATGACTGGCGGATCTGATAGCAAAGCACATCCGCGTCCCGCCGCTGCTCCCGGCCTGTGACGGCCTTGTACTTGGCCTTGCTTAAAAGGAACTCGGCATCGGCGGTCATGTGGTCGCAGCCGTAGGACGAGATCAATTCGCCGCCCTCGGTCTTGTCCGGGTTTTGCCCGTAGTCAAACCGTTCTTTCAAGGACTGCGCGATGGTTTCGCCCTTGCTGATTTTGTGCTTCTTGTAGTAGGTCGTGGCCATAGGCAGCCCTCCTTCCGATATGACAAACGGCGGCTGTGGTCAGCCGCCGTTGTTCCTGCTTTGGGACATTTTGTCCCGAAGTATCAGCCGGTGATGAAATCCCGCAGGGCGAACTTGGCCGAGTGCAGCTTGTCCACCAGCCACTCAGCGATGGCGGGAACGCCAAAGGGAGAAACGAGGAACGCAAGGACGAGGAACACGATCCCGCCCACCGTCTGCCCGCCGATGAACAGGATCAGGGAGAGCAGCGTCAGCACAATGCAGCCCATCTCACACACGGCGGACGCCACGCAGAACAGAAATGTAACCATAGCGGCCAGCAGGGACAGCGCCACCATCACGGGGGCGGCAAGGATTTTGAGAACGATCATAGCAGCTACCTCCATCAAAAAATCAAGTTGGTTTGTCCTTCTGCCCATATTATACCGCCGGGAAAGCAGGCACACAAGGATGTCGAGCTTTCACCACCTTGGGACAAAATGTCCCGAAGTCGTGAAAGCCGGGGAACGGCGCAAGGCCGCTCCCCGACAGGTCATAGGCTCACCACAGCCGACAGCTTTTTCAGTAGCTCGGACAGCGGCTCCCAAAGGTCGGCATAGTCCTTTTGGAGCGACGCAATCTCCGAGGGATAGATGCCGTAGGTGTTGGCATGGACGGCCACTTGGTTTAGGTTGTTGGCACACCGCCGCTGCAAGGCCACCAGCTCCCGGATGTCCGAGAGGTCAACATGGAGGACATAGCCGTTGAGTGCCATTTTCCGCATATAGGCTCCCATGTTGGAGATCCCGGCCTCGGCCATACGGTCAGCGATCAATGCCTGTTCCTCCGGCGTTACCATCACATGAAGATGGACAGAGCGCCGCCGCTTTTTTGTCAACGCTCCTCACGCTCCCGGCTGCGGCGCTTGGGCGGGTGTTCCCGCACCTTGTCCAGCGGCTTTTCTGACCGGGGCGGCGCAGGCAGATTGTTGATGATGCCGTCGATCATGTTCCCGTTCTGCTCCATCGCAAGCTCGGCGTTCCTGTTGGGATTGCGTTCCTGATCCATAAATGTCCTCCTATCTCTCGCCCCGGTCAGGGGCATTTTTCTTTGGAGCGGATTGCACACGGTCAGCCTCGGCCAGCTTTGCGGCGGTTTTCATCTGCTCCCGGATCGGGCGGGGTCTGTCGGGATTGTCGGGCGCAGGCCGCAGCTCATAGTCAGACGCCTGCCGCTTGGTCAATGGCCGTGTGTAGGTCAAATGCCCCCACGCCAGAAACGATCCGTTTTCAACCGGGACGCGCTGATCGTAGTTGACAATTTCATCCGGGGCGTTGCGGGGCGGCTTGGGAAATGTCCCGATGTCCACGGGACGCTGGGTAGAATAATACTTGTAAAGGCCGGGAGCCTCGGTCTGCTTGACGCCGACATTGTAAAGGCGCTGGTACTCCTGCACCCGCGCCGCAAAGTCCTGTTCCAGAGCGGCACGGTCGCTGCCGTAATGCCCCCATTCATACTGCCGCTGGCCGCTCTTGTCATCGTAGCAAGCCCATGTGACATAGGGCGAGGGAGCGGTAGGATGATGCCCCAGCGCAAAGCCCCTGCCATTTTCCAGCATGACGGCCTGAATGATCTCATAGCCTTGATTTTTGTCCATATACCCTCCTCACCGTGATACATCTTTTTCCGTCCTCTTTGCAAAGGGCTGGAGCTGATAGGGGTTTTTGCCGTCCTCCGGGCGCAGGAAGTCCAGCCTTGCGGCGGCACGGATGGCGTTCTGATTGAGCTGCCGCTGCCATGCCCCTTGGCTGGGCGCCCACTTGAAGCCCTCGCTTTTGAGCGCCTGCCGGGTGTCGGCGTCCGGCTTATCCGCAAAAATGAGCTGCAAGCGGTTCTCCGCCTCATTGACCTTGGCCTCCCCACCGGGGAATGTCCAGCCCACAAACTCCGCCTTGTGGCTCAGCTCCTCGATGCGCTGGCGCACACGGCGGATGTTGGCGTTATTGTTGGTGAGCAGATAGGACGGAAACGGAACGGGGTCTTTGCGCCAGTCTTGGGACATGGCTGCCTTGACCTTTTCTACCTGTTCCGCCGTCAGCTCGGGACAGCCCTCCAGCGTCTTGTGCTTGCGATAGTAGGCATTGACCGCCTTCATCATGGCCTGCTGGGACTCCATTCCCTCCAGCTTTTTCGTGAGCTTTTCCACGGCAAGGTCATCGTCGGCGCTGATACCGCCCCGGCCTGTGGAGCGGATCTTGTCCAGCAGCTTTTCAATTTCGGCATACTCGCCGTAATTTCGATCCCGGGCGGCGTTCTGCTTGGCCTTTTTCGCCACGGGGAAATTGCCGCCCCCGGTGATCAGAATAGACGGCACACGGGCGTCAATAGCGTTGCGCTCATTGAGATTTTCCGCCAGCCTGCGGGCGTAGCGGTCAACAAGGGCGTCGATCTTATCATGGTACATGGGATCGACCTGCGCTTTCTGCTTCTCTGCCAGCGCATAGGCTTCATCCACCATCGTCCGGTAGCCCGCCGTGGCCGAGCCGGGGGCATAGTCGGAATAGCTGTTCATGTCCTTTGCCCGCTTTGCCTCCGCCTCGCTGATCTCATAGTATTTAGGCATAATTCCTCCTTTCAGCCGGGACTTCGGGACAAAATGTCCCAAAGCTCCGGCGCTTGGATGTGGAAAGCATTTCTGCAAAAACAGGGGCGGACGGAAAACATACCGCCCATCCCAAAAGCGCCCCGGAAAAGCCTTGTAAATGCAGGCGTTTTCCGGGGCTATTTTTCCACACGCTACCTCCGCTTACGGCGCATATACGCCCGCTTCTGCTCCCGCAGGGCAGCCCCGGCACAGGCCGGGGAGCAGTACCGCTGCCGCCCGTCCGGGAGAAAAGCCCTGCCGCACACGGGGCAAGGCCGGGTTTCCGTGATACGCTCCACGGTCAGCGACCTTTCCAGCACCGGATCAAGGGGCAGCACCGCCGAGCAAAAATAGCGGCAATACGCACCCGTCCAGCACTTGCCCAGCATATAGCAGGGAGCGTCCAGCGGCAGGCAGCCAGCATCCTTGTCATAATTGGCACACCACCGCTTCACAAGGGAGCGGATCGCCGCCTTTTCCTGTCGGGTCAATTCACGGCTCATTTTTGCCCCCTGTCTTGGGCTTGAGCTGTTCCCGGTAGCAGAACACGCAGCCGATCCCGCGCCAGTAGGGGCAGCCGTCGCAGCGAGAGCCTTTGGGAGGCAGGCTGGGCGGAACACCCTTAAAGTAGCTTTTTTCTTTCATAAAGTCCTCATAGGGACTATTGGTAAATCTCATGCTTCATCCTCACTTTCCGTTTCGTCCTCGTCCTCCCAAGGCGGGGTATCGTTGTAATCGTCGCCGTAGTCCTCCGCAGCATCGATGGCCTGCTGCTTTTTAAGACGGTAGATCTTGAAATACCAGCCAGCCCCGCCGCCGATGACCACCACGGCCAGCACCAGCAGGAGCGTTCCGCCACTGCTTTTAGGCTGTTCCGGCTCGGGGTCAGGCTCCGGCTCCACCACGGGCGCAGGCTCGGGAGCCTTGCCCTGGCACTCGCCCATATTCACGGCGCAGACGGTGCAATCTGTGTTGATAGCACCCACGGCGCATTTGTCCGCGCAGGCACATTCCGGCAGCTCACCGCCCGCAGCCTGCATCGCCGCCAGCAGGTTGGCCTCGTCCACCATGTTCAAAAAGTAGGTCTGGTACTGCTCGCCGTCCTCGTCGGCGGGCTTGTCATAGTCAATGACGATGTAAAAGGTGTTGCCGCCGCTGGTCTGCACCGTGATGAACTGCTTGTTGGTGGCCTTGTCGTAGAGCAGGTCACGGGTCACAAGGTTGCCGTCCTCGGTGAAGCCCTCGCCGGGGTCAACGGTTTCCATGGGCGGCGGCTCCACAGGATCAAGCCCGTCCCATTCCTCACCGCCCCCAGCGTAGGCCGTGACCGCCATGCCGCACATCAAAACAGCGGCGCAGAGCGCCGCCGTCAGCTTCTTCATCCACTTGTTCATTCGCTGTCCTCCTTGTCTGTGGGATCGGACTTCGTGACATTCTGTCCCAAAGTGCCGCCGCTCTTGATGGTCTGAAGCAGCACGGGCAGGTCGGTGAGCGAAACGCTCATGCCGCGCACGATCTCCACGATCTCGCTGTTTTCCGCCTCCAGCTTTTTCTGTTCCAGCTCCTTGAGCCGTGCCTGCTGCTCGTTGATCTTGGCCGTGACCTTTTCAATCTCGGCCTGAATTTTCGCGCTTTTGGAGATAGCCATAAAAAACCTCCTGTCAAAATAGTTTTCCGTAGGCGTAGAAACGGGACTGCCAGTAACTTGTGTTGAGGTTGGCGTAGCTGATGGGGTCGCCACAATGGAGCATCCAGCCATCGCCCACATAGATGCCCACATGGGAAATCCCCGGCGTGTCATAAGTCCCCGTGAAGAATACCAAGTCGCCGGGTTTGGGGCTGCTTGTCCGTGCGGAGATGTTGTATAGCCCCTGCGCCCCCAGCCGCCCAAAATCCCAGCCGCATTGATTGTAGACATAGCTGACGAAGCCGGAGCAGTCGAAGGATGTGGATGGACTGCTGCCGCCCCAAACATAGGGGTATCCCACATACTTCTCCGCCTCTTTCAGAATAGCGGCAAAGGTTTCATCGGCAAGGTAGTCCTCGGGGATCTCATGCAACGGGGGTTTGTTGATGTACTTGCCCACATAGGGCGAGGACGGGAACAGGTCGGGACGGTTGCCCAGCGTCGCCATGTAGAGGGCGTACCGGGACAGGGTTTCCTCGCCCATGAGGTAAACGGGCAGATGGGAGAGATTGAAGTTTTCCAGCGCAACATAGCAGATGTAATAGTTGTACGGAATTTCTACATCGTAGTTGTTGCCCTCGCTGTCCGTCCGGGTGACGGTACGGTAGCGCACCTCCACCACCACATCCTCGGTCAAAATGTACTGGCGGTCAAAGAGCATTTGGAGCGTTCCCCGCACCTCGTCCAGCGTCCACTCGCCCTCATGGAGCGCACAGACGATGGACAGCAGCACATAGGGATCGTGTTCGATGGTGTCGAGGTCAAAATGGTATTCGTCATAATCGTGGGTGCGGGTGTAGGTGTCGAGGTAGCGTTGCAGCTCGTCCTCCAGAGCGCAGTAGGCGGCCTCCGCCCCCAGTAGGTCAGCGTCCTCGGCGGCATAGGTAGACGCGCCGATGGCTCCCGCCACGCTGTTGCCCACCGTCACCAGCGAGGACATACACGATTGCAGCACCACCAGCAGAAGAAACGCCGCCACCAGCAGGAGCAGCCCGCCGGGGTGTTCCTTGATGTAGGCGGACACCTTTTCCGTCAGCTTGCCTGTGACGGACGCCGTACCCTCGGCGGCCTTGGCGGTCTGCCGGGCAGCCTCCTGCGCCTGCTTTGCGTACTGGCGCTTGATCTTCTGCTTTTGCAGATACCGGGACACCGCGCCGCCCTCCTGCATTTCCGGGTGTTCCTCCACGGTCTTGCGGTAGTAATAATCCGCCGTGGCCTTGATATGCTTGCTCTCGGCACGCTCCACCGCCTTTGCCGGGTGTTCCCGGATGGCCTTGCGGAGCTTGCGCCTGCCGAAGCGGTACACGGACTCCGCCGCCAGCTCGGAACGGTGTGCGCCCTCCGTGCCGACATTTTCATGCTCGACCTCATAGAGCTTACCATGAACAAACCCGTGGACGCCGTGTCTGGCGGTATGGGCAAGGCGTTTGACCGCACCGGGCTTTTTCGGTGGTTTCTGCTTTGCCAGCTTCTCCCGGGCGGCGTCCAACTTCTCGCCCCGGCGCTCCATCCGCAGCTTGGACGCCGCCGTTTGCTCTTGCCGGCTTTTCCGCCGAAACTTGGACTTCGGGACATTTTGTCCCGAAGTGTGGTTACTCGTCTGTTCGCTCATGGGCAAGATCCTCCGGGCGGGTCGTCAGCAGGTCATAGATCTCTCCACGGGGGAAACGGTCTACAAACGGGATGGTGACATTTCCATAGAACAGCAAGCCCTCGCCGGAATTGGAGTGCGTGATGTAGGAGAGCTGATGCTCGGAAATGCCAAGCTGCTTTGCCAAAATTGCACGGTCGCTCTGCGCCTGCGACAGCAGCACCATGAAATCCGTGTTGTCCAGAATGTTCTCGATCTCCCGGCTGGCCAGCAGGTCTTTCACATTCTGCGTCAGCGCCGAGGGGACGCAGCCCTTTTTGCGGAGCATTTTCCAGACCGCCACAAAGTAGCTGGCCGTCAGCGGATCACGGAGCAGGATGTGGAACTCGTCAAAGTAGCACCAAGTCGCCACGCCCTCGGCATGGTTGGCGTTCACCGCCGCCGTGACAAACTCGTTGGTAGTGTGCATGGCGATCTTGCGGAGGTTTTCACCCAAGCCCTTTAGGACGATACAGACCACACGGGAATTGAGGTCAACATTTGTGTGATGGTTGAAAAGGTTGAGTGAGCCTGTGCAGTAAAGCTCCAGCGCCGTTGCCACACGCCGCGCCTCCGGCTCGGGTTGGCGCAGCAGCTCCTCATACAGATCTTGCAGCAGCGGCGTTTTCGCTGGTTCCAGTCCCAGCGCCATCTCCCGGTACACCAGCCGCACACAGCGGTCAATGACGGTTTTCTCGATGGGCTGCAAGCCCTCCTTGCCGCCCACGATCAGCTCACACAGGGACAGCAGAAAATCCGCCTTCATGGAAAGCGGACTGTCCTCGTCGTTGATATTCATTTGCAAGTCCATAGGCGAAATGTGGTGCGGGCTGTCCGGGGCGATCTCAATGACCTGCCCGCCCAAGCGCCGCACCAGCGGGGCATATTCGCCCATCGGGTCAACAACAATGATGCGGTCATTGGTAGCAAGGAACACATTGATCAGCTCCCGCTTGGCGGCAAAGCTCTTGCCGCTGCCCGTAGAGCCGAGATACATTCCGTTGGCGGATTTGAGCTTTTTGCGGTCAGCCATGATGACATTGTTGGAAAGGGCGTTCATGCCATAGTAAAGCGCCTGCCCGTCCATGCGAAGCTCCCGGGTCATAAAGGGAATGAAAATGGCCGTGGAGCTGGTAGTCATGCCCCGCTGAATTTCAATGCCGTTGTAACCGAGAGCCAGCGAGGACACAAAGCCCTGCTCCTGCTGCCAGTCCAGACGGCGCAGAGCGCAGTTATATTTCTGCGCGATGCCGCTCACCGTGAACACATCGTTTTCAAGCCGCTGCCGGGTGGGAGCGAGGTTTACCACCGTAAAGGTCAGCAGGAACATTCGCTCGTTGCGGCTTTGCAGGTCGGAGAGCAGCTCGGCGGCGTCCTTGGAAAAGGTAATGAGGTCAGGCGGCAAAATCTCCATATCATACCCGGCACGGACAGCCTTTTTCTGTTCCTCCGCTTTCATGCGGCCTATGTCGGAGATCTTTCCCTTGATCGTCTTAATGGCCTTGAGCTGGTCTACCGTCTGAATGTGCATGGTGACGGTCAGCTCGGCGTCCAGCTCCAAAATCTCCGCCAGCAGCTTATCCGAAAGCTCCGACGCCATGATCTGCAAATAGGACGCCGCGCCCCACATCTGGCCGACACGGAAAGTCCGGCTCTGCCGAAAGTCGAAGCTGTCCGGGGCGATGTAGTCCTTTGTTCCCATGCCCGTCTTGGGAATGTCTTTCCACGCAAAGCGGAACGGCTCACGCCCGCCGGGGTGCATCTGCCCGTGCAGCACCGCCAGCCGATCCCGGCCAGCCAGCGGGCGGGACTGGACGCCCAGCCGCTTTAGGTTGCCCATGACATCCGCCTCCACGCGCCCCAGCCGGGGACGCGCCTCTGCCACGCCCTCGGCGGGTAGGCCAAAGGTAATGTACTTGTACCGCTCAATACCGTTGTTGCTCTTGGCGATCTGGCCCTTGAGCATTTCCACATACTCACCCCGGATGCTGTTGAAGTCATCCTCCTGCGCCGGGATATTCACTTTGTAGCGGTTGGCGTTCCGGCTGCGGCGGTTGACAAAGGAAAGCTGGAACGGCAGAGAGCTGTCAAAATAATTCAGGCACGCGCTCCACCCGCTGATAATGGCAGTCTGATCCTCCGTGGACGCCACGGCATAATTGATGTCCTCATATTCCAGCGTCTTTGTGTAAAGCCCGCCGGGGAGCTGGCAGATCCCGTCCGGGTGCATGGCGATATAGGGAATGGTCTGCTGGGCGGACAGCGCCCGGTGCTTATTTCCGTTTTTCTGCTTTTTTGCTTTGCTCAATAGGCTCCTCCTTTCGCGCAAATGGGGCATAGATATTTTCCGTTCGGTACGGGCGGATGCCGGGGCGGGTAAACTTGACCCGGATGATATTGCGGATCACCTTTTCAAAGGATAAGCCGTCCTTTTCGTACATCGCCAGCAGGAACGCCGGGAGCATGATCGCCAGCATAGCGAACAGCGCCCCGGTGTTGCCGATGGCCTGCCGGGTCAAAAGGTAGGTGGGAACGCCGATAGCCGCCCCAATGCCGAAGCAAATGAGCTGCCGCTTGGTGAGGTTGAACGCGATCTTTGTCTTGATCTTGGAAAGGTCGTTCGGGACATTCACATAGGGCATCGGTCTGTCACCTCCAGTTTGGGACAATTTGTCCCAAAGTCCGGGATCGTCGGCTCCACCTCGTTGCCCCACACATCCCAGCCGGGAGAGGTCTGCCGTGCGAACAGCTCCACACGGGGCAAATCGCCCATGAGGGCAACGATCTTGTCACGGGTTTCGTCCGGCTTTTTGCTGTGGGCTTCAATGGGCGAAATGATAAACTGGTGAATGTCGGCGGCCTGCCGCTTGGGGTGTCCCTTGGTCGCCAGCAGGCAAACCTCAGCGTCGGCCCGCGTCCAGAAGCCCAGCCCATAAAACCAACTGTCCGCCTTGCGGTTTTTCTTCAGCCAAATGAACGCAGCGGATTTATAGGTGAAGCCCCACGCACGGATGAGCCGTAGAGCCTCCGGGAGCTGGGGAAAGGTCGCCCACATAAAAAGGGCGCTGTCCTTGGCCGCAAGCTCGGCCACAGGCAGCGCACACAATTCATCAATACTCATGGTGGGGTAGTGATTTTCCGCCGCGCCCTGCACTTTCTTAGCCGAGTAGCGCCACGGGGGATCTGCGTAAATGATAGGGTATTTTTCGATAGCTATTCTCCTTTCCTGCCCCCGGCTACGGCCAGCCGCGCCTGCTCGATGCGCTGGGCGGCGATGGTGTAGATGGAGGGAGCATTTTCAAAGCAGATGAAGCGGCGGCCTGTGTTCAGCGCCGCAACTGCCGTTGTACCGCTGCCCGCGCAGATGTCCGCCACCACAGCTCCTTCGTCGGTGTAGGTTTTGATGAAATACTCGCACAGTTCCACTGGCTTTTGCGTGGGATGGATGCCGCCCGTCACCGTCGGCAAAAACAGCACATTCCCCGGATAACGCCGCCCATCGCTGGACTCTGAGCCTGTCCGTTCAAACTTGCCGTAGTTGGTACTGCACCCGCTGCGGGGACTGATTTTGCGGTACGGCTCCCCGTAGGTGAATTGCGGATGGTACACCGGGGACTTCTGATAGAACACCAGAATGTTCTCAGATTTTTTCAGCGGCGCACGGTTAGCATTGAGAAATCCTGTTGCCCGGGACTTGTACCATACCCACTCATAGCGGAGCATGGCAAGGTTGGACGCACCCAGTACCTTGTCAAAGGGGCATTGAGCGAAAAACAGGATGGCTCCGTTGGGCTTCACCGCCCAGCGCACCGCCTCCCACAGCTCCGGGAGCGGCAGTGGCACATCCCAGAAGTTCCGGGTCGTGCCGTAGGGCGGATCGGTCAAGAGCATATCCACGCTATGCTTTGGCAGAGAGCGCAAGCCCTCGATCCCGTCCATGAGGTGCAGCGCATCCAGCTTTGGGACATTTTGTCCCAAGGTCATATTCATCCCTCCTTTAATGTGCGCTGAACACGCTGCGGGCGATGGAGCCAGTCTTGAATAGGCAGAAGCAGAGCAGCACGGAATAGCCCATGCAGCCCCATATCGCGCCGATGGGGTCGCCGCCCGTGGCGATGCCCTGTATCAGCACCGCATAGATGGCAACGCAGACAAGGATCAGCAGCCCTTGAAAGCCAACAGCGAACAGGGACTTCAAGTAGTTCTGCCCAGTGCTGCCCAGCTCCCGGTTAGAGAGCGTAGCAACGGGGATAGGGGCTAAGCTGGTCAGCAGGTATATTTCGATCATGCGGCCATAGACGATGACGAAGATCACAATATTGATCGCCCACATGGTCACATGAATGAGCAGGGATTGCAGCCACAGCCCCAGCAGAGAGCCAAGCCCCAGCGTTTCCAGCGTGGCCTCCAAGTCGGCAAGCATGGCCCCCGAAATATCCGTTGAGCCTTGCACGATCCCGGCTGCCCGGGCGATGACGCTTTGGGACACATCGAACACGGCCATGACGATATTGAAAGTGTTGGACAAAATCAAAATGGCGCAGGCCGTTTTGAATATCCACTTAAAGAAGATCCAGTAGTCCAGATCCGATGAATATTGTCAAGGCGGTTTTTCAAATGGAACTGTAAATACTTTGCGAACGAGCCGGATTTGCAAGGATTTTCAGGAAAAACAGGCTCGAAATCAGGCAAGGAAAATCAATGCTTGCCGGATTCATGAAGTATCTGCCGTCTGCGCGTATGGATTGCACCGTTCCGCGATTCGCGGTGCCGTGCCGCTGGTACGCGGTTTCGCGTGACCTTTTGCGGTTTGGCTGATTATCGTCCGATTCCACGAAGTACAAAGGTGCGTCCTGCGTACAGGGCATCGAATGTGTTGCTCAAAATCGCCAGAAACGGAAAAAGCCCTGTGCCGCGCTCAATACGCAGCACAGGGCTAAAGTTGATTTGGAGATGTCAAAGTGAGTGGAGTTGTTCACAATGCTTAACTTTTGCCGCAATACCTTTTCCCGATTTTCAAACTGCCGGATTTTCTTCTTCCCGTCCTCAATCTCGG
>ERZ827197.1646-NODE-1646-length-17391-cov-3.893286_pt1 | contig 17391 bp, 10 predicted proteins | sample MGYA00519867_ERZ827197 | MGnify/ENA primary metagenome ERZ827197 (study PRJEB31778, sample SAMEA3449278) | human gut metagenome | biome: human gut; feature: human-associated habitat; material: faeces | place: United Kingdom | collected 2010/2012 ...
TGAGATGCGAAAGGAATTCTTATCCCATGTATCCCATGAATTAAAGACACCGTTGACGTCTATTTCCGGATATTCCGAACTGATTGAGAGCGGAATGGCAGCAGATGAAGATATTGTGCGTTTTGCGGCGGAAATTCATAAAAATTCCAATCGTCTGCTGACTTTGATTAACGATATTATCCGTCTGTCGGAATTAGATCAGGTAGAGGAACAGAACTGCTTTGAAGAACTGGATATTTATGATATTGCACAAAATTGTGTGGAGATGCTTCGCCTGAGTGCCAAGAAGCACGATGTTACCATGGAATTACACGGTGTACACCGCATTATCTGTGCCAACCGCCAGATGATGGATGAACTGGTCTATACCCTGTGTGACAATGCCATCCGATACAACAATCCGGGCGGCAGGGTCGATATTACGGTTGATGCAGCCGTTGCATTTGATAAAACGGCAGAAACCGGAGCAACGATTATTGAGGTCAAGGATACCGGTATCGGCATTTCAAAAGAACATCAGGAGCGTATATTTGAGCGCTTTTACCGCGTGGATAAAAGCCGTTCTAAATCAACGGGAGGAACAGGACTGGGGCTTGCTATTGTAAAGCATATTGTGGCTGCCCACAAGAACGCATCTCTGTCGCTTACAAGCGAACCGGGAAAAGGAACCTGTATCCGTGTGGACTTTAAAATGAAGACAAATTTGGAGTAAAAAAATGTATTTTTGGCGCAAAGCCCGCAAACAAGCGGGATTGAGCGCATAAGGGATGAAAAAAAAGTCCAATATGTAGACAATATCCGGAAAATACAGCGTTTATATAAAACAAAAACTGTTCATAAATAGTTTATAGAGTTTTTATTTACAAAATAGTTAACATGTGTTATTATTTCACAACGATAATATATAACACTGTTAACTATTTATTTTTTTGCAGTAAAAAATCACCGCGAAACAGCATAGGACGGTGAAGATCACAGCCGGAAAGGAGGAATTTTTGTGCAAAAAGAGTATGCGGAGCTGTTTTCCGCATTTACACAGTTTAGAAAGCTGCATATGTCGGATTTATTTCCGAATATGAACCATTCGGAATTTGCCACCCTGATGCATATTGGCGGGGCAAATAAGTGTCTAAACGAAGAAAAAGTCAAGGTTTCTACACTGTCAGAGAGGATGCGTATTAATATTACTGCCGTGTCCCGGACATTAAAAGTACTGGAAAAGAAGAATTACATCCAGCGGACAGTCAGCGCGCAGGACCGCAGAATTACATATGTGGAACTGACCCCGGAGGGGGCAGAGGTACTGGCGGAAGCGGAGGAAACAATGAATACATTTACGGCAAAGGTGCTAAGCAGCCTGAAAAAAGAAGACGTAATCCGTCTGACTGCGCTGATGAACCAGCTTTATGAGGCATCAGAAGCAGAAATAGAGAAAAGAAAAAAGAAAGGTGATGTGACAGAATGAGTAGATTTTTTAAGACGTTAAAGCCTTATTGGAAATCTGTACTGCTGATTATCGCACTGCTTGTATTACAGGCATATGCAGATTTATCGCTGCCGCAGTATACATCGGATATTATTGATACCGGTATCCAGAATGGTGGTGTTTCACACTGTATGCCGCAGGCAGTCACAAAGGAAGAATTTGAACTGGCAAAGGTTTTTATGACAGAAGATGAGGTCGCAATATGGGAAGACAGTTACCGGGAAGACGGTGATGTGTACCGCTTGGATGTGACCGATGAAAAGAAGCTGGATGAATATGATGATGAATTTGTGACAGCATTTATTTTAAACAATCAGACATCGGCAGTAGAGGAATCTGCTTTTAAACAGCAGATTGCCGCACAGTCCGGTCAGGACCCTTCACAGCTTGAAAATGTTCCGGTGGAAATGCTCGGACAGCAGATGGGCATTGAACTTTCAACCTTTAAAAAAGAGATTGAAGATGTTGACGGCAATGTAGTACTTGCAGACTGTGTGGATATGCGTCCGGTCTTTCAGATGATGCTTGCACAGGGCAGAATGACAACGGATGATATTGTTTCCATGCGTGACACGTTGCAGGAAAAAATGGAGAGCATGGGCAGTTCACTGATTCTTTCCATGGGTATCTCTTATGCAAAGAACATGGACAGTGCCGCCGGTGTAGATATGGATAAGTTACAGACTGATTATCTGTGGGCATCAGGCATTAAAATGGTGCTGATGGCACTGTTAGTTGCAGTGATTACCGTATGTGTCGGTATGCTTGCGTCGCGTGTGGCAGCCGGTGCAGGACGTGATCTGCGTGGCAGTGTATACAAAAAAGTCATGGGCTTTTCCAGTGCGGAAATGGATCGTTTCTCAACGGCATCCCTGATTACACGGACCACCAATGATGTACAGCAGATTCAGATGGTGATTGTATTATTACTGCGTATGGTATTATATGCGCCGGTGCTTGGTATCGGCGGTGTTATCAAGGTATGGCAGACAGGTGCCGGAATGGGCTGGGTAATCGGTCTTGCTGTTGCGGCTATTATGGCACTCGTGCTGTTTTTAATGGTTGTTGCCATGCCGAAGTTTAAATTAATGCAGAAGCTGGTTGACGGTGTCAACTTAGTTTCAAGGGAAATTCTTACCGGACTTTCTGTTATCCGTGCATTCGGAAGGGAAAAGAAGGAAGAAGAACGTTTTGATAAAGCCAATAAAAAGCTGACAAAGACGATGTTATTTACCAACCGTGTCATGACATTTATGATGCCTTGCATGACCTTTATCATGTACGGACTGACGGTTCTGATTGTATGGGTTGCGGCACATAAGATTGACAACGGCAGTATGCAGGTGGGTGCAATGACAGCATTTATTACGTATGCAATGCAGATTGTTATGTCCTTCTTAATGCTGACGATGATGTCTGTTATGCTTCCGAGAGCGGCAGTTGCGGCAGACAGAATTGATGAAGTATTAACTGTAAAATCTGAAATTGTAGACCCTGAAAAGCCGGAAACACTTGAAAAGAAGGAAGGTGTTGTACGCTTTAACCATGTAAGCTTTAAATACCCGGGTGCAGAACACAATGCCCTTGAAGATATTGATTTTGTGGCTGAACCGGGTAAGACAACGGCGATTATCGGCAGTACGGGCTGTGGTAAATCAACGCTTGTAAACTTAATACCAAGACTTTACGATGTTACGGAAGGTTCGGTGACAATCGACGGACACGATATCCGTAACATTACCATGAATGAACTGCGTGATGACCTCGGCTTTGTGCCGCAGAAAGGTGTGCTGTTTTCCGGTACGATTGCAAGCAATCTCCGTTATGGCAGAGAAGATGCAACCGATGAAGAAATCCGTGAAGCGGCTGAAATTGCACAGGCATCGGATTTTATTGAAGAAAAAAGTGCAAAATATGACAGTCCGATTGCACAGGGCGGTTCTAACGTATCCGGTGGACAGAAACAGCGTCTGTCGATTGCAAGAGCCATTGCAAAGAATCCGAAGGTCTTCATTTTTGATGACAGTTTTTCCGCACTCGATTTAAAGACCGATGCGGCACTCCGTAAGGCACTGGCAGAAAAGGTATCCGACAGCACGGTTATTATCGTTGCACAGCGAATCAGTACGGTGCTTCATGCAGAGCAGATTCTTGTCATGGATGAAGGCAGAATCGTCGGCAGGGGAACACATGAAGAACTGCTTGCAAACTGCGAAGTATACCGCCAGATTGCAAAATCGCAGATGTCAGAAAAGGAACTCGGACTTGCGGGTGATACAGAAAGGGAGGAACAGTAATTTATGGAAAATAAAGATGTAAAAATGCCTCCGAAGACAAGAGGACCGATGAGAGGACCAGGCAGAGGTATGATGCCAGGAGAAAAAGCCAAAGACTTTAAATGGTCTATCGGCAAATTACTTGCGTATCTTGGAAATTACAAAATCGGCATTATCGTAGTGATGATTTTTGCGGCGTGTGCGACCGTGTTTAACGTTGTCGGTCCAAAGGTTTTAGGTAAAGCCACGACAGCACTTTCCGAAGGGCTGATGAATAAAATCAACGGCACCGGCGGCATGGATTTTAACTATATCGGAAAAGTCCTTTTATTTGTGCTGGGATTATACAGCATCAGCGCCGTTTTCAGCTTTATACAGGGCTGGATTATGACGGGGATTACACAGAAGCTGTGTTACCGGTTAAGGAAAGAAATTTCCGAAAAAATTAACCGTATGCCGATGAAATATTTTGAAAGCAGAACTTACGGTGAAGTATTATCGCGTATTACCAATGATGTAGATACCCTCGGCATGGGTTTAAACCAGAGCATTACTACGATTATTACCGCTGTTGCAACCATGCTTGGTGTATTGGTGATGATGTTAAGCATTTCACCGCTGATGACACTGATTGCAGTCATTATTCTGCCGGTGTCAGCCGGACTGATTTCATTTGTTGTAAAGAAATCACAGAAATATTTTAAGACACAACAGGAATATTTAGGCCATATCAACGGACAGATTGAAGAAACCTACGGCGGACATACCGTTGTAAAGTCTTTTAACAAAGAGGCTTCTATGGTTAAGCAGTTTGACGAAACCAATACGGTATTGTATAAATCCGCATGGAAATCGCAGTTCCTATCCGGAATGATGCAGCCGATTATGAATTTTGTCGGAAACTTAGGCTATGCCTGTGTGGCATTAAGCGGAGGTCTTCTTGCAATTCAGGGCGCGATTACAATTGGTGATATTCAGGCATTTATCCAGTATGTTAAGAATTTCACACAGCCGATTACACAGATTGCACAGGTTATCAATCAGGTACAGTCTATGGCAGCAGCCTCCGAGAGAGTATTCGAGTTCTTAGAGGAGGAAGAAGAAGATCAGTTTGTGCAAAATCCGGTACGCTTAGATAAAATCGAAGGCTGTGTGGATTTTGAAAATGTACACTTTGGTTATAAAGAAGATCAGACAATTATCAATGATTTTACTGTACATGTAAAACCGGGTCAGAAGGTTGCCATTGTCGGTCCTACAGGTGCCGGTAAGACAACGATTGTGAAGCTGCTCATGCGTTTTTACGATGTCGGCAGCGGTGCTATTTTAGTAGACGGACACAATATCAAGGACTTTAACAGACGGGAATTAAGAGATGCGTTTGGCATGGTGCTTCAGGATACATGGCTGTATAAGGATACCATTATGGAAAATATCCGTTACGGAAGACTGGATGCAACCGATGAAGAAGTTATTGCGGCGGCAAAAGCAGCGCATGCACACCACTTTATTGAAACCCTGCCGGGTGGCTATCAGATGGAATTAAATGAAGATGCAAGCAACGTTTCACAGGGACAGAAGCAACTGCTTACAATTGCGAGAGCAATTCTTGCAGACAATCCGATTCTGATTCTGGATGAAGCGACCTCTTCTGTGGATACCCGTACAGAGATTCAGATTCAGAATGCAATGGATAACCTGATGAAGGGCAGAACGAGCTTTGTCATTGCCCACCGTCTGTCTACGATTAAAGATGCAGACGTGATTCTTGTCATGAAGGACGGCGATATTGTAGAACAGGGAAATCATGAAGAACTTCTTGCAAAGGGCGGCTTCTATGCAGACCTTTACAATTCACAGTTTGATGAGGCAGAAAGCGCGTAAGATACGGGAATTTTGATAAAAATGGAAGTTATTAAAGATGAATATTTAAAATATTAATTCAAAACAAAGAGTAAAAAGGAGAAACAGCCTGGCAGAGGTTTTTTCTCCTTTTTTCACGGATAGTCCTTGCAAAACTTTAGAATTTCTGTATACTTGAAATGTTAGGTGTTTTCATGGCAGAGCCGGAGGAATTTGATGAAACAGATTGCGTGGGTAAAAGTTATCCAAAACAAATATATAAAAAGATGTATAAGTATTGTGGGAATTGTAATCGTTTTACTGGGTGCCATGCTGTTATATCATATTACAGGTTTAAGAAAAAATGAATATACAAAAAAGGAGCCATTGCTTTTAAACTGGACTGTTGTCAGTGAAAATCAGACGGATACGGATGTGGATTTGAATACATTCCGCTTTGATAATATTTTAACAGACAAAAAGACAATATATTTATCCCGTACTTTTGTGGATAAAGGGCAGTTTCAATCACCGGTACTTGTGGTTCAGACGCATAATGCAACGTTACGTGTCTTTGTGGACGGAGAATGTATTTACAGTTCCGGGCTGGAGCGGTATGACTGCGGGAAAATGGTTGGAAGCGGCATGCACAGCATTGCTATGCCTAAAGATGGAGAACAGCATGAACTGATGCTGGAATTTAAGGCAAACGGTGATTCTTATGTTACCCGGATGAACGATATTTATATTACTGATTATGCAACAATTTACACTGATTTTTTAGTGACCAACAGAGTTACTTATGCACTTAGTGTCTGCCTTTTGTTTATCGGATTTGTCCTGCTTTTGCTTGGGATGGTTATGATGCTGACGCGGACCTGGTTTACACATTTGATATCACTGGGAATTTTCTCGCTGATGGTAGGTTTATGGACGATGGGAAAATATAATATCCTACAGATTTACCGGGTACCGATATGGCTGTGTACCTTTATTGAGTATGCCAGCATGTATATCGGTCCGCCGTCTCTGCTGCTTTTTTTCAGGGATTATCCGAAAAAAGCAGACAGCAGATGGATAACGTGGATGTATTACATAATTTTCTGGGTAGATAGCGGTGTGACGGCACTTTTATTTGTGCTTCATTTTTCAGGTGTCTGGCATCTTCCGCATATGCTTCGGCTGGAACAGGCATTTGTAGCAATTGTCTGTGTTTATCTGATTATATTAATGATTGCCTGTGTTAGAAAGGGAAACCGGCAGAGCAGACTGGTTATCTGCGGTGTGATTTTGTTTTTGCTGTGTATCGGAGCGGAATGGTCAGGTTATATGGCAGGAAAATACTGGGGTCATGAAATGTCATGGACAACAGGATTTTCATCTTTGGGAACTGTGATTCTGATTAGTATTTTACTGCTCTCATTAAGCTGGGATATTGCGGGAAAAATGGTCGACGAAAAAGAACAGGCAGTTCTTTATAAAATGGCATATACGGACAATCTGACGGGACTTTATAACCGCCGCTTTTGTGAAGAACGATTAAAATCATATTGTTATAATAACATTCCATTTACAATTTTTAATTTTGATATGAATGGGCTGAAAGCCACGAATGATACCCATGGGCATAGCAGTGGGGATAAGCTGATTAAGGGGTTTGCGGATATTTTAACGAAGTCGTTTGGGGACAAAGGTATCGTTGGCAGAATGGGCGGCGATGAATTTATTGTAATTGTAGAAAACATCGAAGAACTTAATTGTCAGGAAGAAATCCGACATTTTCAAAAAATTATGAGTGAGGCAAATAAAGCACAAAGTGGGTATGTTTACAGTACGGCATACGGCTATGCAGACAGTTCTGAAATTGTGTCAGACGGTGAAATACGCGATGTCAACATGGTTTACAGACTGGCGGATAACCGCATGTATGAGAATAAAAAGACATGCCATGATGCAAGAAAATAGTTAGAAAGTGGAAGGAACAAAGGAATTTATGAATAGGACTTACGACAAATTTCAGGTAGTATTACTAAGCGAAGTAAAAGGGAAAGACAGCAATGCGTTTATTTTTGAATTACGTCTTACTTCGGAGGACAATTGTCGTATCAGAATTATAGATTTTGACGCATTTGATATTGACGGAAACAAGTACAGCGCGGGAGCGGATAAAATCAGTACAACAGATGTGATTTTAGGACACAGCAAATTTTTTGCCGAAACCAAAAAGATTAATGTAAAAATCAGTTCGCAGTTTAAAGCAAGAATCGGCTGTATGGCAGTCTTAACGGTTGCCTGCATTGAAGATAAACAGCAGATGAAATTCTGTTTCCAGAGAAAAGGAACAAACCGCTGGGATTGTGTCGGTGTGGAATTTATGGAGTATGAAGGTCTTCCGGCAGCAGAAGAAGAACCGGTGGAAACAGAAGGAACTTTAGAATCGGTTGAAGAACTGACTGACAAAGCAGAAAAACAGGTACAGGCGCAGACGGAAGCACAGACACAGACTGGAGCTTCGGCAGTGAAAGAAGACGGTGAAGAACAGGCAGCAGTGGTAGTACAGGATTCTCCGGCAGAAGACATCCCGGCAGCACAGGATGAAAAAGCTGCAGCAGAATCACTTGAAGAATATCTGGAAAGAGAAGGCGCAGAGTCTGTCTTAGGGCTGTCCATGAAGGAATTTGTCAATCGTTTTGCATTAGGTACACAGACAGTAGAAGATGTTTTAAAGCAGTTAAATGTCAATGTGGCGCAGGAAGAAGAACCGGCAGAAACAATCAGTCAGCCGGCGCCGGTATCCCAGCCGGAGGAAGAAGAGCAGGAGCAGTCCATAGAAGACTATTTAAACAGTCTGATTGAATTTGATGAAAAATCATCGGAAACCATCGGCCTTGCCGTTTCTAATATGAGAATCCGTGCAGAAGAACAGGGTGACACCGTCTGTCCGGTTCTTTACTGTGAGGTCAGCTATTCCAAAGAAACCTATGTATTGGTGCGCTGTCCGATGATTAAGGTGATTTTTTACGATGCAAAGGGATGTATCGACAATGTTGCCATGCATCCGGTATCCCGTATCCATACAGGTCAGGATATTGTTGAAATGGCATTTAAGAAGTCCACAGTGAAAAATTGGAAAAACAAGAGCAAAATCAAAGTACTCGTAACGCTGTAAAATAGATAAAACATTTTTTTTGGTTAAAACATAAAACATAAAAAATAAAAGAATTAAAAGAAGAAAGCTGCGCAGCCGGAACAAAAAACGGCTGTGCAGCTTATTTTATAAAGTTCTGAAAGCTTAAAGGATGTTGGCTGATATGCAGCTGGTATATCGATATAAAGGATTCTGATAATTACGGTTTTTAAAACTACATCATATTGAAATAAATGTAATATCATCTTGACAAAAAAACAAAGAAGCGGTATAACATAAATAGTTTGAGAATCAAAATATTGTGTTTCTGAACGAAAACAAAATACTGTTATGGCAGATGAGAAATTACCTGCGGAATGGAGAAGAATATGAATAATCAGTTACCACAACTTATATTAGGAGATGTTATTGTGCCGGTGCCGGTGATTCAGGGCGGCATGGGTGTTGGAGTGAGTCGAAGCCGTCTTGCGGGAGCAGTTGCAAAAGAAGGCGGTATCGGTGTGATATCAACAGCACAGATCGGTTATGACGAGGAAAATTTTGAAAAAAATCCGGCGGAGTGTAACTGCAGGGCAATAATAAAACACATTGCGCAGGCAAAAGAGATTGCAGGCGGAAACGGACTGGTCGGTGTGAATATCATGGGGGCATTAAAGCATTACAGACAGCACATTGAAACGGCGGTAGAAGCGGGTGCAGATGTCATTATCTGTGGTGCGGGACTGCCGGCAGATTTACCGGGAATTGCCCAAAACTATGCACGTGAGCATGGGAAAAAGATACCAAAGCTGATGCCGATTGTGTCTTCCGCGAGAGCAGCGGGAATTATTTTAAAAATGTGGGACCATCATTACCATACGGTGCCGGATTGTATTATTGTGGAAGGACCGATGGCAGGCGGACATCTTGGATTTCAGGAAAGTGTATTGGAAAATATTGAAAATATTGATTTTGACGCGATTCTTTGCGGGGTCATTGACAGCAAAAAGCCATATGAGGAGAAATACACAAAAAAGATTCCGGTTGCGGCGGCAGGCGGTATTTTTGACAGACAGGATATTGACCATGTGCTTTCATTAGGTGCAGATGCCGTACAGATTGCAAGCCGTTTTGTTGTCACTAAAGAATGTGATGCATCTGATGCATACAAACATGCATATATTGAGGCGGGAAAGGGTAATATACAGATTGTAAAAAGTCCTGTCGGCATGCCGGGACGCGCCGTGCGCAATGCTTTTATCAGACAGGTTGAGCAGCACAAACAAGAAATTACCGGCTGTTATCAGTGCCTTGAAAAATGTAACCCGAAGGAAGTGCCGTACTGCATTACACAAGCGCTGATTCACGCCGTGAAAGGCGAATTAGAGCAGGGGTTAATTTTCTGCGGTGAAAATGTTTCCAGAATCCATGAAATGACAACCGTACCGGAACTGATGCGGGAATTGACACAAGGTTGACATAACACCCCGGTATTTAGTACTATAGTAAGTGAAAAAGAACGAATGGAGAAACCAATGAAAGAATTTTTGCGTGCTAAGATTTTTGCACTTTCACAGTATCTGGAAATGCTGCTTTCGCTGATTTTAGGACTGGTTATTGTAATTCTTGCAGGGAAACTGCTGATGGACGTATTTAATCCGCAATATATTTTTGCAGGAGAAGACGTCTTTGCATATTATCTGGAAACTGCAATGAATCTTGCGATTGGTGTGGAGCTTATTAAAATGCTTTGCATGCACTCACCGGGGACTGTCATTGAAGTCCTTTTATTTGCAATTGCAAGACAGGTTGTTGTATCCCATTCTTCCGTGATACAGACACTGACCGGGGTATTTGCAATTGTTGTGCTGTTTGCTACAAGAAAATATCTGTTTATTCCACACGATGAGGTAGAAAAGATTACCGTACGCGGCAGTATGACTGTAGCAATGGCAAACCGTGTTGCTAAAATCAAAATACCGGAAACAGATGGAAAACTGCTCCGTGATGTGATTGAGAAGCGGATTTGTGAGGAAAGCCTTTCAAAAGAAATCGGAACCTGCGTGGATTACGATAATTTTGCATTATGCATTGCAAGTATCAGAGAAGGTAAAGTAACAAGAGTTGATATTTTAAAAAATAAGGATTGATAAGGAGTAAGCTTATGGCAATTGTACATGTAACAAGTGAAAATTACGAAAAGGAAGTATTACAGTCTGATAAGCCGGTATTAATTGATTTCTGGGCATCATGGTGTGGACCGTGCCAGATGTTAGGACCGGTCATTGAAGAAGTTTCAGAAGAAGTGACGGATGTAAAGTTTGTAAAAGTAAGTACCGAAGAAGCACCGGAACTGGCAGAAAAATTTTCTATTATGTACATTCCGACACTGGTACTCATGGAAAATGGAACGGTTGTAAATAAATCCACAGGTTTTTTACAGAAGGAACAGATTTTAGAACTTCTGAATACAAAAAATTAAAAAAATTAAAAAAAAATTAAAATTTTTGTTGACAAATGAAGTTTGAAAGATTATCTTATTACTTAATTCAACAGTCAAATGCAGAGAACAGGAAATGACTTTTTCAAATCACCGCTCACAGAGAGCCGTAAGATGATGAGAAGCGGCAGCAAGGAATGAAAAAGCCCTCACCTGCGAGCAGTTCCGGTGAAAGGCAGTGTAATTGTATACAGCCTAGTAATTGGAATCGGTACCCATCGTTAACAGGGCATGCCATAGAGTCGGTATCCTATTGATTCTGACAGCAGTGGCAGTAGAGAGGCCGGGATATCCGGCAAGCAAAGTGGTAACGCGGAAGTAATGTTAAATCAGCCTTCGTCTTTGCACCAAATCATTTAGATTTGTGTGGAGACGAAGGCTTTTTTGATACTATGGACAATGCGTACAGAGTGTTTGACTGATGAAATATATCATAATAGGAGAGTGACATCTATGAACACTTTAGTAATTGTTTTAATTGCAGCTGTTATTTTATTCGGCGCATATGTTGTCTATGGCCGTTGGTTAGCCAACAAATGGGGAATTGACCCTAAGGCAGAAACACCGGCAGTAAAGTACAATGATGGTAAAGATTTTGTCCCGACAAACGGATGGACAGTATTTAGTCATCAGTTTTCATCTATTGCAGGTGCAGGTCCTGTAACCGGTGCAATTCAGGCAGCGGCATTTGGCTGGTTACCTGTACTCCTCTGGATTCTCATTGGTGGTGTATTCTTCGGTGCTGTTACAGACTTCGGTGCCTTATATGCTTCCGTTAAGAACGAAGGAAAGTCCATGGGTATGATTATTGAAAAGTACATCGGTAAATTCGGACGTAAGATTTTCTTACTGTTCTGCTGGTTATTTACATTAATTGTTATTGCAGCATTTGCCGATATGGTAGCCGGAACATTCAATGCGTATACAGTTGTTGACGGACAGTCACAGTTATCTGCAGCTGCTTCAACAAACGGTTCTGCCGGTATGGTATCTATCATGTTTATGGTATTTGCCGTTGTATTTGGTCTGATTCAGAAGAAATGGAATCTTTCAGGCTGGAAAGAAGCAGTTGTTGGTATCGTATTTATCATTGCTTCATTTGTAATTGGTAACTACTTCCCAATTGAATTAGGCAAGAACGCATGGAGCTATATCACATTTGTATATATCTTTTTTGCAGCAGTTCTTCCAATGTGGCTGATGAAGCAGCCTCGTGACTACATGACAACATTTATGTTCATTGCCATGATTGTCGGTGCAGCACTTGGTCTGGTTGTAGCTCATCCGTCTATGAACCTTCCGGTTTATACAGGATTTAACAATGCAAAGCTTGGAACAATGTTCCCAATCCTTTTCGTAACGGTTGCCTGCGGTGCTGTTTCAGGCTTCCACAGCCTTGTATCTTCCGGTACATCTTCTAAGACTGTAGCAAATGAAAAGGATATGCTTAAAGTTGGTTACGGCGCTATGATACTTGAAAGCTTACTTGCTGTTATCGCTCTTTGTGTTGCAGGCGCAGCCGCAGCAGCAGACGGAACAGCCGCTACTGGTACACCGTTCCAGATTTTCAGCCGTGGTGTTGCAGGTTTCTTTGAAATGTTTGGTGTTCCGGTACATTTTGCAACCGTATTTATGACAATGTGTGTATCTGCACTTGCTCTTACATCACTTGATGCCGTTGCACGTATCGGACGTATGAGTTTTCAGGAACTTTTCAGCGTAGATGATATGGAACATGCAGAAGGATGGAGAAAGTTACTCTGCAATACATATTTCTCAACAGTAATAACGCTTCTTTGTGGTTTCGTACTCACAAAGATTGGTTATGCAAACATCTGGCCGTTATTTGGTTCAGCAAACCAGTTATTAAGTGCACTTGTAATTCTTACACTTTGTGTATTCTTAAAGGTAACAGGACGCAGCAACAAGATGCTGTTCCCGCCACTTATCATTATGCTTTGTGTAACATTTACAGCACTGGTACAGCGTACAATCGCTATGGTTAAGGCAATCCAGACAGCAGCATCTGTTACAATTCCGGCAGGTACTGCTACATGGGGAAGCGTATTTATTGCCAACGGGCTTCAGCTTATTATTGCAATTCTGCTGATTGTACTTGGTCTTATCATTGTTGTAAATTCAGCTAAGAGTTATGCAAAGAGTGAGAAAAACTCAGAAAAGGCAGCTTAATTCGTATAGCAGCTGTATAATAAAATAAGAAGCTTTACATAAAAACTCCCGGATTTTTTCTATATCATATATAGAGAGGATTCGGGAGATTTTTGCATAGGAACGGCAATCCCAGCGATAAAAATATTGAAATTCTGTCGTGTTCATAGTAATATATAAATAGTGTGAAAAAACCTTAAATTTAAAATAAGAAGACACAATATCGTAAAAGACAGGGGAATAAATAATATGGAACAGGTTGTTTTTGGTGGAAGAATGAATATCCCAAAGGGGACAACATTTTTTAAGACAGGCGAAAACGTTGAACATGTATATCTGTTAGTGAATGGACAGGTACGTGCAAAAAGCGAATATATGAAGATGAATCTCGATAACGGAGCACTGTTAGGAATTCTTGATATTTATTCAGAAGAATATCTTTTTGATTATGAGGCCGTTACGGATTTGATTGTATTGTGCTTTGACATTGCACATGCAGACGGTATTCAGAAGCTTTTAAAACTGGGTAAAAACTATCAGGAAATTGCTGTCAATTCTTTATTTGCGCAGTTTCATGAAGTGTACCGGTTATATGAAAAAAGCTTTTTGTCTTATGCATCAGAAATGGATGATTTTAATGTCATTAATAAAGAAGAAGATTCTGCAAAGGTGGATATGGAAATCTGCACCTATATGAATCAGATATACGCATTGGATAAAAAAGTTTTTCATGAACTTTTTACAGCCGGGGAAATGATAGCATATGAACATCTGATTACCGGTTCAAAGCTGGTAGCGGATATCAACCGTACCGCGTTAAAACTGGTGGATGTTTTAGGAAAGGCAGCACTTGGTATTCAGGACGATGAAGCCCAAAATAAAGCAGCAGACGACCTTTTGGATGGTGAAGATACGGCAGAAGAAGGCATGGATGAAAGTGCTTATGACTATGCACTGGTTGAGAGTGAACTGGCAAATTCCATGAAGCAGATTCTGGATTATTCCCAGATAGATGAAAAGGAAGCTTCCAGATTTACCCTCATGGTTTCGCAGTATATGAATCTGCCGGACAGAAATACTTCGGACAACGATGTCAGAAAATTAAGAAAAGATATTGCAGAGCAGTTCTATCAGATTTATGAAAATGTTTTCTTACATTCATTAAAGGATACTTCTCTTAGCAGGGCAGTCGAATTGTTCCTGAATTTTGGCTTTATGGATGAGAAGGAATTTGATAAAAAGGGATTGGCGGAACTGTATTATTTCAAGCCGGACTTATCGGGTACGGGATTTTCTATTTATACCGTATATGGCTGGCTGAAAGCAATATACGAGGGAAAAAGAGAACCGTCCAAAGATGAATTTGACCAGGATTATAAAGAAAACGTAAGAAAAGAAAAGGCAATGCACCATCTGTCGGCAGCAGAAGAAACAAAGATGCTGTCTGACCAGACAGCCAAAGTGCAGTTTGAAATCCGTAATATGTTTAAGGTTATCAATCGTCTGACAACGAATGAAATTACAATTTTCAGCCCGATTCTGACACAGAAGAAGTTCAGTAAGAGCATTCAGAAGTCGTTTCTGTCAGCAAAGAAGCTTTCCGAGGCGATGCGTGCGATTATGAAGGTGGATTATTCACTGTTCCACAGAGAGCAGATGTATTATGACCCGGAAAATAAAATCGATAATATTGTAGTCATGAAACAGGTTCTTCCGGACTTTATCCTGATGCCGAATGTCGGCAGCAGAGGTGTCATGTGGCAGGATATTTCGGAAAAGAAAAGAGATACACCGGCAAGATTTGTGCTTTCTGCATTTTTCAACGGCAATCTTGAAAACAGTCTGATTAACATGGCAGCAGTTTACCGCTGGGAAATCTGCCGTACTGTACAGGGCAATTACTGGAATGATGTCCGGGAACATTCTCTTACATCCGAGTACTGCGATTATGTACAGTTTTACCGAAAGAATAAAGATCTGACGGAAGAAGCCAAAGAAAAAATCAGGGCACAGTTTAAAAGCTGTCGTAACAGTTACCGTGAAATGTTTGCAAAGGATTATGACGTATGGGTTAAATACGAATCCCAGAACTCTATCCGATTAAATAAGGTTGTGAGAGGAATTCTTTATATGTACTGTCCGTTTGCGGCAGAATATCGGAAAAAGCTTGAATCGCAGCCAATCTTTAATGCGGCATCAGCACGGTTTAACAGAGAAAATACAAAGAAAGTACGTGAGTTAAAGACATTTAATTCCAACGTATTAAAAAGAGGCGGACAGGTTACTGAAGTGTTACAGAAGAATCTGGATTTTTATGAATTAGGATAAGAAGAAGGAGAAGACAAATGTTTAGTCAGTTATTTGGTGAATATCTGGTAAGTGAAGAAGTACTTACACCGGAGCAGTTAAGAGAAGTATTGGATGAACAGGCAACAGCAAAGGTCCGTCTGGGAACGATTGCGATTGCAAACGGATATATGACACAGAACGAAACGGAAGAAGTCAATCATTTACAGACACAGTATGACAGACGTTTCGGTGATATTGCGGTAGAAAGAGGCTATTTATCAGAACGGGAAGTGGATGAACTTCTGGAGCAGCAGGGTTGCGCATTTATGAAGTTTTTGCAGATTATGTTTGAGAAAAAATATATTACTGCCAGCGAACTGGATGAATATCTTGACAGCTTTCAGACATCCAAGGGCTTTTCAAAGTCCGAAATGGAAGCGTTAAAGGAAGATGATATTGACGGGATTGTACCGTTGTTTGCATTTTCTGCAAAACCGTATGTAACTGATATTGTGGCATTGATTTTGAGAAATCTGACAAGATTTGTTACACAGGATTACTATATCGGTTCAATTAAACGTGTGACAGAAATCCGGTATCAGAGTATTATCGGACGAAAAACATACGGTTCTCATGTTATTTATACAGCATTTGTGGCAGGGGAAAATGAAGATGGACTGCTTGCGCTTGCATCCGATTTTTCAAAGGAAGAACTGATACAGGCAGACAGCTATACATATGACACATTAAGCGAACTGGTTAATATGTGCCTTGGTCTGTTTGTAACGGCAATCAGCAAGGGTGAGTTATTTGTAGATATCGAACCTCCGTTTGTCTATGAAAACCAGACACTGACCGGGGACGGATATATTGTTCCGCTTTATGTCCATGGTAAAGAGACAGAAATTTTTATTGCTGTAGACAGTGATGTTCAAATCGGTGTAAAGCCGACATCTATTGATATTCAAAAATGTGCCGACAGTGAGGTAGCAGACGGTGTTAAAAAGGTCATGATTGTAGATGATTCTGCTTTTATCCGTAAGACATTAAGAAATATTCTTGAAGAAGCAGGCTATGGTATTGTCTGTGAGGCTGTAAACGGAGAAGAAGCCGTTCAGTTATATAAAGAGTATAAACCGGATATTGTCACAATGGATATTACGATGCCGGTTATGGACGGTGTTACGGCATTGGAAAAGATTAAAGCATACGATAATACAGCAGATGTCATTATGGTGACGTCAGCCGGACAGCAGAAGAAAGTGATTCAAGCATTAAAGCTGGGGGCATATGAATTCTGCATGAAGCCGCTGGATAAGGATGAATTGTTAAAAGTATTTAAAGAACTGAATGCATAAAATACATAAAAACGGGAATAATACAGGTATTGCAAAAGTATATTTTGTAGTGCCTGTATTTTAAAATTGTACTAAATTAAGAACTATGCAAAAGAGTATTGATTTTATGATACATGAATGATATTATAATGCACGTAAGGATTGTTACAATATTGTCAAAGTTGCGATGAGCAATTTTTTTATTTAGCAATTAGTGTATACAATGTGCAGAGATTATGCAAGGAGGAATTCAGAAATGTTACAGAAGGAACAGTGGAATGGTTTCGAAGGTAGACTTTGGAAAGAAGAAATCAATGTAAGAGATTTCGTTCAGAACAATTACAAGCCATATGATGGAGATGAAA
>ERZ827197.1653-NODE-1653-length-17342-cov-13.109331_pt1 | contig 17342 bp, 10 predicted proteins | sample MGYA00519867_ERZ827197 | MGnify/ENA primary metagenome ERZ827197 (study PRJEB31778, sample SAMEA3449278) | human gut metagenome | biome: human gut; feature: human-associated habitat; material: faeces | place: United Kingdom | collected 2010/2012 ...
TCATAATGCCTTTTATCCTGAATATCCGTTTTTGTTGTTTCATGGTGTCGAATTCTAAAATTATTGCCAAGTATGGTAAGCTCATGAAATTCCTTTTCAAATAATTCTAAAAACGGCTGTTGATTATTACCCATATCCATTATAATCTTATTAACCGATTTCTTCTTATCTACAGTCGATGAGCAGTAATATGTCTTTAGTCTCTCAAATGCATCCCAAAGTTTCTCCACTGCAATTTGCAAATTGTTTTCATCATAATATTTTGAAGCCTCTTGTAATAACTCTTTCAGTCCTACTTCTTGAACAGACACTAATGAATTTTTATTTATCTGGGTATCAAATGTATTCATTAGCTTTCCCTTGGAAAGCTGAAACGGTATCTCATTCAGTTTTAATATAGCATTAATCTGTGGTTCAAAGTCATCTGAGATACTATGTTTCGCAAAAAACTCTATTGCGTCCAACACGCAAAATGGAGAATTAGAAAGTATGAATGCTTGCAAATCAGCAGTTTCAACATATTCTTTTTTATCATTATAACACTTTGGCACATAAAATTGCCTTATTTCATTGAAAACATCCTCAGCTACTGTTGTATTATAATTCCATCCCGTTTCGTCAGACGCTTGATATTCGATATTATATCGCTCCAGAAACTGATAAATTTGATTTCTCGCTTTCCGCTTTATGGACAATACTATCTTTTTTGCTTTTATGTCCTTTGCATTTCGTTGAGAATATGGAATAAACAACGTATTATCTTCTTGCTGATATATTCTCCATCCATAAACATCACGATTGGATATTTTCTCAGCAGGGTAAATCTCATAACCGTCATTTTGTAATAGCTTGTTAGTTGCCACTAAAAATTCTTTCCAATATCCCTTATCATATCGAACAGCAGGGTGAAATACTTCGCAAAGAAATTTTAAATATACTTCATCACTACCATCTTGTAAATTGAATCTTTTGTCTTCAAAAACCCAGCAGTATGGATAATCATCATTATTCACTGTATGTTGCCAAATATCCTGTTCTGCATTTGCAAATCTTGAATCAAAACTTGGCATTCTCTCCAAATCATATAATCTTTTAAGAAAATCTATTTCTTTAAGGCGACCATAATAATTATAAATAACGGTTCGGGTTTGAAAAAATTCGTCTATCTCTAATCCATTCTGAAATAAATCTAAAATATCTCGCTTTGTTATTTCTGTAATACGGTTCACTCCATTTTCCTCCCTTCAAGCGTATTCAGCACTTATATATTACTTCACAAATATTTTAAAGAAAAGCGTACCACTATTTTTAATGATACGCTCATCATTATTAAATCACTTCAAAATACTTCAATGCATCCTTTATCGCTTCCACTTTCTCCGCTGTCGGATGCTTCCTCGGCTGTTTCAATTCTTCTACCGCATTAGGAGCATCATACATTGGTAAGCCTAAATCTCTCTTTACCTCTGCGATATATGCAATATGTACCTTGAAGCCGTATTTTGCTTCTATGTACTCCTTTATCATTTTGTAGGTCACTCGTTCCCTGGGCTTGTATTCTTCGGCTCTTTTAGCGATATTATCAAGCGGTACTTTTCCCTCACCTTCGCCAAACTCAACTTTTACGTTGATATGTCCGTTTGGCTTTTTGTAGGAAAGCAGTACCACCGTCTCCACATGCTCCGTATGCGGGAACAGATCAAAAGGCTGACATGCCGTAACCTTATATCCACCCTTAACCAACACCTTTATATCCCTTGCCTGTGTATCAGGTCCGCATGAAATGTACACAATCCTGTCTGGCTTAATCTTAAGAAGAGAATTAAGAAATTCCGGTGTGCTTCCACTTCTTGGCGGATCCATGATAACAACATCTGCCTTTGCATTTTTCGCATACTCAACAAGGAAATCTCCTGCGTCAGCATTAACAAATGTGACATTCTTTATATTGTTAATTGAAGCATTTATCTTAGCATCTGATACAGCTTCTGAATTAAGCTCAACTCCTATAACTTTGCCAGCCTTTTTTGATGCGACTATTCCAATAGTACCAATTCCGCAATATGCATCAATTACAGTGTCATTTTTTGATATATCAGCAAGCTGTATTGCCTTTTTGTACAGCTTTTCAGTCTGCTGGTGGTTAATCTGATAGAATGATGTCGGGCTTATTCTGAATCTGCAGCCACACAACACATCCTCGATATAACCTTTTCCCTTAAGAACAATATTTCTCTTTCCAAGCACCATGCTTGTGCGCCTGTCATTAATATTCTGCACAATTGTAGTAATTTCCGGATGCTTCTCACATAATGCCTTAAGAAAATTGTTCTTTGATGGAAATGCGACTCCTGCTGTAACAATAACAAGCATAATCTCCTTTGTCGAAAATCCTTTTCTTAAAAGAATGTGTCGAATCATTCCCTTTCCCGCATCTTCATCATATGGCTGATATTTAAATGAAGCTATTAGTTCTTTAATATCCTTAATAATGTCTGTACACTGTGAATCTTCAATCATACAGTCCGATGTATCAACTATTCTGTGGCTGTTTTCCTCGTAGGTTCCTGCTATTACATTTCTGGACTCATCAAGTCCCACAACTGCATGAACTTTATTGCGGTAATATATTGGTCTGTACATTCCAACAATATCATCAACTTTTACATATTCGCCAAAAAGTTCTTCAATGTACTTCTGCTTAACTGCAAGTTCATTGTCATATTTCATCCCGGCATAATCACAGCCACCGCATTTTTCTGAAAATGCACAGTGAATCCGTCTTTCTTTCTCATCATATCTATTCGTCATAAAATTTCAAACTCCTCATTTTTTCTCGTAGCTCATACTCCAGAACTTCGTTCTGTCGTTGTCGCGGTGCTCCTCGAATGCAAGCGATAATCACACAATACATGCAAGCATGATTGTGTGATTCCCGCTTGTATTCTCATCACTACTCGCACAAAAGGGCAACCGCCCATACAAGCAGTTGCCCTTAACATCAGTCTTTGTTAATTATAATGAAGTATTCTCGTCTGTACTTCCAAGAATCTTAACCTTACCTTCGTAGAATTCTTTAACTGCGATTGATAATGGCTTGTCTTTCTCTGAACATCTTACAAGAGGAGTTCCAACCTGAAGCTTTCTCTCATCTTCCTTAGAGATTCTCTTCTCCTCAACCTTATCCTTGTCCTTATCTTTCTCTTTTTCCTTGTTGCTTGCTTCAATTCTTGCCTTGGCAATCTTCTCCTCAACGCTTCTTGCATCGATGATTTCCTTAGCTCTGTTAGCAGTTGCCTTAACAATTGAATATCTGCTCTGTACTAAAGGCTGCTCGCCCTCTTCAACCTCACTGTTAATTACAGCCATTAATTCAGTATACGATGGATGTATCATTATATTATTCTCCTTTCGAATAAACCTTTAATTCTTCTTTAATATTATTAATCAGTCCAAGATTATACTTAGCTTTCATCTTCTCAGATAACACAATATCATGAATACGGGCGACACATAAATCGACTTCATCATTGATAACTATGTAATCATAATCCTCAACACCTTCTGCTTCCTCTGCTGCTCTTGAAAGACGGGCTTTAATTGTCGCCTCATCTTCTGTTCCTCTGCCACGGAGTCTCTTTTCAAGTTCTGCCGCTGACGGTGGTGTTATAAACATAAGCACTGCATCCGGGAACATTCTCTTGATATTCATGGCACCCTGTATCTCAATCTCAAGAATAACATTGTTGCCCTTATCAAGCTGTTCTTCAACATATGCCTTTGGTGTTCCGTAATAATTGCCAACATACTGTGCATGCTCTATTAAAGCATCTTCAGCAATCATCTTCTCGAATTCTTCTACAGTCTTAAAGAAATATTCTCTTCCATCAGCTTCGCCTTCTCTTGGCTTTCTTGTTGTAGCTGATATAGAAAGTGAATACTCGTCATGAAGCTCTAAAAGTCGCTTCATAACAGTTCCTTTTCCTGCACCAGAAAATCCTGAAATAACTAATAATAGTCCTTTGCTCATATAATTACCTCATTCTGCACATAAAATGCACAAGTTATTATACCTAACAAGCCCGAAACAATCAAGTAAATTTAATCAAAACCCATTAAAAATATATTGAAAGCCTACTCAATGTTCTGAATCTGCTCTCTTACCTTCTCAATCTCAGTCTTTAAGTCAATAGCTGCATTAGATATCTCAATGTCATTAGCCTTAGATAGAGTTGTGTTAGCCTCTCTGTTCATCTCCTGTGCAATGAAATCCATCTTTCTTCCAATGCCGCCATCCTCGTTAAGACATTTTCTTGCATGCTCGATATGGCTTCTTAATCTTACAGTTTCTTCGTCAACACATATCTTGTCTGCGTATATAATAACCTCTGTTGCGATTCTGCTCTCATCAATAGTTGTATCGCCAAGAAGCTCTTTTACCTTACTCTCTAACTTGCTGCGGTATTCCTTCATAATCTCAGGACTTCTCTTTTCAACAAATGCGACAAGCTCCTCCATGTGATCTAACTTTCCTAAAAGGTCTTTCTTAAGATTCTCACCTTCCAGAATTCTTGTATTAACAAACTGTTCTAAGGCTGCCTTCATGGCTTCCTCTATAAAATGCCACAGCTCCTCTTCGTCTTCCTGCACTTCATCCATTGTGATAACCTCTGGAAATCTGGCAAGACCTCCAACAGTCATATCATTTTTAAGATTGTATTTTTCGGACATATTATTAAATATAGCCATATATTCATCAGCTATATTCTGATTGAACTTAAGATTAACCTGACTTTCTGAATCATCCTCATAATTAATAAATATATCAATCTTGCCTCTTGTTGCATACTTCTTAAGTAAGTCTCTCATTCTGCTCTCGAATACATTAAGCTTCTTAGGCATCTTGATACCTGCTTCAAGATACCTGTGATTAACTGACTTAATCTCAACTGAAATCTTTCTGTTACCTTTAACAATTTCACTCCGGCCAAAGCCTGTCATACTTTTAATCATTGTTTCTATCCTTCCATTCGCATATAATGCTTAGGAAAGTATACCAATTTTTGTGAAAGATAACAAGACTTACAGCAATAAGTATGTTAATATAATGCAATAAGATTAATGAATATTACTAATTAAAGGAGACATTATGGCATTCGATGGTATTACAATATCCAGTATTGTTAATGAATTAAACGACACAATTAACGGCGGAAGACTTTACAAGATATCACAGCCTGAAGCCGATGAAATAATGCTTACAATAAAGACACAATCTGGTCAGTACAGACTTGTTTTATCTGCAAATGCATCGCTTCCTCTTGCATATCTTACAGACGATAACAAGCCATCCCCTGCTACTGCACCGAATTTCTGCATGCTTCTTAGAAAACATTTGAACAATGGAAGAATAATATCTATAAAACAGCCAAAATTTGAGCGTGTAATTGATATTGAGGCAGAACATTTAAATGAACTTGGCGACCTGTGCAGAAAGCACATAATCGCAGAATTCATGGGCAAGCACAGCAATATAATATTATGTGACGACAATAATACTATATTAGACAGTATCAAGCATATATCAGCACAGACAAGCTCAGTCAGGGAAGTTTTACCTGGAAGACCTTATTTCATTCCTAATACTTCTGACAAGATTAATCCGCTTGAAGCTGACAGAAAGCATTTTGACGAAACAGTATTTACAAAGCCTGTACCTGTTGTCAAGGCACTGCTTTCAAGCTATACAGGAATAAGCACATGTATAGCAGAAGAGCTCGCATACCGTGCCGGAGTTGATGGCGGGCATCCTGCCAACTGTCTTGATGAGCCTATGAAAGATGCATTATACAACGTATTTGACGCACTTATGTCTGATGTAAGAAATGGTATCTACCACCCCGATATGGTAACTGACAACGGTGTGCCTGCAGAATTTGCCGCTGTGAAGCTTTCTATGTATGACAACCACACAGAATATGATTCTATAAGCAGATTGATTATCGATTATTACAGACAGAAAGAGATTGCAACACGAATCCACCAGAAGTCTGTTGATATAAGAAGAATTGTAACAACACATCTTGAAAGAGCATACAAGAAACTTGACATTCAGGAAAAGCAGATAAAGGACACTGAGAAAAAAGACAAATACCGTATCTACGGCGAACTTCTTACAACCTACGCTTACAGTATTCCTGCAGGTTCTAAGGAATATGAAGCACTTAATTACTACGATAATACTACAATTAAGATTCCGCTTGATAACACTCTCACACCAATTGAGAATGCCAACAAATATTTTGCAAGATATAACAAGCTTAAAAGAACCTATGAAGCCGGAATCCGTCTTATTCAGGAGATTACTGAAGAAATAAGTTACCTTGAATCTATTATCAATGCAATTGAGATTTCAGTAACAGAAGCTGATCTTGCTAACATTAAGGAAGAGCTTATTGAAACTGGATATATTAGAAGAACTGTTAAAGGAAAGCACAAAATCACAGCCAACAAGCCGATGCATTTTGTATCAAGCGATGGATTTGACATATACGTTGGAAAGAATAACATACAGAATGACGAACTTACCTTCAAGACAGGCAACGGTAATGACTGGTGGTTTCACGCCAAGCAGATGCCAGGTTCTCATGTACTTCTCAAAACAGATGGAAAGGAAGTTCCTGACAGGACATTTGAAGAAGCAGCAAGCCTTGCCGCCTATTACTCTAAAGGCCGTGAGCAGGAAAAAGTTGAAGTCGATTATGTATTAAAGAAAGAAGTTAAAAAGCCTGCCGGTGCTAAACCGGGATTCGTTGTGTATTACACCAACTACTCAATGGTTGCAGACACGGACATCAGCAAAATAAAACAGTTATAAAATAATGGCTGAATCAGAATATGAGGTGTCACCTCATCTGACTCAGCCATTATTTTTATTTATTCACTGGTTTTAATGCAATACTTACAACTGCCAGTATAACTGACGCACAATCTGCCACAATCCAAGGCATATACTGGATTGCAAGTGAAGATTTGCCCGAAACAATAATCATAAGAATTACACTTATAACAACATTTATAACAAATATACCTGCCAGCTTTCTCATATCCAGAAGCCCGCTTATCACAAGATATATCAGTATGTATGCAGCCGTCATGCACACGCAGAAAGTTACAAGATACATGTAAAATGCGTTATCAGTCATATCACATAACGATATATCCAGCGTAAGATATCCAAACAGTGCAGGCGGGTTAAATGCATATATTACAGATGGCATTATTGTTACAAGTGCAGTAATACCGATACCTGCCAACATTCCTACCCTGCCGCTTAATCCCTTGATAATACCTGATTGTATAATTATACAAATAATGGTTGCTATTAAAAGCATTATCATCCATGACCAGTTAAAGAATATTTTATTGCCAATATAATATGCCGTAAGATATTCATTAATTGTCATTCTTTGTGAATCACCATTTCTTATAATCACAGACAATATATCCTGTCTTATAAAACCAGCCCACGCATAAATTATAAGCGCCGGAACAAGGTAATTTACAGCATTTGTTTTCTTATTCTTAGCGAACATCTTTATGCGCATAATTCCAGAACTTTTCACCATTAATAATTCAAGAATTCCAAGAACTATTAAAAGGATATACAGAACAGGAACTTTATCAAGTAACTGGGTTGTCTCAATCTGTTCTTTCACTACTCCGTCAAGATACACTGAATCAATCATTGCATGCATGGATACTGATGACTCCCATATTCTTGCAAACAACAGCAGCATACCTGTCAATAAATTCAATATTGCAGATACAAATGCAACAATTCCTGTATTACCGATTTTTAAAAGGATTCCTGCCACAGACATTGCCGTAAAAAGAATTGTAAGTGAAAAGAACAACTGATAAACAACATTAAAGCCTGTATAATAATACAGATTATATACTGAATTCTGGCTTTCCGGAATGTTGAGTGCATTATTATTCATTTTACTGATTATCTGAGCAAATTCATTACTTCCTATAGGAACAAGAAGAATAAACAGACTCAGAGTCATAAGAACGGCGAGGCTTAAAAGCCTCACCCTTGTAATCTCATCTTTTTTCATAATCCTTCCTTTTCAGGGAAACAATTAATTAACAGATACTTTAACGAAAGATTTCTTACCCTTCTTAACAACTACTCCGTCTCCTTCGAACATACTCTTAGGGAACTTAGCTGCTATATCTGCTACCTTCTCTCCATCTACAGAAACACCACCCTGCTGGATAGTTCTTCTGGCCTCTGACTTAGTTGTTGCAAGTCCTGCTCCAAACACAAGATTAATTGCATCAATTTCATCATCTGTAAAGCTGTCTGCTTCAAGCTTTGCTGTAGGCATGTTAGCTGCATCCCCACCAGTAAAGATTGCCTTTGCTGTAGCTTCTGCTTTCTTAGCTTCTTCCTCACCATGAACAAGCTTTGTAAGCTCATAAGCAAGAATCTCCTTAGCCTTGTTAAGCTGAGCACCTTCCCAGCTATCCATCTTGTCAATCTCTTCAAGTGGAAGGAATGTGAGCATACGGATGCATTTAAGAACATCTGCATCATCAACATTTCTCCAGTACTGGTAGAAATCGTAAGGACTTGTCTTATCCGGATCAAGCCATACAGCACCTGAAGCTGTCTTACCCATCTTCTTACCCTCTGAGTTAAGAAGAAGTGTGATTGTCATAGCTGAAGCATCCTTATCAAGCTTTCTTCTGATAAGCTCTGTTCCACCTAACATGTTGCTCCACTGGTCATTACCGCCAAACTGTAAATTACAGCCGTATTTCTGGTATAACATATAGAAATCGTATGACTGCATAATCATGTAGTTAAACTCAAGGAAGCTTAATCCCTTTTCCATTCTCTGCTTGTAGCATTCAGCTCTTAACATGTTATTAACTGAGAAGCATGCTCCAACCTCTCTTAAAAGTTCTACATAGTTAAGATTAAGAAGCCAGTCAGCATTATTAACAAGTAATGCCTTGTCATCTGAGAAATCAATGAATCTTGCCATCTGCTTCTTGAAGCAGTCAACATTGTGCTGAATCTGCTCTGGTGTAAGCATTTTTCTCATATCTGTACGTCCTGATGGATCACCAATCATAGCTGTTCCACCGCCAATAAGTGCGATTGGCTTATTTCCTGCCATCTGGAGTCTCTTCATAAGGCAGAGTGCCATAAAGTGTCCTACATGAAGACTGTCTGCTGTTGGATCAAATCCAATGTAAAATGTAGCCTTTCCATTGTTAATAAGGTCTTTGATAAGTGCTTCATCTGTTACCTGTGCAATAAGACCTCTTGCAACTAATTCGTCATAAAGTGTCATTTTTGTTTCCTCTCTTTTCATTTTTCTTATTGCTGCTCGCGCAACTTTGTAAGCCAAGTCTCTCCGCAGCTTTGCTGCTCCCGAGCCTTGATAATTCACAACTTCCGCACTCCGTGCTCCGTTGTTCATTATCTGCATTCGCCATATAAGACAGAATCTGTGCAAGCACATTCTGTCTTGCATAGCTCATTGCTTACCAAAAAGGCTTCCGCCCTTCTTTAAAAGGACGAAAGCCTGAACTTACGTGTTACCACCTTTATTCATGACAGACTCGCATCTGCCACCTCATTAAGTCCACCAGCATGGACTTATGCACTATAACGTGTGCTACTCCGGCTGCCCCTACTTACAAATATGCTTTCAGTTCGCCACTCCGGAATGTATTCAGTTACCCTTACCCTTGCGCCTCTCATCAACCGGCTGCTTTCTGTAAGTTCAGTAATAACCTACTTGTTTCCATCAACGCTTTGTAATATTAATTGTGTATTACTTATAACATAATAGAATATTAAAATCAAGCCTCATTCCGAAACAAATGTATCAAATTAACACTAGATTGTAACTACTCTCATTGTGTTAGTAAGTCCTCTCTTAGATGAAGGATCAGAAGATGTAGCAATACCAGCAGAAACAATTACTGTATCTCCTTCTTCTACGAATCCAGCATGTTCAGAAACTACTAATGCATGCTCAATAATCTTATCAGTAGAAGCTTCTGTAGCAGTCTTAAGAGGTCTTACACCCCAGTAAATCTGCATCTTTCTAAGAACGTTATCGTATGGAGAGCATCCTATAATCTCAGCTTCTGGCTTTAACTTAGATGTAAGTCTTGCTGTAAATCCTGAAATTGTAGGACAGATAATAGCCTTAGCTCCAAGGTTATCTGCTGTCTGAACTGCAGCATTACATACAGCGCTTGAAATGCTTCTCTTGCTGTGAAGATTAGAATATTCTACTGAATGTCCCTTAATCTCCTGCTCAGTTCTTTCTGCAATCTTAACCATCATCTTAACAGCCTCTAATGGGTACTTTCCATTAGCAGTCTCACCACTAAGCATAACAACATCTGTTCCGTCATAGATAGCGTTAGCAACATCAGTAACCTCAGCTCTTGTAGGTCTTGGATTTCTGATCATAGAATCAAGCATCTGTGTAGCTGTGATAACTGGCTTATACTTAGCATTACACTTCTTGATGATTTCCTTCTGAACGTGTGGAACTTCCTCAGCAGGAATCTCAACACCCATATCTCCACGGGCTACCATGATACCATCAGCAACTCTGATGATATCATCTATATTAGCAATACCTTCGGCATTCTCAATCTTAGCAATAACTGGGATATCTGAGCCATGCTCCCAGAGAAGGTGCTTAATTTCCTCGATACATGCTGCATTTCTTACAAATGAAGCTGCGATAAAATCAAATCCCTGCTCAACACCAAAAATGATATCTTCCTTATCTTTCTCTGTGATGCCTGGAAGTCTGATGCTTACGTTAGGAACATTAACACCCTTCTTAGAACCAAGATCACCACCATTAATTACTGTACATTCAATTTCTGTACCTTCAACCTTATCAACCTTAAGCTCGATAAGACCATCATCGATAAGAATAATATTACCTGTAGTAACATCTTCTGGAAGACCTGCATAAGTTACCATATTAATCTTATCATCTGCTGGCACCTGTCTTGTTGTTAATGTATATTTCTGTCCCTCAACAAGTGTAACCTTCTTGTCATCCTTAACAGCACCTGTTCTAATCTCAGGTCCCTTAGTATCAAGAAGAGTTGCAATAGGGATATTAAGTTCTTCTCTTACACTTTTAATTAAGGCAAATCTTCCTGCCTGCTCCTCATGGTCACCATGAGAAAAATTAAATCTTGCAATATCCATTCCTGCTAACGCAAGATCCTTAATAAGGTTTCTGTCGTTAGTATTAGGACCCATTGTGCAAATAATCTTAGTCTTTTTCATTGTTTCCTCCAAAATAATTAAAATCTTTTCAAACACATACCTACAATATAATAACATATTTGCGTGTCAAATCAACTAAGTTTTTTATTTAACAAGCTTTTTAGGGGGTGGAAGGATACGCAAAGAGAGACAGGGACGGTGTCAGTCTTTCAGGTTTCTTCGTTTAGTGGCAGTAAAAGCCAGTTTTTGCTTCGCTTTTTTGTTCAAAAAATCAACGCGCTTCGCTTGAACGCGATTTTTTGAACCGCGCTTCGCAAACTCTGGCTTTAACTCCCACACAACTCAGAAAATTCAATTCTGACACCATCCCTGTTTCTCTTTGCTTACACTTCTACCCCAGATGGTTACTGTTTATCCCCGGTTACATGGATGTGGGTATATAAGTGATCGGAACAATATTCGTAGTTGCCAACGCATTTTGAGCAGAATCTGAATGTGAGGTTTTCGTCGTCAAGTTCTGTCCTTCCGCATACTGCACATCTGTGCTTCGGCACACCGCGCTTCGCGTGTTGTGCCTGACTTTGTTGTGTTCTGTTATCTGATGATGCTGTCCCATATGTGCCACCATTGCCCTGAGTGTTGCAACTATTCTGCTGCCAATAGTCTTTTCTGGCATTCTGCTGTGCTTTCTTTGCTGTTCTCATTGCTTTGTCGAAGTTTCTCTGTGTACTGCTCTTTGCCGGGCCTTTCTTGTACAGGAAGAAGAATATTATAAAATTCAGCATTGACACAAGCGCCGCCGTTGCGTTGGCATAACACATAATTGCTGATGGTGCAAGAAAACCTGCTGCATACAGGCTGTACCATACATTTCTTGGAAGAAAAGGCACAAGATATCCGAATACTATAGTAATTCCGAATATTACAGCATCAAGTATTGCCATCCATTTAATCTTGATTGGGATAATGAAGAATAATAAAACCTCCATATCCGGCTGCTCCATAGCGAATGCCATGAACAAGGCAAGATTAATATAATTCGTACTTAATTTAAAGCTTAATCCCCATATAAGATAGATAATAAGTGATGCAAGTATATTAAGGATAACTCCTGTAAAGAAGTATACATTAAATCTGAACGAGCCCCATATTCTTTCAAGTACCGAACCAATCAGATAGTAGAAATACAGCACAAATACCACAAATATTATGCTGTTAGAAGGCGGTTGTAATATGAATGTGATGAGTCTCCATACCTGTCCTTTGAAAATCATAGCAAAATCAAGTGAAAAATATGCGTCATATAATCCATTAAAAAATGTATTCATCACAAATCCTATTGCATAAAGGACAATGATGTAAAACATAAGATTCTTAATCGCATACTTAGAGAATTTTTTCTCAAATTTAGCAAACCAGTTCATAAAATGTTCCTTTCAGTCTTACACATGTTACAGACTAATAATTCATAATCATATACAAGAAATTATAATAAACAAAACAATATGATGTCAATTAAACTTACTCTTAAGTTCTTAAATTTTAATAAAAATATCCACCATAAATAATTAAAGCTATTTTATTATTTCCTATTAATATTGAAATTTATTCCATTTTACTCTATAATGCATAGGTTGCATAGAAAATGACATATTCTGCGTTTTTTCGCCAAAGTCACTATGCAATGGGTAACTTTTGTATATTTATTTTAAGGAGGACAGCTACAGCTGTATTAGGTTATGAACAAATTCAAATTAGGTATTGATATTGGATCAACAACTGTAAAAATCGCTGTTTTAGATGATAATAATAATATTTTATTTTCTGATTATGAAAGGCATTTTGCGAATATCCAGGAAACACTCCAGTCACTTCTTGAAAAGGCAGTGGCTGAGCTTGGCGAGTTTGAAGTATATCCTGTTATCACAGGTTCAGGCGGACTTACTCTTGCCAAACATTTAGAAGTACCATTTACACAGGAGGTAGTAGCCGTGTCTACTGCCCTTCAGGATTATGCTCCACAGTGTGATGTTGCAATCGAGCTTGGTGGTGAGGATGCTAAGATTATCTACTTTACTAACGGTATTGACCAGAGAATGAACGGAATATGTGCCGGCGGTACAGGTTCTTTCATTGACCAGATGGCAACTCTGTTACAGACAGACGCAATGGGACTTAATGAATATGCCAAGAACTATAAGTCAATATACCCTATTGCCGCAAGATGTGGTGTATTTGCCAAGACTGATATCCAGCCTCTTATCAATGAAGGTGCAACTAAGGAAGACCTTTCTGCATCTATATTCCAGGCTGTTGTAAACCAGACAATCAGTGGTCTTGCATGTGGTAAACCAATCCGTGGTAATGTTGCATTCTTAGGCGGACCACTTCATTTCTTATCAGAGTTAAGACAGGCATTTATCCGTACATTAAGCTTAGGTCCGGATGAAATCATTGCTCCTGACCATTCACACTTATTTGCTGCTGTTGGTTCAGCAATGAATTACAGTGAAGATGTATGTGTTCCTGTAGAAGACATTATCGCAAGACTTAAAGGAAAGATTAAGCTTGAGTTCGAGGTTGAACGTATGGAACCTCTTTTTGAGAACCAGTTTGCATATGATGAATTCACAAAGCGTCACAGCTCTCATCATGTTAAGACTGCTGATATCGCATCTTACAAGGGCAACTGCTATCTCGGAATTGATGCAGGTTCAACAACAACCAAGGTTGCTTTAGTTGATGAAGACGGTAATCTTCTTTACTCATTCTACTCAAGCAATAACGGTTCACCACTTGCTACAACAATTAAAGCTATTAAAGAGATATATACACTGCTTCCACCAGAAGCCAAGATTGTACAGTCATGTTCAACAGGTTACGGTGAAGCACTTATCAAGTCGGCTCTTATGTTAGATGAGGGTGAAGTTGAGACAGTGTCACATTTCTACGCTGCTGCATTCTTTGACCCTGAAGTAGACTGTATCATCGATATCGGTGGACAGGATATGAAATGTATCAAGATTAAGAACCAGACTGTAGATTCTGTACAGCTTAACGAAGCATGTTCATCAGGATGTGGTTCATTCATAGAAACATTTGCAAAATCCCTCAACTTCACAGTTCAGGACTTTGCCAAGGCTGCTTTATTTGCGAACCACCCTATTGACTTGGGAACACGTTGTACAGTATTCATGAATTCCAAGGTTAAGCAGGCTCAGAAGGAAGGCGCTGAAGTTGCAGATATCTCTGCCGGACTTGCTTATTCTGTTATTAAAAATGCTTTATACAAGGTTATCAAGATTTCTGACCCTGATGATTTAGGTAAGCATATCGTTGTTCAGGGTGGTACATTCTACAACGACGCAGTTCTTAGAAGTTTTGAGAAGATTACAGGCGTTCAGGCAATCAGACCTGATATCGCAGGTATTATGGGTGCTTTTGGCGCTGCCCTTATTGCAAGAGAAAGATATGACGGTATATCAGAATCATCTATGCTTTCTATAGATAAGATTAACTCTCTTACATATGAAACAAAGCTTACAAGATGTAAGGGATGTACTAACAGCTGTCACCTTACAATCAATAAATTCTCTGGCGGCAGACAGTTTATCACAGGTAACAGATGTGAACGTGGACTTGGTAAAGAGAAGAACAAAGAAAAGCTTCCTAACCTTTTCGATTATAAGTTCCACAGACTCTTTGACTATGAGCCTCTTTCAGAAGAAAAGGCTACAAGAGGTACTGTAGGTATTCCAAGAGTTCTTAATATGTATGAAAACTATCCGTTCTGGTATACATTTTTCACAAAACTCGGATACAGGGTTGTACTCTCACCTCAGTCAAGCCACAAGCTTTACGAATTAGGTATTGAGTCAATTCCATCAGAGTCAGAGTGTTATCCTGCAAAGCTCGCACATGGACATATCATGTGGCTTATTAAGCAGGGAGTTAAATTTATCTTCTATCCATGTGTACCTTATGAGCATAACGAATATGAAGGCACCAACAACCACTATAACTGCCCTATCGTTACTTCATATGCCGAGAACATTAAGAATAATGTAGAAGAACTTAAGTCAGAAAATATAGATTTCAGAAATCCTTTCATGTCATTTGAAAGTGAGGAGAAGATATCAAAAAGACTCGTTGAGGAATTCTCATCATACATTCCTGCCGCAGAGATTAAGTCTGCTGTCAAAGCCGGATGGGATGAAATGATGGCTTGCAGACAGGATGTCAGAAATAAAGGTGAAGAAGTAATTGCTTACCTTAACGAAACCGGAAAGCGCGGTATTGTACTTGCCGGCCGTCCTTACCATGTTGACCCTGAAGTAAACCATGGTATTCCTGAACTTATTAATTCATACGGACTTGCAGTACTTACAGAGGACAGTGTTGCACATTTAGGAACAGTTGAAAGACCTCTTATCATTCTTGACCAGTGGATGTATCATTCAAGACTTTACGCTGCTGCTAACTATGTAAAGACTGTAGATAATCTCGACCTTATCCAGCTCAATTCATTTGGATGCGGTCTTGATGCCGTTACTACTGACGCTGTCAACGATATACTTACTAAGTCTGGAAAGATATATACAGTACTTAAGATTGATGAGGTTAATAACCTTGGTGCTGCAAGAATCAGAGTACGTTCACTAATCGCTGCTTTAAGAGTACGTGAACAGAAGAACTACCAGAGAAAGATTCAGTCATCTGCCTACCACAGAGTACAGTTTACTGAAGATATGAGAAAGAATTACACAATTCTCTGCCCTCAGATGTCACCAATACATTTTGACATATTAGGTCCTGCCCTTAATTCATGTGGCTACAATATTGAAGTCCTTGAGAACGACAACAAGTCATCAGTAGATGTAGGTCTTAAATATGTTAATAACGACGCATGCTACCCTTCACTTATGGTAGTCGGACAGATTATGAACGCCCTTCTTTCAGGCAAATACGACCTTTCAAGAACTGCTGTGATTATGTCACAGACAGGTGGTGGATGCCGTGCTTCCAACTATATTGGATTCATCAGAAGAGCACTCATAAAGGCTGGTATTCCAGATGTTCCTGTAATCTCACTGAGTGCACAGGGACTTGAATCTAATCCAGGCTTCAGCTATGACATACCAATGCTTAAGAAAGCTATGATGGCTGTTGAATATGGTGATATCTTCATGAATGTTGTGTACCGTACAAGACCTTACGAGGCAGTTCCTGGTTCAGTTAATGCACTTCATGAAAAATGGAAGAAGGTCTGCATTGAGCAGCTTTCTAAAAATAAGGTTCATATGAAAGAGTTCAATAAGAACCTCCGTGCTATTGTTAAGGATTTTGATAATATTCCGCTTAAGGATATCAAGAAGCCTAGAGTTGGTGTTGTCGGAGAGATTCTTGTTAAGTTCATGCCTGCTGCTAACAACCACATTATTGAGTTACTTGAGGCAGAAGGTGCAGAGGCTGTTATGCCTGACCTTATGGGATTCCTTCTCTACTGCATGCAGAATTCAACATATAAGCATGAATTATTAAAGACACCTAAGAAAGGGGCTATTCTTTCAAGTACACTTATAAAGATACTTGAAACCTTCAGAAAGGCTGGAACCAAGGCACTTGCAGAAAGCAAGAGATTCGATGCTCCATCTAAGATTAGTGAGACAGCCAATTACGCTAAAGACTTCGTATCACTTGGCAACCAGACTGGTGAAGGCTGGCTTCTTACCGGTGAAATGATTGAGCTTATCCATCATGGTGTAGGCAATATCGTATGCTGTCAGCCATTTGCATGTCTGCCTAACCACATTGTAGGAAAGGGAGTTATCAAAGAGCTTCGTGCAGCATATCCTGAAGCTAACATAATTGCTGTAGATTATGATCCTGGTGCTTCCGAAGTTAACCAGTTAAACAGAATCAAGCTTATGCTTTCAACTGCTAATAAAAACCTTGCTAAAGAAGAAAAAGAATCTAAAAAAGATGCTTAATTGCTTGTACATATTATAATTCCGATATATAATGGATATAATAAATATGTTCGAAGAGGTGT
>ERZ827197.1655-NODE-1655-length-17330-cov-15.360753_pt1 | contig 17330 bp, 20 predicted proteins | sample MGYA00519867_ERZ827197 | MGnify/ENA primary metagenome ERZ827197 (study PRJEB31778, sample SAMEA3449278) | human gut metagenome | biome: human gut; feature: human-associated habitat; material: faeces | place: United Kingdom | collected 2010/2012 ...
GGCATCCAGAACATCCGTGACGTGCTGCCCTTCCCCCGCACCGCTTACGGTTTCTAAGGATTAAATTCAACCCTCTCAGTCAAAGCCTGTCGGCTTTGCCAGTTCCCCCGAAGGGGGAGCCTATTGCGGCTCTTGGATAAAGGCAGCATAGCCTCTCCCCTCGGGAGAGGTGGCATTGCGGAGCAATGACGGAGAGGGTTGTTTTCAACAAGGAGATAAATACAAGTGGAAAATATCGCTCCTGCCCTGTTGGACTGGTTCTACACCAACCGCCGCATCCTCCCCTTCCGGGAGGACCCCACGCCCTACCATGTCTGGCTGAGCGAGATCATGCTGCAGCAGACCCGGGTCTCGGCGGCGCTGCCCTACTACGAGCGCTTCCTTGCCGCCCTGCCGGATATCCCCGCGCTGGCCGGATGTGAGGAGGAAAAGCTGCACAAGCTGTGGGAGGGGCTGGGTTATTACAGCCGGGTGCGCAACCTGCAGAAGGCAGCGAAGATCGTCTGCGCCCAGTACGGCGGGCAGCTGCCTGCTGATTACAACGCCCTGCTGGCCCTGCCCGGCATCGGGGAGTACACGGCGGGGGCCATTGCCTCCATCAGTTTCGGTCTCCCGGTGCCCGCCGTGGACGGCAACGTCCTGCGGGTGTTTGCCCGGCTCTACAACGACCCCCGGCTGGTCACCGACCCGCAGGTGAAGCGGGAGTTCACGGCACGGGTCATGGAGCACCAGCCGCCCGCAAAAGCCGGAGACTACAATCAGGCCCTGATGGAGCTGGGCGCGCTGGTCTGCCTGCCCAACGGCGCACCTCTGTGTGAGCAGTGCCCGCTGGGCACGCTCTGCCGGGCCCGGGCCGCAGGCAACGCCCTCTCCCTGCCTCAGAAAACGCCCCCCAAGGCCCGGCGCATCACACCGGTCACGGTGGCGCTGGTGCTGAACGAGGGCCGGGTGCTGCTCCAGCAGCGGCCCGCCAAGGGCCTGCTGGCCGGGCTGTGGCAGCCGGTGCTGTGGGAGGATACCACCCTCACCGCCGCAGAGACCGCCGCCCGCCTTGCTGCCCTGGGGCTGGACTGCACAGGGGCACATTTCACACCCCTTCCTGCGGCCAAGCACATTTTCACCCACATCGAATGGCACCAGAGCGGCTATTTCCTCACTGTGCCGGAGCAGCCCGCCCCCGCAGGCTGCGTCTGGGCCGGAAAGGAGCAGCTGGAGGCCGCGTATACCCTGCCCGGTGCCTTCAAGGTCTACAAAAAGCTGCTGCTGACCAAATTGCTGTGATTGCCCGGATTGATGAAATTTCTGCATTTCGGATTGTAATTTTTTGCTTTTCCGGGTATAATAGCCTTATCAAAATGAACTCCGGTTCCATGAACCACCGTTCCCCACCAGAAAAGGAGTGTGTCCTATGAAGAAATCCTGTCTGATCGCTGTTATCGCCACGCTGGCCGCTGTGGCCGGTGCGCTGGCCGCCGTGGCTGTCTATCTGCACCGCCGTGAGAAGGAGCTGGACGAGTACGAGCGTCTGCTGTTTGGCGAGGATAAGGCTGAGACCGTTGAGCCTGCCGCAGAGCAGCCCGCAGAAGACACTTCTGCCGAGGATGCCGCAGAATAAACCAAACACCGAAAAGCGCACCCGGCTTGTCCCTGCAAGCTGTGGTGCGCTTTTTTATACGCCGCATTGATTAATCAACCTCTCATTCCCCGCTCCGGCGCGGCCAGCTCCCCTGGCAGGGGAGCCAAGCGCAGGGATGCGGCTTTGTAACAGGAGTACATATCCATGAAACGATTTTTGTTGTGGGTCGTTGGTGTCATTCTGGGCGTTGCCGTGCTGCTGGGCGCGGTGATGACCGTGAGCTATTCCTTTACCGGCGAGGGTTCCCGCCCGGCGGCAGACACGCAGTTCGGCGGGCAGGCGCTGGAAGTGAACGGCTCCTGCTGGCAGGTGCCGCTGCTGGGCGGCGTGTTCGATAAGGTGTTCACCAGCCCCGAAACGCTCACCGTGCAGAAACTGGGCGTGCTGTATGACGCACACCCGGCCCTCGCCCTGCCCGATTGGGCCAGCTACACCACCCTGACCATTGAAACCGACATCGGCAGCATCGTATTTGCTGGGTCAGCCTCTCAGTACGAGGACTTTCTCTTCCCTGCCAACGGGGATTACAAGGCAAAGCTGACGGTCTGGCGGCTGCCGCAGGACTATCTTGCCACCCAGTTTGAGGGCGGCTCCACCGGTGCCATCCGCAAGAACCTGGGCGTGGAGCACCCGGCCAAACCCACGGGCTGGTACAGCTACTCCTTCCGGTTCACCCTGCAGGCCAGCGCGGAGGTCGCCCTTTCCACCGAGCGGCTGGAGCAGGGCGGCGTGGCGGCGCTTTCCATCACCGGCCTGACCGGCGAAACCGCTCCCGCTGTGGAGACCGACCTGGGCAGCGTTCAGTGCGTCCGGCTGGGCAGCGGCTGGCGTGCCTACATCCCCGCCGCCTACAACGCTTCGGCGGGTGGGCACACGGTCAACGTTACCGTCAACGGCGAGACCTTTGCCCGGACGCTGACCGTTCTGCCCAAGGATTTTGGCACCGTGGAGGTGGAGCCGGAACCTGCATCCACCGAGGCTGCCAACGCCGAATTCCGGAACAACATCTGGCCCCTGTACGAGCAGCCCGTGCGGGAAAAGCTCTGGGCCGGTGCCTTCCTCTGCCCGGCAGAAAACTACATGACGTTGGTGGATTTCGGTCAGGTCAAGGTGACCGGCGGCCAGCAGGGCAGCCGCTCCAACTCCACCCGGCTCTACACCATCCCCGGTGAGCCCTGCCGCGCCCCGGCAGGCGGCGTGGTGGTGTTTGCAGGCAATCTGGCCCTCACCGGCAGTACCGTGGTCATCGACCATGGCTGCGGCGTGCGCAGTTATCTGTACGGCCTGCAGGAGCTCTCCGTGACCCGCGGCCAGACTGTGGAGCGGGGGCAGGCTGTCGGCGTGCTGGGCGAGGAGCTGACCATGGACTTCAAGCTCGGCAGCAAGAGCGTGAACCCCTGGCCCCTGTTCCAGACCAGCGGCGGGTTATTCTGGCAGGAGAAGGGCTGAGCCTGCAAAAAATTTGCAGAAACCTGTAACGCTTTCTCCTTTTCTGCGTTATTGGGGTGAAAGGCCATGAAAAAGGAGGGCAAAAGACGATGAAAACGAATTGTGATATCATCCGTGACCTGCTGCCGCTGTATGCGGAGCACATCACCAGTGAGGCCAGCAACGCGCTGGTGGAAGAGCATCTGGCCGAATGTGAAGCCTGCCGCGCCGAGCTGGAACAGATGGAGCAGCCGGTGCCGGTGCGGCCGGAAGCGCAGCCGGATGCGCCCCTGCGCAGGATCAGGGCTGCCCTGCAAAGGAGGAGCATCCGCGCAGCAATCGGCACAGTGCTGGCAGTCCTGTGCGCTCTGGCACTGATATTCTGGATGGGCACTGCCCGCGTCCCGGCCACCACAGAGCAGGCTCAGTTCTGGACCTACAACCGCAAAGAGAATGGTGCAGACATCTGCATTCTGGAAGCGCAGGGCGAGGGGGTCTGGCTGGATATGGAGGGCACCTTCAGCTGGGGCAAGCCGCAGATCACTGTGCGGGCCATGCGCTACCGCTTTCCGGGTGTGCATCGGGTACTGACAGCCTTGGTGGATTCTGATCGATCCACTGTATGGGTCATGGTGTCTCCTACCCAGCTGCTGACCGTGGACTGCGCAGACCAGACCCTTTACTACCGCGATGGACAGCAGGTAGACCGCTTCATCGTGCAGGAAAACCCGGACGGTACCTTCGACTACGCCTACGGCACCGACCAGGAATATGGCACCGACTATAAGAAGGGCTGAGCCTATGGACATCGACAGCATTTACCGGCTCTACTTCCGGGATGTGTTTCTGTTCCTGCAGGGCCTGACCCACAACGAGGCGCTGGCCGAAGAACTGACGCAGGAGACTTTCTTCAAGGCTCTGGACGGTCTGAAGGACTACGACGACCGGCAGGATGTACGGGCGTGGCTGTTCACGGTGGCCCGCAACGCCTATTATTCCCACTGCCGCCGGACAAAGCACACTGCCCCGCTGGAAGATGCCGAAACCGCCCCCGCCGACACTCCGGACATTGCCCAGCTGCTGGTCGATCAGGATGCGGCATTCACTGTACATCAGTGCCTGCACACGCTGGACGAGCCTTACAAAGAGGTGTTCAGCCTCCGGGTATTCGGCGAACTGCCCTTTGAGCGCATCGGGCTGATCTTCGGCCACAATGCCGCATGGGCCCGGGTGACCTACTACCGGGCCAAGACCCAGCTGCAAAAGATGCTTTCCGCTTCCACCTGACATTCCCTATCACAGCAGAACACCCCCGGCCCAAAGGCGCGGGGGTGTTCTTTTTGTGCGCAGGAGCGCAACAAACAAAAACAGCCCTGCCAAAGCAGGGCTGCAAAAGTACAGCTTGAGATAAATCAGCGCTTGCTGAACTGAGGAGCACGACGTGCAGCCTTCAGACCGTACTCACCTGACCTTGATCCAAAAAGACCAGTATTCATGCGGTTTTTCGGGCTTTCCTCTCTCAGTAAACCCATAGGTAAACCCACGAAATCGCGAAATTTTTGGTGCAGTTTAACGCAGCCCGAATGCAGCATTCACAACGCTGCTTAATTCCTCAGGTTTATTATACTTGACTTTCGCATAGATGTCCATAGTCGTTTTGCTGTTCTCATGGCCTGCCAGATACTGCACCGTCTTGGGATCAACACCTTTGTAAATCAGATTGGTGATGTAGGTGTGCCGCAGCATGTGCGGAGTCACCTTGAAGTCCATCGTATACACCAGTTTGGGATTATTCGGCTGATGCTCACCAAGCCTTGGCTTTATTCTATGCTTGATGGACTGTCCATTTACATAAGTGTAATAACAGCGTTCTGCAGTAGAACGGACTGTTATGTACTTCCAGACTCTCACAAACTGTGTTTCCGTCAAAACAGTTCCCTTCGAATTCGAGATCACATATTCCGATTCTGATTTTTCCCTTTCTTCCTTGAGACAGGCTACCAGGCATTTTGGAATCGGAACATCTCGTTTTGCTGCCGGTGTCTTCAATAGCGTGTTGACTACCGGCTCACCGCCTTCCACATGCCATGCACGCCTTACCGAAATGTACGGCGTTTTTTCATCCAGGAATACGCAGTCCCATTTTAATCCAAGGATCTCTTCTCTACGCAATCCCGCGTACAAACCGATCATCACGAAGACATACGGTGGAAGCTCACGAATGCTATCCAGCAAAATGGCAGTCTGTTCATCCGTCAAAGCCTCGCGCCGTTTCGCTGGCTTTCCGCCTCTTGCGCAAATCGTTTTGGATGGATTCTCTTTAATCACCTTGCTCTCTTCTGCTGAATTAAAAATGTTCTTAATCAGCATATTGAGCTGACCATACATTCCGGAAGAACCTTTTGATAACGGAACCATCAGCAGCCGCAGGTCATCTGTGGTCACCTCGTCCATATACATCTGTCCAATCGGACCCACGATGTACCGATTCACCATCCGTGCGTATCCTTCCAACGTATTAGTTCTTACCGTTCCAGACCGCATCAGCAACCATTTTTCACAGTACTCTTCCACGGTCGGATTCTCTCTATGGAAAACCACTTCCGCGATTTTCTTCTGGGCATCTTCCACCCGGTCATACAATTCTTCGCGTGTCAGCCCGTAAATCGCCACTCTCTTTCCGTCTGCATCTGTAATCCGGGTGCGGTAATACTGTACCCCTTTCATCATCACTGTTCCGTATTCCGGAAGTTCAGCAGGACGCTTTTTCCCTTTAGCCATGTGTTCTCCTCCTATCTATCTTCATACATTGCGTGTTGTCACTTTTATTATCATGGCGTACAGCACTTCCTTCAAGGATGTCGAATGTATGTAAAAAGGCAGGGATTTTTGACCATCCCTGCCCTAATTTCTTTCTGATTTACTCTTAATCCCACGATGCAAAAGCATCTTCCAGCACTCCTGCGAGCTGCTCTGGGCGATTATATTTCACCTTGGCGTAAATATCCATGGTGATCTTGCTGCTTTCATGACCGGCAAGATACTGAACCGTCTTCGGATCAACCGAAGCATGAATCAGATTCGTAATGTAGGTGTGCCGCAGCTGATGCGGAGTCACCTCAAAGTCCAGACTGTAAACCACATTCCCATTGTGTGCTGCCTTTTGCCCCAGAACCGGCTTCACCGTATGCTTCACCCTCTTGCCATCTTCATAGCGGTAATAGCAGCGTTCCTTGGTGGTACGGGTTACGATATACTGCCATAATCTCTTGAACTGCGTATAGGACAACGGGTCTCCATCCCGGTTTGCAACCACAAAATCCGATGTCGATGTCTTCTTCGCCTCTTTCAGACATTCCAGAAGATTGTCCGGCAGAGGGACATTCCGATGCGCTGCCTTTGTTTTCAGCTCTGTCAGAATCACCGGACGATTATGCTCCGTATGCCAGGCTCTCCGAACGGTAAGGTACGGAGCCTCGCAATCAAGATACACCGAATCCCATTGAAGTCCGAGGATTTCTTCTCTCCGCAATCCTGCGTACAGCCCCAGCATCACGAACACATACGGCGGTAAGCCGTAAATGGCATCCAGCAGCTTATCCACCTGCTCATCCGTAAGCGGGAGGCGGTCCTTCTGGGGAATCCCGCCCACATTCTTCTTCAGATAGATGGTCGGATTCTCATCAATGATCTTACTCTCCATTGCTGCCGTGAAAATACACTTATATAGAACATTCACTGATTTGTACACGGATGCCGACTTTTTCGATGCCGCCAACAGTGCCAGGCGAATGTCATCTGCTGTTACATCTCCCATATGCATATCGCCCAATGGCTTGATGATGTAGTTCTTCACTTTCGATGTATAGTCAATCAGCGTTGTCATCCTGATCTGTGCCGACTGCATCAGCAGCCATTTCTCGCAATACTCCTCCACTGTAGGTGTACTGCGGCAATACGTCTTGTTCTCAATCTGCTGGATCGCTTCCTGTTCCTTCTGGTACAGTTCCTCTCTCGTTCTTGCATATAAGGAAACCCGCCGTCCCTGCTGATCTGTTACACGGGTTCGATAATATTGCGTTCCCTTCATACTCACCGTACCATAATCAGGAAGCATCATTCTTCTTGCCGCCATATCATTACCTCCAATCCTGTTGATGCTTTCATTATTGCGGATTCATCGTCCATACTCAACGATGTCGATTTTCACCGCCGAAAGCTTCGAGGTTTGCGATATGTCGCAGCACGTTCCATCGGTTTTGCACGGTGCGTACATTTTGCAATGTACTCCTGAATCCCCACTTCCGTGAAATAAACGCAGCCGTTTTCCACATACTGAACATAGGAGATCAAACCGTCTGTTCTTGCAGCATCCAGTGTTTTTACGCTGATTCCCAGTATACTGGCTGCTTCTTTCCTTGTAATCAGTTTATCCATCGCCTTCTTCGCCATCCTTTCGGCATTTGCCCTGTCTTTTTTTCTCTGCTTGTTCCGGAATGTAATATCCAAGTTGAATCCTTACAGCTTCATCAATCCCACGCATCTGCCCCTTACTTACCCGCCCAAGATAGCGAATCACGCATATCTTGTCGCAGGTGTCGAGCTGTTCTGCCAATACCATAGACGGTTTTGCCAGTCCCTTTGCTTTACGGAGAAAGAAATGCGTTGGCTGTTTTCGCTTCTTCTCAATTTTCGATGTCAGCGGAGCAATCGTGATCGTCGGCGCATAATAATTGCCGACATCATTCTGAAGAACCACAACAGGACGAACACCGCCCTGCTTTGATCCGACCGGAACACCGAGATTGGCGAGATATAAATCACCTCGCCGATAAACCCAGTTTTCTTTCATATGCTGTTGTCTCCAATCTCCATACACTGATATGGATAAAGCCTGCCAGGTATCATGCTGATACAGCACCCGGCAGCGCTTTCTGAAAATATGGTTTCTCTGTACTTTTTCTTATCACCCCAGAGATGTAGGATTTCTCACAGGCGGCAGTGTGCTTCACTGCTCCATTGGAATTTAACCATCCCGCCTTCCTTATGGCCGGACCGCGAATTACGGAAGTATCATTGTCCCTGTCCGGCTTTAACACCGCCGCCGGTTGCAATCCGGCATTTGCTTCTGCGAAACCGCTATCGCCCCGATGGGCTTCATGGCGTGCAGTCGAAGGCTCGACCAAACAGGAATGTACCTGAAGAATGAGTATTCAGTTTTCAAGGGACATCCGGACTTTCGTCCTTACAAAGTAAGTTTAACAAGAATCCTCCGGTTTCGCGTTGGCCTCGTAGGCGCACTTTGGTTGTCCTTGCAGGACTACATACGGTTCGTTTTGACTTTTTCAGTGTTCTATACAGCCGGATTGAGGCAAAAAAATACCCCGTTGGTTTCCCAACGAGGCATCAAAGACGATTCTATTCTGTTTTCTATAAACTGGTACCCGTTTATCTCCTGGTGACCATTTGAGTCACGGCCAATGTATCAAAAAAGCAACGCTCATCTCAGCAAATCAGACAAGCTGTATTCTCCTTTGGGGATATTTGCTGTTCTGCGATACTCTTTTATGGCTTTCACCAAGAGCTGAGGATTACTGAAATACTGCTTCACAAAATCATACGACTTCACATCATGCATCCGAAGATTTATTTTACAAAATTCGCTTGGTTTTTTTCCAGAACGCTTAAACTGATCATATGCTCCTTCCGCATGAATAATCAGCATTTCAATTTCTGGAGCAGTAATGACATTTACCACGTCAATTTTCTGCTCATATGCTTTACTCAATCGAAATTCCTCTCTGCGAGAATCCAAAATCCGTATCACAGAAATCTGCTCATCGAATCCTTTCCGTAAGTATCGCTCCTCGAATCGTTTAGCACTTCTGCAACGGATGACACGTTCTTCCAACATTTCTTCTCTGTTGAAAATCAGAAGATCATTATCAACCAGTATGTCGATAATAGCTTCTTCGGCAGAGCCTTCACATATACACGCCTTGTATTTTGCTAATTCCATTCTGCCGCCTCCTTAATTGATTGAAGCAGCCAGGCTTTTCTTCAAGCGCATATACGCTTCATATGCTGGCGTTGTTCCCTCAAGGAAGCCGCTCTGGTAAGCATCACTCTTTTTAATATCATTACGTTTCAATATATAGCTCAGATTTTCTGCTGTAATGCCATTACGGTTTCTAACGATACAAATTCCGTCATTTCGGTCATATTCGTCCAGCAGTTCCGGATAATGCGTAGTGAAAATAAGCGTTCCGCCATTTTTGTTCAGTCGGCTGTCCATAAAGAAGCGCACTAAGGTCGTTACAATTTCCTTGTTGAAATGATTCTCTATTTCATCTACCAGAAGATAACCACCTGAATGAAGAACTTCCTTTACCATCGAGAATGTAATAATACCCTTAATCGTACCAGAGGACAGATACTGCTCAAGGTCTGCCGCATTATTCAGGATAATCTCTTCTTCATCCTTAAACTTCAAGTGGATAAATGTTTTTCCCTCTGTCTGCTCAAAACACAATTTCTCAATGGTCGGATCGAGAAATGCAATTACCTCCAATGGAATATCTTCGGTAAATGGAAGCACATTCACATTCGTATAGGAAAGCAGGCTGAATATTTCCACTGTATCATTCGCTTTTTTATTATGTGCAATGACAAAGCTGACATCATCAGAAAGGTATGCTTCATCGCTATTGCGCTGCTCTACAGGCTTCATTCCTGTAAAATCTGTCAGATACTTTTTCGACTTAACGGTTGCAATCGGTTTTTCCCAAAGGCTTTCAGACAGAATCGAATACACATATTCCCCTGTTTTCGACTTCTTTGCCGCAATTACAGTTTCCAAGCAGCAGACGTAGCTACGCTTATCATAAAAATATGTGCGGATTGTAACATTCTTCGCTCCGCCAAGAATGCTTTTTGCCTCCACATGATTGATGGGCTCATTTTTCACAATATTTAAGGCCAAGCTAATGACCTTTAATACCGAGGTCTTGCCAGATGCGTTAATTCCAATGAAAGCACAGGCAGAGTGGAGATAGTAGTTATCCGTCAAACGGTAAAGACTATCTTTGTCCTCTTCGCAAACACGTTGCTGCGTATAAAAGCAAATATCCAAGTCTTTTTTGAATAATGGGAGTCCTTGTGCGGTGATGCGGAGTATTTTCATAGGTAGTCCTCCTCTAAAAACAGTTTTTTCGTTTTTATTTTCTTATAATCTTATTATACGCCGCAAATCAGAAAATATCAACGGATTTTCCGTTTTTATTTTCTGATTTGTTTTTTACACTAAAAAGTATCCGTTCAATATGGCAAGCCCTGTGATTGCTGACCCGTTCCACCGCATGAAATACATGGAGCGTCATGGAAGCGGCCTACGCAAAATCGTCAGGGAAACCGAAAAGCCGCCTGGATATACAGCGGCATATAATCCGAAAATTTTCTCAACGGCAACAGATTTCAGAGTCATCTTGAAAAATGTAAATTACCAACTTAGTCAGAAAAACTTAGTCAATGACCAAGTTAGTGAGCAAGATAAATCGCCGGACATCCCATACACAGTTTTGAATCTTTGTATCCACCTTATTGCCCACGGCAGTGAGGGTGCTCAAATCACTCATGCTCACTCTATCATGGGTACAGCCAATGATAAGTCCTATGACGCAACCCATGATAACTTAGAGGATGACACCCATCAAGGTATCCACCAAGATAGCCACCATGATTCTACGCCGTCAGCAGTTATATTGCACCTAATGCTTTTTAGATTTTTTTCGCAATCGTAGACAGCTCCGAAATAATACTAAGAAGATCATTTTTGACTTCCTCTTTGCTTGGCTCGCTGCCCATCAGAAGATAATCCGTGCTGACATGGAGGATGCAGGACAGTTCAATCAGCAAGTCAATAGAGCAGCTGCGTTCACCGTTCTCCATGCGGCTGACATGCTGCTTGCTTGCCAGGCCCAGGCGAACCGCCAGTTCCTCCTGCGTAATGCCACGGGAAGTGCGAACATCGTGAAGTCTCTTACCAAACTCTTTTGCGTCGAAATACATACGTTTCTCCTTCCGCACAGCCGGTACAGAACCGGATCGACGGAAGGTCAAAAAAAGAGCCGCATGACGGTGAAGAAAAATCCTGTGCCGATAAAACAGAACATGGGTATCCCATAATTCTGTCTCATGCGGCATTCGGAAGACTTCGCCTGTCAGCGGCTCCACAGCACAGCTATGACTTATAAAATTGTGTTAATAGGGTTATTTATTGTCATCTCAACCATTCAAAGACGAATAGTAGAGCTGCAATCTCCGTAATCTTCTCATCTCCAAAACATTGAAGACGGTCTCGCGTCCGCAGGCCTTGCATTTGGTCTGCACATGTCCTCTGGTATCCTCAAAGACGATGATTGAATTGTGTCGGCAATAAGGGCACCTGACAATCCTGGGCTTTTGCGAAGCAATCGCATCCTTTGCCCGGATGATTTTAATCTGCATTTCCGCAGATGGTTCCGATACTCTGATATTCCTGCTCATGGCCACACCTCCAATGGATCACGATATTCATAATCCTTTTTCCGGTTCAGATAGCCCAGTTGTTCCAAGCGGATAGCAGCTGCCGATCTCGAAACGCCAAAGACACCACAGAAAGTATCTATCTTCACCTGGTCTTTGTTATAAAAACGCCATCCATAACAGGTCAGAGGCTTTCTGCTGTTGATGAACCACATCGCCCGATCCACTTCTGACTGAGGCATCAGAATGGCAGCTCCCAGCGTATTGGCCTGCCATTCGTTCCAATCTTCCTGCGTTCTCAAGACGCGCGAGCCATTTCCTCGCACTTCCGGTCTCTTATGGCAGGCTATCTTTCGGTCATCGGAATCCAGCTGAAACAGTATCTGGTGAGCGCACTCATGTGCCAGCGTAAATCTGCGTTTTCCGCAGAGTTTCCGAATATTCGCTGGTTCAATGAAACTCTTGTCCAGAACCACATCATTGGTTTTCAGGAAGATGCTCCTCTGACTTCCATCAACCTCTATCTGATATTCTGTATCCACATACGCGGTCAGACCATAGATGCTTCCGTCCGAGGACAACTTTTGAAATGACACCTTCAGGTTCAGATAATCGGATGCAAACTGGTCAATGGGTGTCGGAAGTGCGAACCTTGCCGGATCATCTGCTTCGCTGCCGAAAAAGGACTTTTGAAAATCTCTTATCACTGCAACAGCGATTTCTTCTATGTTTTTCTGCGAAAGGATCATAGGCACGGCTCCTTTGCTTCAACGAACCATTTTTCATCTTCGTTGTACAGGAAACTCTCATGCCCACCGATCATGACCGTATAGCGGATTCCGCAGCCACCTACCTTCGTGGAAGCAGCCCGGCACTTATGCTTCAATCGGTCGATCTCATACACCCGTCCGTCAATCCACCGAATCAGACGCGGACGGATATTTCCCTCCGCATCCACATCCAAATTCACAGGTACATATACTTTTCTACATTTCTGTTCCGACATATTCTACGCTCCTCCTCTGTAAACCGGCGAATGTGTTGACTTCTTTTAGCAAAGAACTCACCAGATTCTGCCGGTGCTGTATTAACCGATCATTCCTGTCGGCATGACCAAATCCACTTTTCGCTCTGTCGGCATCTTGCTTTTCTGAAAAAGTACCCCATTTTTTATCGCATCTTTCCCGAATCGGAATCGAATCTGCTCAATCGCTGCGTCCAGCCGTTCCTGGCGATCCAGTGATTTCACATCTGTGAATAGGTCGTATTGTATCGGACAATCCTCTTCAAACAGATTGATTGCCCGAACCGTCACCGAACGAATCGGGTGTTCCCACTGATAATTCTTTGCAAACAAAGAAAATGCGGTTTTCGCCAGATAGGTAGGGCTTTGTGTCGGAATGCTAATCCGGCACTGCCACTCCTTCGTGAAAAGCTCATTGTTGCGGATGGAAATCGCAATTCCGCCTGCTTTCTTTTTATGCGTTCGCAGCTTAGTTCCGATTTCCTGCACCAGCTCCAGCATGACACACCAGACTTCGGCGTTATTTTCCAAATCCTGCATGGTCGTTATCCCGTGCCCAATGCTCTTTACTGGGGAGACATAATCGGAACGCATAACCGGCGAATCATCCAGTCCATTGGCATATTTCTTAATCGCCAGTCCATTCTTTCCAAGGCGGCACTTCAAGAAATCATCCGATGTTGCAGCAAGCTCTCCAATGGTATGAATCCCATAACCGGACAGAACCTTCTCGGTCGCTCTGCCGACTCCAAGCAAGTCAGAGGCGGGAAGACACCAAATCTTCTCCCGGAACGAATCTGCTTCGATGCAGGTAATCGCATCCGGCTTTTTCATATCCGACCCAAGCTTGGCAAAAATCTTGTTGAAACTCACTCCTGCGGAAATCGTAAGTCCCAATTCAAACTTAACCGTTCTGCGAATTTCATCTGCAATTTCAAATCCGGTTCCCATGCAGCCGCTTCCGGTCACATCCAGCCAGCATTCGTCCATCCCATACGGCTCGATCTGATCGGTATAGCGACCGTATATTTCACGAGCCAGCTTTGAAAACTTCATATATTGCTCATAGTGCGGCTCCACGATCACAAGATCCTGGCACTTCTGCTTTGCTTGCCAGATTGCCTCTCCCGTGGAAACGCCAAACGCCTTTGCTGCATAGTTCTTCGCAAGTACGATGCCATGCCGTTCCTCCACAGAACCGCACACTGCCACCGGCTTGTTCTTCAGTTCCGGGTTCAGCATACACTCGACAGAGGCATAGAAATTATTCATATCACAATGAAGAATCACTCTTTGCATCCCGTATTCCTCCTCTCCGTTCGTGAAAGCACGAACAACTTTTCACGAACGCATTGACACACAGCATTTCTTGTGATACTATAATTACACGAATTGTATTTCGTGTTTTCATCGTCATTATAGCAAGCACAGTTTTTCGTGTCAATAGGTTTTTATGAAAAAGTGTTCGTGTTCGTCATCAAAAAAGAAAGAGGTATTTCTATGGTCTTCAAAGAAAGGTTGAAAGAAAAAAGAACAGAAGCCAATTTAACTCAGGTAGAACTTGCAGAGAAGGCCGGTGTAACCGCCCGCACAATTCAGAATTATGAGCTTGGCAGCCGCAAACCATCCAATATGGTTACGATCCAGAAGATTGCGGATGCGCTGAATACTACTACTGAGTACCTGCTGGGAAGCAGCGGCACCTATGTCGTAGAAGCTCATGAAAAAGGCGGCGCAAAAGCAGCGAAAGATATTGAAGAACTGGTCAGCGAAGTGACCGGTATGTTCGCTGGCGGCGAATTAAGCGAAGATGCCATCGAAGGAGCTTATAAAGCTCTGACCGATGCCTACTGGATTGCCAAAGAGAACAATAAAAAATACGCCCCGAAAACGAGGCGTAAAAAATCCGATCAGTGATATTTATCGTACACACTTTTCGCTATACTGTAAACTGGAGGTGGTATGATGAATGCGGAACAGCTTTCACGGGTCGGTGAGAAACTGGTAAAACGCTGCGGTTCCAGAGACCCTTTTGAAATTGCAAGGCAGCTTGAGAGTATGAGAAAATCTCTGTAAATAAGATTCTTCTATGATAATTAAGAGCGATAAGCTTGTGAATCAGGCTTGTCGTTCTTGTTTTATATATAACAGTTGCTTACGGGCATGTCAAGAGCAGGCGGTTTCCCGCCTGTCTTCTTAACCCTTCTTTTGCTTACTCGGGTAAGCGTCCTTCGTACATAATGCTCAGTTCTCCATAAACCTGAGCCCAATCACGGATGGTGGTAGTCCATTTTTTCGTAGCCTCAAAAGTAGCCAGATACAAGGCCTTTAACAGGGCGGTATCGCTTGGAAATACGCTTCTCTGACGGTTCAGCTTCCGGTATGTGGAGTTCAGTGATTCGATCGCATTGGTTGTATAAATGACCTTCCGGACAGTGGTTGAAAATTTAAAAATTGGAGAAACAGCATCCCAGTTGTCTTTCCAGCGTTTCATGGAATTCGGGTATTTCGGAGTCCATTTTTCAGTTACACGTTCCAAGGCAGCCAGAGCCTTCTGCTCATCAGCGGCCTGATAGATGGTTTTTAAATCTGCAGCAAAGGCTTTTCTGTCCTTGTCCGGAACGTATTTCAGGGTGTTTCTTACCTGATGGACAATACACCTCTGGTATTCTGTTTTGGGAAACGCAGCTGAAATCGCTTCTTTAATGCCTGTAAGGCCATCGGCACAGATGATCAGGATATCTTTTACTCCGCGATTTTTCAGTTCGTTCAGGACTGACAGCCAGTATTTCGCACTTTCATTGTCACCAATCGTAATCGTCAGGACTTCCTTTTTCCCCTCCGCATTAATGCCAAGAATAACATAGGCTGCAAGCTTACGAATGACTCCATTATCCCGCACAGAATAGTGGATCGCATCGATGTAAAGGATTGGATATACCTCATCCAATGGGCGGTTCTGCCAGTCTTCAATCTGAAGAAGTATCTTATCCGTCACATCGGATATGAAACTTTCTGATGTTTCAAAACCATAGATATCTTCAATCGTTTCCGAGATCTGGCGAGTGGTCATTCCTTTGGCATACATAGAGATGATCTTCTGATCAATATCAGAAATATCTTTCTGACGCTTTTTCACCACCTGTGGTTCAAAGGTCGATTTCCGATCCTGTGGGACCTCGATTTCCATAGAGCCATATCGGCTGTTTACCTGCTTGCGTTTATAACCGTTACGATAATCGTCATTGTCAGAACGCTGGGATTTCTCATATCCAAGATGGTCATCCATTTCAGCCTCCATCATTTCTTTAATGGTGCCGCCCAGAAGATCTTTGAGTGCATCCTGGATATCTTCTGCGGTCTCGATATCGTATTCTTCGAGAAGCTGGCGGATGATGTTCCTTTTTCCTTCAGTCATTTCAACTCTGTGAACCGGTTTCTTTTGTTTTGCCATAGTAAAAGGCCCTCCTAATGATATTTATTGTATCATAGAAGGACCTTACTTAGGTTATTTTACAGAAAAAATTTCATAGGCTCACTAAAGAAGAGAAACCATTATCTCAGCTTATCGTTTCGATTTCTCCAAGCAAATCATTTTTTCCTGAGTTGCTAATTTTATCTGCAAAATTGACTTATTTATGAGGACTATCATAATCTGTACGCGCTGGAACACAAGAGCAACTTTTTGAAATAACGTACCTTTGAGGAGTCTGGACTGGCTCCTCTTTTTTGTTGCACAAATTGTGCAGGCGGTGCTTGCACAATTATCAACCTAACATCTGCATTCCATACAATCTCGATATTGTCCTCCTGTTGTTCTGCGTTATGCTTTCTCCGTGCATTTTCGTATTATTTATTCTGCCATCTGACTTCGCCCTTGGACAGAAGCGGATAACAGATCAGCTGATCTGAATCCAGATTTTCCGCATGCATGTCAACCGCTGTGATCTGATGATTATCATAAGTCGTATAATAATAAATACCTTTTGCTGTATTACAACAGGACGTGTATATCGTGATCTCATATTTGCCTTCTGTCACCTCACAGCATCCACGCTGCTGATCTACGGATCCTAAGATATGGAAGAACTGGCTTACACTCTCATCCTCTTCTTCACCGGAGATCGAATTTAATTTTGTAAAGGCAACTTTCACAAATCTTGACTGGCTGGAAAGATCTCCAGGTATTCCCATTCCACCCATTCCTCTGCTATATGCATCAAGCTGTAATACTCCTGCAAAAGTACTCTCCGGCTGTTTTCTGGATACTCCGGCATAATTATTCAGTGCAAACATCTGACTCGGGAATGGTGGATTATTGGTAAGCACTCCTACCGGATTATCATATACATGCAGCCCATCTTTCATAGACTCAACAACGATACAGGAGTCTTTGTCTGCAATGATCCAGTGAAGCTGTGCTGTCGGCAGCTGTTCACTGAATGCTGTACCTGTCAGTCTCATTGCTGCCAGCTTCTCTCTCGCCTCTGCTACAGTAGCACACTGTGTAAGGATCCATGGGATGAACTCGAACTGTGCCACCTGGCTGACTTCTGTTTCATCTTCCGGCAAAGCCTCTTCATATGCCGCATTGCCGACAAAATTAAGACCTGCCATTCCAAGGCCTTTTTCATTAACAGCATCATAATAAAGCGGATAACCTTCTGCAACAAATGCCATTCCGATCAAAGCATAATGGCTTTTTATCTTCCCGGCAAA
>ERZ827197.1670-NODE-1670-length-17235-cov-8.087602_pt1 | contig 17235 bp, 13 predicted proteins | sample MGYA00519867_ERZ827197 | MGnify/ENA primary metagenome ERZ827197 (study PRJEB31778, sample SAMEA3449278) | human gut metagenome | biome: human gut; feature: human-associated habitat; material: faeces | place: United Kingdom | collected 2010/2012 ...
CTGAGCAGCCGGCTTTCCCGCCGCCGCAGGCATTGCCGCCTGCGGCGGCTTTTTTTATGCGCATTGACCTTTGCACAGCAAGGGCTTATAATGAGAAAAAACCAGTAAAAGCGAAAGGAAGCACACCCATGCAAAACCAAGTCCCTGTATCCCAAAACCGCCCGGTCACCGGGCGCTTTGCGCCCAGCCCCAGCGGACGGCTGCATCTGGGCAATCTGGCGTGCAGCCTGCTGGCATGGCTCAGCGCAAAAAGTCAGGGCGGGCGCATCGTGCTGCGTATTGAGGACCTGGATGCCGAGCGCTGCCCCCGCGTCTACGCCGACCTGCTGGAGCAGGACCTTGCGTGGCTGGGGCTTACATGGGACGAGGGCGGCAGTACCGGCGGCGCACACGCGCCCTATTACCAGAGCGAATGCGGGGACATCTATACCCAAAGCTACCGCAAACTAGAGCAGAGGGGGCTGGTGTACCCCTGCTTTTGCTCCCGCTCCCAGCTGCACGCCGCCAGCGCACCCCACACCTCGGACGGCAACGTCATCTACCCGGGCACCTGCCGGGGACTGACGCCGGAGGAAATTGCGGAAAAGCGCAAAAAGAAAGCCCCTGCCTACCGCCTGATGGTGCCGGACGAGGAGATCACCTTTACGGACGGCTGCATGGGCATCCATACGGAAAACCTGCTCCGGGATTGCGGCGACTTCTATCTGCGCCGGGCAGACGGCGTGTTTGCCTATCAGCTGGCGGTGGTGGTGGATGATGCCCGCATGGGTGTCACCGAGGTGGTGCGCGGGGCAGATCTGCTTTCCTCCACGGCGCGGCAGCTGTACCTGTACCGGCTGCTGGGCTTGCAGCCGCCCCGCTTTGCCCACTGCCCGCTGCTGCTGGCGGCGGACGGGCGGCGGCTGTCCAAGCGGGACGGCGACCAGAGCCTTGAAAATCTGCGGGCAAAATATACCGCCCCGGAGATCATCGGCAAGCTTGCTTATGCCTACGGCTTGCAGCCGGAGCCTGCCCCCCGCACCCCGGAAAGCCTTGTGCCGGACTTTGCGTGGACAAAAGTCCCCAAGCAGGATATCTGCCTGCCCGAGGGGCTGTTCTGAAAAAGGAAATGAAAAAACGACCCCTGCCTGCGCCGTAGGCGCAGGCAGGGGTCAATTTTTCTCTCCACACCTGCGGCAGCTGGCTGCGCTCAAGGGCGGTAAAGGCGCTGTCCAGCGCCAGTGCCAGCAGCGCCCCCAAGGCTACGTCAATGCAGCTGTGCTGCTTGAGCAGCACGGTGGAGCAGACGATGGAAACGCACAGCACAGCGGCTGCGGGACGCATCCAGCGGCTGCGGGGCGCATCAAAAATGCGGCTGCGGTAGTACGCCAGCAGCAGCGTTACCGAGTTGAACACATGGATGGAGGGGCAGACGTTGGTGGCGGTGTCGGTGCGGTACAAAAAGCGCACAGTCTGCGCAAAGATATCGTTGCCCGGCACCCAGTAGGGGCGCAGGTCCAGCGCCGTGGGCAGCACCGCGTAGCACGCCAGTGCAATGGTCATGCCGGAGAACAACGGCAGGCACAGCCGCCAGAAGTCCTCCCGCGGGGCCTTCCACAGCAGATAGAACAGGGTGAAGGGGATCCACAAAAACCATGCAAAGTAGGGGATCACCGCATATTTGCAGAAGGGGATCAGATCGTCCAGACGGCAGTGCACCAGAATGCTGCGCAGGGGGACGTTTGCCTCCAGATAGTGAAAAACGGAAAGATAAAATATCGTATACAGCGCCATGAACCCGATGGGGTGGCGCGCAAGCCAGCTGCGTTTCATAGAATAGCCTCCTTTTGCAGAAGAGCAGAACTCGATAGCATTGAGAAATTATACGCCCGAACGATGAAGATTGCAAGAACGAAAGGTGAAAACTTTGTCAAGCGCTGAAAAAATAATTTGTGGAACTTGTAAAAAATACCATCGCTCTTCTGCTGATAATACGAATCAGAGGGGCGGTTTCCTGCAAAAAGAAAAAATCCACCCCGTTTTCGCCGGTCTTTACAGACCGGGAAAGGGGTGGATGCTAAAAAATTCAGATCACACTCTGCTCCAGCCAGCTGCCCCGGCGGAAGCGCAGGTAGAAGCACAGCGAGCGGAACACCCAGTCCAGATACATCCCCATCCAGATGCTCAGCAGCCCGCCGCCGAAGCACAGCACGGCCAGATAGCAGAAGCCCACCCGGAACGCCCACATGGACACGATGCTCACGGTCATGGTAAACCGGGCATCACCGGCGGCGCGCAGGATGTTGGGCAGGGTAAAGCTGGACGGCCACACGAACAGGGAAACGATGTTGAACCACACCATGATGTCCAGCGCCATGGCCTGCGCTTCCGGCGAGAGGTTGAACAGAGACACCGCGAACCGGTTGGCGAAGAAGAAGGCCGAAAGGTTCATCACCCACGCGCCGCAGTAGGCGGTCAGCATCAGGCGGCGGGAGTAGTACACCGCCTGTTCCTTTTCGCCTGCGCCCAGACACTGGCCTACCACGGTCAGGGCAGCCATGCCCACGGCGTTGGCGGGGATGTTCAGGAAAGTGGTGGTGGTATTGGCAACGGCATTGGCGGCAATGGCTGCCGTGCCAAGGGTGGAGGTCAGGCTGGAGACCGACAGCTTGCCGATCTGGAACATGCCGTTCTCGATACCGGCGGGGATGCCCACCCGCAGGATGCGCCGGATCAGCCCGCCGTTCGGAGCCATCGCCCGCAGGCTGTCCACCCGCAGGGCGCAGCCCGGCTTTTGCAGCAGATACAGCACCACCGCGCAGGCAATGGCGCGGGACACAAGGCTTGCCAGCGCTGCGCCCATGACCCCCATGCCGAAGCCGTAGATCAGCACCGCGTTGCCGCCGATGTTCACCACGTTCATCACCAGACTGGACAGCATACTGATCTTGCTGTTGCCCTGCGCCCGGAACAGCGCCGCACCGGCGTTGTACAGGCCAATGAAGGGGTAGCTCAGCGCAGAAAGCAGAAAGTAGGTCTCGGCATAGCGCATCACGTCCGCATCAATGGAGCCGAAGATGCCCCGCAGGATGGCGTGCCGCCCGCCGATGACCACCGCCGCCACCAGCACACTGAAGCTGGACAGCACGAACAGGATCTGCGCAGCCGCCGCCTTGGCGTTTTTCGGCTCCTGATGGCCGATGTACTGGCTGGTGACCACCGCGCCGCCGGTGGCCAGTGCGCTCATGATCTGGATCATCAGGGTGTTGAAGCTGTCCACAAGGCTTACGCCGGACACGGCGGCTTCGCCCACCGAGGATACCATCAAAGTGTCCGCCAGACCGATGGTCACGCTTAACGCCTGCTCCGCGATCAGCGGCAGCAGCAGCGCCACCAGCGCCTGCCGTGGAAACAGGGGAGTGGATGTGAATTTGGACGATTTCATGCTGTCCTCCGTTGCAAATGACAAAAAAGCTCGAATGCTTCTATCATACAGCGGAAGCTGTCGAAATGCAAGAGGTTGTATACAAGAAAGTGCCAAAAAGCAACAGCCCGCCGCGTTTCGTGCCCTTTACCCATGGGCACAGTTGTGTTAAAATAAGGTTGCAGCCCGCCCCGCTGTGCAGGAGAGGGGCGCTGCCTTGGTAAATGATAAGATATATGATAAGAAGTTGAGGACCCATAAGGGGGTACAGTATGCAGCAAACTGCGCATAAGGTCGTTGTCATCGGGCACCGCAACCCGGACACCGACTCCATCTGCTCTGCCATTGCCTATGCAGAGCTGAAAAACAAGACCAGCGATCTGGTCTGCGAGGCCCGGCGTGCGGGCAAGATGAATCAGGAAACGGAATTTGTGCTGAAAAAGTTCGGGGTCACGCCGCCCCGGATGTGCACCGATGTCAACCCTAAAATTCGGGATGTGGATTACCGGCAGGTGCCCGGCATCCCCGGCTCCACCAGCCTGCGCAAGGCGTGGGAGATCATGCGCGACCAGAAGATCGACACCCTCCCCGTGACCAGCGAGGATGACGAATTGCAGGGTGTTATCACGGTGAAGGATATCGCCACCGCCAACATGGACCTGTTCGACACCGGCATCCTTGCCAAGAGCCGCACCAGCTACCGCAATATTCTGGAAACGCTGGGCGCTACCATGGTGGTGGGCAGCGAGGACGCGGAGTGCACCACCGGCCACATCCGCATTGGCACCGCCACCCCGGAAATGCTGGAAAGCAGCATGGAAAAGGGTGATATCGTCATCCTGACCAACCGCTACGAAAGCCAGCTCTGCGCCATCGAGAAGGAAGCTTCTCTCCTCATCATCTGCAACGGCGCAAAGGTGGGCCGCACCATCCAGCACATTGCCGCCGAGACCGGCGTAGCCATTATGAGCGCCCCCTGCGATACCTATGCGGCGGCAAAGCTCATCAGCCAGTGTGCGCCCATCTCCTATTACATGACCCGGGACGATATCATGAAATTCACCCTCGTCACCCCGGTGGCAGACGTCACCCGCGTGATGGCAAAGGTGCGCCACCGGTATTTCCCCATTCTGGATGCAGACGGCAAGTACTGCGGTATGATCAGCCGCCGCAACATCATCAACCTGCGCAAGCGCCGCATCATTCTGGTGGACCACAACGAGGCCACACAGGCGGTGGAGGGCTTCGACCAGGCCGAGATTCTGGAGATCATCGACCACCACCGCATCGGCAGTCTGGAGACCAGCGGCCCGGTGTACTTCCGCAACCAGCCGGTGGGCTGCACTGCCACCATCGTCACCCAGATGTACGATGAAAACGGCGTGACCATCCCGCAAAAGACCGCCGGTCTGCTGCTGGCCGCCATCCTTTCGGATACACTGGTGTTCCGCAGCCCCACCTGCACCCCCGTTGACGTGAACGCCGCCAACCGTCTGGCAAAGATCGCCGGGGTGGACATCAACGAGTTTGCCAACGAAATGTTTGAAGCCGGCGAAAAGCTGGACGGCAAGACCGCCGAGGAAGTGTTCTTGCAGGACTTCAAGGTGTTCATGTGCGGCGATATCCGCTTTGGCGTGGCGCAGGGCAGCTACATGACCCGCAAGAACCTGACCGCCGCCGAGGCGCTGCTGAAGCCCTATCTCGAGGAGGCACGCAACAAGCAGAATGTGGAGGACATCTACATGCTGCTGACCGACGTGCCCAAGGAAGAGAGCGTGGTCATCTGCAACGGGCGCTACGCCGCCGAGGTGCTGACGGATGGCTTCGACACCCAGCCCGGCGCTGATGGCAGCTGGACGCTGCCGGGCGTGGTGAGCCGCAAGAAGCAGTTCATTCCCGCCCTGATGACCGCTTATCAGGAGCTGTAAAGGGACACTGCCGTGTTTGATTTTCTTTCCAAAAAAGATCGCACCCCGCCCGCACTGCCGGAAGGCACGGAGCGGCGGCGCTACACCATCACCGGACAGGTGCAGGGGGTGGGTTTCCGCTATCGTGCGCGGTACGCCGCGCAGACCCTTGACCTGACCGGCTGGGTGCAGAACGAGGATGACGGCAGCGTGACGCTGGAGGTGCAGGGCGACCCGGATAAATTCATGTCCCTGTTCGCCATGATCCAGAAAAGCGACTATATCCAGATCACCGGCATCCGCAGCAAGAATATCCCGCCCGACCCGTGGGAGCGCGGGTTCTCGGTGAAGGGATATTAAAGGAACTGAATAGAAACAGAGCGCCTGACACCGCGGTGTCAGGCGCTCTGTTTTATCATATTATATTTTCACCCCAGCACCTTGAGGGGGGAGTTTTCCACCCACAGGGTATGATCCAGCAGGCGGGTGACGGCAAGCCGTCCATTTGCCGTTACCCGGGCGGGGTCGAGGGCGTAGAAGTCGCTCTCGGTCAGGTTTTCCGGGTCGGCGGTGGGGGAGATGCCCGCCACGCATACCCAGTGTCCGTAGGTGCTGCTGGTGGCAATGTGGGGGTAGTTCACCTCGTCCCAGCCGGAGGAAGTCAGGTGGTATTCATAAGTAGAGGTTCGGTTCGTGTGGCGCTTTACCCCGCTGACCGTGGTGTTTTTCAGGTGCACGATCACCGGATGCCCGGCGGAAAGCTCGCTGTACAGCTTTTTCAGGCACTCGGCGCGGGTGCCGGAGTACCCGGTGTAGCCCGCTGCGGACCACACCGCACCGTTCGACCACATCCCGCTGCCGGAGCACACCTTGCCGTCCAGAATGGTGCGGGCGTAGCGCAGCGCGTACAGGCTGCACTTGCCGGAGGTCTGGTTGCCGATGGAAAGAATGTGGCTGGTGTCGAAGCTGAGCAGCCGGATGCCGTTTTTCTCTTTCAGTTCAGCGGCGTGGGCATGGGGCAAAAAGGCGCACAGCAGCAAAATCAGCGCCAGAACTGCCGCCGCCAGCCGCTGTGCCGCGCGGGCGGGACAGTGTTGCATGGGTACTTCCTCCAAGTTCGTTTCAATCTGGACATGATTTTACCACTAAAACGTGGTGAAAATGTGTAAAAGAGCAAAATAATGGGGAAACCCTCCCAGAGGGAGCTGGCGCGGCGCAAGCCGCGTCTGAGGGAGTTAACGCCTGCCAACACAACATATGTCCAAATTTAAGTGCTCCCGCACCCGGCAAAACCGCGCCGCCGGGGCAGGGAAAAGATGATTCTGTGAATTGTAGACAGACTTTATTCCGGAATATATCAGAACTGCAACAAATCCCGCTTATTTTCATCATTTTCACGAAACTGCTTCAGGAAGTTTAGCGATATTCCCGATTGACAAAACCGTCAGGCGTCGGATATAATCAGGGCAGAAAGGCAACGATGGTTGCGAAAGCCTTTCGAGAAAAAAGAAACATATCCACAAAAAACGCTGATTGGAGGGATACCCCTATGAAGAAACTGTCAAAGATCGTCGCTCTGCTGCTTGCAGGCGCAATGGCTATGGTGATGCTCACCGCCTGTGGCGGCGCAGCCTCAGAAACTCCGCTGGAAGATAATATCAGGCAGCAACTCGGCAAAAATCCGAATGCTGTAGGTCTGTGTGATGCAGATGGCAGAGTCAGGAATGACAAGAGTAGTGAGCTCTATAAAACCACTCAGACCAACCTTAATGCAAAGATTGATTCCAGCCTTACGGGAACCTTTGTGCTTGATGTTGACACCGATGTTGGTCCTGATAAGGAGTACGCAACATTTACTGTGTATGCAGACTACAAGACTGCTGGTTTTGTAGCAAATCTGGTTAATAAGATCACTGAAAAAATTGGAGAGATCAAAGATACCAACAACAGCGTGAAACTTGAAGGCAATTGGGCAAAGGTTGCTGTCGTTGTCAAAACCACTGATAAGGGCAGCTATGCTGCAATTGCAATTAAGGTCAAGAACATCGCCTACAAGGGCAAATAAGTAAAGAATCATCAGTCCTTTCTTCCCCGGAGAGCACCCGCCCTCCGGGGCTTTTTTTCTGTCTTGCTTGCGGTAAATGCCGCTTACCGTTGCGACCCCTCCCGTGAAAATGCGTTTGGAGCGCTCCGCAGAGCGCGACAAACGCGAAATAAAAATAATTCTTCCGCTGAATATGCGCAAAGCGCACGCGGCGCGCATTCCAAATCGTCCTGCCCCGCCCGGGGCTTTTTTGCGCTCTGCCCAAAAATCCCGGCAAAAAACAGGCACACTTGCCATTGACGAACCCTGCCGCGCTGCTGTAAAATGAGAGCAGAATACCCCTGTGCATCCGCATGGGCCCCCTGCATTTTATAAAAGGAGCATTGCATGAAAAAGTTAAAGCGTCTTGCGGCTGTTCTTCTGGCCGGTATCATGGCACTGGCACTGTTCACCGCCTGCGACAGCAGCGACCCCGGCAACCCCGAGTTTGATCCCAAGGTGGAAAGCGCCTATCTTGACGCGCTGAATAATACATTCGGGACGAGCTTTGAAAACGATGCCGACATCAAGAGGCTGGCCATCGAGCACATCGAGGAGAAACATGGCGCAGACAGCCTGACCGGTGAGACGCTCTGGAAAACAAAGGGCGACGGAAAGACCGTGGTGCGGCAGGTGATGCTTTGCTGGGAACTGAAAAAAGACACCGGAAAAGGTTATGTGCCGCTTTTCTACGAGGCCGCCAAAACCGCAGCCATCAAAGCGAACTCTACCAATGTTCGAGCTCTGCTCCGCACCGTGAACGAGGAGATTGCCAACGCAAAGAAAAACGGCATAACGCTGGAGCTTACCGCGCTGGGGGTCGGCGCATGGACCATCGGCGGCAAGACCTATGTTGCCATCGGCTTTGAGCTGACCAACACCACCCCGTAGAACTGAACCCCATCCCGCCCCGAGGAGCACTCCGCTCCCCGGGGCTTTTTGCGTGAACCCCTCCCGTGAAAATGGGATAGCGGAGCGTCCGCAGACGCTCCGCTATCCCGAAAATAAAAATAATTCTTCCGCTGTTTATGCGCAAAGCGCACGCGGCGCGCATTCCAAATCATCCCACCTTGCCCGGCGGGCTTTTTTTCGCCTTTTTGTGACAAACCCCGCCCGCTGTGGTACAATAAAAGGGTATCGAACTTACACAGAAAGGACGTTTCCATGCAGCTGTTTGAACTGGTCAGCCCACGGCTGTTCCGCCCGCTGGCGGGGCCCAACCGGGCGTTTTATGCAGAGCTTTTGCTGCTGCTCTGGGAGGAGTGCCGCCATACGGCAGATTACAGCATTTCCCGCGCCGAGGCCGTCTCCCGCGCCGAGGATTATTTTGCCGCGCTGGCAAAGCCGCTGGCGCTGGACGCCGACGGCGCGGGCGATGAGGACGAGCAGCCCACCCGCGATCCCCACACGCTGGCGGTGGGCTTTTTGCTGCGTCTGCGCCGCACCGGATGGCTGGAGGAGCAGCCCGGCAGTTATGAGAGCGAGCCGACCCTTGCCTTTATGCCGGAGGTCACCCCGCTGCTGGACGCGCTGGAAGAGATATTGAATCCCCGGGTGGTCACCTATACCGGCAAACTGTATAAGGCGTGGCAGCTGCTGGGTAGCATCGGGCAGGAAAAAAGCCCCTACGAGAACGTGCTGCGGGAGGTGGCGGCAGACCTTGAGACGTTGAACAAGTCCCTGCGCGCCCTCAACGCTTCCATCGGGCATTATATCGACCGCCTGACCCATAACCGCACCCCGCAGGAGGTGCTGGAACTGTTCGACCAGTACGAGGAAAAGGTGGTGGCGGCGGCCTACCACCGCTTCAAGACCAGCGACAACCTGTTCAACTACCGCGCCTATCTGGAAGAGGAGCTGGACGACTGCGAGGAGAACTACCTGCCGCAGCTGGCCTTTGATTATGCCCGGGTGGAGCGCTGCGCCCCGAACGAAGCGACACCTGCCGTGCGTGCGCTCATCCAGAAGCAGCGGGACGCACTGGAAGAGATGAGCCTGCTCATGCGCGAGATCGATGCAAGCCACATCCGCTACCGCAAGCGGGCTGTGCAGCGGGCACAGTTCCTGCTGCTGAGCGACCGTTCTTCGCAGGGCAGCGTCACCGCCCTGCTGCGCCGCTACGCCGAGGACATCCGCACCCCGGAGCAGCTGTTTGAGCCGGACGACGGCCCGGTGGCAAAGCGGCTGCATCTGTACCCGGCGGCAGTGTTCGGGGAAAAATTTCTGTACCCGCCCGCTGCCCAGCGCACCGCCGAGCCGCTGGCCCCGGTGCGCACCGAAGGATTCGATCCGGAACAGCTCAAAAAAGAGCAGCAATTGCTGCTGGATTACGCCCGCCTTGCCGTTACCGAGGAGAACGTGGCCCTGCTGGCCCGGCAGGCCCTTGCCGCCCGCCCGCAGGTGAATGCGGCACTTCTGGCAGACGAATACCCGAACGATTTTGCCCGCATCATCGGCCTGCACACCTACTCGCAGTCGCCGCACCGGGATTATGACATTCAGCTCACCGGCAATTGGGTGGAGCGCGGCGGTTTCCGCTTTGAGGACTTTGTCCTCACCCGCCGCAGGGAGGAAGAAAATGGCAACCATTAACATGCTGGAAGAAACCGCGAATTACCTGCTGAACCACTGCTTTCTGCTGGGCAGCGTGGAGGATCAGCGGGCAAAATATCTTTATGTGCAGGACCATCTGGACGAGGTCCGCGCTGTGTTCGCCCCGCTGGGCTATTCTGTATTGCTGTACCCGGCACCCCTGCAGGCGGCGGCTTTGGTCAACGGCCACGAGGGCAGTCAGGCCCGGCTGCTGAAATACGAGAGCATCCTGCTTTTGGTATTGCGGCTTTTGTACCTGCAAAAGCGCGAGAGCCTTGCGGCCAATGCCGACGAGGTGCTGGTGACGGTGGAAGAGGTGCAGACCGAGCTGCAGAAGATGAATCTGCCCCGCCGTCTGGACCAGAAAACGCTGGAAAACCTCATGCGCACCCTGCGCCGGTACAACCTTGCCCGGCCCGTGGGGCGGCTTTCCGGGCTGGACAGCCGCATTGAAGTATTTCCCACCGTGCTGCTGGCCCTGCCGGATGCCGACCTTGCGGATGCAGCGGCAGAATCTGCCCGCACCCGCACAGAGCTTGGCCTTTATGAACGACCGGAAGAAGCAGGGGAGGGTGAAGAATGATCGAACTCAAACGGCTGAAGCTTATCAACTGGCACAACTTTGAAAATGTCACCTTCGACTGCGCACGGCTCACCTATATGATCGGCGTGAACGCCGTGGGCAAGACCACCATTCTGGATGCCATCCGCTACTGCCTGACCACCAACCGCAATTTCAATGCCCTGGGCAATAAAAAGAGCGGCCGCACCCTGCAGGGCTCTGTCCACGCCAAGCAGCGCGGCGAGAACGCCTACCGCCGCCCGGGCCGCACGGTGGCGTATATCGGAGCCGAGTTCTGGGATACCGTCAAGCGGACAAACTTTGTCATCGCTGTCCGGGTGGAATCCGAGGGCCCCATGCAGGAGCTCCACCCCGGCGACCAGACCTGGTACATCTCTGAGGACGGAATCACGCTGGAAAAGCTGCCCTTCCTTGATCCACGCACCGGTGCCCCCAGCGCCAAGGAGGACTTCAAGCCCGCCGTGGGCCGCCTGTCCTACACCCGCAGCCCCAGCGAGGCCCGGGACCGCATCTGCCGCGCGTTGGGCATTGGCCGCGCCTCCAGCCCGCTGGGCAAAAAGTTCAACGAAGTGTTCCAGATGGGCACCAGCATGGACGAGATCCCCAACTTCCGGGAGTTCCTGTACCAGTACATCCTGCCCCAGCCGGAGCTGGATCTGGAAGCGCTGCAGGGTGACCGGGTGGAGCTGGAAAACCTCCACGCCGTTCTGGCCGAGGCCCAGACCCGTGCCGCCGCGCTGGAACAGATCGTGGCGTATGGCCGGGAAGCCGCTGCCAAAGAAACGGATGCCCTTGTCAACCAGGGCGCGGCCCTGCTGGCCCGCGCCGAAGCGGATGCCGGTGAGGATGCCTCCTGGCAGAGCCATCTGGATGCAGGCCGCCGCCAGCTGGCCGACCTGAACGCAAAATACGAGACTGCCAAGAACGCCGAAGCCGAAGCCCGCCGGGCCTATCTGGTGGCCTACGGTGCGGCCGGTGACAGCGGCGCGGGCCGGGCGCTGGATGCCCTGACCGAGGAGCTGGCCCGGAAAAAGAGCGCGCTGGATGCAGCAGCCCGGACAAGGAACGGTCTGGAAGCGACTGCAGATACCATCACCGGCCTGCTGACCCAGCTGAACCGCAGCGGCTTTGCGGTGGAGAAGGAGCTCTGGCCCCAGCGCCTGACAGCGGAACATCTCCCCGCCCTGACCGAGGCACTGGCCCGCATCGAAAAGCCGCTGGAGGAGAAGTATTTTGCTGCCCGGCAGGCTTCGGCGGATCTGGCAAAAGAGCAGGAGGCCCTGCGGGCCGAGCTGAACGCCGTGTCCGGCGGCAAGTGGGTCTACCCCCACGGCGATGCCGCCACCAAAGTGCGGGATGCCGTGAACGCGGAGCTGAAAAGCCGCGGCATGACAGCGGATGCAAAGATCTTCTGTGAGCTGCTGACCGTGGCCGACGAGAGCTGGCAGGACTGTGTGGAAGCCTGCCTGGGCGACCGTCGGTTCGATATCCTTGTGCCGCCTGCCCATTATGCCGCCGCCAAGAGCGCCTTTGTGGCGCTGGGCGACCGGGTGGGGCCCATCAGCCTGCTGGATACCCCGGGCATCCGCAAGGCGGACCGCCATGCGGAGACAGCCCCCGCCGACAGCCTTGCCGCCCAGGTCACCAGCGAGAACCCGCTGGCCGCCCAGTATGCGGACACCATCCTGCGCCGCATCGTCTGCTGCGACACCCCCGATACGCTGGAGCATTTCCCCGACAGCGCCACCCGGGACCTGCTGCGCCACCATCCCTTCCGGCTGGAACGCCTGCGCAGGCCCCAGCGCTATATCGGCCTGGATGCCCGCAGGGAGCGTGCCGAGGCGCTGGAAGCACAGCTTGCCGCTCAGGCCGACCGCTGCCGCGAAGCCGCCCAGACCGAAAAGACCCTGAAATCTGCCTACGACCAGTACCAGAACGTCCTGCGGGGCCATGCGCTGGAACAGCTGGCCGAACTCTGGGCCAGCCGGGCCGCGCTGGATGCCGCCCGTGCCGACTACGCCGCGCAGGAGCAGAAGCTGGCGGACTGCCGCGAGAACCCCATGCTGCAGCAGCTCTACCGCGAGGAAGAAGCCCGGGAAGCCGCATGGGAGACTGCCCGCAAGGCCGTGGAGCAGGTGGGCGGCGATATCCGCGTCTGCGAAAAGCAGATCGCATCCTGCGAGGCAGAGCAGGGTAAGGCGGTGGAGACCGCCGCACAGAGCCGGGAGGCGGCAGAGGCATTCTTTGCACAGCACCCGCTGCTGGAGCCTCTGGCACAGGAACGCAAAAAGGGCCTGATGACGGGCGGGCGCACGGCCCGTGCCGCCGCACAGACTGCCGAAAAGGCACAGACCAGGCTGGACGATGCTCTGCGAGCTTATCTCACTTCCACGCTGGAACCCGCCCAGAGGGATTACAACGAGCACTACGTCTGCGATTATCCGCTGGGTCTGGCCGGGGTGGAGCAGTACCGCGCCCAGCACGACAGCCTTGTCCGCATTGATCTGGAACGCTACGCCGCCCGGCTGGAGCAGGCACAGCGGGACTGCAAGGATCGCTTCCGCAAGGATATCCTCTTCCGGATGAAGGATGATATCTTCAACGCCCGCCGCCAGTTCCGGGAGCTGAACAAGGTGATGGAGCAGCTGACCTACGGCGAGGAAGTCTACCGCTTTGAGCTGGAGCCCAGCCGCGACCCGCAGCTGGCGGCGTTCTATCAGGTCATCGTGGACAAAGGCAACCAGCAGATGACCGAGGGCGACTCTCTGGATAACCTTGCCGCCACCGCTGACCCCGCCTACGAGCGTCAGGTGGATGAGCTGATGGAGAAGATCATGGCGGACGTGGACGAGAACACCCGCGCCCGGCAGGAGGGACGCACCGCCGCCGGTGCCACCCTTTCGGACTATGTGGACTACCGCACCTATCTGGACTACGATATCAAGGTGACCAATCAGGTCACCGGGCAGCAGGCGTATCTGTCCCGCGTCAGCCGCGATTCCTCCGGCGGCGAGAATCAGGCACCCTTCTATGTGGCCATCTGCGCAAGCCTTTTGCAGATCTACCAGAAGAGCGAAAACAGCATCCGTCTGGTGCTGCTGGACGAGGCGTTCAGTAAAATGACCAGCGACCGCATCCGCCCCATGATGGAACTGTTCCGCCGCCTGCAATTGCAGGTGCTGCTCATCTCCACCGTGGAAAAGAGCACCGCCATCCAGCCCTATTGCGATATCACCTACTCCATCGTTCGCCACGGCGACGCCAACGCCATCGCGCCCTTTGTCCGCCTTGCAGCGGAGCATGAAGAAACTTGAACAGCACACACTTTATGCTATAATAAAAATGAGCAACGGAGGACGGAACAGGCAGCCGTCGCCCATTGTTAGGAGATGTGGGAATCGTCACCCCACCCTTGCTCAAAAAAAGAGAACCCCCGCTGCATTCGCAGCGGGGGTTCTCTTTTTTCGTGTTTTACACTTTGCGGCAGAATGATGCAAAGCAGGGCTTGACATCAAAAATAAACTTTGCTATACTGTTTTTCGCTCATCGGAGGGCTGTTTCAACGTAATTGAAAGGCCGGATAAGATGTCATCGTTCGTGTTTCCCGGAGGCTGTGTGCACCGTAGTGCCGCAGCAGAAGAGGGAACGCACCGGAGCGGTGGTTCTTATCCGGCCTTTTTGCATATGTGAAGTTCAAAAAGGAGGAGCTATGCCAAAGAAAACCATCCAATTGTCCGATCATTTTACCTATTCCCGCCTGCTGCGGTTCGTGCTGCCCTGCATCGGCACCATGCTGTTCACCTCCGTCTACGGCATCGTGGACGGCCTGTGTGTTTCCAACTTTGTGGGCAAAACGGCCTTTGCGGCGGTCAACCTCATCATGCCGCTGCCGCAGCTGCTGGGCACTGTCGGCTTTATGCTGGGCACCGGCGGCAGCGCCATCGTTGGTATCACGCTGGGCGAGGGCGACCAGGAAAAAGCCGACCGCTATTTTACCATGTTTCTGCTGGCGGCGCTTGTTTCGGTCAGCGTGCTGGCCGTGCTGGGCTTTGTGTTCCTGCGGCCGGTCGCCGTGCTGCTGGGCGCAAAGGGAGAGCTGCTGGACTACGCCGTGCGCTACGGGCGCATCCTGATGCTGGCGCTGCCGCCCTTTGCGCTGCAAAATATGTTCCAAAGCTTTTTCGTCACCGCCGAAAAGCCGCTTCTGGGCTTCTGGTTCACCGTAGGTGCAGGCTGCACCAACATGGTGCTGGACGTGGTGATGGTGGGTATGCTGCACTGGGGCGTGGAGGGCGCTGCCGTTGCCACCCTTATCAGCCAATTGGTGGGCGGCGTGCTGCCGGTGTTCTATTTTATCGACCACCGCAATACCAGCCGCCTGCACCTGTGCAGAACACAGTTTTACGGCCGCGTGCTGTGGGATGCCTGTATCAACGGTTCTTCTGAGCTGATGACCAACCTTTCCATGTCGCTGGTCAATATCCTGTATAACTTCCAGCTGCTGCGGCTTGCCGGAGAAAACGGCGTGGCGGCTTACGGCGTCATCATGTACGCTGCCTTCCTGTTTGTGGCGGTGTTCGTGGGCTATGCCGTGGGCAGCGCCCCCATCGTCAGCTACCACTACGGTGCCCGGAACCATGCCGAGGTGCATAATCTCTATACCAAGAGTCTGCGGCTCATCGGCGTGGTAGCGGTCATCATGACGGCGGTGTCCATGCTCATCATCCCCTATGTGGCAAAGATCTTTGTGGGCTATGATGCAGAGCTGCTGGAGCTGACCAGCCATGCCTTCCGCGTGTATGGCCTGAGTTTCCTCATCATGGGCTTCAACGTCTACGGCTCTTCGTTCTTCACGGCCCTGGGCGACGGTGTGACGAGCGCGCTGATCTCGTTCCTGCGCACCCTGTTGTTCCAGCTGGCGGCAGTCATCCTGCTGCCCATGGTGCTCAGGATCGAGGGCGTCTGGCTGGCCGTTACAGCAGCGGAGCTGGCCGCTCTGGTGGTCACGGTGTATATGTTCATTACCAAAGATAAAGTGTTCCATTACCGGAAGGTCTGAGAAAGAAGCGAAAGAGGCTCCCATTGGGAAACCTCTTTCGCTTCTTTCTTGTTACGCGTCAAAATCAAACTTCCGCAGCTCACAATTCTTGATGCCGAACGCCGCGTACTCCGCGTTGGTCATGTTGTGGAAATAGGACTCCACCACCCGGGCGATCCCGTTGTGGGCCACGAGGAGATAGGTCTTGTCGTCCTGTTTGAGCTCGTCCAGCAGGTTGTAGATGCGCTGGGCCAGCTGAAGCATACTTTCGCCGTCGGTGTAGCGGTCGGCAAACTGCATTTTGGCGGCGGTGAACTCCGGGCTGTTGCGGGGCGAGGTGCCCTCAAAGCAGCCGAAACACTGTTCCCGCAGGCGGGGCTCCACCCGCGCGGGCAGGCCGGTGGCAGCCGCCACGGCCAGTGCGGTATCCGCGGCGCGGGAGAGGGGAGAGTACAAAATTTCGTCAAGGACGATGCCGCTGTTTTTGACGGCTTCGCCCAGCTGAGCGGCCTGTGCCCGGCCTTTTTCGGTCAGGGGGCTGTCGGTCATGCCGCAGATCTTATTTTCAACGTTCCAGACGGTCTCGCCGTGGCGGGCAAAATAGACACAGTGCATAAAAACTCCTTGCTGTTTTACTTCACTTTGCTGAGTTTATGGTCGGTCAGGGCGATGGTATCGCCCTCGTTGATGTCAAGGGCCGTGAGCTCTGCATCCGGGTAGGGGAGGACCCGGCGTTCCCCGGCGGCGTTTTCCAGCAGAACGTCACAGAGGACAGGCTGGCCCTCGGGCAGCTCCTCGCAGCCATACAGCTGCTCCTCGATCCGCAGGACGCGGTAAGTTTCCATGGCGGCTCCCTCCTTTTTATACCCTATTATAAAGCGGAGCGGGAGGGGCGTCAATTGCTTTTCCTTGACAGAGCGTTGCGGCAGCTGATACAATAAAACCAAATTTGATTGCCAAGGGCCAAGGAGAGGAAAGCGTGAACATTACCGAACTGCGATATCTGGTAGCCATCATGAAGTGGGGCTCTGTGAGCGCTGCTGCCAAGCAGCTGTACGCGGCCCAGCCCAATGTGAGCAAGGCGCTGAAAAATCTGGAAGAAGAATATCACCTGCGCATTTTTGAGCGCTCATCTACCGGTATGATCCCCACGGAGCAGGGGCGGCATTTCATTGAGCAGGCCGCCCGTATCCTGGAAGAGGTGGACCGCCTGGACCAGGGCGTGCAGGAGGAGCAGAAGCGCTGTACCGAGCTGCGAGTCATGATCCCCCATGCCACCTATGCTTCCTATGCTGCGGTGGATCTCCTGGAACGGGCAGCCGGGGTGGAGCAGCTGCGCATCCATATCCGGGAGGGCGGCTCCATGGAGGCGCTGGATTTTGTGCTGCGCCGGGGGTATCACCTGGCGCTGCTGCGGTATGCCATCGAGGACGCGGACCATTACAATTATTACTGCACCCGCCGCGGGCTCAAGATGGAGCCCATCATGGATTTTGAGTACTACCTGCTCACCAATCAGGACGGCCCGCTGGCCAGCCGGGAGATCCACGACCTTTCGGAGCTGAACCAGTATGTGGAGATCCTCCACGATGATTTCCAGCTGCCCGGCGAGGAGGGCGGCGACGGTGT
>ERZ827197.1680-NODE-1680-length-17144-cov-3.266019_pt1 | contig 17144 bp, 14 predicted proteins | sample MGYA00519867_ERZ827197 | MGnify/ENA primary metagenome ERZ827197 (study PRJEB31778, sample SAMEA3449278) | human gut metagenome | biome: human gut; feature: human-associated habitat; material: faeces | place: United Kingdom | collected 2010/2012 ...
ATTAAATTACATTTTTATTAGATATGCATTACAGCTCACCTAAATGTTACTATAAATTTATTATATTAAATTTTTTTAACAAAAAATCTGTTGTATTTTTTGCCAATTATTAATATAATATAGAAAAATAAAAAATTCCCTTGAAGGGGAGTAGCTTTCACACTGTGATAGTCAATCGTCATTTCGGATTTTATCCCGGTTGACTAGCGAGTACATAAACTTGTTAGCAAGACCTTCAAAGTAGATTTTAAATTTATTAATAATCTACTTGGAGGTCTTTTTTATTTGATAAATTTAATATTAGGAGGAATAAATATGTTTTATCAAAAAGATTCAGTTCAAGTTTTAAATGACTTAGATAGTAATTTGACTGGATTAACACAGGAGGAAGTAACATCGCGATTAAAAAATTATGGTCGTAATGTATTAAAAGAAAAACCAAAAACACCAACTTGGAAGTTATTTTTAGAAAGTTTCAAAGACCCATTAGTTATAATCTTGCTAGTTGCAGCAATGACACAAGTATTTTTAGGAGATACAGTTGAATCACTTATTATATTTGCAGTTTTAGGAATAAACGCAGTATTAGGAGTAGTTCAAACAAAAAAAGCAGATAGTTCACTAGATAGTTTAAAAAAATTATCAGTTCCAGAAGCAAAAGTAATTAGAAATAATGAGAAACTCACTATCTCGTCACAGGAATTAGTTCCTGGTGATATAGTACTTCTTGAGGCTGGGGATTATGTTCCTGCTGATGGTAGAGTTATCGAATCTCAAACATTAAAAGTTATTGAAGGAATGCTAACAGGTGAATCAGAACCAGTTTTAAAAAATGCTGATACTATAAATGAAGAAAGTTCACTAGGTGATCAAAAAAATATGGTATTTAGCGGTTCTATGGTTGTCTATGGTAGAGCTACTTATGTAGTTACTTCATGCGGTATGAATACACAAGTTGGTAAAATAGCAAACCTACTTGAAACTGCTGAAAATAAACAGACACCTCTTCAGCAAAAACTAGACGATTTCGGTAAAAAATTAGGAGTCGCAATAGTAATCTTAGCTACACTTATATTTGCACTAGAAGTTTTTAGAGGCGGCGATTTAATGAATTCGTTTATGTTTGCTATAGCAATTGCAGTTGCTGCAATACCAGAGGCCCTAACTTCTATTGTTACAATAGTTTTGGCATCTGGAACAAATACAATGGCAAAAAGACAATCTATAATTAGAAAATTACCTGCTGTTGAAACTTTAGGTTCAACAAGTGTCATATGTACTGACAAAACAGGTACCCTAACACAAAACAAAATGACAGTAGTTGAAACTTATCTTTATGGACCTGATAGCGATAAGTTCAATGGGTTTGATTATATAAAAGATTATACTAATACAAACTCTAACAATAATGAAAATACATCAGATGGCACTGAAATCGCTGTATGTGCTTGTGCAATACAAGAAAGATATTTAAGTTTATCTTCTATTCTTTGTAACGACTCAGATGTAAACGAAGAAGGAATAGAAATAGGCGACCCTACTGAAGTAGCTCTTATAAATTATGCAGAAAAATACGACGTAGATTATAAATCTATAAGAGAAAACTACACTAGAATATCTGAAATACCATTTGATAGTGATAGAAAACTTATGACTACTGTAAATTTAATAGATGATGAAAATATTATGTTTACAAAAGGCGCACCAGATGTAATATTTAAAAGATGTAAATACGCACTTAAATACGACGAAGTTGTAGAAATATCAGACGAAATTTTAGATGAATACAAAAAAATAAATGAAAACTTTTCAAATAGAGCTTTAAGAGTTTTAGCATTTGCTTATAAAAATGTATCTGATGAATTTAAACCTAGTTTAGATGATGAAAATAACTTAATCTTAATAGGTCTTATGGCTATGATAGATCCACCTCGTGAAGAAGTATTTGATGCAGTAAAAGAAGCCAAATCTTCTGGTATAAAGACAATAATGATAACTGGGGACCATAAAACTACTGCTGCTGCAATAGCTCGCGAAATAGGCATAATGGAAAAAGACGACCTAGCTCTTACTGGCCAAGAATTAGATTCTCTTACTGATGAGGAACTTGATAATAAACTTGAAAAAATATCAGTTTATGCTAGAGTTTCTCCAGAAAATAAAATAAGAATAGTCAAAGCATGGCAGAAAAAAGGCAAAGTAACAGCTATGACAGGTGATGGTGTAAATGATGCACCTGCTCTAAAACAGGCTAATATAGGAATTGGAATGGGAAGTGGTACAGAAGTTGCAAAAGATGCATCTGCAATGGTTTTAGTAGATGATAACTTCGCAACTATCGTAAATGCAATTGAAGTTGGTAGAACAGTTTATAATAATATTAAAAAATCAATTACTTATCTTTTCTCAGGAAATTTAGGCGGTATAATAGCAATATTATTCGCTGTGTTTGCTGGATGGGCAAATCCATTCACTACTATACAATTATTATTTATAAACTTGGTAACAGATTCTCTACCTGCAATTGCATTAGGTTTTGAAAAACCTGAAAAAGATACTATGAATAAACCACCTAGAGACCCTAACGAAAGTATTTTATGTAAAGATACATTGAAAGTAGTTCTTACAAGAGGTTCAATAATAGGTATAGTTACAATACTTGCTCAATATATAGGAATGCAGACATCAGATGCTTTAGGTGCAGCTATGGCATTTATAACAATTACATTGTCTAGAATAATACAAACATTTGCTGCACGTTCTAATAGCGAAACTATTCTTAGTTTGGGAGTTACAAGCAACAAATATGCACTAGGCGCAGTAATTATTTGTCTTGGAATGTTATCACTTACTTTCCTTCCTTTCATGAGAGGAATATTTGCAATACCATTGACATTTGAACTTAAAAACTTAGGTGTGTGTCTAGCTTTAGCAATAACTGCTGTAGGATGTATGGAAAGCAGTAAATTTGTTAAAACAAAATAATAATTAGAATAAATATAATCCTTTAGGAATACAGTTTAAGTGAGAAAGTAATTTATTTTCTCACTTATTTTTTTCTAAAAGATAATTTTGATATATTTATCAAATGAACAGGAGGTAATTTAATTGGCCAACTCTGAAAAAATTAAACATAGAAAAACAGGAATTGTCATAATTATAGCATCAATTTTAGTATTGATTATGCACATGTATATTTTATCAGCATTATTATTTTTACTTGGAATAATCGTTATTTTATCACCTTTTAAAACAGATACGATTGAATTGAACGGAACTTCTACTGATGATGAAGATTGTAAGTATCGAAATTGTAATGATTGTAATGATTGTGATGAAATAGATGATGAGTATTGTAATGAAGATAAAAATGACAGTGTCGATAATAAAGACGATATTGATAGTCAGATTGATATTTCTGAAGGTGAAGTCGATATTTTGCCAAGTGCTAAAACGGAAATTGAGACGAATGTTGATACTTTGTCAGGTACTGAAACAGAAATTGATCCAGATATCGATAATTTATCAAGCACTGAAATTAAAATTGAGCCGGATGTTTATGCTTTACCGAGTGATGAAACGGAAATTGAAACAGATATCGACACTTTACCAAGTACTGAAACAGAAATTGAGCCGGATGTTGATGTTTTGCCAAGCGATGAAACGGAAATTAAAGCAGATACTGAGGAAAATATAGATGATAATCCAATAGACTCAAGTAAAAAAGATGATATTGATGATGTTTCAGAGATAAAAAAATATATAAAACAATCTGATGAAGATGATAAGTAAGATGAGCATTAATTAGATTTTTATATAAGCTTAACTAACGATTTTAATAAACATTTTAATATTATACTAATTTAATCAATCAAATTAGGTCGCACTAAATTGTGCGACCTTTGTTTTTATATAAAATATTTTTATCTATATTTAGGTAGTGTATTAGCACCATGTGGTAATAATGCGACTTTCATGTTGTCGATTGAACCATCATTTAATTCTTTAGCTACTCTTATTGCTTCGTCTAAAGTTTTAACAACGTGTATTTTTGTATTCTTAAATTTATCTGCTGGTATTTCAGTCACTAATATCATATTATATCTTTCTGCTGTATCAGAAAAATCAAATCCAACAAATCCACCTATTGAGAAGTCAGCTCTCAATGCTCTTTCTCTATCTTCCATATTTGTAAATTTAACAATTTGATCTTCACAATCTTGATTTCCAAATCCTTCACTACATTCTGATAGTATTATCATTGTTCCACCATCATCTATCATACTTTTAGAATTTGAAAGTGTTTTAGAAGTTTGATATAAGTTTATATCTTTTGGGAAACCGCCCGCACTAGCTATAACTAAATCTGCTCTTTCGTCAACATAAATACCGTCTATAGAATCTACTAATTCAGTTGCTGCTTTATGAGCTTTTATCCAATCTCCTGCAAATGCTGCTATTATTTGTTGGTCTGAATTTGCAACAACATTTAATAAATATGCTGGTTTTGCCATTGCCGCAGCTTCTTCTAAGTCATCATGGAATGGATTTTCTTTTGATAAATTTCCAGAATAAACATTTTCATTTATACCTTGTCCAAACCCAGGATTTAAGGCATTACAGTGGTTAGTATTTATAGTTTCTTTTCCTGCTATTCCAGGGACTAAGCTCTTTCTTCCTCCACCATAACCTGCTAAAAAGTGATACACTACTCCTCCAGTTAATATAATTTTATCTGCATCAATTGCATATTTATTTAACCATACTGGAGTTTTTCTAGATGTCTCACCCATATAAACTAAATGTTCTTTATCATCACATTGATGGTCTACTATTTTTAAACGTTTAAATAAATCTTCTCCTAATAATTCTTTATGTTCTGCGTCTGTTTGTATTCTATGAGTACCACAAGCAGATACGATGATTATATCTTCGTCTGCTATACCACATTTATTTAATCTATCAACTAATATTGGTAAATATGTAGGTATAGCTTGCCATTTTCTTGTTATATCAGATATTATTATTGCTACTTTGTCCCCTTTTTTAACTACTGTTGAAATATCTCCTGCTCCAATTGGATTATCTAAAGCATATTCTATATGCTCTTTTACACTTCTCTGTGGCAAATCCACAACATTAGACTCCAATTCGCATGCAATTTGTTTTTCTGGTATATTTACTTCAAATTCAATATTACTATATTTCATAGTATGCATAAAATAACCCCTCCTCATATAAATGCCCATAGGCCTTCCCCTTTTTATAATAAGTTAATTTTATCACAAATTACTATTCAATGGAATTTTTTCATTTTATTTTATGTATATTTTTTCCATGATATAATAAACTTAGTATCTATTTCAACTATATTAATTAATCGAGGTGACTTATATGCCATTTGAAATAATAAGACAAGATATTACCGATATGAAAACAGACGCCATTGTAAATCCTACAAATAATAAACTTCAACCAAGTAGTTCTGGTGTTTGCGGCTCTATCTTTAAAAAGGCAGGATTTCAAAAATTACAAAATGCTTGTCAAAAAATAGGCAGCATTAAAATAGGTGACGCAGTAATTACAAAGGGTTATAACTTAGGATGTAAATATATAATTCATACAGTTGGTCCCGTTTGGCGTGATGGAAAAAATAACGAATCTACTCTACTTTATAATACATATATAAATTGTTTGAAATTAGCCAAATATAAAAAGTGCAAATCTATAGCATTTCCCTTGATTTCTTCTGGTAATTTCGGATACCCCAAGGACAAAGCTTTAAAAATTGCAACAAATGCTATAAAAGACTTTCTTTCTGAAAATGATATGCTCATTTATTTAGTTGTATTCGACAAAAAATCTTTTAAAATAAGTAAAAACTTATTTGATTCAATTAAACAGTATATAGATGATAATTACGTTGATGCTCATAAAGACAAACGCTACAAACAAAACATTGATATTTTAGATGACGTAGATTCTTCAACTGTTCTTTATAGTATGACTAAGCCTAAGTCTAAATCTAAAAAATCAAAATTATTTTCTAAAAAATCTTCACCTATAGAGATAAATGAAGAAGCTTCACCTCTTCCTTTTGAATTAGATGATGAAGAAAGTTTACTTTATGCTCTGTCAAATACTGAAGATACATTTTCAGAAAGTTTACTTAAACTTATAGATGAATCTGGACTAACGGATGCCCAAGTATACAAAAAAGCCAATATAGATAGAAGGCTATTTTCTAAAATTAGAAAAAACAAAGATTATACCCCTAGCAAATCTACAGTTTTATCTCTAGCAATAGCGCTTGAACTCGATATAAATAAAACAAAAGACTTGCTTAGAAAGGCTGGATTTGCCCTATCTCACAGCAATAAATTCGACATAATTATTGAATACTTTATATCTAACAATACATATGATATATATACAATCAACGAAGTTCTTTTTGCATTTGACCAAAATACACTCCGAACTTAAAATTTGTCGCATTCTAGGCGACCTTTTTTTTGCAACCTCTTAGTATACTCTAATTATATTAAACAAGGGTATTTAAAAATTAATTATAAATCTAGGAGGTAATAATGATGAAAGAGAATTTAACTGAATTAGTATTTATCTTAGATAAAAGTGGCTCTATGTCCCCTCTTGTCGATGATACAATAGGCGGATTTAATTCACTTCTTAAAAAACAAAAAAATGAAAAAGGTCAATGTGTAGTCACTACTGTACTATTTAATCAAAGCATTCAAATTTTACATAATAGAATTCCTATTGAAGATGTAAAAAACATGACCGAAAAAGAGTGTCAACCTATGGGCTCTACTGCTCTACTAGATGCAATGGGCTCTACTATTGATAAAATTAAAAATGATCATGTAAATACTCCAAAAGAAAAAAGACCTGATAAAGTTTTATTTGCAATAATCACAGATGGTGCCGAAAATTCTAGCACAGAATATAATCTTAAACAAATAAAAAATTCAGTCAGCGCATGTCAAGAATTATTAGGTTGGGAATTTCTTTTTTTAGGTGCAAATATAGATGCTATTGAAACAGCTAGTCAATTTGGAATTCCTAAATCTATGGCAGCAAATTATAATTGCGATTCAGAGGGTACAGAGCTAAATTTTGATGCAATAAATGACGTACTTTGTTGTGTTCGTAGAGATGAAGATATAAGTGATGATTGGAAATTGAAGATTGAAAAAGATTTTAAAAATAGAAGAAAAAATAAATAGTTTTTACTTTTTTATATAAAAATTAAATTTACTAAAAGTTTTTTAAAAAATTGTCAGCATAAATTTATTTAAAATACACACCATAAATTTGAGATGATTCTTATGGAGGTGTAATACATCATATGGCAAAAGACAGTCAACCAGACAATAAAATGGCAAGAATGAAAAAATGTAATTGTCAAACTCCAATTACTAAAGAAAATCAAAATAAAAACAAAAATGCAAAACACAAATCAGTAAAAAACAATGATGTTTAATCTCTAAAGTTTGAGGATATTCTAAAATAAACTTATTATTTATTTTGGAATATCCTCTTATATTTATTCTTTTATATTATAGAATTTTTTTCCTTACATATAAATTATATTGACTCCGTGTATACAATATATTATTATAATAGCATACAAAATTTTTATACAGAAAAGAGCCATAATAAGTGGCGTATTATATTTTTTATAATCGCTTTAGTACTATTTTGGTTCTGATCACCTTTTGATTGATAAATCAGCCAAATAAGTACAATACTTATTTGGCTTTTTTTGTTACATAAATTATTATAATTTGAAAGGAGAATGTCTATGGAAAAATTAAATTTACTAAAAGATAAAGAAAGCAAAGTATTTTTTCATTATTTAGTACCAGCAGTTTGTTCAACATTAGTTACATCAGTTTATCTTTTAGTTGATACCCTTATAATAGGTCAAGGCGTTGGTGCTTTAGGGATTTCTGCATTAAATATATTCATGCCTTTCTTTTTATTATTTAACGGAATTGGTTTATTATTTGGAATAGGCAGCGGAATTTTAATATCATCTGAAGATGGAATGGGAAATAAGAAAAAAGCTAACCAATACTTTGCAACTGGATTTGTATCAATATTATCAATAGCAATTATTTTAGGTTTAATATGGAATTATTATTTACAACCTTTATGTGTAATCTTAGGAGCAAACAGCGATACAATAGACTTAGTTTTAGAATATGGTAAATGTATAATGGCATTTGCACCAGTATTTATGATGTCTAATTACTTTGCACCTATTGTGAGAAATATGAAAAACCCTAAACTAGTTATGTGTGCTGTATTAACAGGTTCAGTTCTAAATGTAATTTTAGATTATGTTTTTGTTTTCCCAATGGATATGGGTATGTTTGGGGCAGCTGCTGCAACAGTAATAGGTAGCTTAACTACTCTACTTGTTTTATCTACTCATTTTATTAAAAAACAAAACAGAGTAAAAATAAACAAAGAAACAATATCTTTAAACCTTTTAGCACCAATTTTTAAATGTGGTTTTTCAAGCCTTATAATGGAGGTTGCAAGTGGATTTGTAATATTTATATTTAATATCCAAATCTTAAAATATATTGGAAATAACGGAATTGTAGTGTATGGAATAATATCTAACTGTGTATTAGTAGGTCTTGCATTATTTAACGGTGTGGCTCAAGCAGCTCAACCAATTATCGCAACTAACTTTGGTGCTGGACTAAATACACGTGTGAAAAAAGTATTAAAATACGCTTTAATAACTACAACTATAATAGGTGTTTCACTATTTGCAGTAGTATTTTTATTTACAGGACAAATTATTAAAGTATTTGTGCAAGCAAATTCTGAAATACTATCTGTTGGAATACCAGCATTAAGACTTTATTTAAGTGCTTTTTGCATAATGAATATAAACATATTAATATCTGGCTATTTCCAATCTGTCGGAAAAGAAAAAATAGCTATATATGTATCTATAGTAAGAGGATTTTTACTAAATATAATACTAGCATTTGTACTTCCATCAGTACTTCCTGCTACTATACTTTGGGCAATAGTTCCTCTAAGTGAATTAATCACATTAATCGGAATAGCATTTTATGCTAAAAATAGTTCTACTATAGAAAATACAGCATTAAATGAAGAATTCATATCTGCATAGAAAAAAGGGAATGCTAAAACGGCATTCCCTTTGTAATTTACATATTAATATAAGACTTATAACTCTATACAATTTTATTATTCAGCATCTGTTGCTTCTTCCATAGTAGCTTCAACATTTACTTCTTTTTCTGCTATTAAATCTTCTATTAATTCTTTTGATTCCATTAATTCTTCTAATGACATATTTGCATAATCTTTATGGTTAACAGTTTGCACATTTATACCTTGTTTTTTAAGGAATCCATCTACTTTAGTTTGATTTTTTTTGTATATATAGTATCCTACTGCGCAAACCCCTACTCCTACTGCTGCACCTTTTAAATGATCTTTATTTATTGCATTTAATACTACCATAATATCTCCTCCTTATAGTTAACTTATAAATTTTATTTATTTAAGGTTAAAAAACATTCCTTCGTTTTTAACACTTCCTCCTCCACCTCTATAGCCGAAGTTTGGATTTAAGCGGTTTTGACTCTCGATTATTTCGCTTGCAAATAATCTAAATGAGTCTAGCTTGTTATTATTATTGATATCTTCTGATAATATAGAGATATCATAGCATGGTTTATCTTGACATCTCATTTTAGATTTTTCTACCTTTAGTATAAATGTCTCATTTGATTTTTTAAGTATATGTCTACCAAATGTAGTTATCCAAGTTACTAAAGAAGCATTTAACATGTTTCCTTCTTTTCCTATTGAATTAATTAAGTACATTATGGACATTACCTCAGGGTCGATTGTTCCTCTTTGTCTCATTTCTGAATAACCATGTTCTACTATTGCTCCAACAGTAGTTCCCGTAGCAAGCCATTTTACAAAGTCTTGAACTTGTCCTGTTGGACTTAAATATTTTACTATATTTGCTCCTACTATCAATATTATAGAATAATATGATAAGAGAGGCATATCTGTCTTGTTGTTATTAGATATAAATTTTATTTTAGAAAATCCATATATCTCTGATAAAATAGCAGCAATTTTAAATATTACATTCTCTGCACTTATCTTTTTAGAATTAAATTCAACAAGCAGTGTTTTTATATAAGGGTTATATCTAAAAGATTTTATACCATCTTCTTCTTTAAAAAACTCATTTAATTTACTTTCGTCTATTATAGAATGAGATAGCCTTACCCTTATTCTACCATTAATCATGTGCTCGACTAATATTACTGGATAATTCAATTTTTAATAACACCTCTATCTCTTATTTTCAATTTTTGAAAATAGTAGTCTAATTGAATTTGAAACTACAAATATTGTACTTGAATTGTGAAGTACAGCTCCCCAGAATACTGGTAATACACCTGCTGCACTAAATACAAGTCCTAAAGTATTTATACCTATAACTAATCCAAAGTTTTCTTTTACTACTTTCATAGTTTTCTTAGATAAATTCATAACTGCTGGAAGTGCCATTGGGTCATCTGTTTGTATTACTACATCAGATGTTTCTATAGCAGCATCTGTACAACCACCACCTAATGATACACCAACATCAGCATATGCAAGCGCTGGAGCATCGTTTATGCCATCTCCAACCATTATTACTTTAGAGTTTTTAGATTGTAGTTTAAGTATAGTTTTTGCTTTATCTTCTGGAAGTAATTCAGCTTCATATCCATCGACACCGACTTTGCTCGCTACTATACTAGCTTGATCTTCTATATCACCAGTAAGTAGAAGAATTTCATCGACACCTTGATATCTTATATTGTTAAGAGATTTTTTCATATTTTCTCTCATTTTATCTTGAATTCCAATTACCCCTAATAATTTTTCATTTTGTGCTACATAAACTATACTTTGACCTTTTTTCTTTAAATTAAAGGCTTCATCTTCTAAAGTTATATCTATGTTATTTTCTTTTAAGAAAGTTTTATTACCTACTCTAATTATGTCTTCATCTATATTTGTTTCAACACCTTTTGCTATATGAGTAATTACTTCTCCATGCTTTGGTATTTTTATACCTTCACTTTTAGCTTTAGATAGTATTGCACTAGCCATAGGATGTGATGATGTTTCCTCTGCTGCTGATACAATTTCAATCAATTCCCTCGAAGTTATATCTTGTGCTGTTACTATATCTAAAACTTCTGGTTTACCTTCAGTTAATGTACCTGTTTTATCTAGTATTAAAGTATCGGCTTCTGCTAATGCTTCTATATAGTTTCCACCTTTAATTAATATACCATTTTTAACTGCATTGTTTATTGTTGCTGAAAATGCAGTCGCTGTCGATAATTTTATACCACATGAATAATCTATTACCATCATATTTAGCGCCCTAGTTGCACTCTTAGTTGCTAGGTAAGTTGCCCCTGCTAAGAAGAAGTTAAATGGTATTAAGTAGTTTGAGAATTTATCAGCATAATCTTGTACTTTTGCTTTATTACATGCTGCATCTTCTACTAAGTTTATAATTCTTGAAACTACAGTATCATCTCCAGCTCTTTCTGTATTTATAACGATATTTCCGTTTTTAACTAATGTTCCTGAATAAACTTCACTTCCAATTTTCTTTATATGTGGAACATATTCACCAGTTACAGCTGACTCATCTACTATAGCTTCTCCACTTATTATTTTTCCATCGACGCATATTTTTTCACCAGTATGTACTACTATTTTGTCTCCTACTTTAGCATCTTCAACTGATATACGTTTAACTGCGCCATTTTCATCTTGTTTCCAAACAAATTCTTCATTTAAATCTATCATATGTTTAATCGAATCTCTTGTTTTTTTCATTGTATAACTTGTCATAAATTCAGCTATATCTGATAATAAAATTATTGTAAGTGCTGAAGTTGAGTTTCCAAGTAATATACTCGCAACTATAGATGAAATTGTAAGTGTATCTGCATTTGGGCGTTTGTGTTTAATCATCCCTCCTATCCCATCTTTAAATAGAGATTTAGTTAAATACAATGCTCCAAGCGAGCAAGGATTAAAAAATCTCTTATAAACAGGGAATATTTCTGCATAATTTGTTTTCTTTATTACTGAATAAGTAATTAAACCTGCATTTAATACAAGTCTCTTACCTATATCATTTACATCTTCTTCTCTTTCTCTTTCAATTATATTTGAAGCCTCTAGTTCTCTATGTTGTTTGTATGCATATAGATAGTATTTATTTAATATATCTGATATTAAATTTTTTAAGTCAGCTTCATCAATTCTATCTTTATCAAAAATTATAAGTATATTACTTGTTATATTATTTATTGTTACTTTTTTTATAAATCCTAAATCCATTATATCTTGTAAGATTTCTTCATTAAATTCTTTAAGATATCCGATAGCCTTACAATTTAAACGAATTCTCCCCGGCAATGAATGGACTATATTTAGCTCAAATAAGTCCTTTTTTTGTCCAAACACTTGCTATCACCCCATTTTTATTATTTATTATATTGTTTTTATTGCTTCATTTAATTTCTGCTCTAAAGTATCTATCACAAATTCAATATTGTCTTGTCCGTTTTCTTCAATCAACTTGAAGTCACCTAGAACTATATCTATTACTTTATTTATCCATTTTATAATTTTTTCTTCGTAAGTCTTTTTCGTATCATAATTTATAACTACGCTTCCAGTTATATAATTAAACTCTACGTCTGTTATACCCTCTAGCATTTTTAATCCCTGTACTACATATTTATCATATTCTTTTGCCTCTTGTGGTATTTTAGATGCATTACTTACTTTAAGTCTCAATCTCCCCGGTATTGAATGTACTACTTTAAATTTTATAAAATGTTTAATTATGTGATTTTTTATATTCATTTTATTAGCGCTTCCTTTCTCAGCTGATTAATATTATCTTGTGATAAGCGAGTATAACCACCATAAGCATGTAAGCCCAGCAGGTCTAAGGCCTGGTCTAGTTTTAATATCATACACTGCATATACACAAAGAAGTAGCATTACTGATGATTTTAAATCTAATACGCCACTAGTCTTTTCATATATTGTATGACTTAAACTCTCTACTATATTTGCACTTTCTCTTGTTATTAAAGATTTGTTTTCATTATGAGCTTCATCTTCTAATCCTAATACCTTTAGTATTATTCCTATAATAAGCATTGGCTGGATTGTTTCTTCATTATATTTTATAATTACTGTTCCAATACAAGGATTCACAGATATATCTATTATCCCCGGTATCTGTGAAAAAGTGTTTAATAATGCTTGCTCTCCCTGCTTATTTCCATTTAATACCTTACATTGTATTCTTATTCTTCCTTTTATAGAATGTTTTACTTCTAGTATATCTTCGAAATTTGGTAGCTGTGGTTTATATTGATCCTTTTCTTGCTCAGATGTCAGTAAAAAACCCGATGCCAAAATCAACGCTGTTATTAAATTTCTGTTCATAGCAACCTCCTGTTGAAATAGCCGTTTCAATTATTTTACCATATTTTACCTCCAAATGCGACATTATATATTTCTATACAATCCTTACTTGTATACAAGAATAGCCCATATTCGATACGATAATTGTTGTTTTCGTATACAAATATAGGCTATTTATATATATTTCTTTACAAAATATATCTATTTATATAATGATATTTTCATCTATGCTATCATCAACTGGTAATATAATTGTAAATTTAGTTCCTTTATTTACTTCACTTTCAACATATATTTCTCCATTGTGCATATCGATTATATGTTTTGTTATAGTAAGACCTAGACCACTTCCACCTTTTACTTCAGTGTGCTCGTCTACTATTTGATTAAATCTATCAAATATTGCTGCATGATATTTTTCTTCTATTCCGATTCCAGTATCTTCAACTATTATTTTTACTTTGTCTCCTAAATCAAGAATATCTACTTTTATATCTCCACCTACTGGAGTAAATTTAGCTGCATTGCTCAGTAAGTTTATAATACAACGCTCTATTTCATTTCTATCGCATTTTATGATTTTTTCTTCTGTATTAGTATCTATAATTAAATTTAATCCCATTGATTCTATTGCATCTTTAAGACTAAGTGCTGATTCTTCAACTATATATACTATATCTTCTTCTTGAATATTTATTTTATATTTTCCATTTTCAATTTTAGTAGTATCTATTATGTTGTTAATTAAGTTTAGTAATCTCTTAATATTTTTATTCATAACAACCATATACTCATCTATCTTTTCTCTTGATATTCCTTTTGGCGATTTATTTAAATTAGTTATCAATTGTTCTACTGAACTTATCACATTTAATGGTGTTCTAAGCTCATGAGATAAATTTATAAAGTAATTATTTTTATTTCTCTCTACCTCTATAATTTTATCAAATAGCTGTTTGTTCGTTTCCATCTCATTGCTAAGTGCTTCTGTTCTAACAGCTACTAAATTATCTAATCTTTTAACTTTTGTACTATTGTAGCAGACTAGCATTATTATCATTACAATATAAGATATTATTGCACCTTTACTTTTCCAAAGTGGTGGTTTTATAGTAAATGTAACTTTATACTCTTCTCCCATTACACCTTTTTGGTTTCTCGCTTTTATTTTAAAAGTGTATTTTCCTGGGTCCAGCTTATTAAATAAAACTTGGTTATTACTTGTAGATGTCCATTCATCCATAACACCTTCTAATTTATAATAAAATTTTAAGTTGTTATTTCTGTATTGTGGTATAAAATAAGATATTTTTAAATCATTTTGATCATATTTAAATTGTAAATTATCTATATTTTTATATTTTTCTCCATCTACCATAAAACTCTCAAATGTGATTGTTGGTTCGTAATATGAGAACATGGCTTCTTCGTCTGCTGGGTTAAAAATATTTAAACCTTTTATCCCACCAAATATAAACTCACCGTCTTTCGTCTTATACTCTGATTTATCATTGAATTCATTGCTTTGTAATCCTTCAGCCGTACTTAAATTTCTAAATTCATTAGTTTTTAAATCAAACTTTGAAATTCCTTTATTTGTACTTGCCCATGGATTACCATCATCATCAATTAACACTCCATAAACAGTATTGTTACTAAGACCATCTTCGTCAGTATATTTTATAGACGTTCCATTAGATTTATAAAATTTAACTAGACCATCACTTGTACCAATCCATAATATATTGTCATTGCCCTCGGCTATACATTTTATTGTATTTATTTCTTCCTTAGTTTCATGGTCAAATAGTTTAAAGACTTTTATCTTGTCTTGATTTACATCTATTTTTATCATAGAACCAGCTGTATAAGTTCCAAGCCAATATACTCCATCTTTATCTTCAAAAATTTCTTGTATATGAGCGTCACCGACTTTTTCTTTAATAGTCTTGTTAAGAGTATCTATCATTTTATCAACTGTTACTATCTTCTCAGTTTTTATATCTAAAATACTTATACCATCTTGAGTACCTATCCATAAATACCCTCGACTATCGATTAACAAGGATTCTATCATATCACTTGTCAGCCCATTATTCATGGTGTATTTTTTGACTTTCATTGTCTTTCTATTTATCTGGTTTAGTCCATAATCCGTTCCAACCCATACAGTATCTCCACTACCTTGGATAACACGTATCAAGTTGCTTGTTATATCATAAGTCCCTTCTCCTGCCGAAATCTTAATATATTTATTGTTTTCTCTATCCATAATATTAAGACCTTTATCTCTTGTACCTACCCATATTAGGCCATCTTCATCTTCATATACACCTTGTATTACATTTGAGCTTAAAGAATTTTTATTTAATGGATCGCTTTTATATTGAATTATTTTATTATTTGGATTAAATATACTAATTCCTGTATATGTTCCTACCCATATTAATCCTGTACTATCTTGCATCAGTGAATATACATTGTCATCTAATAAACTATTAGAGTCGTAATTATTATGATATGTATAAAACTTATTATCACCTAAGTATTTACAAAGACCTGAATCCGTACCTATCCATATCATCCCATTTTCATCTTGTATTATTGATTTTGTGGTGTTAGAAGGTATTGTTGTATCGTCATTTGCATCATGGTAGTACCTAATGACCTTATGTGTTTCACCATTTTTAACAAGTATTTTTATTAATCCGTTGTTATTGGTCGAGACCCATAGATTGTTTTCATCATCAATTAAAATAGAATTTATTCTGTCGTCTTTTAATGTTTCGACATTCTCATGAGAAATATATTGGGTGATTTTCATAGTTCCTCTATCCATTTTAATTAAACTTTTGTCAGTTCCTATCCATATATTATGAAAATTATCTTCTTCAATGTCCATTACATCTTCCTTGCTGAATACATCTTCTTCGCTTAAAGATACTTTGAACTTGTCGAATTCTCTATCATACATATATACATTATCTTGTGTTATTACTAAAACCGTTCCTCTTTTTGTTAATAAAATACTTCTTACTTTAAAAAAAGTATTTCCATCTTCATCATGCTCATAGTTTGTAATTTCTTCTGTTTCTAAATTTATTTTACTTATCCCCTTATTTGTTCCAACCCAAAGATTTTTTTCATTATCCTCTTGAATACTTAGAATATAGTTATTAATTATTGTATTTTTTTTATCTTTATCTGCTTTATATACCTTCATCTCAAACCCATTGTATCTATTTAAACCTTCGTTAGTACCTATCCATATATACCCATTACTATCTTGGTATATAGTTTGGGCATTCGATTGTGATAGTCCATTTTCTATAGTTATATGTTTAAAATTTATATGTTCTTGTGCTTCAGATATATTAGTTAGAGTAATTATAAAAAATACCGATACTAAAACTGCTAAAATCCCATTTTTAAAATTCATAGTTTCACCCTCTATTATAGTAAATATTTGCTAAATAATATTTTATAAAATATTATTTAAAAGTTCAATCATTTAATCGTATATATTTGCTATCTTGTGTTATTATTCGATTATTTTCGATTAATCTTAAGTCAATATAACTTACTATGTA
>ERZ827197.1682-NODE-1682-length-17142-cov-5.299760_pt1 | contig 17142 bp, 9 predicted proteins | sample MGYA00519867_ERZ827197 | MGnify/ENA primary metagenome ERZ827197 (study PRJEB31778, sample SAMEA3449278) | human gut metagenome | biome: human gut; feature: human-associated habitat; material: faeces | place: United Kingdom | collected 2010/2012 ...
CGCGGCCAGCAGGATGCAAGCGGCAGCGCAGCAGACGCTGGGAGCCGCAACCCGGACAGCCAAGATGAAACAGAATTAAAAATGCCCAGCCCGAAGGGGCTGAGCTATCAAGAATTATGCAAGATGGAGCTTTTCCTTCAAGGCGTCCTGAAGAACGCCGGAGAAGTTGATGTGTGCGGCCTCGGCTGCATCATTGAGCCAAGCGGGGACGGAGAGGGTCTTTTTAACAGGGCGGAACTGCTTTTGGTAAGCAGCCATATCAAAGGGGACCATGACCACAAAGTCTCCGGCCTCCACCGGAAGAGAGGAAGGAACGGAAGGAGTGGGGCAGACAGCGCACTCTTCCAGCATCAGGCCGATGGCATCCTGTGCCATCCGCACAGCCTCATCCATCGTATCGCCCTGCGTAAAGCAGCCCTCGATGTCGGGGACGGTGACAGAATAACCCGTTTCTTCGGGGTGGAACACCGCGGGATAGAAAACAGCGTTCATAGAAATGCCTCCTTATTTCTTCAGACCGGCCAGTTTGAGGATATTTTTCTCTGTGCCGGGTTTGAGGTCTTTGGCGTGGAAAGGGACGATAGTGGTCTTGCCGGTGGTGGGGTTGTGGTATTTGCGATGAGAACCGTTGGAGCTGACGAACACGAAACCGTTCTGTTCGAGCAGGCGAACGATCTCTTTGGGGGTCATTGGCATGAAGATGCACCTCCGAATCTGTAATTATAATATATACGTGTTTTACGTATTTGTCAAGAATGGAGATTAGAAAATGGGCGTATTCAAGAGATACAAGGACGCGCAGGCGGCGCAGAAGGACGCGGAGAATGCGATGCCGGGGGCGTACCAGAGCAACTACACCGACCGGATCAACGAGGCGCTGGACAGCATGGGCGCAGCCAGCAATGCGGGCTACGATGTAGGCACGGACAGCGAACTCTACCGGCAGTACCGCGCGGGCGCGCAGGCGAATGCCAGGGCGGCGGCTGAGAACGCCGCTGCGGGCGCTGCCGCGCTGAGCGGCGGGTACGGCTCGAGCTACGCAAACAGTGTGGCCCAGCAGGGCTACCAGCAGGCCATGGCGAACGTGGACAGCGGGCTGGCCGGGCTGCGGGACAAGGCCCTGACTCTGTACCAGCTGAAGCAGAACGGCCTCTCGGGACTGCTGAGCGCGCTGCAGAATCAGGACAGTCTCGAGGCGGCAGAGCATCAGGGGGCCGTGGCCAACGCGCAGGACTGGCGGGACTACAAGAAGAGCCGGGCAGACCAGGCGGCGCAAGAGAAGAGCGATTTCCTCTCGAACCTGTGGGAGATGGCGAAGAGTGTGGGCAGAGCCGGTCTGACGGCCTACGACACCTACAAGGGCTACACCCAGCAGCAGTGGGAGAACGAGTTTGCCCGGGAACAGTGGGAGTACAACAAAGAGCGCACCGGCCAGAGCGATGCACTGAATGCCTATGAGCAGGCGTTCAACCTGTACCAGCAGGGAGCGGGCGATGCCGCGAACGCCGTGCTGGGCCGGTATGGTCTGGATACCGGCATTTTCGACAATTACAGCGGCGCACCCATCACCCGCGCAGACAAGGCGGGTGCGCTCACGACCGCAGCCGGGCTGGCAGGCGGCGGCAGCGACGAGGCCGCACGGGCGGTGCTGGAACTGTACGGCCTGGATCCGAACTCTGTGGGGAATTACAGGACGATCGCAGGACGGCAGCTTGCAACGGCGCTGGCAACAAAGAGCGCAGGCAGCTCGGGCAGCTCTTCGGGCAGAAGGAGCAGCAGAACGAAAAGTAGCGGGAGCAGCTGGACGAACAGTCAGCTGCAAAGTATGGCAAAGACATTTTTATCTATGAAGGGAAATGAGCCGCTGTACGATTTTTACAAGCAGACCTTAACGGATAATGGGTGGATCAATGCAGATGCTGCGAACGACCAGAGTGCAAGCCAGAGCGGCGGTGTAGATATGGCGGCAATGCTGGCAAAGAACTATGCGAAAAAAGGTTATAGCGCGTGGGCTATTATGAACAATATGAGCCAGAACGGGTACAGTGATGACGAAATCGCAAGAGCGCTTGAGAAAGCGGGGGTGAAGGGCTGATGGCATGGACAGCAGAAAAAGTTAAGGCGATGAGAGAAAGCAACCCGTCGAAGGCGGCAGAAAGCTCTGGGTGGACGGCGGAAAAGGTGAGAGCTATCCGCACCAAGACGCCGAATCCGTCCACTGCATCGAGCACAGTGCCGCCCAAAAGCAACATCTATGCAGATGCCTTGCAGCAGTACACCGAGCGGCACGCCAGCGACATGGGGGAGGTGGATGCGAGGAACGAGCCCTCTCAGGCGCACAGCGGGAGGGGAGAGAACCTCTCACCGTTCCCGTCGGCTGACGCCGCGCGAGAACGGAGCTCCCCTATCAGGGGAGCCCTTCTTAAAGGAAACCCCACCGAAAGGGCGCTGGACATGGGACAGAAGTGGGGCGTACCTGCGAAGAGCGGGAACGTGCTGGAGAACGTGGGCAGCGGGGCCATGGCCTACGGCACCGGCCGGGCGCAGGAGCTGAGAGCCAGCTTTGCCAAGGACAGCGTACCGGACGAGTTTGACCGCATCAACCAGTGGCTGGACACCGGGGACAACAAGAATCTGGCCGACGCGGTGCGGCGGGTGGACAACACCCACGGCGCGTACACGGACGCCGACCTGATCAAGAAGGGCGGCTGGACACAGGCGCAGATCGACGAGGCCCGGAAGATGAACGCTGCGCTGGACGCCATCCCTGCATGGAAGCGGGATGTGCGCCGGGTGGCGAACACCATCGGCGGCATCGGAGACACGGTGGCAGTTGCCCCGCTGCTGGGCGCGGAGTACGGCGTGCAGGCGGGAAAGAACATCGACGCCACCCTGAAGAACTGGAAACAGGTGGGGCAGGAGGTAAAGGGCGACGAACACGCCCAGAGCCTGTTTGACCTTTTGACCGACGTAGACATGGACTATAACCCCACATGGCCGGAGAGCCGGAACCGGGAGCTGATCTCGATGGGGTACAACTCCAAGGAAATCCGGGAGATGCGCCAGAAGCTGGCGGGGTTGGAAGTGAGCGACGGCATCGACAAGAACCAGAGCGTGGGCTACCAGCTCTACGACCGCGGGCAGCAGCTGACGGCTGCGGCTCAGAGCGGGCTGAGCCCGACCCAGCGGGCCGTGGCGGGGGCCGTGACCAGCGCGGCGGAGAACCTGGCCGTGGCGGGCGTGAACCCGGCGGCAGTGCTGCCCGTCCTGAGCGCACAGGGAGCGGCAGAGGCCATGGGCCAGAGCGCGGAAAAGGGCGAGAGCGCCGGTAAGGCATTGGGCGGCGGCCTCGCCAAGTTTGGCGCAGGGTGGGCCATCAACTCGGTGGGCGCGGCTGACCTTGCAAAGACCATGGGCTCGGACTACGCGAAGGACACACTGGCAGGGCAGATCGCGGACTGGGTGCAGGGGCTGGCAGGCAGCTCGGAGCTGGCGCAGCGCTACCCGGCGGTGGCTGCGGCCATCTCGGGCGGCATCGACAACTCGATGCAGGCATTCGCGGAGACCTATGCGGACATGGCCATCGACGCTGCGCTGGGGGACAGCGAGGCGGCGAAGAACCTGTTTACCAAAGACACCTTCCTCACCGCGCTGGAAAGCGGACTCTCCGGCGGTGCATCCGGCGCGCTGGGCGGCGCGATCGGCACGGGGCTGGCAAAGCTGAACGGAGGAGACGCAAGCCTGCTGGGGCAGACAGAGCATTATGACCAGATGGACCGGATGAAGCAGGCCGCTGCCCGGCAGAAGGAATGGGAGGCCCGGGCAGCGGAGCCCTCTCAGTCGGCTGCGGATAGCTCTGCTGATAGAGCGCTGGCAGAGGGAGAACCTCTCAGCCAGGCTGCACCTGCGGCCACTGAAAACATCAGCGGGCGGGAAGAAAACCTCTCACCGTTCCCGTCGGCTGACGCCGCGCGAGAACGGAGCTCCCCTATCAGGGGAGCCTTTCTTAAAGGAAACTCCACTGAAAGTATGCAGCGGGCGGATGCGCCGCAGGCGCAGACGGAAGGAGTAAACAGCAGCGTAAACGAGGCTGCTGCGCAGTCGGAAAACCCGGCGGTGCGGCAGTTTGCCGAAGTGGCGGCGAACGACAGCCTGACGGGCAAGACCATCGGGCTGTTTACGCCGAACGCCGAGAACCGGGAAAACCGTGCGGCTTTTGAGCAGGCTTACGGCGTGACGCTGCCCGACACTGCGGGCGCGACCCGCCGAATGCTGCGGGATATTGCAGCGCAGCAGAACGTGAAAAGCGAAGCTGCGCCTGCTGTACAGAGCGCAGAGCTGCCCAACGAAGCTGTGAGTGCGCCGCAGACAGTGCAGGATGCCCCCACAGAAAGCGCCGACGCCATGCCGGAAACGGCTGCGCCGGACAACGTGCGTGAAACGACTGCCGCTGCAGGCGAAACCGACAGCTACGAGAACGCCCCGCTGCGGGAGACTCTGGGTCTCCGGCCAGAAGCACCGAAGACCCAGCGGGAGGCTGAGGTGCAGCGGGCGCTGGAAGGCTGGCGGGTGACGGACAAGGCAGCCCAGACCATCAGCAAAAATATGCCGGACAGGGTGGACGCTGACCGGTACGCGGCCGCAGCGTCGCCGCTGTACCGGCTGGGCCGGAGCGGCGCTGCCACCTTCGCGCAGGCGCTGGAGCTGGCGGGCAGCATGAGCGGCACGGCGGCGGACATCAATTATATCCTGAGCACCGACGTCGGCCGGACGGCCCTTGAGATCGCCTACACCCAGGGCAAGGGCGAACGGATGCTGTATGCCGAAAAGATGACCGAACTGGGCGGCGCGCTTGGCAGCGAGAGCACCAGCGGCAGGGGCGAGGTATACGCCAAGGGCACGATGCGGCAGGAGAGCGACCCGGCCAGCCAGATCATCAGCCTGAACGCAGCGGCCACCGGCACGGATGCTGTGCTGAGGGATGTGCTGCAGAACGACCGGAGCATCAGGGCCTATGTGGACACCGAGACGGCCCGTATCTTCTTCGGAGACAACGCGCAGGACATCTTCGGCACGGTGCTGCACGAGGACTACCACTGGTACAACGCGCTGGATGCCGAGGGCGCAAGGACTTTGCAGGAGCACGCGCTGGAATATCTGGCGAAGAGCAGCGGCTACGAAAGCCTCGACGAGATGATACGGGCGAAGCTCGAGGACTACAGCGCCCAGAACCTGACCTACGAGCAGGCAGCGGAGGAACTGGTGGCCGACGCATGGCGGGGCATCTTTGACAGCGAGGAGAGCTTTAAGCGCTGGGTGACGTTCCAGCGCGGGCAGGCAGAGAAGAACGCAGGCAAGAGCGGCGCCATCCACAAGGTGATGGAGCAGGTGCGGCAGATGCTGGATGGGCTCATCAGCCGGGCGAAGGAAGTGCTGACCATCAACCCGGACAACCGCGCCGCCCTGAAAGCGAAGCGCCTGGCCGAGGCCGAAAAGCGCACCTTACAGGACGAGTATTTCGCCCACGCAGAAAAGGCCATGGACAACCTGCGGGCGGCAAAAGAAAACGCCGCAGCCCTCAAGACCGAGAGCGCGGCGGAAAAGCAGGGGGTTCGGTTTTCGATTTTGAAGGATAAAACTGGAGAGTCTTATATCAAAATCGACGAAGATATTTTGAAAGATGTTCCACAGGAAGAGTGGAAGTCTACGGTCAAGCAGGCCATCAAGGAGCGTTTCCCGAACGGCTTTGAGCGGAACGGCTGGACGATTCCGAACCATAAAGACGGGCGAAATGAATTTGTCTGGTCGAAATCGACCAAAGCGCTTCAGTGGGAAAATGCTGAAGCTTATGCAGACAAGATGCGGATGGCATCGAATTTGGATGAAATTATCAAAACGGCAGATGAAGTTTACCGGGAACCTGCCCACCACAAAAATGCAGAAGCATTCAACCGCGGCAAAATTAAAGTTATGATCGGGCCGAATGCTTATGAGGCGGATGTCCTGACAGCTATCAGGGCGGATGAACGGGAGATTTTCTATGACATTGTAAATGTTCAGCCTACAAAAATAGAACCCTTCGGTGGTACCCACGTAGAATCCGAAGATTCAAGGAGTAGATTGCCGAAGGGTTCTATTTATCAGGAAAGCAGCCTTACCACGGTACTCAAAACCGAGCAGGGCGATGAAGCCCCTAAGCTGCTTTCTAAAAACAGTATAGCACAACCCTCCGGCGAAAGCAAGAGAACCGACGAGCCTGTGAAGAAAACGGTGAGGTTCCAGCTGAGCGAATCCCAGCGAAACCAGAGTGAGCTTCAGAAAGAAAGCCGGGAGCTGGAACGTCAGCGCCGCGCCCTGAAGGAAGAGCGTGCAAACTGGCAGGAAAGCAACGAAGTGCGGGCTATCGAAGAAAAGAAAAAAGCCTATGGCCTGTTCTCGGAAAAGGGCAAGGCATTCAGGGCCAGCGAAGAGTACCAAAGCTATCTGGAAAAGCGCAAGGAGTTCAACCGGCGCGGCGCAGAACTGGAAAGCCGCATCGGCGAAGTGAACGATAAGCTGCGGCAGGCGCAGGCCGAAGTGGAAAACGCCCGACAGGCCGTGAAGCAGGAGCAGCAGAAGGTGTATGATACCAAGGCCAAGGCGGCGGGCGGAAAGCCTGAGTACCGCCGGAAGTTGGCCGTGGAGCAGTTTGGAACGACAGACCGTTTTGAACGGGCAGGGTACATCCTGCCTGATGGCCGGATGCTGAATTTTGCGCAGAATGACGGCACCCGGGACACTGACCACAGAGAAATACTGGACGCGTTCGGCCCGGCGGAGGTGTCCAACGGCACAGAGGCCCTGAACGAGTTTCTGGCAGACGGCAATGTGCGTGTGATGGCTGAGGCCCCGGGCGTTGACATTGCGGCAAAGACCCCGCCGACCGAACAGCAGCTGAAACAGATCCGCGCGATGGTGGAGCAGCTGGGCAGCGAGAAACGGCGTTTCACCCTCGACATCTCCACAACCGACGGGCGGGTGGCTGCCAGCAAGGAGTACAGCGGGAAGGCGGATGCCGACAAGGTCGTAAGAGAGATTCGGGAATACTACAAGACCGGGGAACTCCCGGCAGAGAGTGAGCTGGCACGATTCCGCTACCAGCGGGCCGAACAGGCCGACCGGGAGGCAAAGCAGAACCAGCAGCGGCAGGCCAGCCGAGTACTGGCGGAGAAGGCAGCGGCCTTTGACACCCTGAACCAGTTCTTCGGCCTGACGAAGAACACCCGGCTCTCGGACGCTGCCCTCGAGAGCCTCGCCATCCGATGGACGAAGACCAACGGCAGCAGGGCCGACCGGACGAAGCTGGCAAACGAGACGCGGGCGCTGGTGGAGTATCTGCGCTCGGAGGGAGCGGACATGGCCAAGGCGCAGGGACTGGCCGAGACGCTGGCGGGCGAGGTACTGGACGAGGCCACCTACCGGAACACGGAGCTGTGGAACCAGTACCCCGACCTGCATGACCTGACCTACACGGTAGACAAGAACGGCAAAGCCAAGGCCGAGCTTGTGAAGCGGTACGGAAGCTGGACAGAGGCGGTAGCCGAGGCCCGGCGCCACGGCGTGAAGCTGCGGCAGGCGGAGGGATACCGGGACGGCAACCCGGCGGAACAGTACGAGGCCATCGTGAACGACACCCGGGCCGTGGGCGGCGTGAAGGAGAGTGCGGCGGCACTCTTCCGCTCGGCGGCACAGGAAGCGGGCGTGGCGGGCGCAGCCAGCATGGAGAGCACGGAATGGCTCGACGTGCTGATGAACGTACACGACACCATCAAGCCCAAGATGATGAGCCGGTTTGCGGACGTGGCCGAATACGAGGACGCCAAGGTGGAGCTGGCGGGCCGGATGATCGGCGACATCATGAGCCACCCGGAGATGACCGACGCCGAGGCGGTGTTCGAGGGCATCTTAAAGCACAACCGTGAAGTGGCCGCAATGGCCGCCGGAAGCGAGGAGCGTGCGGCTGAGGTGACGAAGGGGCTGAAGAGCGTGCAGCAGACCCAGCGGAAGGCTTTTGCCGACCGGATGCGGGAAAACAGCCGCAGCCAGAGCGCCGAGGTCAAGAGCGTGAGCCGGGCAGAACGACAGCTCAACGAGAATCTGGAAACGCTGGGCGCACAGGTGAGCACAGCAGCGGGTCTCGACGAGAAGATGACCGCTCTGCGGGAAGCCTACGAGCGGGAATGGAAGGCCGAAAAGAACCGGATGAAGCAGGCCCGGCAGGAGATGCTGGACGAGATAAATCTGGAGCGCCGACAGCTGCGCTCCCAGATCAACGACCTTTCCCGGCAGGTGGCCGGAGAGCAGCGGCGGGCCGACCGGGCGGAGCATCAGCTGCTGGTACAGGAAAACGAGATCATGGAGTGGGAGGCCGAGAACCAGCGCAAGGCGGAAGCGTGGCAGGAAAAACAGGCCCAGAGGAATGCCATTGCCATTGAAACGGCCCGGCAGCAGCGGGACGAGGACGTAGCCGTGGCAAAGGCACTGGCCGAAAAGCGGGTGCAGAAGGCCCGGGAAGGACGGAAGGCGGACGAACTGAAACGGAGCATCCGGAACAATGCCGCCCAGCTCAACCAGATGGTGCTGCGGCCGAAGCCCGGGAAATATGTACAGAAGAGCCTCATCGTGCAGGCCGCTGAGGTGGCGAAGCTGGCAGACACGGCAGTGCTGAACAACAACGCCCTGACCAAGCTGACCGCCTTGCAGGACAGCATCCGGCGCAGCGGAGAGATGGACGTCGGCATCCACGCCGACTGGGAGAACAGCGGCGTGGAAAACCTCATCCAGACACTGCGGGACGATATGAACGCCAGCAAGCAGGCAAAGCTCGACCGGCTGCGGCAGCAGCTGGAAGAAGCCAAGGCCCTGCCGGACGGCGACAAGGCCGAACAGCTGCGGGACCGGCTGCGCCAGCGCATCCGGGAGACGGAGAACCGCACCTATCTGCCCATGACGGTAGACCAGCTGCGGATGCTGAAGGCCATTACGGCCAGCACGCTGCACATCATCCGGACCGAGAACAAGACCCTGAGCCTTGCGAGGGCAGAAGAGGTGGACGGCATGGCCATGAAGGCCGCCCACGAGGTGCTGAACTCGGAGGGCAACGGCTTCGGGGAAAAATTTGAAAAGGCGAAGGGCGCGATGAACCGCTACCAGCTGGACATGCTGGGCGGCACGAGAATGTTCCGGCGTCTGGGCGGCTACACCAAAAACGGCCAGATGGAGAAGCTGGGGCAGATGCTGAACGACGGCCAGCGGCGGCAGACGGAGATCCTCGTGGAAGGCGAAAGCCTGTTTGCCAACGTGACCGGCAAGGAACACCTGAAAGAGGTGGAAGCTTTTGCCGGGCCGGGGGCGGAGCTGGTGGACATCGGATTGAAGGACAGCAAGGGCAACGCCGTGCCGCTGAACCACGCACAGCTGTGCAGCCTGTACATGCTGCTGCGCAACGAGGACAGCCGCCACCACCTGATGACCGGCGGCCTGACCCTGCCGGATGCTGCCCAGTACGCCAAGGGCAACATTGAGAGAGCCTACCAGCGCAGCCAGACCGTGATGCTGGGGACGCTGGTGAACGCCGACGGCACCCCGATGGCCGACACCATTTTGCAGACGGTACAGGACGCCATGACGGACTATGACCGAAACTGGTGCAAGGACATGGAGGACTTTTTCGGGCGGTACACCACGAACCTCATCAACGAGACCAGCATGAAGCTGCTGGGCTACGACCGGGCCACCGTGAAGAACTACTACCCCATCGCGGTAGACCGGAGCACGCTGGCGACGGAGATCGAGGGCGTGAAGATGGATGCCACCATCGAGGGCAGGGGCTTTTTGAAGGAGCGCGTGAAGAGCGACAAGCCCATTTTGCTGGAAGAGTGCCAGAATGTCGTGAACCGGAGCCTGCGTGACACGGCGGCCTATGCGGGCCTTGCCGCGCCCATCCGGGACGTGCAGCGGGTGCTGAACAGCACCGTGGAGACGGCGGAGGGCGTCGGTGTGCTGAAGGACAAGATCATCGGCGAGAAGTGGGGAAAGGAGACGGTGAGCTACATCAACGACCTGCTGACCGACCTACAGACCACGCGGCGCAAGCGCAGCAGCACCATGAGCCGGGCGCTGGACAGGATGCGGGGCAACTACGCCGGAGCCATCCTGACCGTGAACCCGGGCGTGGCCATCGCGCAGGCAGCCAGCCTGCCCACGGCGGGCGCTGTGCTGGGAGCAGACACCATGGCGGCGGTACTGCCCTTCGTGAAGAATTTCTCGGGCAAGCAGCGGGCCGCGGTGGAAGCAGAAATACGCCAGCACGGAGACGCCCTGCTGCAATACCGACTGCGCGGCACCAAGCGGGGAGAGATGAGCTCCATCGGCGCGCACAAAAACCTTGTGGCCAAAGCGTCGGAAGCCATGCCTGCTGTGACCGGCTGGATCACCGGCATGGACGAGATCACGGTGGCGGCGCTGTGGGAGGGCGCGAAGCGGTATGTGGAGCGCCACGCAGCGGAGTTCGGCGAGGGTGCCGCGGAGAAGGGCAGCGAAGCCTACTGGGAAGCCGTGAACAAGATGTACCAGCGGGTCATCGAGGAGACCCAGCCCAACTACACCACCATGCAGCGGGCGGGCATCCAGCGCAGCGACAACGAGTTTGTAAAGACGCTGACCATGTTTACCACCCAGCGCTTCCAGAACTACGGCATCCTGGCCGACGCCGTGGGCGACTACAAGGCCCAGAAGGCGCGGTACGCTGCCGACCAGAGCGCCGAGAACAAGGCCGAGGTACAGCGGGCTGGGCAGAGCCTGCGCCGGGCGGCGGCAAGCCAGGTGGTGCAGACGGCGGTATTTGCCCTCATGAAGATCGGCGCAGACTTCTTGCTCCACCGGTGGGACAGGGAGCAGGACGAAAACGGAGACGTTACGGCGAAAAGCCTGGGCAAACGGTTCTTCGACCTGTACACTGAAAGTGCGGCCGGAAACTTTTTGTACGGCTCGGAGATCTACAGCGCCCTGACCAACGCCCGGGACGGCAAGGACTATGACGTGGTGAGCGCCACCAACATCAGCGCGGTGAACGACCTGTTTGCTGCCTTTACCAAGACCGTCAAGCTGCTGCGGACGGACACTGGCGAGATGAGCGAGGAAGAGCTGACAGCACACCACCAGAAGCTGAACAAGGCGGTGCTGAAGGACATCCAGTGCGGCCTTGAACTCTACGGCGTCCCGGCGGCGAACATCCGGAAGGTGATGCAGGCGTTTGAAGGCTACTGGGAGGATGCACAGGCCATCGGCAGAGGCGAAGGGTTTAGCTTTAACTCTGCACCCTCTTCGGCCACCGGGCAGTACGACCGGCTGTACAACGCCATCCAGAGCGGGGACAGCGAGGAGGCTGCGGCGGCGATGAAGAAACTGGAACAGATGAACAAGACGGACAAGGTGGACGGCGAGCTGGCAAGGCGGCTGAAGCAGTACGACGCCGACGTGCTGGCGGCGGCCTCGGCCCGGAACGCCGGGAAGACCCGGGCCGAGGAAAAGGCCCGAAAGGCCGTATTTGAGAAGCTGCGGGAGGGGCTGGACGTCGCCCCCGCGACGGACAGAGCCAAGGGCAAAGCGGACGCGGCCCGGCGGGCGCAGCTCATCGACCTTGTGAACAAGGCGGTGGACGGCAAGGCAGACGAACTGCTGGCGGGCAGCAAGGACGGCAGCATATACGACGCGCTCCTGGACGAAGTGAAAAATGGCCGGGTGGAGGACGCGCAGGAGGAGCTTGACCGCCTGATGACCGCAGGCAAGAACAAGGGCAGCATCAAGAGCAAAATCACGGAGAGCGTGAAGGAAGAGTATCTGGCCGGAAGCGACCGGGACCGGAAGAAGCTGGAGAAGAAGCTGCTGGCCCTCGAGGACGCAGAGGGAAAGCCCCTGTACGAGGAAAAGAACTTTGCGCAGTGGGTAAGCGCTGCGGACAAGAAGGCCGAGAAGGCGAAGGACGAGAAGAACTGGTGGGAGGGGGTGAAATAAGATAAGAGCAGACGCTCTGGTAATGAACCAGGGCGCCTGCTCTTTTTGTTTGTATGAATAAGTCCGCAGTAGTTTTGCTGCGGGGGACGTGGTAGGCTTTTTATAGAGTGCTTGCCCTACTGAGAGCGGCAGCGGACCGGAAGGAAACCTCTCAGCTTTGCAGTCCGCCTGACGGCGGCGCTGCAAAGCAGCTCCCCTAGCGAGGGGAGCCTTTCTCAAAGGAAGGAGCTTCAAAGTGAAAGTAAGAGTAGTGAAGGACCATTTTTGCGGGACAGGCTGGCGGGCGGAGCCGGAGACGCTGTACCTGGGCGGCGTGGGCGCCGTATACGTGGAAAAGCTCGAGTTCGTGCTGCCGGAGACATGGGCCGGTATGGCCGTGACGCTGCACATCGAGCAGGAGGGCGGGACTGTGCCGCAGCCGATGCTGCTGGATGGAAATAATAACGCTCCGGTGGACGGACGTTTCACGACGGCGCGGCAGGGCCTCTGGATGCTGATGGCCACGGACGGCGAAGGCCGGCGCGAGATGACCCTGCCCGGGAAATATGTGTGCTACCAGACGCTGGAAAACGGCGAGGGAACTGGCGCAGACGGACCGGCGATGCCGCTGCGGTATCAATATTTACAGCTGGTGCTTGAGCAGGAAGCCCGGGCAGCGCTGGAAGCACAGAGAGCCGCCCGATACCGGCAGTGGGTGGCCGACCGATGCGCTGCAAAGGAACACGCGCTGCTGCTTGAAGCGCTGAGCGGAATGCGTTACTCCGACGCCAGCGCATGGGATATGATAGCGCAGCTGAAGCAGCGCTGGAACAGCCCCCCGCCGGAGCAGGCAGAGCCGGTGGCAGTGGAGAGCATCCGGCTGGACAGCAAAGAGCTGAGCGTAAAAGTGGGAGAGTCCTGCCCCCTGAAAGCCACGGTGCTGCCCGGAAGCGCACCTCAGACCGTGGAGTGGATGGCCGAACCGGAAGGCATCGTGCAGCTCCGGGAAAATACTCTGACCGCCGTGAAAGGCGGCACAGCGCTCCTGACGGCCATCGCAGGCGGAAAGCTGGCGCAGCGCAGAGTGCGGTCGGTGGCTGTATCGCTGGAAAAGCTGGTGCTGGACAAACCGTCCGTAAAGCTGAAACAGGGAGAGTCTGTGACTCTGACCGCGACTCTGACGCCGACCCAGTCCACCGTGACAGCGGTGAGCTGGACAACGAACAATGCGGCGCTGGCCGTGATGAAAGACCAGACGACCGCCGTAGAAAACGGAAAGGCCGTGAACACGCTGGCAGCCCTGAAGGACGGCAGCTGCATCATTACTGCTGCCGCCGGAGGAAAGAGCGCCGTGTGCAGCGTCACGGTGGAAAAGAATGGACAGAGCGGCGGGGATGAACCTGCCATCGTGATGTATGCGGTATCCAACCGGCTGAACGGGCTGAGCACGAGCCGGGCGGACGTGGTCGTCCAGAGCGGCAAGGCGTACACCGCGGCTCTGACGCTGAACGAGGGATACTGGCTCATATCCATCAAGGTGACGATGGGCGGCGAAGACGTGACAGCCACCGCATGGAACGAGAAAAAGATGACCGTCTCCATCCCCGATGTGACGGGAAACATCGTCATAACGGCAGAGGCGAAGCTCCCGATGCTGAAGAAACTGGCGGTGGGAGCGGTGAAAAAACTGGTGGAAAAGGACGGGGCAGCGGCGGAAGAATTCGTGGTCATAGCGCAGGACTACGAGAAAGAGCTGAACGGCGAAGGCCGGACGCTCCTTGCCCGGCGGCACGGTATCACCGGGAAAAAATGGAACACGACATGGTGTACGTATGCCGACAGCCTGATTGACGTCTACCTGAACAGCGAATACCTGAAGGACGCCCCACAGGCGCTGAAAGACATTCTGACGGAGACGAAATTTTACTACACGCCCGGCTACTCCGGAAGCGGCAGCAGCTATACAGGAAGCCACACGGTGACCACGCTGAGCCGGAAGGTCTTTTTGCCCTCGTGCTATGAGTTCGGATTCGAGTCATACGGATACACTTCGGTCAGCAGCCCGAAATACTACCACCTGGAAGGCTCGACCTTTGCCGATGCAAAGAAGCTTGCTCTGGCGCTGCTGGCGGCGGATGCCGAAACGGCGGGGAGCGTACCGAACACTTATTTCCATTTCTGCCTCTGGACCCGGACGCCGGTACTGAACGACTACGGCAGCGGCCTGACCGGAAGTGCGCTGAAAGAGTATCTGTACAAGTGCGCTGAAGCGGTGTGGGCGCAGATGCTGACGGCACCGGATAAGCTGAACTGGGGCGGATACAAGGTGAACGAACCGGAAAACATGAGCTGGCCTGACCTTTACAGGTGCTGGACGCACCCCTGTTTTACACTGCCGGGAAATACCGTTATCGACGCAAAGGGAAATATTGTGGAGGTGAGAGAAGAATGAGTACGGATAATGCACTGGACGCCCTGACGGCGCGGATGCTGGAAGCCGTAAAGAACACCCGCGAAAGTGCGGACTCCGCTGCAGCCAGCGCCCAGCAGGCACAGAAGATGGCGGAGGGAGAGATGCAGGGAACGTCGCTGACTGGCGCAGAGAAAAAGCTGCTGGTGCAGATATTGCAGCGGGCAGCGAACAAGAACAGCGAGATGCAGCCCGCGGTGGATGAGCTGAAAAAGCTCTGGAAGGAGAGCTCCTGATGATAGAACGCAATATCTCCCTCGCCTCGACGGGTTCGGCGCGGACATCGGGCTGTGACAACCAGCTGCGTCTGGGCTACAGCAGGAACCGGGGGATATACCGGCTGAACATCACCCAGACCGGCGAGTGGGAGGGAATGACCATCCGGGCGCTTTGGCACACAGAGCGGGGAATGCTGTTTTCGTCGCTCGTGGAGGACGGAAAAATAGAAGTACCCGCCATCGTGACCTCTACACCCGGGTGCGGCAGGCTCGTCTTTGAGGGAAGCGACGGAACCCGCACCCTGACCAGCGCGGACATCAAGTATAGCGTGGCCATGAACAGCGGCACGATGGGGGACATCCCCGAACCGCCGGTGCCTGCATGGCAACAGCTGGTAGCCCTCGTGGAGCAGGCAAAGGACGAGGCGTGGCAGGCCGGAGAGGACGCCAGACAGAGCGCCGCAAAGGCCAATGAAGCATATGAAAACACCATCGGCGCAAAAGACTCGGCTGTAACGGAGATACGCAAAGCCGAGACGGATGCACTGAACAATGTGGAGGCATCAGCCGGCCCGGCGGCGTCTGCGGCTGCGGATGCTGCCGCAGCAGGCGCAAAGGAAAAAACCGAAAAGGCCATTCAGGAAGTAAAGGACAGCGCGGTAAAGGAAGTGAAAGATGCCGCAGCAGGGGCAGCCGCCCGCGCTGCCCAGTCGGCAACGGATGCGGCCAGTTCTGCCGCCGAGGCAAAGAAGACAGCTCAGGACATCCAGGGCTACTACGACGGCGTACAGGATCTCGTGACCGACACGCTGCGAGACTACACCGGCGGCTACTACCGCAGCTATGACTTGACCATCCCGGCGGCGGGCTGGAAAGAGATGGCCAAGTCCGTAGGACGGTACTGGTACAGCTGCGACGTGGCCATCGAGGGGTGCGACAGCTCTTACGTCCCGATGGGGACCCTGACGCTGGACACGGCCGGAGAGGTCGAAAAAGCAAACCTTGCAACTGTGCTTCAGACCGTGGAGGGCGGTGTGCGGTTCTACGCTGCCATCCCCCCGAAGGTGAACATCCGTGCCTTTGTAACGCTGTTTGCAAAGGGAACGGCATCGATGCAGCAGGCTTCCGCTGAAGAAGTGCAGAGGATGCTTGACGAAATTTTTAATGGATAAAAGAAAGAGAGGAAAAAACACATGGCCAGTTATGATTTGACCCGTATCCCCGCGCTGCGCGACCTGCAGGAGCTGGGCCGCCGCCAGAAGAATGTGACGGACGGTCTCGGCCAGCGCGTATCTGCGCTGGAGACCAATACTCCCACCAAGGTGAGCGACCTGACGAACGACAAGAAATATCAGACGGAGACGGAAGTCTCCGCCGCCATCAACAAAGCTGTCGCTGCGGCAGACCACCTGAAGCGCAAGAACGTCGCCTCGACCGGGAACATCGACCTGAAGGCGGCAGACGCTGCACAGTACATCTACATGGTCCCGAAGGGTACTGCCGGTACCTCCGACAAGTACGACGAGTACATGGTCATCGACGGCGTGCTGGAAAAGATGGGCGACTGGAAAGTGGATCTGAGCGGCTATGTCCAGAAGGAAGCCGGCAAGGGTCTCTCGACCAACGACTACACCAGCGCGGACAAGCAGAAAGTGACCAACATGGAAAAGACCATGGACGCCCGCATCACCGCCAGCATGGCAACCGACACCGAAGTGAACGCGATGCTGGATGAACTGTTTGGCTCTTAAAGGAGGACAAGATGGGGATAACGCTTGCTCATCTGAAGGAAGCCGTGGACCGGCTGCTGGACAGGATCGCGCTGGTGGCTCAGACGGCCTCCAAGAGCATCGAAGAGATGGAAAAGACAAAGGCAGATAAGGTGAACATCATGTCTTTGACCATCCCGGCCAGCGGCTGGTCGAGTGACAGCACTGCGGGATGTCCGTATTATCTGGACATCCCGGTGTCCGGCCTGACGGCAAACGACTGTGTGGCCGTAGTGGTAGCACCGACCTGTGCAAAGACCGCCCTGACGGCAGGGCTCACATCGACCGAAAGCTTTGCAGGAAAACTGCGGCTGCGAGCGCAGCAGACGCCGACAGCTGCCATCACGGCAGTTTATTACATTGTGAAATAGGAGGGATGGACCTATGGCATGGGGTCCCATATCGGTCGGCGGCAGTGTGAGCGGTTACACGCTGCCGACAGCAACGGCCAGCGTCCTTGGAGGCGTGAAGACCGGCAGCAACATCACCAACTCCGGCGGCACCATCAGCATCACCAAAGCCAACGTGACGGCAGCGCTGGGTTATACGCCGCCCACTGCCAACACCTGGCGCGGCGTGCAGGACAACCTGACCAGTACGGCCACCGACCAGAGTCTGAGCGCAAATCAGGGCAAGGTGCTGAAAGGCCTCG
>ERZ827197.1699-NODE-1699-length-16951-cov-48.642401_pt1 | contig 16951 bp, 11 predicted proteins | sample MGYA00519867_ERZ827197 | MGnify/ENA primary metagenome ERZ827197 (study PRJEB31778, sample SAMEA3449278) | human gut metagenome | biome: human gut; feature: human-associated habitat; material: faeces | place: United Kingdom | collected 2010/2012 ...
CATTGCTATTGATGCTGACTACTTAATATCTTAATGATATGAGCTTAAAGAAAATTACCCCCCCCCTTATCGGGGACATTTGCTGCGCTAGCAGCCATCATATTGTCGTTCATCCTTGCCAGTTGTAGCAAGGACGAAATCCTTAGTGATACCCATCCCGAAGTCAACATCACAGCCCAGCAGGGCGATACCCCTGCCGTGAGCTACTATGCCATTACCGACTCCACAGGCATCGGCTTCACCTCCCAGGGCATAGAGTATACCAACCAAAACAATCACACCACCCAGTGGCTGCTCAGCTACGCAGAGATAGCCGAGCGACTGGAGCTCCATATCCAAGACTATTCCCAGATTCGCATTACCCGAGACCATATCCTGAGCAATGGCCTCTGGCGCTTCGCTGTATCCTTTGATGCGCAAGCCGAAGTCGATTCTTACGCTATAGACGTAGACCCAGATACTGGCAAAATCATTTGGACGATTAGTACCACCGAAATGCCAGGTGGGGAGTTTACGCTGAGCATCAGCGTCAATGTGAAGCATTGATGCCTCCTATTTGTATTCATACACACACAAGATATATAAGAAAAAACAAATACTTTATGGCAACTACAGATATTAACATCAACCCTCGTACAGAGGAGTTGAAGACCGAGTTTAGCAACATGATTTGGAAGATGGCTACCAACCTGGTGCATGGAGGCAAGGTGAACCCTGTGCAGTTTATGGACTATACCCTGGGCGGTCTCTTCTACCGATTCATTTCCGAGAACATCACCGACTACTGCAACCAGCTGATGCGTGATGCTGGCGTGGAGAACGCCGACTATGCCCACATGAGCGATGAGACGGCAGAGAATGCCCGTGAGCAGATTATCAATGCCAAGGGTTTCTTTATCCTGCCATCGCAGCTCTTTATCAATGTGGCGAATGGGGCTAAGAACAATACTGAGCTCAACACCACGCTGAGTAATAACTTCCGTGCCATCGAAAATAGTGCCGTAGGAAAACCGAGCGAGAACGACGTGAAGGGACTCTTCAATAACTTCAATACCAACGACCAAGGTTTGGGTGCTACCGTTGCCGAGCGCAACGAGTTGCTTACTACACTCTTGGAGAGTATCCGAGACCTCAACTTTGACAAGTATATCGAGAGCGGCATCGACGTGTTCGGTCTTTGCTACGAGCACCTCATCAAGATGTACGCCCTCAATTCGGGTACCAAGGGAGGCGAGTTCTATACCCCTGGCGATGTAAGCTATCTCTTGGCGATGATTGCTGCGGCAGGACGCCAGAGTGTCAACAAGGTGTATGACCCTGCCTGTGGTTCAGGCTCTTTACTTTTGAACTTTATCCGTGTGGTGGGTGCCAAGAACGTAAAGGATGGTTTCTATGGTCAGGAAATCAACATGAAAACCTACAACCTCTGTCGTATGAACATGTTCTTGCACAATGTGAACTACGACCATTTCGACATTCAGAACGGCGATACCTTGAAGAATCCGCTGCATGAATGCGACGAGCCATTCGATGCCATCGTCTCCAACCCGCCATATTCCGTGCCTTGGGATGGTGATAGCGATGCCACGCTCATCAACGACCCTCGTTTTTCTCCTGCTGGCGTGCTCGCCCCAAGGAGCAAGGCAGACTTTGCCTTCACCATGCACATGCTCAGTTGGTTGAGTGCCGAAGGCACGGCTGCCATCGTAGAGTTCCCTGGCGTGTTGTATCGTAGCGGTGCGGAGCAGAAGATACGCAAGTACTTGGTAAGCAACAACTTTGTGGATACCATCATTCAGATGCCACAGAATCTTTTCTTTGGCACATCCATTGCCACTTGCCTCTTGATATTGAAGAAAAACAAGGCAGACAACCGAGTTTGTTTTATTGATGCCAGCAATGAGTTTATCCATGAAGGCAACAAGAATAAGCTTTCTGCCGAGAATATCTCCAAGATATATAATACCTACATGAATAAGGAAGAAATAGCTCACTTCTCTCATGTGGTTACCACAGCCGATATTGCCGAGGAGGATTACAACCTCTCTGTCTCTACCTACGTGGAGCAGGAGGATACTCGTGAGAAAATCGACATTACAGAGCTGAATACTCGTATCTCTGAGATTGTGGCGCGAGAAGAGCAGCTTAGAAAAGATATTGATGAGATAATATTGCAGTTGGAAGGAGGTGCAGCATGAAAAATCTTGAAACTTTGATCCAGGAGCTTTGCCCGGATGGAGTGGAGTTCGTGAAGTTGGGGAAGGTGTGTGAGTTAAGAGCCGGTTGGGGATTTCCTACTAAAGAACAGGGGCTAAAGGAGGGAAAATATCCCTTTTATAAAGTGGCTGACATGAACAATTCTACTATGTTTATGTCTTCTGCAAACAATTATATATCTGAGGAGACATCTAGAAAACTCCGTTGTAAGCCTGCTCCAAAAGGAACAATTATTTTTCCTAAAATAGGGGCGACTATGGCAACTAATAAAAAAAGGATATTAACCCAAGAGGCTTGTTATGACAATAATGTTATGGGGCTAATAGCTCATAGCATAAACGCTAAATTTTTGTATTATCTTTTGTCTCAAGTTGAACTTTTAAGTTTTACTAATGGCTTTGGTGCCGTGCCCTCATTGGACAGGAAAAAAATAGAGAATTACGAAATCCCTCTTCCTCCTATTGAGGTGCAAACCGAGATAGTCCGCATCCTCGACAAGTTCACTTCGCTAGAAGCAGAGCTAGAAGCAGAATTAGATTGTCGCAAGCGACAATACGAGTACTATCGTGATAAGCTGCTCTCATTCGACAATGTAGAGGGGCAAGAAGTAGAGTGGAAGAAAATGAGTGAAGTCGGTACTTTCATTCGTGGTAACGGATTGCAGAAAAAAGACTTTACAGAATCAGGAGTTGGTTGTATCCATTACGGACAGATTTACACAAAATTTAATACTTTCACGGACAAAACGCTAACATATTGCTCGGAAAATGTGGCAAGAAAACTTACGCCTGTTCACCCTGGTGATTTAATCATTGCATGTACTAGTGAAAATGTTGAAGATGTATGTAAAACTGTGGCTTGGCTCGGTAAGGAAGACATAGTGACAGGTGGCCATGCGTGTGTTTTTTCGCATCATGAGAATCCTAAATATATAGCTTATCTTCTACAGACAGAGAATTTCTTCCAACAAAAGAAGAAATATGCAAGAGGTGTAAAAGTAATAGATATAAAGGTTGCTGATTTACAAAAAATCACCCTTCCAATTCCATCTTTGGAAGAACAGCATCGTATCGTCTCCATCCTCGACCGCTTCGAGTCCCTGACCACTTCCCTCCAGTCTGGTCTCCCTGCCGAAATCGCGGCACGCCGCCAGCAGTACGAGCACTACAGAGACAAGCTGCTTACCTTCAAGCGCAAGGGCGCAGCCTAACTTAACATTCAACATTGCAAATGAAAATGCAAAACGACATAGTTTCAGAGAACCCCCAGAGCACGGTGGTAGCCCAATACGAGCGTACCACCCCTCGTGCCGAGGCTTACCAAAGCGAGGCAGAGCTGGAGCAGGGAATGATAGCCCAGCTACAGCGACAGGGCTACGAGTATGCCCATATCCACCACGAGGACGAGCTGATACAGAATCTTCGTCAACAACTCGAGAAACTCAACGACTTCCACTTTTCCGACAACGAGTGGGAGCGTTTCTTTAAGGCGGAAATCGCCAACGAGGGTAAGGGTATTATTGACAAGGCAGAGACTATTCAGCGTGACAACATCAAGGCTTTCACCCTTGACGATGGCACGCAGAAAAACATCTACCTCATCGACCAGCAAGACCCTCACCACAACTACACCCAGGTAATCAATCAATACGAGGTTAACGACGGCAAGCGACCAAACCGCTATGACGTGACCATCCTCGTGAATGGTCTGCCCTTGGTTCACATCGAACTGAAACGCCGAGGCGTGAGCCTGAAGGAAGCCTTCAACCAGATAAACCGCTACGGCAGGGAATCGTTCTGGGCAGGGTGCTCGCTCTACGAGTACGTGCAAATTTTTGTGATCAGCAACGGCACGGAGACCAAGTACTATAGCAACACTACCCGAGACAGTCATATCCGGGAACAAGCCAAGCAGGGCAAGAAGCCTCGGCAGAAGACCTGCAACTCGTTTGAGTTTACCAGCTACTGGGCAGATGCCAAGAACAAGGTGCTCGGCGATTTGGAGGACTTCACGGCTACCTTCCTTACCCGCCACTCCCTGCTGAACATCCTTACCAAGTTTTGTGTCTTCACCGACCAAAAGATTCTGATGGTGATGCGCCCATACCAGATAGCAGCCACCGAAAAACTGCTCAACCAGATAGAGATAGCCCACAACGCCAAGCTCTACGGCACACGAGACGCTGGCGGCTACGTATGGCACACCACAGGCTCGGGTAAGACCCTCACCTCCTTCAAGGCGGCACAGCTCGCTTCCAAACTGCCCTACATAGAAAAGGTATTGTTTGTGGTGGATAGAAAAGACCTCGACTACCAGACGATGAAGGAGTACGACCGATTCCAGAAGGGCGCTGCCAACGGCAACACCTCGACCAAGGAGCTGGAAAAGCAACTGAACAACAGCAAGAGCCGCATCATCATCACCACCATACAGAAGCTCGCCAATTTCATCAAGAAGAACCCCGATCACGACATCTACCGCAAGGAGGTGGTCATGATATTCGATGAGTGCCACCGCTCGCAGTTTGGCGACATGCACACCGCCATCACCAAGCGATTCAAGAAATACTACCTCTTCGGCTTCACCGGAACGCCAATCTTCGTGGAGAATATCTCCGCTTCGAGCAAGGGTACGCTGAAAACCACCGAAGACGTGTTTGGCAAGCGTCTGCACGCTTACACTATTGTGGATGCCATCAGAGACCACAACGTTTTGAAGTTCCGTGTGGCATACATCTCTACCATGAAGGAGAAGGAGAACGTGAAGGACGACCAGGTTTGGGGTATCGAGGAAGAGGAGGCGCTGAAGGACGACCGCCGCATCACTAATGTGTCACAATACATCTTGGACCACTTCGACCAGCAGACCAAGCGTGCCAGCAGCTATACCTTCAGCAGGCTCATCAATATAGAGGAAGTGGTGACCGACAAGAAGAAAAAGGTGGAAGAAGAGCGACAGAAGACACGACTCAGCGGATTCAACAGCATCTTAGCCGTGCAGAGCATCGACTTTGCCAAGCTCTACTACAACAAACTGAAAGAGCTACAGGCAGAGCAGCCCGAGAACAAGCGCCTCAAGATAGCCACCATCTTCAGCTATGCACCCAACGAGGAAGTAGCCGACGGCGAGGAAGATGAGGACAACGACTCCACCGACGGACTCGACCAGAGCAGCCGAGACTTTCTGGAGGCAGCCATCAAGGACTACAACCTGATGTTCAACACCGCCTACGATACCTCTTCGGAAAAGTTCCCCAACTATTACAAGGACGTGTCGCAGCGCATGAAGAACCGGGAGATAGATCTGCTGATAGTGGTCAACATGTTCCTGACAGGATTCGATGCCACCACGCTCAACACGCTGTGGGTGGATAAGAACCTGCGCTACCACGGATTACTGCAAGCCTACAGCCGCACCAACCGCATCCTGAACTCGGTAAAGACCTACGGTAACATCGTATGCTTCCGCAATCTGGAGGATGCCACCAACAAGTGTCTCGCCCTCTTCGGCGACCCTACCGCCAAGGGCGTGAGCATCCTGCGCCCATTCGAAGACTACTTCGATGGCTACGACGAGGTGACGGAAGAAGAAAACGGCGAGGAGAGACAGGAGCACGTGAAAGGCTATACCGAATATCTCGAAGAGCTGAGAGAGTTGGCACAGCCAGGCGAGATGCCGCTTACCGATGCAGACAAGAAGCAATTCATCAAGCTCTTCGGCGGCATCCTGAAGATAAGAAACCTGCTTACCAGCTTCGACCAATTTGCCGAGCAAGACCCCCTCAGCGAGCGAGACCTGCAGGACTATACGAGCATCTATCTCTCGCTGAGAGACTGGGCAAAGGAGAACGCAGAGAGCGGCGACAAGACCAACATCAACGACGACATTGAGTTTGAGATGGAGCTGGTGAAGCAAGTGGAGGTGAACATCGACTACATCCTCTTCCTCGTGCAGCAGATGCAGGGCGACCGTGCCGACATCGCCGAGCTGACTATCCAAATCAACAAGGCAATCGACTCCAGCCCAGACTTGCGAGACAAGAAAGACCTCATCAACCGATTCATCGAGAGTCTGACTCCGGATAGCGAGGTTACCGACAAATGGAAGGAATACGTGGACGCAGAGAAGCGCAAGGAGTTTGAGCGCATCGTGAGCGAGGAGCACCTGAAGGAAGGCCCCGCCAAGGAGTTCATAGAGACCGCCTGGGAGCGAGGTTACGTGCCAGAGGGTGGTTTGGAGTTGAACGCCATCATGCCACCTATCAATCCATTCGACCCGAACGCCAACCGAGAGGGCAAGCTGCAAAAGGTACTTGGTAAGATCAAAGGCTTCTTCGGCAAGTTCTTCGAGATAGCAGGAGGAGAATTCTAGAAAGATAAACAACTAACAATAAATAACAAAAACAAACAGAACGCAAGCTCTGCCCAGCAGAATACTACGCTCTCGCTGGGAGGGGCTTGTGTGTTGTTTGATAACCCATAGTATAATGAAGAAGAGTATAGATGAACTAAGTGATGAAGAATTCGTACAGCAACTTATAGCAAAACTGGAGAATCTGAAAGCCGAAGCAGATTTTGTATACAGCCCACCTCCTTTACCTGGAAAAGAAGAAAGATATTATGAAAGTTATATATCCTGGGCTGAGAATTTTATTGATTATTGTGATAGCTGCATGGTGTGCGATGCACCTCAACTTTCTCCAGAAACAGTAGAAGAACAGAAACATGATATACAATATCATCTACATAAGTTGATAGATGAGGTAATGAATGTGAATGATTATGATAGTGTTTTGGCGATTAGAACGCTCTTAGAGCATTTTAATCGTATGGATGAGCATATCATAGAAGAAGAATTGTCAAGAGTAGATGAACATCTAAATTCACTTGATGAATACAGGAAATTCAAACAGGCGAAGCTTCTAGATACAAAGAAAGTGACCGACGTTCAGTTTGCTCATGCCATAGACCTTCTTTTGTTGGAAATAGATAATAATGGTCGCTATATCTTTGAGAGTAAGTCTCATTGGATAGCCGTGTTTAGGGTGGCTGCTGATATGCATTTGATAGGTGATAATGACTATCAGGGGTTTGATAATTGGATTCATCGTATTCACCCCAAGCACCTCAGAATAGATTTCACGTCTAAAACCCTAAAGCCAATGACTACACACTGCTATTTTCTACCATTCGACAAATGGAAATTTCAGCCATTGAAGAATGAAACGAAACGTCCTTATGACAAGATGGTGACTGTAGTTGTTAGGCTTAAGAAACTGCTAGAATAGGTAAAAATACAAGAAAGTAGCGCTAAATTTTAACCTGAAAAATAACCTTATAACCTATAAAATAACCCAATGGTTATTAGCTTGGTAGCTTCCAAAATAAGCCTTATCTTTGCACCCGTAATCAGGCAAGTAAAGTCTGGTTGCGGGCGTTTTTTGTTTATAGGAATCCGGTACCGTTCCTGAAACTGAAATCTGGCGAATAACTCGCAGTCCAACCCATAAACATTATATATAAATATGGCAGGAAAAGCTTATGTATTTTATCATCCGCAGTATGGCGGATTGAGAGTGGTGAACAACGAAGAAGGATTGTTCTTTTGCATCGAGGACCTGGTTGCTATCACAGATATTGGCAGAGATAAACTGTTCCCAGTATTAGCCGACACGGAGGGGAAAGTGGTAAAAATGTGTGTGGAAACGGAAACAAAAAAGGTTCCGAAGGCTTTTAAACAACGTTTGTTTTTTGGTGAATTCTTTGGCAATGCTGACAAGGTGGAACGAAAAAGTAGAATAGCTTGGAGAAGTATGATATTCGTTGACTCTCAGGTGGTGAGAGACATGACGGTAGGCAGTTCGAAAGATCCTGAGCGTAAGTTGTTTTACAAGTGGGTCAAGGATTTTATCCAGCCTGTGATGGAGGACAAGCACAGATGTTGGCGTTATGAATGCGTTATGATGAAAAGAGTCTGTTATGACCCTCTGGAAAATCCGATGGACATCCGATATGCTGCCGACGGCCTGTATATCAACGATATGAGAATCAACTGACATTATTAAACTTTTAAACAAGTTGTTACGATTATGAAACAAGCAACAAAGAAGCAGCTCCTCAACGCCCAGAAGGTGGACGGAGCCATCATCAGTGAGGAAAACGGTATCATCGCCTTCCGCAAGGCGCCATGGAACGATACCGAGGTTATCTGCGAACAGCCTAAGGTGATACCGGGCAGAATGGTATGCTCTGGCGAGAAGGGAGGCGACGAGTTCGACTTTAAGCCTTACGAGCGTACGGGCGAGAAGCTTTTCGAGGAAATCTTCAAGACCAAGCATGCCGTGGTGCGCACCACCAAGCGCACGGTGCAGGTGAACTATACCTTCAGCCGTGACCTGGACAAGCAGGACATGCTGCGCTACCTCAAGGCAGAGCACAAGGAACTGATTGCCGGATTCAAGGAGGCAGATATCAAGGGGTAATTAATAATGAATCATTCAACATTCAAAAAAAATGGAACATATTATAGCATATAATCCATACAAGAATGGCAATAAAGGGAGCGTAAGCTCCCAGCCACTCTCGGTCTACGACAAGACCATCGCTTATCCCTGGATGGCAGACCTGGTAGCTGCCATTCGTGGGGGTAACGATGAACTGAAGAAGCAGCTGCCTTTCCGCTGCGCTCACTACTACCAGTTCCGAGACAACAGGCGTTCGCAGAAGAACGCCGTGCCCGAAAGCTTCCTCTTCCAAACCACCATCGATGTGGACGACAAGGAATATGTGGATAAGGCGATAGAGAAGGCACGAGAGCTGAACTGCAGCGACACCATCTGGAACGGAGCCCTGCTGCACCTGGAGTACTCAGCCCGCAAGAAGTTGCACATCGACATCCGCATGCCCGTCGGCATGACTATCGAGGAGACGCAGCGAGCCTATTGCGAGGCACTGGGCGTGCCTTACGACGAGAGCTGCATCACGCCAGAACGCATGCTCTTCATCACCGACAAGGCGTCAGAAATCTATCGCTCGCCCCATTGGTACGAGGTGCTGCCACAGGAAGAACTGAAGAAGCGCAGACAAGCCTACCTGGACCGTGGGCTCACCATCGACGGAAGAGGTGTGGCTGTTTCTGCTATTCAGCCTGCCCAACCTAGTGATAGCAATGCTGCTCATGCTGCTCATCTCAGCCCTGCTGGAACTCATCAGGATGCTGGCGCTGTGGCAACCGGCAAGAACCTAGCAGCCTTCGACCTCTTCCGCAATGCAGCAGGTCTGAAGGACGTAGACATCAACACCCCAGGCTCCCGCCACTCATCGCTCCTGGCAATCATGAGTGCAGGCGCATCGAGAGTGATGCCCGAAGAGGAACTGAAGGCGGTGGTGGCACAAAAGATGCCTGCCTTCTCGCAGGAACGTGACTGCCAGCAGCTCATCCACGACTTCTATGCGAAATATGGTGACAGTTCGAAGCCGATGTCGCAAGCCGTGATCCGCATCAATGCCCAGGCTGAGAAGTCCTCCCAGAAGGATGCCGTGTCGTTAAAAACCGAGAGTTCCGAGGGCGGCACGGATATTAATGCGGAAGATGATAAATTAGTACCGCCTCCGATGCCCGAACATCTCCCGAAACTCGTGGAGCTGCTGTTATCGAAGACACCGGACGTATACAAGCCAGCCGTGGCACACGCCATCTTCCCGCCACTTGCTACACACCTCTGCAAGACCACCTTCAAGTATATCGACAATGTGGAGCACGAGGCTACCCTGATGTGCTGTCTGCTGGCGGGTACGGGCGCAGGCAAGAACTGTGTGCAGATGCCTATCAACATGATTATGGAGGACATCAGACAGCGCGACCGTGAGAACCTGCAACGGGAGAAGGAATGGAAAGAAGAGGTGACACGCAAGGGCGCCAACAAGGATAAGCGCAAGCGTCCGGAAAACCTCATCATACAGGAGATTGACGCCGATATGACCAACCCGGCCTTCGTTATGCGCACGGCTGAGGCTCAGGAGCATTTCCTCTATACAACGCTCAACGAGATAGACCAGTTCGATGCCCTCAAGGGACAGGGCAACCAGCAGTTCAAGATTATGTGCCTTGCCTTTGATCCTGGGAACTCATACGGCCAGACCCGCGTGGGCACATCGAGTATCACCGAGCGCATCACCATCCGGTTCAACTGGAATGCATCGACCACCGTCCAGCTGGGGCAGCGATATTTCTCAAAGGTGCTCACCGACGGACCTATCAGCCGCATCAACTTCTGTACTATCCCGGAGCGGGAAATCGGTGCCGAAATGCCAGTATACGGCGAATACGACGATGCCTTCAGAGAGGCGCTCAGACCGTACATAGAGAATCTGTGCAAGGCGTCGGGTAGGATAGACTGTGCTGAGGCTTTCGCCCTGGCAGAAAAGTTGAAGGATGAGAACGCCGACTTTTCGCGCATGTCGCAAAACAGGGTGTTCGAGAATCTCTCCTTCCGTGGCAACGTAATTGCCTTTCTCAAGGCTTGTGTGCTATACGTGGCAAACGGCTGCAAATGGGAACCCGAAATAGAAGAGTTCATCAGATGGAACGAGAGTTACGACCTGTGGTGCAAGATGATTTTCTTTGGCGCAAGCATAGCCAAGGCTAATGAGGCAGGAGAGAAATCGAGCAAGCGAGGACCAGCCAACCTGCTGCAGCAATTGCCTGACACATTCACCTACACGCAGGCTGAAATGGTGCGTCTGCAGAACGACTTCGACAAGAAGGGTACGGCGAAGATGCTGAGAAACTGGGTGTACCGCCATTATATAGAGAAAATTCCTCCGAAGGGAGCAAATGCCGACGGAGCTGACGGAGAGCAGGGCGGAAAGGTACTCAGTATTCAGCTATTCAGTTTTAAGAAGCTATTATTCCGTTCTGACGGACTCGACCTGAGAGGTTTCAACGTAAAATAGTTTAACACTTAACATTCAAACAAAATGGAAATAGTATTAAAGCGTATAGCTAAAAAGGGGACTTATACCATCGGCAGACTCTATCTGCTGACCGATAGTAGTGTAAATCGTAACTCGCTACCCGGCAAGAAGAAAGACGACAAGTGTACATTGATTCATACCTTTGACAGCCAGCTGCTATCCAAGGATACATATCTCTGTGATACCATGGAGCCTACATGGCGTAATCTGCTGGGTATCAAGCTAAAGCCAGAGGAAGTGGATGCCCGCTATAGCCGCAAGAGCGGCGTGAAGGCTCGTAAGGTACCTGGCCATACTGCCATTCCTGAGGGTACTTATCCTGTGGTCATATCGTATTCTCCAAGATTCAAGCGTTGGCTGCCATTGCTGTTGGGCGTGCCGAATTTTGAGGGCATCCGCATCCATGCAGGCAATTATCCTGACGATACGCAAGGCTGCATCCTTGTGGGAGAGAACAAGTTCGAGGGCATGGTGGTGAACTCCCGCATCTGGCTGCAGCGGCTCATCAACGCCATGACAGCGGCGCGCGACCGAGACGAAAGTATCTGGATAACCATCCTATAGGTTACAAGTAATAAACAGGAGGGTGTGTCATAAGTCTATGGCGCACCCTCTTTTATGTTATTTATTGTATAATCCTAGAAGTATCGTAGCCTATTCCAAAAAGGGAATCATATAATATCGTCTGCAAATTTTACTTTTTCCGATCTTCTCTATTATAAACAGGCAGGAAGTTCACAAAAGGGCATAGTTATCCCTGACGATAAAAAAACAAAATTGAGTTTTATCGTTTTATACCCAAATATTTCTTCAAATTGAATCCCATTCCGAACAATCCTAGATCCATGTAAACCTTGTCCATTCCAAAATGCCTGAATCGCTTATAATGCATATCTGCCTTCATCTGCCCAAATACAGCTTCCGGCTCTATCGGTCGCTGGCTTCTGTGTTTCAAGCCCTCTTCAGACGTTAGTAGCAGGAAGGCTTCCTTTTTATATGCATTCAGTTTATGGTTGACATATATGGTTCTGTTGCCTTTGGATTTCTTGCAGAGACTTCCAAGCGGACATCCATCACATCGTTGTGCTCTATATAATGTAATGACAGACACATAGCCGGAATCACTTTTCGTTTGCCGTTGTCCACAAGGTTCCATGTGTTGTCCCATGGGGCAGACATAATAGTCATCATCCCTGTTGTAGTAGAAGTTCGCTTGGTTGAAGGCATCCTCCTTGAAAGGCTTATGCTGTTCCTTGTGAAACCAGTTGTACTTTACATAACCCATCATCTCTTCCATCTCTAGGTACTCGTAGTTCTCCTCCGAGCCATACCCTGAGTCTGCGGTGACGCTCTTGGATTGCTTTCCATATCTTTTCTTGTACTTATCCAAAAAAGGCTTGAAGGTCAGGGTGTCTGTTGGATTGGGATAAAGGGCGAAATTCGTCCAATATTGATTCTCTGTCGCAATTTGAAGGTTATAGGCAGGCTTTGTCTGCCCATTGTTCATGGCATCTTCCTTGAGGCGCATGAAGGTCGCATCGGGATCAGTCTTGGAGTAACTGTTTCTCTCGCCCAGTATATCCAGTGATTTTTCATACTCGCACAGTTTGTCCGAGGCTTTGAACAAGTGATCTATCTGAGTATTTAGCTTTTGCTTCTCTCTTCCTGTAAGCTTTGCCTTAGGAAGGTTCTTCGCTTGCCTCTCACACAAACGTGCACTTCTCTTTATATCCTTGGCGGAAGTGGCTGGCTCGCTGTCTTCTTCCTTAATGTCACTCCCGCCATTCAGGCGAATTTGTTCTTTTATCTGAGCCAATGCAGCAGAGGTTTTTTCCAAGAGCTTAGCCCTGTTCTTTTCCACAGTCTTCTTCCATACAAACGTGTACTTGTTTGCTTTCGACTCTATCTTAGTACCATCAACATATTGTTCCTCCAGACTAATCACGCCCTTTTCAACCAATATGGAGACGACTGCATCAAAATAAAAGTCGATGCATTTAATCATATGATTGGATCTAAAGCGGTTGATTGTTGCGAAAGATAATTGCTTACCTCCACAAATCCACATATAGCGAACATCGTATTTTAGTGCGTCCGCTATGCCACGACAGGAATAAACGCCATTGATATAGGCAAAAACAACTAAACTTAGAAGTATCTTCGGACTATAAGGAGGAGCACCAATCCCATCATAGGTATCCATGAGAGGGTTGATGTCCATACTGCGAACAATACGATCCACCATACGAACTTTGCTGTCTTTTGGCACATAATCATCGAAAGAGTTAGGAAAAAAGCTCAATTCATGCCGAGTTTCAGATTTTATTTGTATCTTTGCCATACTTAAAGAAGTTTTCTGCAAAGATACAAATCTTTTGCGGAAAGGCAAAGCCCGAGCTTGTGAAAGTTTGGGCTTTGTTGTAAATAAAAACAATTTTTTCAGTTCCGTATCTGGAAAAAGGAGAAAAAACGAAAAGGGTGCGCCATAGACTTATGACACACCCTCTTTTGTCGATTAACTTTGTGTATATTAGGCTTTGCGAAAGAATAGAAAGTGTTGGTAGACTTCCTGCGGAAGTTGGGAACAGAATTCGTTAAATTAACCAAAATCTAAAACTTGAACCAATTTGAACAAGGCGGTTTATAATTAGATTGTGTAACTTTGCATCCATAAATGAGATTCTAATTTCTATTATAAAATATGAATGACAGTTTAATTAATTAAAAATAATCAAATATGAACAAAAAACTTTACTTATTAGTTCTAGGAGCTGCTTCGCTAGCCTTACAACCAGTAAATGCTAGAAGCCAATTAGCTAAAAAGCAAGTAGCGAAGGTGGTTAATACTGATGTCGCAATTAGTCTTGCGACTTCAAGTGACTCTGAGCATACAGAAATTATTGTGCCTAATATCATCTCAGTTGTCAAGCCTGCTGATATGCCAGTAGTTTCTTTTGGCAGTAAGAAGGAAGACCAATTGCTTGGATGTGATCTTATTTATAACTCAGATTCGTTGAATGTTTTACCAACCCGAACATTCGATGAGAAGGGACGATTGGCTTATGTGAAATCACCTGATGGAAGTTATGAACGCTATGTTTATACTGAGGATCAGCAAGGCAGAACAGTTAGCGAGGATAAGTATGAGCATAAAGCTTCAGATGAGGCTGGCAAGGAAACACTTCTTTGCAGCAAGACTTATGGCTACGACCATCTTGTAGGCGATGATACCGATGGTAAGGCTTATCTGATGAAAGAGATAACTTATGGTGTAGCTTATTTTTCTCAGATTCATTATATTTCTGAAATCAAAGAATACAACTGGTATGAGGCTGGAAACTGCTTCGTTCTTTCCGGTCAAAAGAAAAATATTAAGGTAACTGTTGAAATCAATGGTGACGTTTGTGAGGCAACAGCCTGGAAAGGAGAAGAACTCAAAGACGGATGGGGAAATTGGAGGAAATGCTTAGGACAGGTGTGGAATGCAGCAGACAATTCTACCATTTACAAAGAATATAATCCTTCTACGGGTGAAGTGAAATCTATAATAAAAGGATATAAAAATGAGGTGACATCCGAAAATGGTTATACCACTACCATCTCTTATGTCTATTCTTCAGACAATGGAGGTTCATGGATTCCCAAAAATAAAACAGTTAAGACTGCCAATTATAATGATCCATGGATTTACGATGGTAAACATCGTGAATGTATCACCTATACCTATGATCGTGAAAAGAAGGAATTCATACAGAATCATTATGATGCTTATGACTGGATACGTCAAAATCCGAACATCTTGCAATGGACTTATAAGTTTGATGGTGGAGATATGACTCGTGAATTCTTGGAGTATGATGATGCAGGAAATCTCGTTAACTATGGTGTATATCCTTTTAAGAATGGAAGATATTGTTCTGAAATATATAAACATATAGGTAGCAGTTCTCAAGAATTGGATGAAATCACCTGGGTTTACTATGCTACCGATGGAAAAGAAGAAGCAAGATATAGATTATGTGATGTGGATGCTTCTAATAGACCAACCAAACCTCTCGAAATTTTCAAGAATGGTAAATGGGAGAAGTTTGCGATTCCTGATGAGACCTTTAAACTGGAATTGGGAGACTATGAACTCTGTCCTTACTATGAATTCAATAAGGACGGATATGTGACAAAAAATCAAAAATATGATAGTGATGGCGGTTATCTCTTGACTTATACTTATACAGAGAATGGGTATACAAGAAAGAGGAAAGATAGCTATAAAGGGCCTGATTCTTACGACATGAAAGAATGTTATATTGATGATAAAGGAACTTATCATGAAGTTGAGTTGGAATATGAGGATGGCGAAAAGAATTATGGACATAAGCGCTCTTTAACCTCTGATGGTATAGAATTTACTTATTCTTGGTCTTATGAAAATAATGACTTTGACCCAGAGCCACGTACGAGTGTTTTTCCTATCACAGTCGAAAATAATGGCGTCAGTACCACTATCTATCGTGATTTGCAAGATGGTAAGATTGTAGAAACCAGTAAACGTGAGGAGACAAATAATGAGAATGGAAGTACAACCATTACTTATGATAAGGTAGGCGACGAGTGGCAGCCAAGCAGTAAGGAAGAAAGCAGCTATGTTGCTAAGCCTCAGTTTGCATTGATAATGCCAAGTTCTCCGGTAAAGGCATATAACAGTTCTGCTTATATCAGCGATATTGATTCTACATTCTTTGCAGATAAATCTGATTTATCTTCTCATGCCAACTATACATGGGATGCATCTTCGGATTCCTGGAAAGCCGATTATGTAAATGAATCGACATGTAACGTAGAGGGTAATACACTTACTTATACTGTTAAGAACAGTTATATAGAAAGCATCATATCCTATACCCGTGATAACGACAACCGACTGGTACAATATACAGAGAACAGCTCTACTGCAACAAGAGCAGCTGCAAATACTTCCTTAATCAAGGATTTCGAATACGATAAGAAAGGAAGGTTGGTCTCTGTAACCATCACAACCGATCATGTAGAAAAGTATGTAATGAAATATGGTGATGAGGCAACTGGTATCAATCCTGTGGTAGCAGCTCCTGTATCTGCTATCCATATTTCGGTATCAGGCAAAATGATTACAGCCGAGGGCTGCAAGCAGCTTGCTCTCTATTCTCTTGATGGAAAAAAACTGGCTGCCAGTCAAAACGCAACCATAATGGCTCCTACTACTGGTGTGTTCATCATAGTAGCTGATGGCAAAAAGATAAAGATGGTTATCCGATAATCATCCTTTTCTAAATATAAAACAAAATCCTCCCGAATTTATTTATTGCCAGTAAATAAATTCGGGAGGATTTGTCTTTATGACCTTCACGCCGATAAAGGTGGGGAAGAAAAGAGCGTTCTTATTGGTTGTTATAATCAATCATTACTATTCTCTTTAAAAATCTTGCAAGCCTTGTTGCCTGCTATATAAGCTACGTATGCTTTTATTTGATAGCGAGGATAGGCTTTCTGCATATCTGCGGCATAAGCTTTTACTTGTTGGGCATCTTCTAAGCGTGCCTCTTCCAGATGATCAACGATGCCTGCATCTTTAGACTTGTAATATTTAAACTCAATGATGCGGCAGTCGTTGTGGAATGATGTGCCAGGAATGCCGGTCAAGACTAAGTCGGCACGCCCCGATGGCAAATTCTGTTCGATGGCGAATGTATAGCAATTGCTCAAGTAGCGGCTCAGCAACTCGA
>ERZ827197.1708-NODE-1708-length-16882-cov-3.246568_pt1 | contig 16882 bp, 13 predicted proteins | sample MGYA00519867_ERZ827197 | MGnify/ENA primary metagenome ERZ827197 (study PRJEB31778, sample SAMEA3449278) | human gut metagenome | biome: human gut; feature: human-associated habitat; material: faeces | place: United Kingdom | collected 2010/2012 ...
AGCTCCGGCACCTGTTCCATATCCCTATCCCATGGATCAGTTTCCCGCCGATGCCGCTGTTCAAGCTGTTCCTCACGCACATCCCGCTGAAACTGCCGGATTGCCTCTACCGCTTTTTTATCGCTTTCCAAATACTTCTGCACAGCTACTGCATCTTCCTCGCTGATCCAGTAGGTTTTGGCACACCAGTACAGCCGCTTCCAGTCCAGCCTGCCCAGCTTGGATTCGCACCATTTCTGCGTCAGGCTGTTAAAGGTGATAAATTGCCGTTTTTCTTTATCCAGATACACTTCATAGGCTGGGTTATTCCCATCCAGACGAAGATGCTCTGGCAAGAAGAATGCTACCTTCAATATCCCATCCTGCGTGATACATCTCAGATAGGTATAATACTCACAGACTTCCCGAACATATCCGTAATCCGTTTTTTCCTTTCTTGGCAGGTCTGAAGCCGCGATTTGCTTCATTTCATCCGTCGCTGTCAGCTTGGGAAGTGCCATCAGGGCTCTTTTTTTCATCTCAATTCACCATCCTCTTTGTCAAATCTACGCCATACCACACATCCGGCAGTAATGTAACGCCGTCAATCCGGCCCACCGCAACCTGTACGATGCTTTCCGAATCTGGCGCTTCCTTCGCAAAAGCAAGGATGTCTCCCAGTCTGCCGGTGGCAACGGGGTCTTTACCCCGTACCACCGCATAACCGCAGTTCGCCATTGCCCGGTTGGCTGCCACATGGGAACTCCACACCCTGCGCGGGTGATCTACCATGTAGGCCAAACCATGTAAAAACAGCTCCTCTTTGGTGAGCCGCTTAATCACAGTCAACTCCGTACAGGCGATTTTGGAGTCATGCTCATCTTCATCGATGTCGCCGCCGGCGTTGACAATATAATATTCCGAATGCTCCAGGCTGGAATAATAGCTAAGGCAGTCGAGCGGATTTTCCGCGCAGTGAAATCCATTTTCCCTGCAATTTGCTTTTTCAGTCGTATTGAGCCCCATCACAAACTGATAGCCACGGCATATCAGCCCGGGGCGAAAACCCTTATAAGCAATCATTCTGCATTTTTCCTCCTTTGCCGGCTCAGCCTGCCTTTGCCATCCCAAAATCCAGCAGCGACATCTGCCCATCCTGAGAAGGCTTTTTTTCCTCCTGCTTGGGTGCCGCCTTGGGTTCCGTCTTTTTCTTCTCTGCCGCCTTCTTGGGTTTGCTCTTTGCAGAGGACTTCCCAGCATACGGCTTGGGAACAAACTTCTCCTCATCCTCATGGTCTTCCTTGGCATCAGGGTCACGGAAATAATCTTCCGCCCACTGATAGCACATATCATCCGGCACATCGCAGCCATATGTCTGCTGTCCGGGACCAGGGCGGGTTCCGCTTGCTTTTAGTTCATCCTGCACATAATCCCATGCCTTTCGGTTGATGTACTGGAAACAGCGGATCATGTTCTTTTTCGGATGCATCGTCAGACGGGCAAACGCCGTATCTTCCATACAGAGCATCTGGATATGCTCGGACACACATTCCTTCATATTTCGCCGTGTCAGTTTTTCTACATCGGTACTCACCCTCTGGGTAGAGGCCGCGATTACTTCTTCATCACTCATCGCTTCCAGACGGGCGATTTGCTCCTGCTCCGCGGCTTTCTTCGCCTGCTGTTTGGCGTCAAATTCCGCTTTGCGCTGGGCTTCAGCCGCCTCATGCTCCGCACGCTTTTTTTCTTCATCTTCTGCGGCGGGCGGTTGTGCCGAATTCCCCTCCTCAGCAGACTTCTCTTCCCCAGCAGGCGCTACTTCATCCGCAGGTTCCTCCTCTGCATCAGCCAAAGCAGTCTCACCGGCAGAAACCGAAGCCGCCGATACTGGGACAGTGTCTGTACCTACAGGCGGCACAGGCAAAGATTCCATCTCCTCCAGCTCAAAGGCTTCATCATCCTCAAAGGCTGCAGACGAATCGAACATACTGTTTTGCTGCTCCATTGCTATTTCTGAAAAAACACCCATTGTAAAATCTCCTTTCGCAAAAAATGGCATGGAGTAGGCCGTTATGACCCTTTCCATGCCATTGTGTGTTGCTCACAGCACATATAAAAGTGTGCTGAAGCTGTCAAAACAGTAGCAGACCACGCCAGTATACTGCCTTGACCATTCCTTGATTTTGTCCTGCACCTCCTGCGCAGTCTTTTGATTGCTCATGTTCCAGGGTGGAGGTACCGTTACGGTAAAGTAGCCATTCTCCAGACAACTTCTGACATCTGCCGGAAGATTGGAGCACTGCTCATACAGTGCTGTAATCTGGCTTTTCTTCTTTTCTGCAATACGCATCTGACCCCTATCCCTTCATTCCTGTTTTTGAGCAGGCTCCGGAAGTCTTTTACACAAGAATGGGGAGAAGCGTACCGGCGCAAAATCCCGGCAGTCATTCACATAGAAGTATGTGCGTTTGCCTTGGCAGTCCAGTTCCACCACATCAGATGGAGCCAACGGACGGCCTCTGTAATCTTCCGGCAAATGCTCATTAAAGTCCAGGAACAGGCGCCCCAGCACTTCCATGTCATTCTGCCCCTTTGGGCAACAGACCTCTGCGCTCCATACCGTCTGATAGGCGGCAGCAGGCGGCTGTTCATATCCAGCCTTATGTAGCGCATCCAGTCGCTTGAATGCGAATGGTACTGTCTGTGTCTCACTTAGGCAAAGCTGGTAAATGCAAAACCTCCGGAAAACTCTCTGGCTGTCCAGAAGATCCTTCAGCACCTGATTGCCCTGAGCAAGAAATATCTGATACTCTTCCTTTGTCAGCCCCAGATACTCTGTCAGGTCCAAATCTTTCTCCGCTCTGGTGTGCCAAAGCTCGACGCAGCCATCTATATAGGTAAAATCACACTTACCGCACAGATATTGCTGCTTAAAATTCATTCTCTGCACCTCCTTTTCCTTCTGTTCTTTCTCCCGAAGGGCAAGCTGCCAATCATCAAACCCTTTATAATTCGGATTCCAGGTCAGCCGACGACATGCCATTCCATTTTTTCGGGCCATCAGATAGATCTTAGATGCCCCATTAGAGGTCATTTGGTTACTGTACTTATCCATATCATGAGCCTCAATGATCTCCTCAGTGCCATTCTGTGCCAACAGTGCAAACAGCGTATCCAACTGGCTTGTGTTGTTTGCGCCGGCAATCGCCGCAAAAGTCCGGTTTGTCAGGCAGTGTGAGATGTCTGCTTTCAGCAGTCCCTCAATGACATAGACCACCCGAGCAGATGGATTGCCGATAAAATGTACCGGGCTCCCGGATGTGACACCCATATTTTTGGACGAGGACGAAAACCAGATGTATTTGGCTCCTGACTTATCCGGTGGATCATCTTTTTGCTTGAGCGGACTATCCAAAAGTATCTGCAGGCCATGTATCATACCGTCGTATCCCACAGCCGGAATCAAAATCCCTGCGTTTTTTCGGTAGAAGTTCATGGTCCAGCGCCCGCTGTCATCCAGATAAAAGCCGGGCACCCCCTCCACCTTGCATCCCTGTTTCATCAGCCGCTCGGTAATGGAGCGGCAAAGGAAAGGGGGTGGAGTGCTCTTGAACCCAATCCGGTCGATCTGTTCATCCGACAGTCCCCGTTTTGGGGAGTGCAGATGGTTGCGGTGGGCAGGCTGAAGAGGCAGCATAGCGAGCAGCAGCGAAAGCGTTTGATGAATTTCCTGTCCGCTGGCCCGTTCTGCTTGCTGCACTGTTTTTAGTTCGCCCCTCCTCTCATATCCGGCAAGGTCGGTCTGAGTCCCCGAAACCGGGGACCCAGTGCCAGCCTGCTGGTTTCCTGCCATCTCATATCCAGAGTTCGGCCGTTCCCTGTGAAAATCGTTGCACAGGGCTTCTCCTATCTCCCAATACGCATCGGATGTAGTCGTATTGTTTAGCCGCGCATAAAGCGCAAGCATACCGCCATGCTCATCACAATAATTGCACCGCCAGACATTTTTGACGAAATTCACATTCATCTTGCCGCGGCGGTCACCACAAAACGGGCAATCCACATATACACTGTTTGCCTGTCGGCGTCTGATTCGTAGATGTAGAAGTTCCACTACATCCATAATACCGAACGGAAAATCTCCTGGATATGAGTCCATCTGTTCTCCCTCCCTTCTTGGCCCCATAGATGGGGCTGCTTATCATCCGGCTTTCTGTGCGGCCATACCATCGAGCATGATCTGCGCCGCAGCACGAACGATATTGTTGGTGCTCTTGTTGCCTGGGGGGAGGTAGAATTTCAGACTCACCGGACGCTCCTTGGCAACTGTTGCCATGGTCTTTCCTTTGCTCAGACCGCTATCCACCACCACATTCTGCGCTTCTTCAAAGGTCATTACCTTCAAGATGTCTTCTACCGGAGTGCTCTCCGTATAAGAAGGCGCCACAGGCTGATCGGGTGCTTCCTGTTGGACAACAGGCGCCACAGGCAGTTCTTCCGGTTCATCCGATTGGAATACGGAGGCGGCCGGCTGCTCAGACGCATCATCCTGTTTTGGACTGCTATCCAATGTAACCTCGCGGCTCGGTACCGGCAGCTCCATATTGGGAGCATTCTCCTCTACCTTGCCGGCAGGCAGTGTATCCATATTCTCCTTCTCTTCTGCAGCCATCTGCTGGACAGTGGGCTGTACCGGAGAAACCGGGGACTGTTCATTCTGAACCGGCTTTGCCGCAGGTTTCTGAATAGGCGCCGGACGAGCAGGCGCATTACGGCCCTCTACGGCGTTCTGAGGCGTTCTCTCCAGCTGGGCATGAACTTCCCCACCAGATTGCCGCAGCGCCGCTCCAGGGGCTTCTACGGGCCTCTGCGCCGCATTTGGCATCGGTTGCTGGATAGGAGCTGTCCCGGAAAGCGGAATACTGCTTCCAAACACCTTGCCCGTACTGTCAACAGCAACATCGGCAAACTGCAGACCAAAACCGGCATCCGACAGCGCAGCACTCAATGCCTCATCCTGGGCAGCCTGCACATAGTCGGTACCTTCTTCCGCACTGTGCTGCGAGATGTAACTGCTAATGGGCTCTGCATCACTGCGGTCCAGATAGACTCTGGCCTCCATAATCGCAAGCTGTTCCGTGATCCGCAGGGTAGTCAGTTTCATGCGGCCCTGGGGGTGGCGCAGACGGAACCACAGTTTCTGATAAGGCAATTCCAACTGCAGCATTTCCTCATTTGTCTTTCTGGACACCTTATGGCGCAGAAATTTGAGCGGGTCAAAGCCCGGCACCTTGTTCAGTTCTGCCACTGCCGGAATTGTTTTGTACATCATAGGCATCGGATTACTTTTTTCGTTCATGTTGGAAACTCCTTTCTGACATAAAAATAGGAGACGCCAAGTGCTATTTCTGCATCTGACCTCTCTTTTTTAACTTGCGTTCTTCAATTGTTCTTCCAATGCAGCTGGAATGGGGATACCGGCTTTCTTTGCGTAGGCTTTGAAATACATCTGGATACGCATACCCAGCAGCGTATTTCGCTTTCCAATCTCATTACGATGGATTGCCATAAACAATACCTGTTTCTGCCCAATCAGCACCACCCGCTTTTTAGCGCGCGTGATTCCAGTGTAGAGCAGATTACGATACATCATGATAGTGTGCGCTTTGAGCAGCGGCATAATGACTGTTTCATACTCAGAGCCCATAGCCTTGTGGATCGTAGTAGCATAAGCCAGATCCACATTGCTCAAATCATCTACGCCATATTCCAGTGTTCTGCCAGCGCCAAAATCCATGCCGATCTTTTTGCCCTGGTCAGTGTCCTTAATATACCGGATGAAACCCAAATCACCATTAGATACCTTTTCTGTGTTCTTGGTCTGCATGATGCGGTCATTGATCCGGAATATCTTGGGGCCAAACTTGATTTCCTCCTCCGCAGAGCGGAATGGGTTGACCAATTCACGAATGGTCTCATTCAGCTGTTCCGACGACGCGGCGCCTTCTGAACGGAAAGGTGAAAGAATCTGCACATTCTCAATGCCACTCTCCTGTATCTCCAAACAATACCGTTCTGTAATCTTTTCAGCGGTGTCTTCCTGACTATCACCAGACACGAAAACAAAGTCCGGTCCGTAAAACAGTTTGGTATTGCCCTCGTTGATAAATTTGGCATTATAGGCAATCAGACTATCCTTCGACTGACGGAAAATCTGATCCAGCACCGTTACTGGGACGATTTTGGTTTCGATGATTTCACGAAACACATTTCCGGCTCCTACGCTCGGAAGCTGATCTGGGTCGCCTACCAGCACGATTCTGGCATTTATCTTCATGCGTTCAAAAAATTTCTCAGCAAGCCACATATCCACCATGGAAAACTCATCCACAATGATTAAATCGGCCGACAGTGGCTCTGACTTTCTGTTCCGGCTACCCTCATCCTCTTCACTGGTCAGTCCCAGACCACTGTGTAATGTTCGGGCATCCTCAAAGCCGGTACTCTCCGACATCCTGCGGCTTGCCCGACCGGTAGGTGCCATAAGAGCAATTTTGCCATCAGGGTACAGCCGCCGGTAAACCTCAAGTATCGTCCGCAGCACTGTTGTTTTACCAGTACCAGGAGAACCCGTAATCACTGACAAGCCATGCCTAAATGCTGCATAGACCGCAGCCTCCTGCTGTGCAGACAGGCGCAGCCCCATTTCAACCTTGACCTGTTCCAGCACCGGCGCAATATGCTCTACTGGCATCTGGGCGACCAGACGCTGGGCGATCCGGCGCGCCGTTTCGTCCTCTTGGGCAAACACTCTGGGAAGATAGATATTATCCTTCACGGAAACGATTGCTCCATTCAGGATCATTTCCTGCATCATATCCCTGACTTCCTGCTGATGCAGGCGAAGCTCCGGTACAGGTATCTTCTCATTGAGCAGTTTCAGCGCTGATTTCTCCAGTTCTTCAGAACTGATGTACAGATGGCCTCGTTTACTCTTGCCCTCATCCAGCGCACAAAAGACAGCCCCTTTGATACGCATAGGGTCATGGAGATTGCCCCCGCTCTTTTGTACGATTGCATCTACCCGCCGAAATCCAAAGCCGGAGATCTGGCAAAGCTCAAATGGGCTCTTTTCCAAAATCTCTACGCTGGTCGGGCCGAAATATTGATATATTTTCAATGCCGTCTTGGGAGTAATCTTAAACGGTGCCAGCAAGGTCATAATTCCTTGGAGCATACGGTTTTCTGCATAAGAAGCTTTGATGTCCTCCAATTTATTTTCCGTAATGCCCCGGATCTCCAACAGCCGCTCCGGCTGGTGTTCCAGAATATCCAGTGTGTCCACACCGAACCGCTCCACAATGTCTGCGGCGGTTTTGGGACCAATCCCTTTGATAAGCCCGGAGGCAAGATAGCCCTCTACGCCGTTTTTTGTTCTGGGCACAATTTCACGCCACTGCTCCACCTGGAGCTGGACACCATACTTGCCTTTTGCCCATTCCCCATCCAGTTCCAACTCTACCGCATCTGTCCGTGGAATCTCATACCCCACAGCTGTAAAGCGGATCAAATGGTCTTTGTACCGCCTGTTTGACCTGGCCTCAGCTGGCACGCTCTGGTCTGCGGTTTTTACACTGACGATACAAAACTTATTGGCAGGATTATAAAAAATCGTCCCGTCGTAGGTACCAATACAATTCATCCTTTTTCACCTCACTAAGCGGCCTCCATAATCGAGGCTCTAACACTGAACCGTCTGGATTCGGATACTGTAACAAACTGTTCGTAAATATCCGGATGCTCCAGTTTCAACCGAAGCAGGTTATCCTTGTCGATGATGGACTTGCGAACAGGGGTATAGGTAACCGTATAGTTCACTCCCTCCTGCTCACAGACTGCAGTACAGCTGGTACCCATTTCCGCAATCAACAGCGCCTTCAGACGCTGAATATCCTTGTCGATTTCTTTGGAGTACACCTCTGCATTTTTCTTTTCATCCAGAAGCCGCAAATACTGCATGAGTTTTGCAGTCATATCCAGGTCGAGTGCAACGGCCGGGGCATTTTTATCTGCCGGGCCAAAGTGTTTGCGTGCGCTCTCAATAATCAAGGCCCCACTTTCTGTATAGGGCGGCGGCACATGGCGCTGCACATGGTTTTCCCAGAAATACTGCTCCAAAAAGACCATCTCAGCCTCATACTCGAAATCACGCTTGACCTCCCGGATAATAACTTCCTCCTCGTTGTTACCATACAGGCAGCAAAAGAAACATCGGTCAAGATCCGTTACTGCCATATAATGACGCCCCTGAGATTCATAGTAGACTGGAACAGTCTCCTTCCCATTCATCCACCAGTTATCTCTGGCATTATAGTTTGTGGTCTTGATCTCAAGGATCGCTGTGGTGCCATCCGGCAGTTCCACAAAGTAGTCCACATCAGCCAGCATCCAAGGATACTGTGGGTGCTGGAACATCTTTTTGATTTGGTAGACCCGATATCCGGTTTTCCGCTCGAATATCTTTGCTACCAGAGGCTCCAGCAAATGCCCCATTTCCATGGCAACCCAGTTGCCCTCATCATCTTCCACTGACGCTATGTTCAGTTTGTCGTAGTACAGATCCCTGGCTGTCCGGAATGGAGAAGTGCCAAAGATCGCCGATACATCGCTGCCGCCGATTCCACGGCGCCGGTAATCCAGCCAGTCTTCTTCTGAAATATCTGCCGTTTCTACCAGCACCAGCGGTTCATGCCGCTTTCGTTCAGCACTATTGCTGCCGGACATATCAAATCCCCCTTCGTGATCTTCGGGGCAAAATAACTGCCCTCGCCATTGGTGCAACATTTCGGGGCCGGAGCGAAGATACTGCCTGTCTCTTCATCTTCCAGTCCGTGGAATGTGCCGGCTTGACCCGCCGACCATTCTGCTTTCTTTTCTGCTTCACATTCATGTACATGACCTGCCTTTCTCAGTTTTGATTTATCCTTAAAGCCCTTTCAGGCTTACAGGCAATAAAAAAGCGAGAATGACAGACGGCATAAAGCCTGGCGCCCATAGTTGCCTATGAACCGATGTCATTCTCGCAATGGTGGGTAAATCCCATAAAATAAAAAAAGCCAGCAATATACCGGCCTGAAAAGGCGCAGTGATACTACTGACACAAGTACAAAATTAACAGCGTGTGCAATGCAGTCATTACTCCGCAACACAAGCCCTAAAGCCTGTGTACCCTGACGGGCAACGCACAAAAATCAATTACATTGCAATTCTAACACAATATATAGTGCTTGTCAATTCAAATATTCTATATATTGATTTTTGGATTTTCTTTAAATTTTCTTTCCTCTTTGCAGAAGTTCTTTCTTCCCTGCCTATTTATAGGATGTATCGGATCATTTGGTAATACCGGATGATCCCTACACTCTTTTAGTACCTTGACAAGTTCATAACCTCTATGGGGAGTTATACAGGAATTCTGGACAGTGTGCGATGACCACAGAAGCGCGCCCATAATCGAAGCGCTGCACAGCAGCAGCCTGAAATACACGGCAGAACCGTTCTGGCGTAGGAAATGGCCCCATTAGAGTTCTTTTGTTATTTCAATACCTCCTGACCTCAAGACCGTTTTCATTGTTTTTGTTGAAAACCTTCTTCTACAAATCGTAAGGGATCATTGTAATCGAAAAAAGGAGGACGATTATGGAGAAAAGAAAACCGAATGACCTACCGCCGGAGCAGTGCTTGGCTGTTGATACCGATACCCTTTGCAAACTGTTGTGCTGTGGAAGGCACACTGCAGTACAGATTGGGGATCTTGCCAATGCACGCATTACCATGAACACCCGTGTCCTATGGAGTGTCCAGCGTATCAAAGAATATCTTTATGATATTTCCGGCTAAATAACCATGCCAGTAAGGCGCACTACACTTTTATAATCAGGAGGTACCAGTAATGGCAAAATTGAGAAAAGACAACAAAGGACGAAATCTTCGGCCTGGAGAAACACAACGGGCAGATGGCAGCTATATGTATGTCTACAAATTAGGCACTAAAAAGAAATATCTTTACGACTCCGATCTCGCAAGTCTTCGTGTCAAAGAAAAGCAGATCAACAAAGATAAGGATGATGGCATCCGTACTCAGGAAGCCATGAAGCTTACCCTGAATGATATGTTCAAGGTCTACATGAATAACAACATCAAACTGAAGCCCTCTACCAGAGCAAATTATCTTTACCTGTGGGACTTCTATGTGAAAGAAGAGCCTTTCGCTAACATGCCTCTGCCACAAATCCACAGAAGTGATATTCTCGCGTTTTATACCAAACTGCTGAAACACGGCTTTGCTATCAACTCACTGGAGAGCATCAACACCATTGTTCACCCTACGCTTGAAATGGCCGTGGACGACGATTACATCCGCAAAAATCCCAGCAAGGGCATTTACCGCAAGCTCAAGACGGATGGCAGCGCTCCAAAGCCTAAACGGCGGATCGCACTCACTAAAACGCAACAGCAGAATTTCCTGCGTTTTATTGCCAAGTCCCCTACATACAGCCATTGGCTCCCCATCATGACTGTGCTCCTTGGAACAGGAATGCGTGTAGCAGAATGTACCGGCATTACCAAAAGCGATATTAACTTGAGCGAAAACACAATCTCGGTCAACCACAACTTAATCTACCGGGTCATTGACGGAAAAGCCGGATTTCACATTACCACTCCCAAAACTGAGAGCGGTACACGAATTATCCCTATCCTCTATCCAGAGGTGGCCGAGCAGCTTCGCCTCCAGATTGAAACCATCGACGCATTGTATCCAGACGATCAACTGGTGTTAGGAGGAGTTCACGGTTTTGTTTTCCGCAACCGAACCGGCTCATTCATGAGCGCCCACAATATCAATCGGGCGATTGAGAGAATCAGCGTAACTTACAACATGGAGGAAATGGATCAGGCTGAACTGGAAGACCGTGAACCGGATCTGCTCCCTCATTTTAGTGTTCACAACTTGCGGCACACCTTCTGTACCCGGCTCTGCGAAAGCACCAACGATGTTAAATTCATTCAGCAAGTCATGGGGCATGCCGATTTCTCTACTACAATGGACATCTACACCCATATTACACAAGAGAATATGCAGGAGAAGGCAAAAAACATTAGTGTGAACATGAAGCTGATGTAAAAAGAAAGGCGAATCTGCATTTTATAAGCAGATCCGCCTTTCATATTGCTTCATCCGGTTTCGTAGGGTCTCGCGCAAAAGTTGTAGAAAAGTTGTAGTAACGCGATTTTTTGTAGTAAATGACCTCTTTAGTACAGCTTTGCTCCTGCCGGAATACTGTCATCCAGCATCAAAAGATTTAAGCCTTCCCGTCCGTCATACTCGTACACTGCGGAAATCAGCATACCCTCGGAATCAATACCCATCATCTTTCTCGGCGGCAGGTTTGTGATTGCCACACAGGTCTTACCAACCAGCTCTTCCGGCTCGTAATACTCGTGAATACCGCTTAAAATGGTGCGTTTCCGGTCTGTTCCGTCATTCAGTGTGAATTTCAGGAGCTTCTTGGACTTCGGCACTGCCTCACAGGCTTCGATCTTAACCACTCTGAAATCAGACTTGCTGAATGTCTCAAAGTCTACATCATCTGCAAACAAAGGCTCGATTTTCACCTTGGAAAGATCAATCTGTACGCTTGGCGCGGACACGGTTGCAGCCTCTGCAGAACCATTTACCGCTGCTTTTTCGGCTTTGTTTTCAGCCCGCTTTGGTTCCAGGGTCTTCATTGTCGGGAACAAAATGACCTCACGGATGGTATCAGAATTGGTCAGGAGCATGACGCAACGGTCAATGCCAATGCCCAGGCCGCCCGTGGGGGGCAGACCGTACTCCAGGGCGTTGATATAGTCGTCATCCATCATGCCGGCTTCGCTGTCGCCCTTGGCCCGGGCCTCCACTTCCTTCTGGAAGCGCTGCTTCTGGTCAATGGGGTCGTTGAGCTCAGAGAAGGCGTTGCCCATCTCGCAGCCGCAGATGAACATCTCATAGCGCTCGGTGAGCGCGGGCTGCTCGGGGCTGCGCTTGGCCAGCGGGCTGACCTCCACGGGGTACATGGTGATGAATGTCGGCTGGATGAGCGTGGACTCGACCTTCTGGTCGAACGTCTCATAGAGCGCGTTGCCCCACGTGTGGGCAACGTTTTCCATGTCCACGCCCACGCTCTTGGCGAGGGCGACTGCCGCGTCCGCGTCGCCGAGGATGGCCATGAAGTCCGCCCCCGTGACGTCCTTGACAGCGTCGGCCATGGTCACGCGGCGCCAGCTCGGCGTGAGGTCCACATCGTGGCCCAGCCACTGGAGCTGATACGTCCCGAGAATCTCCTTGGCCGCGCCGGAGAGGATGCCCTCGAGGATGTCCATCATGCCGTCGAGGTTGGTATAGGCCTGATAGAGCTCACAGGTCGTGAACTCCGGATTGTGCTTGGTGTCCATGCCCTCGTTGCGGAAGATGCGGCCGACCTCATACACGCGCTCAATGCCGCCGACGATCAGGCGCTTGAGGTGCAGCTCGGTCGCAATGCGCATATACATATCAATGTCAAGCGTGTTGTGGTGCGTGATGAACGGGCGCGCCGTCGCGCCGCCGGCGATGGGGCTGAGCACGGGGGTCTCGACCTCCATGAAGCCCAGGCCGTCCAAATAGCGGCGCAGATAGGCCACGAACCGGCTGCGGATCTGGAAATTGCGCTTGCTCTCAGGGTTCATGATGAGATCCACATAACGCTGGCGGTAGCGCAGCTCCGTGTTCGTCATGCCATGGAACTTCTCCGGCAGCGGGCGCAGGGACTTGCTGAGCAGCGTGACCTGCTGCACGTGGATGGAGATCTCCCCTGTCTTGGTCTTGAACGCATAGCCGCGCACGCCGATGATGTCGCCAATGTCATACTTGCGGAAATCGGCAAACTCCTGCTCGGTGACGGCGTCCTTGCGGACGTAGAGCTGGATCTGGCCGCGGTCGTCCTGAATGTCGCAGAAGATGGCCTTGCCCATGCCGCGCTTGGACATGATGCGGCCGGCGGCCTGCAGCGTTTTGCCGTCATAGGCGTCAAAATCGTTCTTGATATCCGCCGAATAGGCGCTGCGCTCAAAGCGCGTCTGCACAAAGGGGTCGCGCCCGGCGTCCTGCAGCGCCTTGAGCTTGTCGCGGCGCACCTGAAGGATCTCGGACAGGGACGGCTCTGCCGCCGCCTGCTGGTTCTTTCTCTCTTCGTTCATGATGGACTCCTCAGTCTTCGTTTTCGACGGCAATGATCTTAAACTGCAGCTCGCCGACCGGGGCTGCGACCGTGACGGTCTCGCCGACTTTGTGGCCCTTGAGCGCAAAACCGAACGGGCTGTCGTCCGAAATGCAGCCCTCCATGGGGTTGGCCTCCTGCGAGCCGACGATGGTGTACTCCTCTTCCGCGTCCTCGTCGACGTCGAGCACGCGCACGTGGCTGCCGATGGTCACGACGTCCGCCGCGACCTCGACCTTCTCCACGACCTCGGCGTTCTCGATCAGGTCCGTGATCTCGGCAATGCGGGAGTAGAGCTTGCCCTGCTCCGTCTTGGCCTCGTCGTACTCGCTGTTTTCCGACAGGTCGCCGAACGAGCGCGCCTCCTTGATGAGCTCCGCGACTTCTTTCTCGCGGGTCGTCTCGAGGTAATGCAGTTCTTCCTTGAGCGTGTCCAGACGCTCCTGACTCATCTTATATCTGCTGTCGATCGCCATAATCCGTCTCCTTATATCATTGAAATTTCAGTATATCTCCGTTGATTCAGCGCAGCGCAGCGATCGCTGCCTCAAGCTGCGCATCGACATCGCTGTCCGCGGCCGGGGCCACAACGACATCCGGCACAAGGCCGCCCTGCTCGGACAGGTCCACGCGGTTGGGCGTGAGATACTTCCGGCTCGAGATGTGCACGGCGCTGCCGTCCGGAAGCGCGATGGTCGTCTGGCTGCGGCCCTTGCCGGTCGTGTTCTGGCCGACGATGGTCGCCCAGTCATACTCCTGCAGCGCGGCCGCGAAAAACTCCGCCGCACTGTAGGTATTGCCGTTGACGATGACCGCCATCGGCACTTTGACGCAGACGCTGTCGCTCTGCGTGACGGTCTCTTTTCCGTTGCCGTCGACGCTCACGAACAGGTCGCCCTGCGGCAGCAGGTGATCCAGGATCGTGATGAGCTCCGAGAGCAGGCCGCCGGGGTTATCGCGCAGGTCGAACACCAGCGACTTTGCGCCGAGGTCCAGCAGCTTATCGACTGCCTGTACGGCACGGCTGCCGCCGCCGGTCTCAAAGTTGCGGATCTGGACATAGCCGACGCCGTTATCCATGAGCTTATACGCCACGGGATCGGTGTAAATGACCGTACAGTCGAGCGTGACGGTCTGGCTCTTGCCGGCGGAGTCCTGAATGGTGAGCTTGAGCGTCTTGTTGAGCTTGGCGCGAATGGTGCTCTGCACGTCCGAGAGCGTCTTGCCCGTGACGTCCTCACCGTCGATCGCCGTGATGATGTCCCCCTGCTGGAGGCCGGCCTTCGCCGCGGGCGAGTCGCTCGTCACGGCTGTGATGCGAAAGCCCTTCGTCTTGTCGTCGAGCTGGATGGTCACGCCGATGCCGGCGTACTCATTGTTGGAGTACATCTGATAGGCCTTGTATTCCTCGGCCGTCATGTAATAGCTCCATTTATCGCCGATGGCGCTGATGATCGCGCTCGATGATGCATCGCTGATCGCCGTATCGTCCGCGTCGCCGATATAGTCTTTATCCACGACCTGCTTGACCTGCGCAAACTTCAGCGCGAGCTTATAGTTGCTGCTGCCGCCGAACTTGCCGACGAAGATCATCGACGTGACCAGCGCAGTCACCAGAATACAGATCACACAGGCAAGGATACTCGCCCTCCAGCCATGCATTCTGCCGCTTTTTCTGCGGGCGGGCACTTTTTCCGACGCCTGTTCCTGTGGCTTGTGTTCGTCCATGCTATCCCTCCGGGTCCATTTGCCGCCTGCATCGGGCAGCCCCAATGCAGCAGATGAGCCGGGCAGCCATTTTCCGGCTGCCCGGCAGTTTCATTCAGTCAAAATATGTCCGATCAGCGCGCATAGTTAAGCGGGTTCTGGCGCACGCCGTTGACCGTGACCTCCCAGTGCAGATGCGGGCCGGTGGAGTTGCCGGTCGAGCCGACATAACCGATCGTCTGGCCCTTGGAGACCTTCTGGCCGGAGGAGACCGCGATGGAACTCATGTGGCCATAGAGCGTGGTGATGCCGTTGCCATGGTTGATGACGACACAGTTGCCATAACCGGACACAGCGCCGGCCGTGATGACCGTGCCGCCGTCGGCCGCAACGATGCTCGCGCCATAGCTCGCGCCGATGTCCACACCGGAGTGATACTTCTGCGTGTGATAGATCGGGTGGTAGCGCCAGCCGAACTCCGACGTGATCGTATGGCAGGACGGGCACGGCCACATCATGGAGCCGGTGGCGCCGTTGTCCTTGCCCGCATCATAGCTGGGGTCGTTTTTCTTGTTCGCCTCTTCCTGGCGGCGCAGATCCTCGACCTGCTTATCGATCTGCGACTGCACGTTCTGCTGCTGCTGCTCGATGATTTCCGCCGACACGCGGCTTTTGGAGGTATAGTACAGCAGCAGGTTGTTCTCCAGCTCGTTGATGTACTCCCGCTTGATGCGCAGCGGATTGACGATCACGCGGTCGTCGTAGAACTCCATATAGTTGAATCCTCCGAAAGTGGCGGCGTATTGGTCCTGCTTGCCTCCGGCCATGCCCAGCTCGTCGCGCTCGATCCGATAGGCCCGCTGCGCGACGTCGTAACTTCCGAGCGGCAGCCTCAGCCACTGGGCGAACGCTCCGAGTATCGCGACGACGAGCGTCGACGACGAGCCGAGTCCCGAGCCGGCCGGCGCGTCCACGAACGTGTTGAGCGAGAAGCCGCTTTCGATCGGGCCGAACTGCGACACGACATGGTTGTATATTCCCTTGTGCAGGTCGAGCACCCCGTCGATCGGCAGTTCGGATTGCAGCTCGTAGCGCAGCGTCTGGTTGCGGTCCAGAGCCCGCAACACGATCTGCGGCTCGTCCGTCGGCTCGATCGTGGCATGGGCGTACAGCGAGACCGTCGCGTTGAGAATGGCCCCTCCGTACAGGTCCGAGTAGGGACTGACGTCCGTTCCCCCTCCGGCCAGACCGATTCGAAGCGGGGCTTTGCTTCTGTAAATCATGGCTATGCTTTTGGGCCGGGGACGGACCTGCGGCCGGCCGGGCCGCGCCGCAAGTGTCGCCGGCGGGATAAAGATAGCGATTGCACCCGGTTTTTCCAACCCTCCCGGCTCCCCGCTTCTCTGCCCGGAAGACGATGCTTTGCCGGAACGAACCGTCCGCCCGTCGGGAAAGAGATGCGTTGCGGCACGAATGGGGCCGTACTTCTCTCTTGTGCGGGAAAGTTTCCCGGATCGAAATCGAAATTTGTTGCACGCATGAATGCTCGATGTTTCCGAGATAAGAACCGGTTTTGGAAAAATCCGGGTTCTTGAATGGGCGGACGGGGGGCCGAAATCCTCGCAAGGATCGAGAGTGTCCGAAGATCGAGGAGGGCGAGCGGTTTTGTCGTTTGGGATCGGTCGGACCGGAAACCGGTGCCGGTCGCGCGTATCTTCCCCTTCGGTCGATGCGAAAAATGCGAATTTCGGACCCGAAATTTGCTGTTTTGCGAAAAAAAAATTACTTTTATCGTTAATTTAACCGGTTAAGCAGTCCGTTCCGGTATTCCCGGAAGACTGGACCGCTTCCGTTTGTCAAGTTGTGCCGAACGTATGGGGACTTCGCTCAAGGACATA
>ERZ827197.1714-NODE-1714-length-16830-cov-5.838629_pt1 | contig 16830 bp, 15 predicted proteins | sample MGYA00519867_ERZ827197 | MGnify/ENA primary metagenome ERZ827197 (study PRJEB31778, sample SAMEA3449278) | human gut metagenome | biome: human gut; feature: human-associated habitat; material: faeces | place: United Kingdom | collected 2010/2012 ...
TAGTCTTCCGTATGGAATTTAAGTTTACGTGCGGAATTTACTTTTTCACTCAAGCAATTTATTTCGCATTTCACTATTTTATGGTATTTTATAACTATGTGTGCCCGGCTTGATTTTATATCAAAATAAATATGGCACCATTTTATAAGGAGGTTTCACATGCGTGTTGAAGAACGATTATTAAAATATGTCTCTTACTGGACAACTTCTGACGAGGAATGCCGACAGATTCCATCTTCGGAAAGACAGTTTGAGTTAGGAAAAGTGTTAGAACAGGAATTGCGCGATCTCGGTTTAGAGAAGGTCACTTTAACCGATCACTGCTATGTTTACGGACTGCTGCCGGCAACGAAAGGATATGCTGACAAGCCTGCTGTCGGTTTTATTTCCCATATGGACACTGCTCCTGATTTTTCCGGAAAAGATGTCAAACCACAGATCATTCCGGATTATGACGGCAATGATATTCTTTTAAAAGGAAGCGGTGCTTATCTGAAAGTATCCGATTTTCCTACACTTAAAACATTAAAAGGACGCACACTGATCACTACAGATGGAACAACCCTGCTCGGCGCCGACGATAAAGCCGGGGTTTCCGAGATCATGACGGCAGTGGAACAGATCATCACAGAAAAAATACCTCACGGCGACATCTGGATCGGCTTCACACCGGACGAGGAAGTCGGAAGCGGTGCTGATTTATTTGACCTTGACTATTTTAAAGCCAGATTTGCCTACACCGTTGACGGCGACTACGAGGGCGAAGTTGCCTATGAAAACTTCAATGCTGCAAGTGCTTCTTTTGAGATCAATGGCGTCAATGTCCACCCTGGAGAGGCAAAAGATATTATGATCAACGCTGCCCTTGTCGGCTGTGAGATTGCATCTCTTCTCCCTGAAAATGAGACTCCTACCCACACCGAAGGCAGAGAGGGATTTTATCATCTGACTGATTTTAGCGGAGACATCGCCCACGCCAAAGTGAATTATATCGTGCGCGACCATGACAAAGCCACTTTTGAAAAACGTCTTGATACCCTGCGTGGCATTGAGCAAAAAATGAATGGAAAATATCACGCAGACACTGTAAAATTGAACATTCAGCATTCCTATAGTAATATGCTGGAAGTCATTGAAAAGAATGAATATGTCGTTGCAATTGCAAAAAAAGCAATCAAAAACGTTGGTCTGGAACCAGTCTCCCGCCCAGTCCGCGGTGGTACAGACGGCGCCAGATTAAGTTTTATGGGACTTCCTTGTCCGAACCTCGGAACCGGCGGCTATGGTTTCCACGGACCATTTGAACATATCAGTGTAGAAGGTATGGATACCGCTGTTTCGGTTATCAAAGAAATCGTAAAAATCACTGCCGAATAATGATCGGGAACGTTTTTCCTGTTACACAAAAAATCTGCCATACAAAAATTGCATTTGTATGACAGATTTTTTATTCTCTTAAATATTATTTTTTACTTTACACCGAAGTCTTTCTTCTATTATAAGTTTGCAATCAATGCTGCGATCTCATCCGGTGTCATAACCTTATTCGGATCTGACAGATCAGGCATTGCCGGCTCATCATCTACAACAGTTTCATCTTCCAATGGAATCTTCTCGACCGGAACATTATCATCCGAATCCGTCAAAGTATCTACCATTATATCATCATACTTGGATAAATCTTCCTCCGGAGAAGAAACTTCTTCTTTACCAATTGATAGTTCCTCCATATCAGATGGAACTTCCTCGATCGGTGTCTCCTCCATCACGGACGGTTCTTCTTCAATCGGTGTCTCCTTCATCACGGACGGTTCTTCTTCGATCGGTGTCTCCTCCATCACGGATGGTTCTTCTTCGATCGGTGTCTCCTCCATCACGGATGGTTCTTCTTCAATCGGTGTTTCCTCCATATCAGATGGAACTTCTTCGATTGGTGTCTCTTCCATCACAGTTGCTTCTCCAGCAGCCGATGGGATCTCCTCAACTGCGACTTCCTGAACCTGTGGTTCTTCTTTTTCAATTTTATTCTCTTCTGCCAAGATACGTTCCTCGGTAAAAAAGTTCTGTTTTGCAGACTCTGCTGCTATCTTTGCATCAGCTCCGATCGTATTCAATGTATTCTGCAAAACTTCCAGCTGCTGTAATATTTTATTCTGATTGTCTAAAATATTCTGTGCATATGCGCTGTCATTTTTATTAGTTTCCGGTGCCGGATGCGAAACATTGTCTGATAAAACAGCCTCTAACATCGAAATCTTTTCCATGATGTGGTCATTGGAATTCATCAGTGCATCTGCATTCTCTTTACTTCTTCCAATGGAAACCTTTGCTACTGCTTTCTGTGCGTGGATAATATCCTCCACATTTGCTTTCCGGGACTGGTTTCCTTTTTCAATGAGTTCATACAGATCATCAAATGTTTTCCTCAATAAAAGATAAGACGCTTTTTCTGATTTAAAAATACTGTCGTATTGTTCTTCCTTGCGTTCTGCGGCTGCGCTTATCTGCCTTGTCACAGCATCTATCACATAATATATCGCAGCTAAAAACAGAACGTTCACTGCTACAAGTGCCAGAACATTCTGTGGCATATTAATCATTATATACAGATCTGCCACAAACAGACATGCTGCAATCAGAATTGAAATCACCAGACTGAGCCTGTAATTCTTCTCTTTTTTCTTTTCCATAAGTGCTACCTCCACCTGCATCTCCTGTGATGCTTATATGAGAATTTTTCTTCTCGTTTATTACTACATGATACCATAAGATGCATGAGATATCTATATACGAAATAACTGAAAATCCAAGGTTGACGCATTTTTCGAATAGAATTATAATCAAAAAAAAATATCTGTTCTACAAGTGTACTGACACGTTCATTTTCAACTCGATGGTACAGAATGAATTTTCAATACATTTGTGCAATTGATCCGCACACTATTTTGGCAATACCAGGTCAGACCAGAGGATAATATTATGAATAATGAAGCAAAAAATCCCTTACAGAAAATGATAGATGACACTGTCGCTCTTTTAAACAAACGGAAATTAACAGATGCGATCCTGTCAGCACAGACCGTTTCAGACCTTGCAGAAGCAGAACACGACTATTATATTTACGCAACAGCACAGAATCTTATGGGTGTTTCCTATGTGGCTGCTGGAAATGAAATGTCGGCTGTTGACTGCTATCTGAGAGGACTTTCCTGCTGCCTGGAGCATCAGATCGACGCACTTTTTCCTTTATTTTATATCAATCTCGGAAGCCGTTATCAGGAAGCAAATGACCACAAAACGGCTATCGAATACTTTTTAAAGGCTGAGAATGCACTTTCAATGGAAGCCTGCAAGGCAGATCCCCGATATCACGGCTGGTGCCTTGTAAACAGCCTGAATCTGATGATCTCAAGCAACCACCAGATGAATTTTGAGCTTGGCGGAGAGTTTCTGGAACGCTGCGAATCCCTGCTCACCGAGGAAGATATGACAGACTCCATCGGCATTTCCCTGCTTATTATAAAGTGTCACCTGTACTGGTACACCGGACGCAGAGATTATGTGTTAGAGCATTTAGACAGCCTGATCGGACAACTGCACCTCATTGAGCCAAATGATTTCGTGCAGATCATCCGTGAACTGATCTTCCTGCTTAAGAATATGAACGATCACACACATTTCAAACAGGTTATTGACTATTTCAGACAATATGCCTCCGAGCAGAACACCCTGTATTATGAGCTTCTGCTCTGCGAATTTGAGATGGACTATTACCACAGTATTCATGATTATGCCGGTTATCAGGATTCCTGTATCCGGTATACAGAGCTTTTTATGAAGCAGAAACAGGAACGGTTAAAGGAACGTACAGAGGCTTTTACCCAGAAAATCCTGCTCCAGCAAAAGGAAACCGAACGCCGGGCTGCAGAACACCAGTCTAAGATTGATGCACTGACCGGACTTGGAAACCGCTTTCTTTTAGAAGAAAATCTTGCTGCCCACTTAGAGTATGCCATTGCCAGACAGGAAAAAATCTGTCTTGCAGTCATTGATATTGACCATTTTAAGACTCATAACGACTTATATGGACACATGCATGGCGACCATTGTCTGAGGCTCACTGCCTCGGTCTTGAAGTCCTGTGTTGGAAAAGCCGGAAGTGTTTACCGTTTTGGTGGAGATGAATTTCTTGTGCTGTTAAACATAACGGATTATGATTCTGTCAGAGATATTGCTGAAAATATTAAACAGCACTTTAATTTAGACGAATCCGAAGACATCACAGACAGCGGGCTTACCGTCACACTGTCCCAGGGCTATGCCATCTGCCGGACAGATGCCGACAGCAGAAAGGATATCCTGATTTCCAAAGCGGATAAAGCTTTGTATGCAGTAAAAAACAGTGGCAAAAACAATTATCTTATTTTTGAGGAGGACTAAGCTCCTCCTGCAAAAAAATAATGATTCTCTGCCACTTTATAATTCAATCAGAGTACGGATCAGTTCCGCTCCGTCATATAAGTCTTTTATTTTCGTATATTCATTTGTGGAATGTGCCTGATACATTCCACAGGATAACACAAGTCCTTCGATTCCATGTTTTGCAAAGCTGTTATTGTCACTTCCACCGAACGTTTCCGTCAATGTTCCCGGAAGTCCGGTCTTTTTGCATGCTTTCAGAAAATCTTTTACTGTCCTGCTTTCTACTGGTGTCTCATATGCCACAAGATGTACCTGATGTGTTACCTCTGCAGTGGCTCCTGCTTTGTCTGCTTCCTCTGCAAAAATTTTTTCCGTATTTTTTACATATTCTAAAGCTTTGCTGTGGTCATAGCTTCGGATTTCACCTGTCACCACACAGCTATCCGGCACAATATTTGTGGCAGTTCCACCGTTTATCGTTCCAATATTAAACGTTGTGTCCTCATCCACATGTCCCATGGACAGACGTGTCACTGCTTCTGCCGCCACTGCGATCGCATGGATTCCACGCTCCGGCTCAAATCCGGCGTGCGCCGCTTTTCCTCTTATCTCAGCTCTCACGGAAATGATCGACGGCGCACGTCGCGCAGCGTCACCAACCGCTCCGGACAGATCAAGTACATACGCCTGTTTTGCGGTTACTTTCGAATAGTCAAAAACATCCGAACCTTTGACATATAATTCCTCACCAATTGTAAACAGGATTTCAATTTTTTTATGAGGTTTTCCACTGTCAAGAACAAGTTGTACACCATAGAGGATTTCCAGAATACCACTGATGTCATCTGCACCGAGCACTGTATCCCCGGCAGAATGTATTGTTCCGTCTTCTTCCACTATAGATTTTTTTCCGCTCCCAGGTTCTACAACATCCATATGTGCACAAAAAATAACCGGATCTCCGGGCAATGTTCCGTCTAATACGGCATACAGATTTCCGGTATCACCACCGTAATGCGAACCTGCGTCATCTTCTTCTACTGAAAATCCCATTTTCTGTAGCCGCTCAATGAGCCAGTCTGCGGTGTTCCGCTCATGAAAACTGATGGGATCAAAGGATACCAGTTGTTTAAAATCTTCTATGATATTCTGTTTCCATGCCATGATGAGGTACCTCTTTTCGATTTATTTAATCTGCATTTAATTTAGTTTGATTTGAATTTAATCTACTCCGCAGTGCATGCCAGAAAAATCTGCGATTTACTCCGCAGTGCACGCCAGAAAAATTTATAATCTACTCCGCAGTGCAGCCGGGAAAATCTGCGATTTTCCCGGCTGTCGGGCATTCGCCCTCTTCATAATATAAGGAATAAATTATTGCCTGCAAGCAGTCAAATTTATTCCTCACATTATGAACACTGCTCATTATATTACATATTCCGGTTCATTCAGCAGCTGCATTTTTCTCAGGAATTCTTTTGTCCGTTCATTCTGTGGATTGGTAAATACTTCCTTCGGCGTTCCATACTCCACGACATGACCGCCATCTAAAAATATCACTTTATTGGCAACATGCCTTACAAAGTTCATTTCGTGAGATACTAAGATCATTGTGTGTCCCTCTGCCGCAACATTTTTGATCGTTTCAAGTACTTCACCGACAAGCTCCGGGTCTAAGGCTGAAGTCGGCTCGTCGAGCAGGAGTAATTCCGGCTTTAGGGCAAGTGCTCTGGCAATTGCGACACGCTGCTGCTGTCCTCCGGACAAATGTTTTGGATAATGATTTGCCCATGATGCCATTCCAACACGCTCTAATTCTTTTAAAGCAATTGCTTTTGCATCCGCTTTGCTCTTTTTCTGAACAACCATAAGACCTTCCATAACATTTTCCAACGCTGTCTTTTTCTCAAACAGATAAAATCTCTGGAACACCATGCCCGTACTCTTACGGAATTCCAGGCTGTCTTTATGTTTTTTGGAAAGATCGACCGTTTTTCCACCAAAAACTGCCTCCCCCTCCTCCGGAATCTCCAACTGGTTGATGCATCTTAATAAGGTTGATTTTCCTGTACCGGAAGGGCCGATAATTCCGACAACATCGCCTTTTTCAATTTTTAAATTAATATGGTCTAATACTTTATTCTCATGAAAACTTTTGGAAAGTTTTTTGATCTCTAACATTTTTATACCCCTCTCTCATCCTCGGATATCTCTACTTTTGCCACTTGATCCGGAATCTGCATTTTCTTCTCAATCAGCCTGATTCCCTGCTCGATCACAAATGTGATCACCCAGTAAATGATCGCAAGTGAAACATATACTTCAAAATAACGGTAAGTTCTTCCACCAATGATTTTTCCCTGTGCTGTCATTTCAATAACTGCACAGACAAACGCAAGGGACGTTCCCTTGATCAGTCCAATAAAGGAATTTCCAAGTCCCGGGAGCGCCACGCTTAGCATTTCCGGAAAAATGATTCTGCGAAACGTCTGGAAATATGTCATTCCGATCGCACTTGCAGCCTCGATCTGTCCGACATTGACAGATGCCAAAGCTCCCCGGAAAATCTCTGCGATATACGCTGATTCATTGATAGAAAGTGCGATGATCGCATACACAAAACCGGAGGTTGTCGAACTCTGATAATTCCATCCATTCTGCTGGTATATATATTTTGTGATCATCGGGATTCCAAAGTATGCAATATACAACTGCACGATCACTGGTGTTCCCCGGATCAACGAGATGTACACTCCTGCGATCTGTTTTAACACAGGAATATTTTTGGTTTTGATCAATGCCAGGAGCATTCCGATGATAAGTGCAAGGATCATGGAACTGACTGCAAGGATCAGGGTTGTCGGAAGATATTTTAAAATCTCCGGAAGCTGGCTTAAGACCGCTTCAAAATCAAATAACTTTTCCATAGTTTTTCTCCGTTCGTTTTCGGTTTTTATCACTACAATTGTCTGTAGAAATTTACAGTGTTTTTGAAGTCATGATGCACACAAATTCTCCTTCACCGGAGCGGGTGGAAAAATCCGGTGTATATCCAAGCTTCTCATAAAAGCCAAGTGCCTTCTCGCGGGAATTGATCCGTATGTTTGTAACACCCCGCTCTTTCAAAAGCTGCTCCGCTGCCTTGATTCCAAGTGCCCCGTAATGTTTTCCCCTGTACTCTTCCAATGTGGCAACACGCTCGATATGACCGGCATTTTCTTCATTGATCCGTACCCGGCAGGTAGACACCGGAAATCCGTTTTCGTGAACCAGAATGTATTCACTGTCCTTTGTGTCATCCGCAAATTCGTATTTGAGTGGAATATCAAACCCGACACACATTGCCTGTATTCTGATATAATGCACTCCTGCTCTCTGCCATTCTTCTGTTGCATGCACTGCTTCCATCATCTTCCGCTCCTTGCTTCTCCCTTAGTTCCACGGTTTATAAAAATCGTTTGGAATTTTTAATTTATTTGCCGGATCTTTGCTTAAATGCTCTCTTCCGGACGGTGTCTTCCAGATCGCATCAAAATCAGTATCCGGAATCACGATATCGTAATAAGTAGACTCCCAGTAATCCGGGTCTGCCTTGCTAAGATCAACACTCGCTGCAAAATCTTTAAAATACGTGTTGTGGTAAAATGCCGGAATCTGATATAAATCCCTTGCATATCCCCATAAATTCTTGTAATCCACGAGACGCCTTTTGCATGGACCAATGTTTCTCGAATAAGCGACATCGAATCTTGCCAGTGTCACATATAAACGGATATCACTGTCTGTCACGTAATCTCCAAACAGAAATCTCTGCTGTTCTAAACGTTCTTCCATTGCATCTAACCCTGCAAAAAATGTCTCATAAGCATCTGAAAAAGCCTGTAAAGATTGTGCGAACTGTGCTCTGTAAACAACATTGTTAACATTTTCAAACAACCACCAGTTTAACTTGTCAATCTCTTCTCTGAGTTCTTCCGGGTAAAGATCCGGTGCATCCGGCTTTTGGAATGGCTTAAAATCAACCTCCAGATAGTTGGTCAGCCTGTGATAATCGTTGTTCACTACCTTTTTCTCTTTGTAATCCACAAAAGAAGGGACTGTTGCACGGCCTGTGTACTCCGGGTCTGCATTGTAATACAGCTCACTCAGAAACTGTGCTCCTGTTTCCGGGTTGATATGTTCTGGCGAATTTACAAATTCCCAGCCCAAAGGTTTTTCGTAAGCATCATCATCCCAGCCTACGATTTCCACTTTGATCACATCCTGTAAACCAAGAAGTTCCCTTGTAATGGATGCGCGGTTTGACCAGTGGCATCCTTTTGCCCAGAATAAAATGTACCGGTCTTTCTCTACCGGATTTTCCCCGGGCCCGAATCCTTTTGTAAAATGATTTGGCTGTCTGTGGAAATTGCCATATTTGTCTACTTCACTTACTGTCTCTGTCGGGCGGACTCTGATCTGCCTGCCGTTTACTTCTATATACTCTGCCATAATATGCCTCCTGCCTATCGCTTCCCAATTTTAAATTTGTTACCCGGATCACTGCTTAAATGTGCCCTGTCTGCAGGTGCTCCCCAGTATGCATCAAAATTGATCTCATCTAAAAATCTTGCATTAAATGTCTCCATGAGATGTCCCGCTTTTTTATTGGAAGGATTTGCAAAATCTTTAAAGTACGTGTTGTTCTTAAATGCCGGAATCTGGTAAAGATCTCTTGCATATCCCCACAGGTTTTTGTAATCAATGAGACGCTGTTTTGTGTGGCCAAGCTGGAATGCATAGCGGATATCAAGTCTTGCCAGCGTCACATAAAGTCTCACATCACTGTCTGTCACATAATCTCCAAATAAAAATCTCTGATGTCCGAGCCTTTCTTCCAGAATATCAAGTGCTGCATAAAATGCATTGTAAGCATCCCAGAATGCCTCTTTGGAGCGGGCAAATGCTGTTTTGTATACACCATTATTTACATTATGGAATAACCAGATATTTAACTTATCAATTTCTTCCCTGAGTTCTTCCGGATAAAGATCCGGTGCATTCTCTCCATGAAATTCCCTGAAATTTACTTCAAAATAGTTGGTCAGTCTGTTGTAATCGTTGTTCACTACTTTTCCGGTCTGTACGTCGATCAGTGCTGGAACTGTCGTTCGTCCGGTATAATCATCATCTGCTTTATAATATGCCTCACTCAAAAACTGAATGTTTAAAACCGGATCTGTGTTGTTCTCGTCATATACAAATTCCCAGCCGAGATTTTTTTCATGAGGCGCATGTTCTACCATATTGACACTGATGACATCCTCCAGCCCCAGAAGCTCCCTCACGATGGATGCACGGTTTGACCAGTGGCACAGCTTTGCCCAGACCAGACGATAACGTCCTTTTTCTACCGGATTTTCGCCCGGTCCGAATCCTTTTGTAAAATGATTTGGCTGTCTATGAAAATATCCGTTCTCATCAACCTCTGAAACTGTCTCTACCGGACGGACTCTGATCTTTCTTCCATTTACTACTTCATAATCAAATTCTGCCATTTTTCTGCCTCCTGCTTTTCGTTCTTCTTAGTTGATCGGTGTTTCAAATTTATCTGCGGATGGAACCTGATCTGCCCCGAAATATTTCTGTGAAAGTTCTTCTAATGTGCCATCCTCCTGTAACTCTTTCAATACCTTATTAACATCCTCCCGAAGCGCTGCCCCCTCGTCATTTAACGGGAACAAGAAGTACGCATCCAGTGCTGTTGAAAACTTTGCTGTCTCATCAGCAGATAGTTCTGTTTTCTGTAATCCGTCAAAACCAAACTCTTCGATGTAGCTGTTGTAAATTGGAAGGTCATCTACCCTGAAATCGCTTGTTCCATCCTGAATATGTTCAAATACAACCGAGAGATCTGCCTCTGTGTAAATAATCTCAATCTGTGATTCCGGATTTTCTTCATTCCATTTTTCAATGGCATTCGTGACATTCACTCCGGCACCTGCCTCAATCTTGTAACCTCTGTCAGCGGCATCCTGTAAAGAAGTGAGTGGTTCATCATCTGCTCTCTGAACAAATACATATTTGATCTCGTCATATGGGAAAGAATAGTAGTAACTTTCCGCTCTCTTCTCGTTGTAGCTGAAATTATTGACAGCAATCTGATAATTACCAGCGGTAAGTCCTGAGAAAATCGCATCAAATTCTGCGGTCTGCAAATTCAGACTGTACCGTGGAAGCCGGTCAAATACTGCCTGTAATACTTCGATATCATATCCTGAATAACTTCCATCTTCCTCCACGGAAATGTAAGGCTTTGGCGAACCTCCGGTCACTGCATTGATCACAGTGACATCTCCACTATTCTCTGTTTCTGCACTGACGTCTGCATTTGTGGATGCATTATTTGTATCTGCGCTATTTCCACCGCACGCTGTTACACTGATTGCTAATGCTCCTGTAAGAATTCCTGCTGTTAATTTTTTTACTAAACTCTGTTTCATAATGTTTTCTCCTCTTCATTTTTCTACTTTTTAGAAAATTGTGAAACTCCTCCTACTCTTCTTTCACGAGTTTCGCAATTATCTATTTCTACTTTTAAGCATCTTTCTCTCATACACTTTCATACGTTAATTCTAAAGAGTGTGCACATAAAGAAAGAAGCAGGTCGTTATCATATGTTTATCACAACTGCCTGCTTCTTCTCTTTGCAAAACACTCAGGTGCATAAATCATATGAACATAAAACCGTATTCATCCATACAGCACATACAACAGCAGCACATCTGTTTTTTGTTCTTTACAATCGTATTTGTTTTCATATGATTTTCTCCCTTCTTTATTTCCTATATTTATGATATGTTTTATAGGAATTAATTTATGTTTGTGATTATAACTATGTGGTCATGGTTTGTCAATTGTTCTGGTTATAGAAGATTCCTTGTGGTTGCTATAGGTTTTTCTTATAGCTCATATTGTCGTTCATTTCACTTTAATTTTTTGCTTATCTTACTTTTTTCTGATTCCAACTGCGGTCAATACTCCACAGGAAAGAATGAGAAGTGTGATCCACAAAGCTGCCTGACCGTTATCTCCGGTTTTCGGTGAAACTGCTGTTGTATCTGCTGTCTGAACTTCAAAGTTTGCTGTTGCAACTCCATTTGCAGTACACTTTTATGAGTATTTGTTTCTTGCAGGTAAAGCAGATCATGGTTGATCAGAAGGATATTTACCTAAACAACCCAATAATCGTTAGACACTATCCTCTGGAAGAAAATATAAACTATTGTTTTGTCGGCATCAGAAGAACCGGCAAATCCTACATGATGTATCAGCAAAATGCTCAGCAGCGAAATTGCTTCTACACTGGGCGGCCGTTTTGTCATCATGAATATATATCCTTATTCCTTCTCTGAGTATCTGACTGCAAATGGAAAAGAAAAGAATTATCTGGATACTATCAGCACAAGTGATAATGCTCATGCGCGGTAAAGTAACACACAAGAATTTGATAGACAACCGCCCATTATTCCGTTACTATTCTTCAATATGGATTGAGAAAACCTCTCTGATACAGTATAATAAAGTGTCAGGGAGGTATCTCTATGAAGGAAAAAATACTAATCATTGAAGATGATTTTACGATACAAACACAGCTTAAAACTCTTTTGTCTGGGAATGGATATGAAGTATTTGCAGTTACGGATTTTTCCCAAACAATAGAGCAGTTAAAAGAAGCTGCTCCACATCTGGTTATTCTGGATATAAAACTTCCGTGGAATAACGGTTTTGAAATATGCTCTCAAATTCGCACCTTTTCAGATATTCCGATTGTATTTGTAACAAGCAGCAATACAGATATGGACGAACTTAACAGCATTATGCTGGGTGGAGATGCGTTTATCACAAAGCCTTATAATCCCGCTATTCTTCTTGCTAAAATTGCTGCATTGTTAAAGAAAGCCTACCGTTCCCCTCAAACAGAAATTTATATGTGGAAAGAAGCTACCCTGCATTTGGAGAGTAGCATGATAGAGTACAAAGGACAGAAAGCAGAATTGACAAAGAATGAATTGAAAATCCTCTACTACCTTTTTAAGAACGCTGGAAAAATCTGTTCCAGAAATGATATTGTGGATTTTCTTTGGGACAATCAGCTTTATGTTGATGATAACGCCCTAAGTGTCAATATTACCCGTATTCGCGACAAACTGGCAGCAATCGGACTTGTAGATTTCATTAAAACAAAACACAGGCAAGGATATACATTATGAGTGGAAAACAATATTTGAAAAATCAACTCCCCGTTATTTTAATCAATCTGCTGGGTATGCTTGCCCTTGCTTTGTTCCTGATTGCAAGCGATAATCCTATCCAAACAGTCCTGTTTATTCTTGCAGTCTGGTCGATTGTCCTTGTTTTATCTTTGCTGGCATTTTATTTCTCACGAAAAAAATATCTGAATAAATTGCTCAATATGACGGAGCAATTAGAAGAACGATATTTATTGCCGGAAATCATGCAAGTGCCGGAAAGGGCTGATGAACAGGTTTTTTACCAGATTATGAAAATGGCTGAAAAATCTATGTTGGAACGGATTGGCGAAGTACAGAGGGAACGCAGGGAATATAAAGAATACATTGAACAATGGATACACGAAGTAAAAGCACCAATTACAGCCATGAAGCTGCTGTGTGAGAATAACCGTTCTCCCTTTTCCAGAGAGGTATTGGCAGAGTTAGAGAATATCAATCAATATACAGAACAGGCGCTTTACTATGCCCGGAGCGAACACGCTGAAAAAGACTATTCTGTCCGTGAAGTCAATTTATGCGATGTTGTGCATAGTGCAATCGCAGATAATAAGTATCTTTTGCGTCAAAGCAATATGACGATTCAGATAGACGATATAGAAACAAAAGTTTACACCGATGAAAAATGGGTGCGGTTCATCTTAAATCAGATTATCGGTAATGCAATCAAATACCATGCAGAGCAGCCTATTTTGCACTTTGGGGCGACAAAAACGAATGACAAGATTGTGCTATCTATCAGCGATAATGGGATAGGTATTCCTAAAAGTGATTTACCCCGTATTTTTGAAAAAGGATTTACAGGTCAGAATGGGCGAACCGGGAAAAATTCTACTGGAATTGGCTTATATCTTTGCAAGCGTCTATGTGATCAACTGGGAATAGGACTTACTGCTTATTCCGAAAACAGAGGAACAACGATTTCACTTATCTTTCAAATGAATGATTTTATTATCGGAGTGCAGGGCTGATAGGTTCTGCACTTCTTACATTTTTGTAAGAACTGTGTAAGAAAACTTGATACAAAAAATGATATACTCCATTTACAATATGGGTATGGAACAGTTAAGGAGGTTTATCCGATGAATACAATTTTGAAGCTGGAGCATATCCAGAAATATTATGGCAATGAGGGGAATATTACCAAAGCCATTAAAGATATTAGTTTTTCTGTGGAAGCCGGAGAATTTCTCGGAATTATGGGTGCGTCCGGTTCTGGAAAGACAACGCTGCTCAACTGTATTTCTACGATTGATACCGTAAGTGCAGGGCATATTTTTTTAGAGGGAACAGATATAACGGAAATCAACCCAAAATCCCTTGCCCGCTTTCGCAGAGAGAATTTAGGTTTTGTATTTCAAGACTTCAATTTGCTGGATACATTGACAATTTCAGAAAACATTGCACTGGCATTAGCAATCAATAAAGTCCCTGCCGGGAGTGTAGAACCCCGCATTTTGGATATAGCCGGAAAGCTGAATATCAGCGATATTCTAAACAAATATCCTTATCAGGTATCGGGCGGTCAAAAACAGCGTTGTGCCTGTGCAAGAGCAATTATCAACAATCCGAAACTCTTATTGGCAGATGAGCCAACAGGAGCATTAGACAGCCATTCCTCACAAATGCTGCTGTCTACCATTCAAAGTATCAATGAACAGCTTAGGGCGACAATTCTTATGGTAACTCATGACGCTTTTACCGCCAGCTATGCCAGCCGTATTCTTTTTTTGAAAGACGGAGAAATCTTTATGGAACTGCGCAAGGGCAACGACAGCAGAAGTGATTTTTTTGATAAAATTCTGAATGTCCTTACCATGATCGGAGGGGGACAGAGCCATGTATGCTAAACTTGTTTTCAGAAATGCAAAACAGTCTGTAAAAGACTATCTGGTCTACATTGTCACAATGACAATCTGTGTTACCTTGTTTTATGCGTTCTTGTCTATTTCCAGTAGTTATTATAGCCCGGATATAGGCAGCGAGTATGATTTTACTCTGTTAAGTGACGGAATGAAAATTGCAATCTGCATGATAACATTGCTGTTGTTATTTTTGATACGGTTCGTCAATCATTATATGCTAAGACGGAAGCAAAAAGAGTTTGCTGTCCAGTCCATTATGGGAATGGAACAAAAAACCATTGGCAGGATTTTCTTTGCAGAAACACTGATTATGGGTATGTTTTCCATTTTGATTGGTATTTTTTGCGGTGTATTTTGCTCTCAATTCATTACCGCAATGCTCCTTACTGCTTATGGAAAGCCTTATGAAATCTCATGGACATTATTCCCGGATACCGTTTTGTTGACAGTGGTATTTTTTGTGGCAAGTTTTTTTGTGGTAGGAATTTTCAATACCCGTACCATTCAGAAAACAAAAATTATTGATATGCTTTCCGCAGAGAAAGAAAATGAGCCAGAGCTAAAAAAGAGCCGCTTCATTTCTGTTGTAGTAGTCCTCTTTGAAGTATTTACCGTATGGGGATTGATTACAGGAATACAAAAGGTCTGGTTTTATTATGACACCCGCTTTGCGTTTCCGGTGCAGCTTATGTTTTGGGGAAATATTCTTTTTCCGCTGCTTACTTTGCTGTGGTCGATATTTTGCATAATTAGAAAGAAAAAAAGAGAATGTTTTATTGCCGGTTTGCTGATATGTTCTGTATTGAATGCTTTTACAGCAGCCAGCGTTGCAGCATTAACAAATAAATATTATCTGTCTTTAGGTGGTGGAACGCTCAATCAATATCTGCTTTTTGTTGTGATTGACTTACTTTTCTTCATTTGTGCCTTCATTTATCTTACCAGTGGTTTGATTGTAGCATGGAAAGTAAAATCGCCGGAACATAGATACAAGGGAGAAAACCTGTTCTTTTTCGGGCAAATTATATCAAAACTAAATACAACCAGCAAAACAATGACGCTGATTTGTATAACCCTTGTCCTTGCAATCTTCATGTTTATTGCCGCCCCTATTTTGACGGGCTGGGCTTCAGGTTATTTGGATATGCGCTCTATGTATGATGTGCAGGTATATTCAAGATATAATAACGTATATGAAGAAGAAAATCTGCCGCAAGACAGTTATGAAATCATTACTGAGTTTCTGACAGAACACAAAATAGATACAGTTTATGATTGCACGTTCAATCTATATCTGTCAGAGAAAGATGATTTTCACAACAGACAGAAATATGATTTTCCGATTGTAGCAATTTCTTTGAGTGATTATAACACTATACGGGAAATGCTGGGTTACGAACAGATTTCTCTGGAGGAAGATGAATTTACAACACAATGGAAAGCAATCGCCACCGAGGAAGAACGGGATAACTTTTTGAAAGAACACACCAGCATTATGACTGACGCAGGAGAATTGACTCTTTCCGGGCAGTCCTATTATGAGGATCCGATTGGAGAAACAGCGTACAATTCCTATACAAATGTATTGTATGTACTTCCAGACAATATTTGTGAAAAGCTGTTGCCAGTAATAAAAAACCGATATATTACAACAACGGAAAATATCTCCTATGAAAATGCAAGGAAACTGGAAAAACTTTTTACAGAAAAATATCCCGAGCAGGCAGAAACCGGGGCTATTTATGGCGTGCGTTTTAGCACACTGCAAATCAATAGTTCCATAGCAAATAACTTTATTTTACAGACTGCAATGATTTATGGTGCTGTCGTACTGATGGTTATATGTCTTACGGTACTTTCCCTGCAACAGCTTTTAGACGCAGGACAATATAAGTATCGTTTCTCTGTACTCCGAAAATTGGGGGTGGAAGAAAAGCATATCGGAAAACTTATCTTGCAACAATTAAGTGTTTGGTTTGGGCTTCCAATTATCACAGCAATCATTGTAGCTGCTGTTGTAATAGCTTACTTTATCCAAACCATATCAGCAGAAATTTCAGCCTATATTGGGTTTAGTACATTGATGTTACAAATAGGGGCAACAATGGGGATTTTGGCAATTTTATTGATTTGTTACTTCATAAGTACATGGATTATTTTTAGGCGTTCTGTTAATCCATAGTGAGTGCAATTTATAGTGAACGCAGAAAAGTTTATGAATGTTGTCCGGCGGCATACCAGCTTTGAAGAAC
>ERZ827197.1717-NODE-1717-length-16803-cov-6.680559_pt1 | contig 16803 bp, 14 predicted proteins | sample MGYA00519867_ERZ827197 | MGnify/ENA primary metagenome ERZ827197 (study PRJEB31778, sample SAMEA3449278) | human gut metagenome | biome: human gut; feature: human-associated habitat; material: faeces | place: United Kingdom | collected 2010/2012 ...
TGGAAGCCATTGAACAGGGCATCCTGACCCCGACCACCAAGCAGCGGTTGGACGAACTGGAAGCCCGGAAGGAAGCCCTGAACACCAGCATTCTGGAAGAAGAGCTGAAAAAGCCAGTCCTGACCCGCGAATGGATGCGATTCTGGTTTGAAAAATTCCGCAAGGGTGACATGAGGGACATGGAACACCAGCGGCAGATCATTGATACCTTTGTCAACTCGGTCTACGTTTTTGACGACCGGGTCGTGCTCAATTTCAACTTCACGGACGATTCCAAAACCATCTCCCGTGAAGAGGTGTTGGGTTCGAGTGCTGTGGACAATGCTCCACCACATCCCCAGACCATTCGGTCTGGGGATTTTTTGTGGTGGGCGGTACAGGACGAGAACAGCACGGCCACGCCGCAGGCGTGGCAAACAACAGCCCAGTGGGCTGTTGTTTAGTGCGCGGTTTCCAACGGCTAGGAATGTCTACCAAGAAAGCTCCGCCTGCCGGAGCACCATTTGCACCGCCTCGGTTGGGCGGGACAGGACAGGAACAATGTAAGTCAGAGCCATTCGTAAAAAACAAAGGCAGGGTATCATCGTGGCGATGGTATCCTGCCTTTTTCGCATCTGGGATGGTCTTTCGGTTAATGGTATGGTATACTCGGCTCAACAAATCGGAATTTCAGGAGGTGTTTTTATGCCACAAATGAATAAGGGAGGAAAATTTATTTTCGGGAAATCACTCATTCGGACGGATGGAACATTGCGGATTCCACCGCAGGCAATGGAAGAATATCACATTGCAGATGAAGGAAAAGTATATCTTTTTACCGGAAGTAAGATTACCGGTGGCTTCTGCGTCACCCGGAAAGGCCTTTTGCATCCGTCAAAACTTGGTCACATTTTGGACGATACTCCACCGTTGCTTGACTACTCAGCAGGTTCTGGCGAATTTATCAAATACAAGGGGCGTTCCTACTGCTGGGTAGAGATTTCACAGGAGGGGCAAATTCTTCTTACGAAGAAAATGATGGATTTTTTGAAGGTGAGACCCGGAATGGAGCTGCTCTCTATCCGCAGTAGCGACATCGCGTTTACGATGGGAGCTAAAGGACCGCTATTGGAAAAAGCAGAAAACTATGATGGTGAAATTCCGCTTTTTTAAGTGTAACAATTTCCAGTTTGCCGTACTCGTTCCCAGCGGGGTTTGGGAGCAGGCACGCTATCCAAACCTCCAATTTTCCGCACCAAAGGGGCAAAATCTTGGCCAGTATTGCCGTTGCGCCGCAGGGATTTTTGGATTATACTGTTGACTTGTATTTTATTTTGTATTTTCCTGTTCAGTCGAGCCAAAGGAGGCATCCTTACGAACTATCTGTTTCAATTTGCGCGTATTCTGGCGTTCTGTTTTTTGGGCGAGATCTGCCACGCAGTGCTCCCGCTCCCCATCCCGGCCAGCATCTACGGCCTGCTGCTGCTCCTGGCCGCGCTCCGCTTCGGCATCGTGAAGCTCGAGCAGGTCAAGGAAGTTGGCCTGTTCCTCACCGGCATCTTCCCGCTGCTGTTTGTGCCTGCCGCCGCGGGCGTCATGGAGCTGTGGGCGGAGATGGGCGAGATGCTGCTGCCCATCGTCATCGCCATCATCCCGGTGACGGTGCTGGTCCTTGTGAGTGCAGGCCGCACCACCCAGGCCCTCACCAGCCGCCGCGCTGTAAAGAAGGAGGCCGAACATGACTGATCTCTTACAGGGCTTCCTCTCCGGGTCCGCCGCGTGGGGCGTGCTGCTGACGCTGGCCGCTTTCGCGCTGGGTACTCTCCTCAACAAAGCCACCGGCAAGGCCATCTTCAACCCGCTGCTGCTGGGCAGCATCTTCGTCATCATCCTGCTGAGTGTGCTGAACATCCCCTACGCCGACTACAAGGTCAGTGCCGCCCCGGTGAACTATCTGCTGCTGCCGGCCACCATCAGCCTCGCCATCCCGCTGTATGAAAAATGGGACCTGCTGAAAGAGAACGCCGCCGCCATCATCGCGGGCATCTCAGTGGGTACGCTGGTGAGCCTCGGCAGCGCTTTGGCTCTGGCCCTCGCGCTGGACCTCACTCGGGAGCAGTACGCCACCCTCCTGCCGAAGTCCGTCACCACGGCCATCAGCATGGACGTCGCCGCTGAGCTGGGCGGCATCGCGGCCCTGACGGGTGCCATCGTCATCCTCACCGGCATCGCAGGCAACCTGCTGGCCGAGGTGGTCTGTAAGATCTTCCACATCACCGACCCCATCGCAAAGGGCGTCGGCATCGGCACCTCGGCCCATGCCGTAGGCACCAGCAAAGCTCTGCAGATGGGTGAGGTCGAAGGTGCCATGAGCGGCCTGTCCATCGCCGTGGCCGGCGTCCTCACCGCCGTGCTCTGCCCCTTCTTCGTCAGCTTCATTCAGTAAAGATAGACAAAGTATCGCCCTCTGTACCGGCACAATGCCAATACAGAGGGCGATACTTTTTGCTTTTTAAGACCCGGCTTCTTCCCGCTCGGCTTTCTGGCGTTCCACCTCGGCGATGACCTCGGCGGCCTTTTCGTCGATGGCCCCCGGCTCTGCCGCCGGAGGGGCCAGACAGTAGCCCTGCAGCAGGTCTACACCCATCTCGAGCACCTTGCGCAGCTCCGACAGCGTTTCCACGCCCTCAGCCAGCACCTGCACACCGCGCGGGTGGGCGTAATCGATGAGCGTCATGAGGAACTGCTGTTTGTCGGCATCGGTATCAATGCCTCGGATGATGGCGATGTCCACCTTGACATACTTGGGCGCGATCGTCAGCAGGCTGTTGCCATTGCTGTAGCCGCTGCCGTAGTCATCCAGCGCAAAGACGCCGGACGAACCGGGGGCATTCCGCTTCCGTTCCAGCTCTCGCTCGTTCATCTCTTCCTCTTCGGTGATCTCCACCACCAGCTTCGGAAGGATGGCACTGTGGGCCTCGCAGTAGCTCGCCCAGTCCTCATCGCTCAGGCTGACACTGGCGATGCTGTTGACGAAGATGAGAGCGTCGGCGTCCAGTTTACCGGCAGCCTCCAGCTCCTCGTAGCACTCGCAGGCCCGGAAGAAAGTCAGCTTCTCAATATCATACAACCGGCCCATTTCGCTGGCCAGCTGCATTACCGTGAGCGGCGAACGCAGGGTCGGCAGCTGAGGCCGCATCAGGGCCTCGTAGGCCACCACATGGCCGTCGTGAGCCGAGACGATGGGCTGGAAGTGGTAGTCCACCCGCCGCTCCCGGATGAGCTTTTCAAAGTCGCTGCGCTGCTCCATCGCATAGACACCGGCGCGGTAGCGCTCCATGTCGAACTCCCGTACCTCGCCCTTGGTCGAGTGCTTGACTTCATACATTGCAAAGTCCGCATACTTCTTGAGGGTTTCGAGGTCCAGTGCATCCTCCGGATACCATGCCACGCCGCCGGACATCCGGATGCACAGTCTCTTGCCGTCCGGCAGAGCAGCACTGCTCTGGGCAAAGTTCTCTTCCAGCTTTTTGATGTCCGCCCGCAGGGCCTCCCGCGTCTCATAGCCGTAGAACAACAGCAGGAACTCGTCGCCGGAAAGGCGGGCCACCACAGTGCCGCTGGGCGAGCCCTGCTGTAAGCTGTGGGCCGTCTGCCGCAGATAAACGTCACCCCAGTCGTGGCCATAAGTGTCGTTGATGGTCTTGAGGTTGTCGAGGTCGGTCATCATCAGGGCCGCGTGACGGAGAGTATTGGGCTTCTCGAACAGCTCCCCGCAGACCCGGAAGAAGGCCTGACGGCTGTACAGCCCGGTCAGGGCGTCGTAATCGCGCTCATGCTCGATGCGGCTGCGCTCGGCCACCGCCGCCTTGTAGTTGTCGGTGCTCAGGGTCACGATGGCTTCCGCCAGCTGGTCCAGCTCCCGGATGCCGGTGCGGGAAAATTCCGGCACGGCCTTCCGCTGTTCCTGTGCGTCCATCAGCTCTTTCGAGAGCTGTGCAATGGGCTGTGCCAGACCATAGCTGACGAAGAAGGCGCAGGCCAGACCGATGCCCAGTGTCAGCAGTACGGCAAGGCCCAGCAGCTTCGTCACCGACTGGGAGAAGCTGAACAGATCGTTCCCGCCCACCACGCCGACGAGCAGCCACCGCTCACCCGAGAAGGGGGCGTTGCGGCTGTACAGGCCGATCTGCCGGATGCTGGCGATCTGCTGCTTCCCGTCCATCATGTAATACCAGCAGTTGTTGCTGCGCTGGAGCGTCAGTTCCCATTTCGCATTCTGCAGCGGTACGCTCTGCTCGCCGGTGTTGGAGGTGACATGAAGAGTCAGCACCTCGCCCCGCAGGTCGGAGGTGGTGGAGGCCAGCAGATAGCTGCCGTGATGGTCGTTCTGCAGCTCGTCCCACGGGAGTTTGGTGTCCATGTAACTTTCCAGAAGCTCAACGCCCAGAACGCCGTAGACTGTGCCGTCGTCCAGGATAAGGGGCTGCGCGTAGGCGATGGCCTCGCGGTCGTCGCCCCGCAGCTTATACGGCAGAGTCGTCCAGCGGCCATAGTTTGCCGCCCCCATACGCTCGTCGTCTTCGTAGGCAGTCTGGAAGGGACGGACATAAAACACATCCTGCTCTCCGTCCAGATACTGCAGTGCAGGCGACCACGCCTTGTCCGTAGCGATGTCAAAGGTCTGCACCAGCTCCGACGGAGCGCACTCAAGCAAAATATCCGAGTTTACCACAGAGGGGGCTGCATCCGGGTCGAGGTCGCGCAGGTAAACGCAGGGCAGGCGGTCTCCGGAGGTGCGGCCCGTGAAGTCGTGGGTATTCAGGATGAGGAAGATGCCCGAAATGCGCTTGGAGCGCAGCGTCTCAAGCATCCTGGGGGCTGCAGCCTGCAGCAGCGGCAGGCTGTCGCTGCTGCTGGAATCCAGCGTCTTGAGGGAAAGCGTTTCGTCGTCCAGCATCTGCTGGGTGGTCTCATTGATGTAGGTCGAAAGATCCGTCAGTTCCTGTGCCTGCTGGAGCTGGTCCTGAATGTAGCCTGCACGGTTCTCCACCTGCTTGTCCAGGATGTCCACCGCGTTCTCATCCAGTTGGAGGGTAACGCCGCTGATCGCAGTGGCCGAAGCCATCAGCATGACCACGATGGCCAGCATGACCATCAGCGCCGAGAAGATGGTGACGAAAATCGTATGCTCTCTTCCCTTCGCTTCATCCCGCATCAGCAGTTTCATGCTTTTCCCCTCCTTCCGCTCATTTTTGTAAGACGCTTCAGCCCTCGTACTGGCTCAGTGCATCACAGAGGCTCTGGTACCATGCCTCAAAATACTCATCCGTCAGGAATCCCGCCTCGGCCTCTTCCGCACTCTCGCCTGCTGCGAGGCGCTCTTCCACCGTGGCGCGGTCTGCCGTGGCAAGGTCGATCATGCTGTAGCCCAGCTTGCTGCGGGCGTCGGTGCCGCCCTCAAAGGCTTTGGTCGTGTACATTTCATTGGTATTCACAGCCTCCACGGCCTCCGTCAGGACATTTTCCATGTTGCCGGTCAGGGCGAGGCCGCTGCTGTGGATAGCATCCATATCGTTGGCGGCATGGGTCACGGGCAGATAGCCGGAACCCACTGCAAATGCGATGTTGTTTTCCGGCTGGGTGAACCACTTGAGGAAGACCACGCTGGCTTCCACCTCGGCATCGGTGGTCTTTGCCACGGCCATACCGGCACCCTGCTGGACAGAGACTTTCTCGCAGCCCTCAAAGTGCGGCGTGGGCAGGACTTTCAGCTCGATGTCGTGGCTCTCGGTGTCGCTCAGCATCACCTGCGTCGGGAAGTAGGTCGCGCTGGAGTTAGAGCCGATGTAGGCCAGAATGCTGCCGATTTTAATATCGTCGCTGCGGAAGCGGCCGCTGGCGGCGGCCCAGCCCTTGATGTAGGGAACATAGTAGTTATCCCACAGCTTGCGGGCCACGTCCTCGCTCAAGCCCATGGTCATCTTGCCGTCCTTGACGTCAAAAATGGTGTCGCCCAGCTCTTTTGCGCCGATGAGCATATAGTTTGCTATCGCGTCGCGGCCAAACAGGGCTTTGCCGTCGTTGGGCGTATCGGTCTGGGCATCCGTCCAGTTGTAGTAGGCTTCGGCGGTCTTGACCAGACCCTCCACCGTCTCAAGGTCGGAATACCGTGCGCCGGTGGCGGCAGCAAAGAGCTTCCAGTCGGTATCATTCAGGAACAGAAGCTCTGTGGACTTTGCCACCGGGAAGATCTTGATGCTGCCGCTGTCGTCGAAGTCGCCCTCGGTCAGGTAGCTGTCCACATAGGCGGCGCGCTCCTCGTCAGTGAAGTAGGGAGCAAGGTCGGCCAGCTCGCCCATCTGATCCATGGCATAGGCGGTGTCTGCATAGGCCATAAAGATGTTGGGCATGGCAGAAGCGCCCACCTTGCCCTGTGCCGCAGCCATCACCTGCGTCTCGAGGTCGTTGACGCTGCCCTGGCTGTAGCTCTCCACGGTGATGTTCTTTTCCTTGCCGACGGTATTGTTGAAGGTATCCACCAGCTTATTGAAGCTCTCCAGTTGGTCGCCGTTGTAATATGTCCAGACGCTCAGATTCACCGGCTCGGTGTTACCCTGTGCAGTGCTCTGAGCGCCCCCGCAGCCCACGAGGCCCAGCACCAGAGCTGCAGCCGCTGCAAACGCGGCCAGACGGCGCATTCCGATTCGTTTCACCATGAACTTTCTCCCCATTATGAAGATTTGTTTATTCCCAAAGATATTTTTATCATACCACCACGCGGCCAGAGATGTAAACACGTTCTGTCAAAATCAGCAATATCACAACAACTCTTTTCGGATTTTGTCGATTTTTACGTTTTCCTTTTTCCACAAAAAAGCAGGGCAGGCCCGCGCCGTCCAAAGCTTCCAGCTTTTGGCAAAGCGCAGGTCTGCCCTGCATCGGATATTCAGATTACAGCTTGCTCAGCTGGGGACCCTGAGCGGTATCCTTCACGGCCCAGCCCATCTCGGTGAGCTGTGCGCGGATGGCGTCGGCGGCAGCCCAGTCCTTGGCCTTCTTGGCGGCGGCACGCTTCTCCACCAGTTCGGTCACCTCAGCGGGAACTTCGTCCTTCTTGCGGTTGTACATCAGGCCCAGCACGCCGGTGATCTCGTCGAAGGCGGCAGCGCCGGCTTCGAGAGCAGCCTTACTGGAAGCGGCGGACAGGGTGTTGATGTCCTTCACGAGGTCGAAGACAGCAGCCAGGGCATCGGGGGTGTTCAGGTCGTCGTCCATGGCGGTGCAGAATTTCTTCTTTGCTTCCTCGGCCTTCTCCTTCAGCGTCTCGTCGGTGCCGAACTCGGTCTTGCTCAAGGCAAAGTCGAGGTTCTCGCGGCAGGTGTAGAGACGCTCGAGGCTGTTCTTGCAGCTCTCGATAAGGTCCACGGTGTAATTCAGCGGCATCCGGTAGCCGGCGGTCAGCATGAAGTAGCGGATGGGCTCGTAGCCGTAGAGGTTGGCCACGTCGCGGACGGTGAAGAAGTTGTGCAGGCTCTTGGACATCTTCTGATTATCCACGTTGATGAAGCCGTTGTGCATCCAGTAGCGGGCGAACTCGCAGCCGTTGGCGCACTCGCTCTGGGCGATCTCATTCTCGTGGTGGGGGAAGATGAGGTCCTGACCGCCGCAGTGGAGGTCAATGGTCTTGCCCAGATGGGTGCGGCTCATGGCGCTGCACTCGATGTGCCAGCCCGGACGGCCCATGCCGTAGGGGCTCTCCCATGCGGGCTCGCCGGGCTTTGCGGCCTTCCAGACGGCGAAGTCGGCGGGGTCTTCCTTCAGGTCGTCCTCCATCTGGCTGCGCAGCTCGCGGTTGCCGCTCTCGAGGTCGTCCAGCTTGAGGTGGCTCAGCTTGCCGTACTCGGGGTCGCTCTTGACGCGGAAGTAGACGTCGCCGTTCTTGGCGACATAGGCGTGGCCGCTCTCGATGAGGTCTTTCACGATGTCGAGGATCTGCTGGATATGCTCGGTAGCGCGGGGCTGGACGGTGGGCTTTTTGCAGTTCAGACCGGCGGCATCCTTGAGGTACTCGGCCTCGAAGCGCTGGGCGACTTCCTTCATGGAAGTACCCTCTTCCTGGCCCTTCTTGATGAGCTTGTCATCGATGTCGGTGATGTTGGAGACATAGATGACCTTGTTGCCGCGGTACTCAAGGTAACGGCGCAGGGTGTCGAAGACGATGAGCGGGCGGGCGTTGCCGATGTGGATATAGTTGTAGACGGTGGGGCCGCAGACGTAGATGCGGTACTCGCCCGGCACCTGCGGCACGAACTCTTCCTTCTGGCGGGTCAGGGTGTTGAAGATCTGCATAGTTGAATACTCCTTTTTGTGGGACAGACCGGAGCCGTGATTATAAACCTCTCAGTCTCGCTTTCGCTCGACAGCTCCCCTATCGAGGGGAGCCCTTGGCAAAGAGGGCCAGCTCCTGCGAGCCTGCCCGAAAAAGCAAAACGCCTCCAACGCCGTGCCAAAAGCACAGCATCGAAGGCGGTCTTTTCTCAAAATCGCGGTTCCACTCCGGTTTGTCGCTCAAAGCCGATAACGGCGGCCATCCGCGCTGCGATACTCAGCTTCCCGCAGCGTGCTGCCCGGGCGCACTTCACGCGGCGGTCTGCAAACAGGCTTCCAGCCAACGGCCCGTTCTCTCTGCCCAGACGATGCAGCGCTACTCTGCCCGGATAAACGCATTTATCCTTTTACAAACTTATTATAATAGCCGCCGGGGCGTAAGTCAAGCGTTTGACTCCCCTGCCCGGCTTGTGCTACACTGGGCAAAAATGCGGCCCGGAGGTTTTATCATGCAGCTTCTCACCGAACGTCTTTTTCTCATCCCCCTGCAGCCCGATGGGATGCGCGCCCTTCTGGCCCGCACCACCGACCCGGAACTCATCCAGCCCTACACCGATATGCTGAACCTTTCCCTCGCCCACCCCGAGCAGTGGATCTGGTACACCGCATGGGGGCTTTACCAGAACGATTCCGGCGACTGGGTAGGCGACCTCTGCTTCAAGGGCCTGCCCGAAAACGGCCAGCCGGAAATTGGCTACGGCCTTCTGCCGGAATATGAACATCAGGGCTACGCCACCGAGGCTGTCCGCGCCGCCTGCCGCTGGGCCTTCGAACAGCCCGGCGTCACCGCCGTCGAGGCCGAGACCGCCCCCGATCATGCTGCCTCGCAGGCGGTGCTGCACCGGGTGGGCTTTGTTCCGACCGGGACGATGGGCGCGGAAGGGCCGAGGTTTATTTTGCGCCAAAAGCCTTGACTCCATCGCCAAATCAGCGCTTTCCCCTTTACATCTCCCTCAACTTGTGCCATAATTTATTCTAATAAAGGGAAGCTGTCCTCGGCGCGGCGATTCGGCGGCGCGGGGCAGCAAGAGAGGGGTAATCTGCTATGAGTAAGATCATCATTCCGGCAAACTACACGCCCGCGCTGAACCTGTACGACACCCAGCGCGCCATCGGCACCGTGAAGCGGCTGTTCGCTGACACCCTGTGCGCCACGCTGAACCTCTACCGCGTGTCGGCGCCGCTCTTCGTCGAGGCTTCTACCGGCCTGAACGACGATTTGAACGGCGTCGAACGGAAGGTCACCTTCGACACCAAGGACAGCGGCATCGAGGTGCAGGTCGTTCAGTCGCTGGCCAAGTGGAAGCGCAAGGCCCTGAAAGACTACGGCTTCCGCGTGGGCAAGGGCCTCTACTGCGACATGAACGCCATCCGCCGCGACGAGGACATGGACAACCTCCACTCCATCTATGTGGACCAGTGGGACTGGGAGAAGGTCATCCGTGAGGAAGACCGGAACGAGACGTATCTGAAGAACGTCGTGCGCTCCATCGTGTCGGCGGTCTGTGCCACCGAAATGAACCTGCACGCCATGTTCCCCCAGCTGCAGGACCTGCCGCTCCACACCCCCAACGTCACCTTCATCACCACCCAGGAGCTGGAGGATAAGTACCCCGACCTGACCCCAAAGGAGCGGGAGAATGCCATCGTCAAGGAGAATGGCACCACCTTCCTGATGAAGATCGGCGCTCCCCTCAAGAGCGGCAAACCCCACGATGGCCGCGCCCCCGACTACGACGACTGGGATCTGAACGGCGACCTGCTGTTCTGGAACGAGCCGCTGCAGTGCAGCTACGAGCTGAGCAGCATGGGCATCCGCGTCAGCCCCGAGAGCATGGACCGCCAGCTCACCGCCGCCGGCTGCGACGACCGCCGCGAGCTGCCCTTCCACAAGGCTGTGCTGAACGGCGAACTGCCCTACACCATCGGCGGCGGCATCGGCCAGAGCCGTCTGTGCATGCTGCTGCTGGGCAGCGCCCACATCGGTGAGGTGCAGGCAAGCGTCTGGGACAACGCCACCCGCGAAGCCTGTAAGAAGGCAGGCATCCCGCTGCTGTAAGACTGTATACAAAAAGGACTGATGCATCCGCAGCAGTCCTTTTTCTTATGTCCTGAATTCCAGACCCACCTTGCTTTTTCTCCCGTTTCCGCCCAGCCACCAGAGCAGGAAGGCGTACAGCAGGTTCGTGACGAGGATGATGGTAAACCACATCAGCGTCTCCTGAATGGTCTGGTCGTATACCCGCATAAAGGGGTAGGGGCCGTCGATGGTTCCTGTAATATTGCCGTGCAAATCATACAGACCGTATAGGATCGTCGGTACCAGCGCCCACCAGACCTGCCGCAGCGGCAGGCGGGGCAGACGCTCGAAGAGCACCAGCGACAGAATCGCCAGCACCGGGTTGAGGAAATGGTGGTAGAGCATCGAGCCCGTGAAAAGCATGATGTACCAGCCGTTGCCGTCCTCGTACATGGGGGCCAGAATGATGACCACCGTTAAAAAGGTCATGGCGAGGCAGCTGGTGGAGATGAACTTGAGCCGCTTGAGCCAGAGGGGCAGCTCCCGCCCGGTGAAGATGCAGCCCAGCTGCCACAGACCCACCAGCAGACAGACTGCGCCGTTGAAGATGTTGGACAGCTCGGTGTACATCGTAAACATGATGGTCCCGCCCATGGCCCAGCTCATGGGGACGGCGATGGTCTCGAAGTACACGATAAGGAAGTTTATTGCCGCCGAGGCCAGCTTCCGCAGGACAGTCAGGATGTTTTTCAGCACCGTTTCACTCTCCTATCTGTAATTTTTTGTTGGAATATCAAAGAAACGAGCGGTTTTTTCCGCTCGTTTCTTTTTTACACCCGGACGGGCGCTTATTTTGCCGTATTGATGAAGCTGCGGTTATCCCACAGGTACTTGATGCCGGAGATGGCGGTGACAGCGGCCACGACCCAGCACAGCACAGAGGCGATGTCTGCACACTGCTGGCCCAGCACATTGCCGGTCAGGGAGACCGTAAAGTAGTAGAAGATGATGGTCAGCATCTGGAGTACGGTCTTCACCTTGCCCCACATGTTGGCGGCGATGACCTTGCCGTCCTTTGCACCGGCGGCCACCATGCGGAGGCCGGAGACGGCGAACTCGCGGGCCAGAATGATGCAGAGCACCACAGGGCTGCACACGCCGTCCCGCATCATGTAGATGAAGGCTACCGTCGTCAGCAGCTTGTCGGCCAGCGGGTCGGCGAACTTGCCGAAGTCGGTGACCATGTTCCACTTGCGGGCCAGATGGCCGTCGAGGAAGTCGGTGAAGCTGGCCACGGCGAAGATGAGGCCGGCGATGAGGTAGTACCGCGGGTTGTAGCTCGGCGTGATATACTGGCCGAGCGAGACGAAGATCATGAACACCGGCACCAGCAGGATGCGGGTCAGAGTGAGTTTATTGGGCAGATTCATACAAAATTAACCTCCAATCTGTTATTTTACAACAGTACCATACAAATCGTAAAGGTCGCTGTCGTCCACCAGCACATCATAGAACTCGCCGGGGTAGAGCGGCTCTTCGCTGGACACGCAGACGTTGCCGTCCACTTCGGGGGCATCGGCAGCGGTGCGGCAGAGGTAGAGGCCGCTCTCGTCGTCCACACCGTCGCAGAGGACGCGGACAGTCTGGCCCACCTTTGCGGCCTGCTTCTGGGCCATGATGCCGGTCTGGATCTGCATCACCAGCTCAGCGCGCTTGTCCTTGACTTCCTGATCGATCTGGCCGTCCATCTTGGCGGCAACGGTGTTCTCCTCGGCGGAGTAGGCAAAGCAGCCCAGACGGTCGAACTGCACTTCCTTCACGAAGTTGCACAGGTCCTCGAACTGCTCTTCCGTCTCACCCGGGAAGCCCGCGATGAGGGTAGTGCGGAGGGTGATGTTCGGGATCTCACGGCGCAGCTTGCCGATGACGTCCAGCAGCTCGGCGCGGTTGGAGCGGCGGTTCATGTTTTTCAGGATCGTGTCGTTGCAGTGCTGGATGGGCAGATCGAGATAAGGCAGGACCTTCTCGTTCCGCTTCATGGCGGCGATGAAGTCGTCGGTGATGCGCTCCGGGTAAGCGTACATGATGCGGATCCACTCGAGGCCTGGAATCTTGTTCAGTTTGTCCAGCAGCTCGCAGATGCTGCCCGGCTTGCCCCAGTCCTCACCGTAGGCGGTGGGGTCCTGGGCCACGATGATGAGCTCCTTGACGCCCTCACCGGCCAGCCAGCGGGCCTCGGCCACACAGTCGGCCATCTCGCGGCTGCGCAGCGGGCCGCGGATGCCGGGGATCGCGCAGTAGTGGCAGCGGTTGTTGCAGCCCTCGGCGATTTTTAAGTACGCATAGTGGGCAGGCGTACCGATGACGCGCTTGCCGCCCAGAGGAAAGTCCTTCTTGAGGCCGTAGCTTTCCAGATGTTCTTCACCGTTGAACAGACGGGCCACGATGGAGTCGATGGCCTTGTTGGAGGCACAGCCGACTACGGCGTCCACCTCGGGGATCTCTTCCTCGATCTGGCTGCGGTAGCGCTCGGCAAGACAGCCGGTGACGATGACCTTCAGCTCCGGGTTCTGCTGCTTGTAGGAGCAGGCTTCCAGAATGTTTTCAATGGCTTCGGTCTTGGCGCTCTCGATGAAGCCGCAGGTGTTCACAAGGATCACATCTGCTTCGGCCAGATCGGCCACGGTCTCGTGGCCGGCAGACAGCAGGATGTGCACCATCACATCCAGATCGACCTGATTCTTGGGGCAGCCAAGGGAAATACACGCAATTTTCATAAGGGATGATACTCTCTTTCTCTTTTGAGGGGTGCTTTTTATTCTTCTTCCGCTCTTTTTATCGCTTCTTTTATGACCGAATACGCAAAGCCGCGGCGCTGCAGGGCGGCCACCACAAGGTCGCGGCGGCCATCGGCCAGCTTTTTCATGTAGCGGCTGCGCACCAGAGCGGCGGCAGCTTCCAGCTCCGGGCTTTCGCCGTCTGCGTCCGGGGCATAGACGCTTTCCAGCGCCTGCTCGATCTGCGCGCCGGAAAGGCCCTTCTGCCGCAGGTTCTGGGCCGCCGCACGGCGGCTCTTGCGGGCGGCAAGCAGGCTGTGTGCCCGGGCTTCGGCATAGCGGTCATCGTTTACGTAATCCAGCTCCACCATCTCAGCCACAGCAGCCGCTGCAGCCTGCTCGGTAAAGCCATAGCACAGCCGTTCATACAGCTGTGCCGAGGACATCTCGCGCGAGGCCAGCGCATCCAGTGCGCGGGCGCGGGCCTTGGCCGGGTCAGCACATTTTTCCGGTTCTTCCCCGCCCCGGCGCGGGCGGTAACTCTTACGGTAAAAGGACATTTAGTCCTCCACCATGATGTCCAGCTCGCTCTCGCTGCTGCGGGCAGGTGCTTTGACCACCGGCTCCTTAGCGTCCTTTGCCGCTTCTGCAGGCTCTTCGGCCTTGGAAGAAGCATTCTTGCCTGCCGGGCGGCGGGAAGCGTACAGCTTGTCGGCATTGGCGCGGATCTGGCCCTCGATGTCGTTTGCGATCTCGGGATTGTCCTTCAGGAACTGCTTTGCGTTGTCGCGGCCCTGACCCAAACGGACATCGCCATAGTTGAACCATGCGCCGCTCTTCTGCACGATGCCCAGCTTCACGCCCACATCGATGAGCTCGCTCATCTTGGAGATGCCCTCGCCGAACATGATATCGAACTCTGCCTCACGGAACGGAGGTGCCACCTTATTCTTGACGATCTTGGCGCGGGTGTGGTTGCCGATGAACTGGCCGGAAGAGTCCTTCAGGCCCTCCACGCGGCGGATGTCGATGCGCACCGAGGCGTAATATTTCAGGGCGCGGCCGCCGGTGGTGACCTCCGGGTTGCCGTACATCACGCCCACTTTTTCACGCAGCTGGTTGATGAAGACGCAAACCGTGTTGGTCTTGCCGATGACGCTGGTCAGCTTGCGCATGGCCTGGCTCATCAGGCGGGCCTGCAGGCCCACATGGCTGTCGCCCATCTCGCCCTCGATCTCAGCCCGGGGCACCATAGCGGCAACAGAGTCCACAACGATGGCATCAATGGCACCGGAGCGCACCAGCGCCTCGCAGATCTCCATGGCCTGCTCACCGGTATCGGGCTGGCTGACCAGCAGGTTGTTGATATCCACACCCAGCGCCTCGGCATACACAGGGTCCAGCGCGTGCTCCACGTCGATGAAGGCAACATCGCCGCCCTTCTTCTGGGCTTCGGCCAGAACATGCAGGGCCAGCGTGGTCTTACCACTGGATTCAGGGCCGTACACCTCAATGATGCGGCCCCGGGGCACGCCGCCCACGCCCAGTGCCAGATCCAGGCCGATGCTGCCGGTCGAGATGGCATCCACCTGCATGGCGGCGTTGTCGCCCAGCTTCATCACAGCGCCCTTGCCGAACTGCTTCTCGATCTGGGCCAGTGCCGTGGCCAGCGCATCCTTCTTGGCACCGGGATCGGTCTTCTGGGTCGCCGGGGCAACGTTGTTGTTCTGATTTTTTGCCATAGTGTCATGCTCCTTTGTCATCTGTTCCCGGCGCGGTGCGGCCAAACGCAGGCGCGGGCATTCCATTTCTTTCGGTACTAGTATAACACATTTTACAGATATTACAACAGGAAGTTGTAGATATTTTTATTGTTTTCTCGCCATCACACAGCGGTCATTGCCGCCAAAGTCTTTTCTGCACGCGATATCCGTCCACCCGTTGGCGGCAAGCAGAGCCGTTACAGCTTCCCGCTGCTGCCAGCCGATTTCCAGGGCAAGGGCACCGCCGGGGCGCAGAGCTTTCTGGTAGTGTTCCGCAATGGCGCGGTAAAATACCAGCCCATCCTCCCCCGCTTCCAGCGCCATGGCAGGCTCCTGCGCCACCTCGGGCTGCAGCGCGCCCATCTCGGCGGCGGTCAGGTAAGGCGGGTTCGACACAATGAGGTCGAGCTGCCCCTCCGGCAGGGTCTGCCAGTAGGTGAACAGATCTCCCCGCACCGGGGTGATGGTCAGTACCGGGGAGAGATGGGCGTTCTGCTCCAGATAGCGGTATGCCGCAGGGCTCTTCTCCAGACTTGTGACCTGTGCCGCCGAGCAGAAGCGCTTCACGCCCAGCCCCAAACAGCCCGTGCCGGCACAGAGGTCGAGCACCCGGGGTGCCTCCACCCCAGCCAGCATTCCGGCGGCGGCTTCGGCCACCACCTCAGTATCGGCCCGGGGGCAGAGCACGCCGGGGCCGACAGCCAGCTCAAAGTCGAGGAAGGGCCAGCTGCCGCAGAGGTACTGCAAAGGCTCCCGGGCCGCGCGGCGGGCCGTCAGGGCTTCCAGCCGCTCTGCCTGCTCTGCGCCCAGCGGAGCATCGGCAAGGCGGGCATCCCCGCCCGCTGCCAGCCGGAAGAGCTCGGCCGCGTCAAAATCCGCGTCGGGGCAGCCTGCGGCGCGCAGGCGTGCCTCCACCTCCCGGACTGCTGCCCGGGGCAGCATCCCTGCGGTTACCATCTGCCGTCCTCCGGGTCCTCGGGCAGGACCGGCGTGACGGCAGCAATGGCCACCTCGATCATGCTGTCGTCCGGCTCAAACACGGTCAGATGCTGCACCCAGATGCCGGGCTGCCGGATGATGCGGGTGGCGATGTTGTCCGACCGGCCGCACCACTTGAGCAGCTCGTAGCTGATGCCCATGACCAGCGGCAGGAGCAGCAGCTTGAACACCACCCGCAGGCTGGTGCTGGACCAGGGCAGCACGCTGTACAGGAACACGCTGACGATGACCACCAGGATCAAAAAGCTGGTGCCGCACCGGGGGTGGAAGCGGGTATATTTGCGGACATTCTCCACCGTGAGGGGGTCTCCGGCCTCATAGCAGGCAATGGTCTTGTGCTCGGCCCCGTGGTACTCGAACACCCGGTGGATCTCCTTCATTTTGGAGATGCCCACCATATAGGTCAGGAAGATGCCCACCTTGAGCACCGCTTCCAGCACCACCTTGGCCCAGCGGCCCAGCGTGACAAAATGGTTCACGCCGCCCACGATAAGGGTGGGCAGCACAGTGAACAGCAGAATGGCCAGCAGCCCGCCCAGAACGGCTGCGCAGGCCAGCAGAGCGTCCTCGGCCTTTTTGCCCAGATGCTCCCCTACCCACTTTTCAAAAGCGGTCTCTTCCTCTTCGGGGTCGTAGTCATCGCCCATGCTGACCTGGGCCGAGTACATCATATAGCGGTAACCCATGATCAGGCTTTCGATCATGGAAATCGCTCCCCGCACCAGCGGGATCTTTGTCCAGATGCCATGGGTAGGCGTAGGCTCGGTCTTGGTCTCGATGGTGCCGTCCGGCTTGCGCACAGCGCAGCAGATGAGCTTGGGGCCGCGCATCATGATGCCTTCCATCAGGGCCTGACCGCCCACACTGGTCTTGA
>ERZ827197.1733-NODE-1733-length-16698-cov-2.924713_pt1 | contig 16698 bp, 18 predicted proteins | sample MGYA00519867_ERZ827197 | MGnify/ENA primary metagenome ERZ827197 (study PRJEB31778, sample SAMEA3449278) | human gut metagenome | biome: human gut; feature: human-associated habitat; material: faeces | place: United Kingdom | collected 2010/2012 ...
CTGCTCCGGTGTCGTAACATCCATGATTACGCCGCCTTTTAACATCTGTGCCAATTCTTTATTTAATTTGTATCTTTCATTCATTTTATGTCATCCTCCTAACACTTTTCGTGTTTATTAAGAACATGTTCATTTTGAATGATACACTATGTCTGGCACTTTGAAAATATCCAGTTTTGTTTATTTTTGGATGCCAGTTGGAGGGGAGAAAATCATTTTTTCTAAATCTGCTTAAAATCCACACTCCTTTTTTGCATTTCCTCCGCCTGATACTGAATCAAAAATGCCTGCGCTTCCTTACTGCTTCGAATAAAATAACGTTCGCCATCCGATTCGACAAATGCAGTATTGTTTTCCATCGCCAGTCCCACTATATCTTTTTCGAGCAGCATGACATCAAACGACCCCCGCCCTTCTTCGTTATAATGAGGACAAAAAGCCATCGGAACGATGCCCAATCCATCCGCCCAGCAATACTCCCATTCGCTTTCCTTTGAAAAAGATTGGGAATCACTATGTCCACAGCAAAACCAACAAATTGCTCCGGCACTAATTCCCGTTAATACGGCGGTATCTTTCTCATATATTTCCTTCAATTTTTTATCTACACCATACTTTTTCCACATTTGCATCATAAAAACGGTGTCACCGCCCCCGACATAAATAATATCTGCCCACTGCAGCAAATGATCGATCGTATCTTCACCAGGCGCAGACATGAGACAAAGGCACTTCACCTCACATCCCAGTTTATTATATTCTTTGGTAAATATATCCCGATATTCTTGTGCGTCCTGACTTGCCGTTCCGATAAACAGTACATTTGGATTTTGTTTCTTTGCTAATTTAACTGCATATTTATTTAGTGGTCTTGTAGATAATAAATCGCCACTTGCTATTGCTACAATTCTTCCCATCCGTGTCCTCCATTTTGCCAAAATTTGCATTTTCCCTTAATACTCTTTTGGTATCTCGCCTTCTATCCCATACATTTCTTTAAATTTTGCAAGATCCGCCTGCGTTTTGATCAACATAACTTCTTCCCACTTTCCCGTACGAATATCCTTAAAACCGGCAACCTGCTCCCCATTACAAATACTTGCTTTTATCATCGGCTTTTTATTTTCTTTATCATATGGCTTAGGTATTATTTTCTTTCTGAAAAAACGCATCGTCGGACCTCCAAGTTCTCAGTTGTTATCTATAAATGTCTTAGCTTTATACAAAAATTCTACTGCCATTTTCACCTGTTCTTGACATTCTTTTTTATCAGCTATATAAAAATCATCATAATCAGAATTATTTCTTATTCTCTGAGCATTTGCAATTCTTTTATAATCCCCTGCTTTAAATCCTCCAATTTGATCTTTAATATAATGTACATTAAATTGCCTTAGACATCCGTTATGTGAATCAGCATCAATTTCTTTCATCGCAAGCAAGGCTTTCATCGTCTTTTCCATTGCGTAAAAAGCTCTATTATTTGCTGACTTATACCGTTCATTTTTTAATAATTCCTGTGCTTCTTCAACCAGTTCCTCAGCTCTTTCTATGCGAACCTTTGCCAAAACTCCATAAGTTTCTTTATCCATATATTACCCTTCCCTCTTTTTCAATATTTTTAAAATAAGCATACCATGCCTTTTTTTCCATAAACTCATTTTCTGGAATACAGGTATACTCAACTATAATATTTGTCTCCATCGCAATGTCAGTAACTATATCCATCAAAAGATCATCATACTTTTTCACTTGGAGCCTGTCACAATCTGTTAATATTGCAACATCAATATCTGAATTCTCTGTATAATCTCCCCTTGCACATGAGCCATATATAACTATTTTTTTTACATGATTTTTCATGTTTAAAGGTATTTTTTCTTTTAAAATCTCAACCGCTTGTTCAATATCATTACCATTCATATTGAGTACCTCCATCACAAAATATATTCCATCTGCCTCTTTATGCAATTCCCTATTTATCTTCCTCTGTCCGTATCAAAGACTTTTGCGTCTCAAATCCCTCGGGATATCTGCTTTTCAATTTATCGATGTTCCCCTGAAAAACATCTTCAAGTGAAATATCTAATGCGGTAGCTGCTTCTGCCAGATACCATGCAATATCGCCAAGTTCCTTTACCAAATGCTCTTTATCCAGTTCATGTCCCTGCGCCATCCATTTTTTTACAATATCAATCGCCTCTCCGGACTCTCCACACAACCCCATAACACTATTGATCAAAACATCCTTTTTATCCAGCGCTGGATTAAGTGTTGTCATTGCCAGTTTTTGGTACTCATTTACTTTCATTTTCTGTTCCTCCATTCACAGTTCAAATTCCCAGATACTAAGTTTACCTTTTGCCGGTATCGGCTCGGTCTTTACTATATTTTCCAGTTTAAATCCATACCCTTCCCATTCGGTATGCTTGATAATGCTGGAATATATCTCAGCATTTCTTTCACTTAATTTCTTTCTTAATTCATCGTCCACTTTTATACAATCCGCCAGGGTAACTTTTGCAATAATACAACCGCTTGGATATTCCAAATTCAGATGTTCAAATTTTTTCATTGCTTTTTTGTCTACCCCTTTGCCGGCGTGGATAAGGATTTCTCCTCTGTATTTTGTTTTCCAAGTTCTAAACTCATATTCTTTCAGCCCTGCTGCAATCAATGAGGCAAAAGGCTGTTTTATTGTAATTGCTTTCATTTATACCTCCGTTTACGCAAATCCCCGTTTATGCAAACACAATTTCCACGCAAATCCCCGTTTGTTACACCCCATATCCCTGCGAAATCCCCATAAAGTTTTCTAATCTGGAATGATTTCTATGTACACCTGATCGTATTTATGCCGCAGTTCCTGCTTTATTTCGTCCCTTACACGATGCAGGATACTGATATGAATGACGTCGGTCTGATTTCCTATGTACACTTCCACCCAGAGTTTTCGCCCGGTCTGGATCACATCTAAAAAAGTCACTTCATACGGATACTCCTGCATATGTTTATTGACAATGGCATAAATCTGATCAAACACTTCCTGTTCAGGGGCAAAAAGCACCAGATTTCGGATGCTTCGGAAAATGACTTTGACCGGCTCTTTGATCAAAAACAATGCCATGATAACGGCAACCGTCGGATCGATATAAGGAACCAGAAACTTCCATTGTGTCTGAACCAATATCGTCTGAACAGCAAAGGCAGCCGCTACTCCCATACTGCTTACAATGTCGAGTTTCCACATATACAACTCTGCTTTAATCGTATCGGACTCGTATTTTTTACTATAATGGCTTAAAAGCAGATACATTGCCGCACATCCCAGGCACACGATAAATTCAAATACCGCGATACTTCCCGCATCGACATCGTGTCCGCCCTGAAATAGCAGTTTTACATTTTCTACCAGCAGATTACACGTCAGTGCCAATAATACGCTGTATTTCACAAGCAGAAACAACGACTCTACCTGCGAATATCCATAGGGATGTTTTTCCGTTACCGGCGTATAAAGCAACGGAACGAGTACCAAAAAGGGACCGATCATAACCAGATCTGCCGCATCAAACAGACAGTCCGTTAAGAGCGAGTGCGAATGTGTGATCCACGCCATGATTCCTTCGGAAAGTACAAACAAAATACTTCCCATGAACGATAGCCGCAATATCAATTTTTCAATTTTCAGCTTACTTTTTTTCATTTTATGAATCCTCTTCCGTGATATCATTCATAACTACATAATACACATCTCCATACATTTCTGTATTTCACACGGTCAATATCTTTTTCCCCAGCTTTCTTCTCACGCAGATCCAGACTACAACACCCACGATTACAATAGCACCAGAAAGCACCTGAGAAACCGCGATTCCGGTACTTCCGATCTGCAACTGATCGGTTCGGAGTCCTTCGATCCACACACGTCCCAGTGCATAACCCACGAGATAGAGTAAAAATATCTCTCCATTGAATTTCTTCTTCGTCGTAAATACAAGGATTAATACGAGAACGAGAATATTCCAAAGGGATTCGTACAAAAATGTCGGGTGTACCTGAATATACTGCACACCATCCACCGTTGTCATATGGCTTTTCATCAATTCCGTGATATTTGCCGGATTTACCTGATCCACTCTCAAACGCATGGCAAATAAACTATTGGTATATTCTCCAAAAGCCTCCCGGTTAAAGAAGTTTCCATAACGTCCAATGATCTGTCCCAGTACAAGACCTCCTACCGCAGTATCCGCAAGCAGAAAGAAATTGTATTTTTTTACTTTGCAATAAATAATTGCCGTCAATACTGCTGCGATCACGGCTCCGTAAATTGCCATTCCGCCGCCACGTGTATTAAAGATCTGGAGTAGATCATCCTTATAGTTTTCCCAGCTGAATACCACATAATACAGTCTTGCACCAATCAGGGAAAAAATGATGGCATAAATAGCAAAGTCTGTATATACTTCTTTTTTCTGACCGGTTCTCTGCGCCTGATGACAGGCAAGCCAAAGTCCGGACAACATTCCTGCCGCAATGATCATTCCGTAAAATGCGATCGTAAATCCCCCGATGGTAATTCCTTTCGGAAGATGCGGAATGTAGATTCCTATATTAGGGAATGCAATTTCTGCTGAATTCATACTCTATCCTTTCTGCGGATATTGTTCCGCACTATAGTTACAAATCCCAGAAAACTCCAAGGAATCTTCTGGGATTACCTGCTTCATTATACGTTAAAACGGAACAGCACGACATCGCCGTCCTGCACGACATACTCTTTTCCTTCGGAACGGACAAGCCCTTTTTCTTTTGCTCCATTATAACCATTATTTTCCACCAGATGATCATAACTGACAACTTCTGCACGAATAAATCCACGTTCAAAGTCCGTATGTATCTTTCCGGCTGCCTGTGGAGCTTTGGTTCCTTTTGTAATCGTCCATGCTTTGGTTTCCATCTCTCCGCTTGTAATATAACTGATAAGTCCAAGCAGTTTATAACTAGCCTTGATCAGTTTTTCCAATCCGGATTCTGCAATTCCAAGATCTTCCAAAAACATCTTCTTTTCTTCGTCATCCAGTTCTGCAATCTCCTGCTCGATCTGCGCGCAGATCACAAATACTTCTGAGTTTTCATCTGCGGCAAACTGACGGACTTTTGCCACATGTTCGTTTGTGGCACCATCATCTGCAAGATCGTCTTCGGCAACATTTGCCGCATAGATAACCGGTTTTGCCGTAAGAAGATTGTACTCTTTAAACCATTCTTCTTCCTCTTCGCTCTGCAGTTCAAAGTTCTTTGCAAGATGTCCTTCTTCCAAAAATGCTTTTAACCGCTCCAGCATATCCACTTCTGCTGCCAGCTTTTTATCGGCTCTTGCTGCCTTGATGCTTTTTGCCAGACGGCGTTCCAAAATTTCAATATCCGAGAAGATCAATTCCAGATTGATTGTCTCGATATCGCGAAGCGGATCAATGCTTCCATCTACATGCACGATATTGGTATCTTCAAAACAACGCACCACATGCACGATGGCATCTACCTCACGGATATTTGACAAAAACTGGTTTCCAAGTCCTTCGCCTTTGGAAGCTCCTTTTACCAAACCTGCAATATCTACAAATTCAATGACAGCCGGCACCACTTTCGCAGAATGATTCATCTCTGCCAGCACATCCAGTCTCTCATCCGGCACCGGCACGACACCTACATTCGGATCAATCGTACAAAACGGATAGTTTGCCGATTCTGCTCCTGCCTTTGTCAATGAATTAAATAACGTACTTTTTCCCACGTTGGGAAGTCCAACGATTCCGAGTTTCATTTTCTATCTTTCCTTTCTTACCTAAGCCTTTATTTTCAAGTCTCTATATTATTTCATGTCACCCAGCGAAGCTTGATGACCTGCGCATGCATCAGCATGCTTCATTATATCATATTTACTCATCTTTGTCCATAAAGAACAAAGGTGCCACGCCTTACTTTTCTGCCACTTGACGCATTAAGGTTTTCAGCTGCGGATCGGTAAGGCTCTGCGTATTGTTCTGTAATATATTCATCATATCACCGTTAGGAGGAGCAAACAATTCGCGGTTTGTCGAACCAGTTACATCGACCGTATACACATTTCCAAATACCGAAGATTTCTATACCTTATCGGGTATAATTTCCGCAAAATTCGCACCCACTCTTCTGCCCGATACAGTCTTCACAGTCCCGGCAGACCGGAAGCACATCTTCTTTGCTCACAAGATAGATGCCCGCCACACTCATCGCCGGCTGCATCGATCCATTTTCATATGAAACGCCTGCTTTTTCGGCATTCATCAACGCCAAAAGCGTTTCCGTCATTTCCATCTCCATGCCATAAAATCCCGGTCCAAATGCCGGACTGCAATACCTCTCTTCCATCACACTATGTTTTCTGCCAAGATACCCCTGCAGCCAGTCGCGTATCACGTCAAGACAGGCGATCTGAAAAATCTCAAAATAATACTGTTTCAGGAGAGCATCGTCTTCTGCCACTTTCCGGTCCGGCGCATGAAAAGTATAAAGATAGCCGCCCTCTACCTGACTTCGGTCAATCTTTGTAAGCACCCGGCAGGGAATCTTCTGTCCACCAAATTCAAAATATCCATCCTGAACACATTCTGCAGAAAATGGCTGCAATAACACCGGCACGCGGTACAGATACTTATATTGTTCCAAAACCGTTGCAATATTATGAATTGCCTTTGCTCTGTGTTCGCGGTACATTTCCTTATCCATCTTATCCCACGACGCAATCTGAGCCATCCGCTCCCAGATATCCTCGCGGAGATTCCCGATATTTACCGATAATATTTCTTCTTTTTGGCCTAACCGCTCTAACACCTTTTCGTACATCTCCGGCTGGTGTACCACAGTACACTGACTGCAATCTTTTATCTTCTGTCCTTTCGGGTCCAGAAAATAAGACGGTGTCCCGATACAGTTCTTCTGCAGATAAAGCGGACAGTAACAAAACAGGCAGTTAAAATTATCGACACATTCCACCTTATGACAGGGAAAATATTCACATTCTTTGTTTTGAAAAAATTTGTAACTGTTCTTTCTCATTTTACAATTTTACCCTCCGGCAGATATTTTTGTAGCTTCTCACACAAAATATCTGCATCAAATTAAAAGCAACATAATGATATAATAAAAAACGCTTGTTCGCAGGATCAGTGCCGGTTCAAAATACATGCAGCTGAAACAGAAACAAGCGCGTAGTAATATAGTTCCCGATATGATTATTAACCCAAACACTCCCCTATCGGTTAAGCTATCTTATTTTTTCTTCGTACTCCATTGCTTTCCGGAATGCCTGTACATTTTTCACCACATCGCCGTGGAACACTTTGGTTCCCGCTACGATTACATTGGCTCCGGCATCCATAACTTCGTAAATATTATTGAGATCCACACCACCATCTACTTCGATATCCACATCCAGTTTATTTTCATCAATGTAGGTGCGGAGACGGCGGATCTTATCAAAGGTATCCTTACGTATTTTCTGTCCACCGTATCCAGGCTCTACCGTCATGATAAGAACCATATATATTTTGGGAAGAATATGTAAAATTCCATCAATATCTGTCATCGGCTTAATTGCTACTGCCGGCTTTTTCCCTGCTTTAATAATTTCATCAATCGTCGCTTCCAGATTGTCGCAGGCTTCAGCATGTACCGTAATTCCATCGGATCCCGCATAGGCAAACTCGCGCACATAACGAATCGGTTCCTGCACCATAAGATGCACGTCAAAAAAAGTATCCGTACATCCACGGATGCCTTCGATCACGGGGATTCCAAACGAAATATTATTTACAAACATTCCATCCATGATATCAATATGGATATAATCTGCTCCCGCTTTGATCACGGTGTCGAGTTCTTCTCCAAGTCTCGCGACATCAGCTGCCAAAATCGAAGTTGATAACTTATAATTCATAGTCTTCCCCCATTTTCATTAGTTGTATTTTCTCTTTTCCCATTCTTTTAATTCCTCATACATCTGAAGATAATTTTCATAACGAACCGAATTGATCTGCCCGTTCTCCAATGCTTCTTTTACTTTGCAATCCGGTTCATGCGTATGGGTACACCCCAAAAACCTGCATTGCCCCTCATACGGATGAAATTCCGAAAAGTAATCTTTTAATTCTTCTTTCGTAATATCCGGAATTTTCAACGAACTAAATCCCGGTGTATCAAACAGGTACGTGGAGGCATTGATACAGAACAATTCGGAATGTCTCGTTGTATGCCGTCCTCGTCCGATTTTTTCACTTACCGAACCGGTTTCCATCTTTGCTTCCGGATACAGTTCATTGAGCGTGCTTGACTTTCCCACACCGGAAGGTCCGGCTAATACCGTCGTCTTTCCCTCCAGAAGTTTCTGCAGATCAGACAATCCGATCTTTTCCTTTGTGCTGATGGAAAGCACCTGATTGACACATTTTTCATAGATTTCCATCAGATGAACTGCCTCTTCTTCCGACACAATATCCGATTTATTAAAACAGATCACCGTCTCGACTCCCTGTCGTTCCATCATAACCAAAAAACGGTCCAGCAGATTGAGATTTGGCATCGGGTCAGCCATGGCAAATAACACAACTGCCTGATCTACATTTGCCACTTCCGGCCGTATCAAATGATTCTTCCGAGGTAAAACTTCTTCGATATTCCCAATTTTTTCCTCTTTTGAAACAACCTGAATCCGCACATTATCCCCGACAAGCGGCTTAATCTTATCTTTACGGAAACCGCCTTTGGCTTTACATTCGTAAGTATGCAAAGTACCATCATCCTCACAGTTTACATAGTAAAACCCGGCGATTCCCTTAATGATCTTTCCTGTCAATTCCATTAATCTGAAACCCTCTTAAAGGTTACATTGTATGTCGCAACCTGCTGTCCATCGCGGTAAACTGTGATTTCTCCCTGATTTGCACTGCTTCCTTTGATTCCATCCAATGTCCAAGGGAAATCATAATACGTTTTCTGTTCTTCACGAACCGTCGTTGTATTTCCATCCTGCTTCAGAATAACTTTGATTATTCCGCTGTCTGTCTCATATTCAAACGGATTGGCGATCGTAACGCTTCCTTCATATGTGTACGTTTTTTCCGGTCCAAGACTCAGTGTAACATCAACGGTACTTCCTTCTTCTACCTCATTTCCGCTTGATACGCTCTGGACACAAACACGGTTTTTCTGCGTGCTGGAATAGCTCTTTGTCTCAGAACCGTATTTCAAGCCTGCTTTTTCAAGGGCACTCTTTGCCTGACTTCTTGTCATACCGAGAAGGTTTGGCACTTTTACATATTTTGTTTCTTCTCCCTTACTTGGATAAATGGTAATTGTAGCACCTTTATCTACTTTTTTGCCGGCTGCCGGCTTCGTATAAGCTACTTTGCCGATTGCCTGGGAGCTGTAAACATCTTCACCCTGTTTTACTTTAAAGCCTTTGTCATTCAACGTCTGGTACGCATCTGTAATCGTATCGCCTGTCGTATCCGGGATGGAAACCTGCTCTACCCCGCTGCTGACGATCAATTCTACTTTACCGCCTTTTGCCACGGTAGAGCCGGCTGCCGGACTGGTCCGGATGACATAGCCTTTTTCAATTTCATCCGAAGCTTCTTCGGTTACGGTACAAGTAATGTCATAATTTGACAAATCTGTCTCAACATAATCTTTAATCTTGTTTGCATAATCTTCCAGTGTAATCTCATCACCGGATGTATCAGAACCCGGTTTTGCCGTTTCACTGGCGGTAGTGGATGAGCTGCCGGAATTACTTTCTGGTTTTGCACTTCCCCAGAAACCGAGGACGCGTCCAACCATATACAATATAACAAGTCCGATGATGATCGCTACTCCGATACTTCCAAATACCAGTGCTTTTTCCAGTTTCGGATCGACATCCGAATTGCTCTCCGGTTCTTCCGGCTCTTCCGGTTCCTGCGGCTCCGGTTTCTGCTCAACCGGTCCCATTCCTTTGCGGGAAGCATCGCGGAGCGTATTGACATCATCTTTTGACATAAATATCGTTCCGTCATTTTTATAAAGATTTCCGATCACTCCGTAATCTCCTGACGGATCCTGCAGAAACATTTTTAAATCTGCGATCAGATCTGCCACACAGCTGTAACGGAGTTCCGTCTTCTTCTGCATACATTTATTTACAATGTTGCTGATTCCCTTTGGAATCGTCGCATCCAATGCAGCCAGAGGCACAGCTTCTTCCTGAATGTGTGCCAGTGCGATCGCTACGGCGCTTTCTCCATTGAATGGGAGAGTTCCGCTGAGCATCTCATACATCGTCACACCAAGAGAATAAATATCGCTTTTTTCGTCAACGTACTTTCCTCCTGCCTGTTCCGGTGAAATGTAATGAACTGAACCCATTGCATTTCCGTTAATGGTATTGGAACTTGCAGCCCTTGCAATACCAAAATCTGTCACCTTTACCTTTCCATCCATGGAAATGATAATATTCTGCGGTTTTACATCACGATGTACAATCCCATGGCTGTGTGCAGCTTCCAGTCCCATGGAGACCTGGATTGCAATACTGGTTGCTTCTTTTACAGAAAGCTTTCCCTTTTTGGAAATGTACTCCTTGAGAGTAATTCCCTCAATAAGCTCCATAACAATGTAATAAACTCCGTTATCGTCACCAACATCAAATACATTCACTATATTCGGATGTGTCAGGACTGCTGCAGCCTGAGCCTCACTTTTAAACTTGCGGATAAACGTCGTATCCTCTCTGAATTCCGGCTTAAGAACTTTTACAGCAACAAACCGATTCAGCTTATGGTCTTTTGCCTTGTATACGTCCGCCATTCCGCCGGTACCAATTTTTCCTAATATCTCATAGCGTTCTGCTATGATCATTCCCGTTTTTAACATGCTTTCACCTCGTCTGTGAATGGTTCTACCAATACAATTGCAATATTATCCTTGCCGCCATTGCGGTTTGCTTCTCTTATAAGTATCCTGCCTTTTTCATCCAGATCTGTAGATGTGTCAGAAATGATTTCCCTCAGCTGGCTGTCCTCAACCATGTTGCTGAGCCCGTCCGAACACATCAAAACTACATCTCCGGGTTCCAGTTTCAGATCAAAGAAATCAATATCCACTGTTTTCTCTGCTCCAAGTGCTCTTGTAATGATATTTTTCTTAGGATGCTTCCTTGCCTGTTCAGGGTCAAGCTCTCCCATTCTTACCATCTCCTGCACCAGTGAGTGATCCCTTGTTATCTGCTGAATCTTCTCTCCGATCACATAAAGTCTGCTGTCACCTACATTTGCCACATAAGCGTAATGTCCTACGATAGTAGCTGCCACTATCGTTGTTCCCATTCCTCTGAGTTTCTCATCCTGCTGTGCCTGGGTAAGAATCTCGGTATTTACACATTCAATGGCATGACGGATTACCTTTACCGGATTAAAATCCGCATCCTGCCGGATTTCCTCCACCATAGATGTAACCGCATGAGAGGATGCATAATCACCTGCATTATGACCACCCATACCATCTGCAACAACAAACAGATTCGGAAGATTTCCAACCGGGTCAGCAGTTGCGAACACATAATCCTGGTTCATCTTCCGCTTTTGCCCGACATCAGTAGCTGAATATATCCTCATGTCACTTCTCGCTTTCTGTTTTTTCCATATAACTTTTTCTTAACTGTCCACAGGCACCATCAATATCTCTGCCCATTTCTCTTCTAATAGTAACATTTATTCCACATTTTTCAAGTTTTATTTTGAAATTCTCCACAGCCTGTCTTGTTGAACGCACAAAGGAACGTTCCTTAATAGGGTTTACCGGGATCAGATTTACATGGCAGTTCATATCTCTGATTCTGCCGGAAAGTTCCCTTGCATCCTCATCGCTGTCATTAACTCCGGCTACCAGACTATATTCAAATGTGATCCTGCGCCCGGTTTCTTTAAAATAATAACGGCAGGCTTCCAGAACCTCATCCATGCTGTATTTGTTTGCGATCGGCATCAGTTCCCGTCGCTTCACATCATTAGGTGCGTGAAGGGAAAGTGCAAGTGTCATCTGAAGCTTTTCTTTTGCAAGGTCATAAATCTTCGGAACCAACCCACAGGTAGATACAGTCAGGTTTCTCTGACTGATATGAAGTCCTCCTTCTTCTGTCAGGATATGTATAAACCTGAGAAGATTTTCATAATTATCAAGAGGTTCCCCCGTTCCCATGACCACAACATTGGAAACTCTTTCTCCTGTCAGAGCCTGTATCCTGTATATCTGATCCAGCATTTCTGACGGGAGAAGACATCTGGTCAGTCCTCCTATGGTAGATGCACAGAATCTGCATCCCATACGGCAGCCCACCTGAGAAGAAATGCACACAGAATTTCCGTGGTGATACCGCATGAGAACACTCTCGATCACATTTCCATCTTCCAGCTGGAACAGATATTTTCTGGTTCCGTCAATTTTTGAGATCCTTACATCTGCCTGGGTCAGTGCTGTGATCGGATAAGCCGAAAGCTTTTCCCTGAGGCTTTTGGAAAGATTTGTCATTTCATCCCAGGAGGTAACCAGCTGCTGGTGAAGCCATGCATAGATCTGTTTCGCCCGGAAAGGCTTTTCACCAATCTTTGTCATGAATTCCTTCAATTCCTCCATGGTCATGGATTTTACATCTGTCATTTTCTGTTATTTCCTTCTGAATCTGGCAATAAAGAATCCATCTGTCTTATGTATTCCCGGCAGAAGCTGCAGATAGCCAAGCTTCGTGGATTTACAGTGCAGTTCCTCCGGAATATACGGATCCAGGCTTTCCAGCCGGTACGGATAATTCTTTAAAAACCATAATACATTTTCTTCGTTTTCTTCCCGGGCAATGGTACATGTGCTGAAGATCAGCGTTCCATCCGGTTTCACATACTTTGCAGCCTTATCCAGGATCATTCTCTGGAGCATTACGATCTCTTCCTGTTTCTGCGGAGTTGCCCGGTATTTGATTTCCGGTTTCTTGCCGATAACTCCATAACCGGAGCACGGTACATCCGCGATCACAATATCCGCAGCCTGTTCGGAATCCGGATCATATACCGTTGCATCCTGAACTCTGGCTTCCACATTGATCACTCCGGTCCTGTGGATGTTTTCTTTGATAAGATCTGCCTTATACTGACTTACATCTCTGGCATCCACATTTCCGTAATCCCCCATTTTGTCTGCCGCATGGATGCTTTTTCCACCTGGTGCAGCGCACATGTCGATGATATGGTCACCTTTTTTCGGACTTGCAGCTTCCGCTACAAGCATAGAGCTTACATCCTGCACCAGGATCTTTCCCTGAAGGAAGGTCTCAAGTGTCAAAATATGATTGTAATCGGAAATCTTCAGTGCATAGGGAAGATAAGGAGCCTGTTCTACTGTCACTCCCTGAGACTTCAAACTGGTGACGATCTCTCTCAGAGACGCCTTATGAGTACGGCACCGTACTGTGATCGGTCTTTCTGTCAGAAAATCCTCCAGTATCTTCTCCGTAGTCTTCACTCCGTAGGCTGCTTTCCATTTTTCTACCAGATATTCCGGCATGGAATATTTCACAGAAAGATAACGGACTTCGTTTTCTTCCCTGGAAGGAAGCTCCAGATCACCGATCTCTCTTGCGATCGTACGGAGCACCCCGTTAACAAAGGGCTTTAGATTATAAAAGCCTTTTCGCTGTGCCAGCTTTACCGCTTCATTGCATACTGCACTGTCCGGAACACTGTCCATAAATTTCAGCTGATATACCGCACTTCTCAGGATCTCACGGATCTGCGGTTTCATCTTGTTTACAGAAACCTTGGAAAAAGAATCGATGACATAATCAATATAGATCCTGTATTCCAGGGTTCCCTCACATACTCTTGTAATAAAGCTACGTTCCTGTTTCGGAAGAAACTGATATTTGGAAAGCGCATTCCGGATCGCAATATGGCTGTGCTCACCCTCCTCCTCGATCTGTAACAGGATCTCAAGGATCAGTTCTCTGGTATTTACTCCGCTGCTAATCACGATCTCTACCTCCTGCAAGGATAATCAGTCTCAGAAGCTGCAGAATAGATGCCGCCAGAGCTGCTACATAGGTAAGCGCTGCCGCTGTAAGTACTTTTCTTGCACCCTTTTTTTCATCTGCACCTAAGATACCTGTACTTTCCAGCATTTTAAGCGCTCTGGAAGACGCATTGATCTCAACCGGAAGTGTCACCAGCTGAAACAGTACTGCCAGTGAAAACAAAACAATTCCCAGAGTTACCAGCGGATCAATGGAAAAGATCAGTCCTGCGATAAACAGCGGCCATGAAAGCTGGGAACCAATATTTGCGGCAGGTACAATGGCTGAACGGATATTCAGTGGTGCATAATTGATCGCATCCTGGATCGCATGGCCACATTCATGTGCTGCCACCCCCACAGCCGCCAGAGAATTTCTTCCATAAATATCTTCTGAAAGGGAAACCGTTTTCGTTCTCGGATCATAGTGATCCGTAAGACTTCCGCGGATCGGAACCACCTGTACGTCTGTGATCCCAGCCGCTCTCAGGATCCTCTGTGCAGCTTCCGCACCGGTGATACCTGAATGACTCCGGACCTTTTTATAGACTGCAAAGGTACTGCGCAGCTTCGCAGATGCCGCAAGAGAAAGAAGCATTCCGATCACGAGCAAAAGAATCGTGGGGTCCATTCCCCATCCGTAATAACCATATCCGTACATAACTCATCACTCCCTGGAATCTCTGAACATGTCTCCTGGTTTCAACTGATATCCCCGAAGGAACGCATCCGCTTCCATGCGTTTTTTGCCTTCCAGCTGCACTTCATGAAGCACGAGTACCTTCTGGCCGCATGCTACCTGGATTCCTCCTTTGTCAGCGGCTATCACAGTTCCCGGTGCTTCCTGTGCCTGTTTTTCCAGAACAGAGCTCTTCCAGACCTTCAATGTTTTTCCATTGATAAAGGTAAAAGCGCTTGGCCATGGATCAAGGCCTCTTACCAGACGCTCCAGTTCTTCCGCATTTTTGCTGAAATCCAGAAGCCCCATTTTTTTTGAGATCATGGCAGCATATGGTGTTGGACTCTCCTCCGGCTGTTTCTCGCGGGTTGCAGTTCCGTCAAAAATGGACGGTAAAGTCTGTACCAGAAGCTCTGCACCTGCCTGTGCGAGCTTATCAAACAAGCTTCCACCTGTCTCATCTTTGGCAAGCGGAACCACGATCCTGGAAATCATATCACCGGTATCCAGACCGGTTCCCATCTGCATAATAGTAACGCCGGATTCTTTTTCACCGTCGATCACCGCCTGCTGGATCGGTGCAGCTCCACGATATTTAGGAAGCAGAGACGCATGGATATTGATACATCCGAATCTCGGCATATCCAGGATGCTCTTTGGAATGATCTGCCCGAATGCCGCAACAATGATGATGTCCGGTGCAAGATTTTTCAGTTCTTCCACAAATTCAGGATCTCTTACCTTCACCGGCTGCAGTACCGGGATCCCGTGTTTCAGTGCTTCTTCTTTTACAGGAGTAGGCATCATAGTTTTGCCTCTGCCCTTCGGTTTGTCCGGCTGTGTGATCACAGCCTCCACTTCATATCCGTTCTCTGCCAGTGCTACAAGAGGCGCCACCGCAAAGTCCGGAGTTCCCATATAAATAATCTTCATAGTATCCCGCCTTTAGTCTTCTTCATCATAAGTTACCTTGTGAAGTTCTCCCTCCACAAGTTCTGTATACATTTTTCCATCCAGATGGTCAATCTCATGACAGAATGCTCTTGCCAGAAGGCCCTCTCCCTCGTAGATCTGTTCGTTCATATTTACATCAAGTGCTTTTACCTTCACATAGTTCGGACGTGTTACCTGTCCTGCCATTCCCGGAACGCTCAGGCATCCCTCGTCACCGGTCTGCTCGCCGCTTGTCTCAAGGATCTCCGGATTGATCAGCACGATCGGGCCCTCACCTACATCGATGACAACGATACGTTTCAGGATTCCTACCTGTGGTGCAGCGAGGCCAACACCCATTGCATCATACATGGTATCCAGCATATCTGTGATCAGTTCCCCGATCCTCGGTGTCATTTTGTCTACTGTCCGGGATTTTTTTGTCAGTACAGAATCCCCCTGTACACGGATTGTTCTAAGTGCCATTTTTCTTCTCCTTTAATTCATATCAAATTGAATGTATATTTTCCGGAATCCGGAATTTATCTCTATATATTTCTCCAGCTTCTCTCTGACTGCTGTGAGAAAGCAGATATCCCTGTGCTTCAGATGGATCACCTGACGATAAACATCCTTTACCTTACCTACCGATGCAGCTGCAGGTCCGATCATGTGAAGCTCTTCCTTCGGACTTACCCTGCGGATAAAAACTTCTATATAATACATGGCTTTTTTGAGAAATTCTTCATCCTGGCAGGCGCCAAAAACGGTCATCATATGGGCTGCCGGTGGATAATCCAGAAGCATCCGGTAACCCATTTCTTCTTTATAAAATTTTTCATAATCCTGGATAGCTGCCGCCTGAATGCTGTAATGTTCCGGCTGATACGTCTGGATCACCGCATGTCCCGGCCGGTCACCTCTGCCGGAACGTCCCACTGCCTGGG
>ERZ827197.1739-NODE-1739-length-16610-cov-4.213651_pt1 | contig 16610 bp, 10 predicted proteins | sample MGYA00519867_ERZ827197 | MGnify/ENA primary metagenome ERZ827197 (study PRJEB31778, sample SAMEA3449278) | human gut metagenome | biome: human gut; feature: human-associated habitat; material: faeces | place: United Kingdom | collected 2010/2012 ...
TAGTTATCTCCCACGTAATATCTCAAGATTGCATCTTTGGTGCGATACCATTCTTGTAAGATCCCTGTTCCGCATGTAAAAAGATCATAATCAGATAACTCTTCTATCGTATATACTTTTCCTTTTTCAATGATCTTAAGGGTCTGGCTGTCAGAAAGCCGCAATGGAGATATATCCCAAGATGCACTATTGCCTGTTGAATAATTTATTGGCAGCTTAGCTCCATGCGTCTCAAACTTTTCTGATATATCTGAATTTACTATTTTATCGTAAACCAACAAATAACATTCATTCTGACGAATCATAGGGGTAATATTACTTGTCTGATATATATTGTCTTTTTTTGGAATATAATTACAGGAATACGTAACCGAAATCGTCTCTCCCTCTTTGACAGAGCCATCACTCTTAATGCTCTTAAGCAACTTCATATGTCCTGTTGCTGATCCTGAAGTTTTTATAAAATCATCGGACACATAGAATACTCCTACATTTACATACTCATCGTACACATGCTTTAATCCCTTTTTCGTACGGTATTCTTTTATACCATCCTGCCACGATGCAGTAACGTCATCCTTCTGTCCAACCAGATCATTGAGATCAAATTGCACTTTCATGTTATCCCATGCCGACATTCGCGTTCCGGATTTAAATATCGAATGTGATATAGTATCTCGGCAGAGGATCCCGACACCAAGACAAATCATACATACTACACTTATAAAAATGAATTTCACTTTCATATATTTCTTTCCCTTTCATACACAGAATTAACACAACGACCTACTTTACCAAAGGCCGTTGCGCCAAAACCTTCTGCTATAATCAAACATGACTAATCAACCTTCGAATTTGCACGATCAATATTCCATGATCCACTAACATAGCAATCATACTTCGGATTATGTCCCTCTAAAAAGATGTTAATCTGTTGATTCTTGCTGCAGTATCTCTGTTTCAGTAAAAAGCAGGTTTTTTTACCTCTTTTCAGTAACGCTTTTCCTCCCTCATAAGAACCTGCGCCGGACATCTTTCGATCAATTACTGTCGTTTGATTATAACTCATTCTCGCATATAATTGTTCATAATTATTGTTTGAATTATGGTGTATATCCATCATATCTCGCAAATAGATTGCCGCAAAATGATTGCTAGTGCTCTTTTTGGGTGAAGCCATTTTAGTCCAACTATTACTGTCTACACGCGTATTCTGATTAAATTCCGCCGAAGTAGCCATTACTGGTGTTGTGTAAATCATTGTACTAAGTAACAATGCCATTACGGTCACGCTAGAATACTTTTTAAATTGTTTCAATTTCTTTTTCATATCTGTACCTCTTTCCTGCAGATTTGCTGCATATTTTAATGTACATAGCATACACAGACCTAATATGCTATAATTATCAAGTGAAATTTTAATCTGCGGTACAGAAGGTCTGTTCTCAAGTACTGCAGATTTCTTGGCGTAATAGCAATACGTCCATGTAGATTTCTAAATCTACTCCCCTGTGTGATGCCGTAACTCTTCTGGCAACATTGGCTCATAACATCTGCCTCGACAAGGCATAGTTGCAAAAATATTTCACATTGCCACTATAGCATCCGCATTATCCGGTTTCAATAACTTGGCGTTGAATTGCGTTTTTTTGGCGTTGAATAGTTTTTTTTATATTGACTTTTCTATTACAGTGGCTATATTTTAAGAATATAATGAACTTACAACCATGTTCGTATGCTTCACATTATACCCACAGGAAGGATGTTAAAAATGATTCACAGATTATCAGAACTATTGACACAGTATTTTATGAAATATGGACAAGCTACAGACAAAGCAGAAGTATATATATACGGCATTGAATGTTTTATCAGTGAATTTATTGGCAATTTATTATTATTAATAGTAGCGATACTTTGGCACCAGATCTCAGCTATGATCATATGGACGCTCAGCTTTCTCTTGATACGAACACAACTTGGAGGATTCCATTGTAAGACACACTTTAGCTGCCTGTGTCTAAGCACCAGCATTGGCATATTTTCCTTATTGATCAACAGATTTTGGCTGTATCATCCCTCTTTCTGTATCCCCACATATATTGCCTGCCTGTTCATTATCTACCACTTTGCTCCTATCAAGCATCCAAACCATCCGTTATCTGCTAATCAGATCCAACATGCCAGAGCGAAGTGCCTACGTAATTTTTTTGTTCTATCCGTACTCAGTGTAATATTATACCTTTGCCATTTACCTTATTATAGCTCCATCTGCTCTGGCATTATCAGTTCCTGTATTTTAGCACTCATGAGCCTCAAAAAACAGTTTCTTACTAAAACTGATATGTTAATATTATGATTCCCATAATTCATAGTCACAGTCTCAAATTCATCGCCGTCAATTGACTTATGTAAATACATATGCTAATATGTAGTTATTACATATATAAGATATAGTTAAGGAGTACTAATTTATGATAGAAACTATTTGGGAAATAATGGTAAATCTATTAGAGAGTACAATATTTATCCTATTCTTCACACGAATATTTTCCGTACGTTCGATATACACATCTTATCGACACTTTGGAATTTTCGGTGCTATTATTATAGAAACGGCTATTACGTGTTTTTGTAATATAAATAATATGAACTATGGTTTTGTTCAACTATGGTTTTGTTCAACTATTGTTGTTATTATTTGATTTACTATTACTCCTCGCCTTATTTGATGGCTCACTTGCTAAAAAGGTGTATGTATCCATACTCCCTACGTTGATCAGTTTGATTGCAGATAAGCTTTCCTTTTCATTATGTGATCAACTATTTGCATCGACACTACGCTCATTTGATCTAGGGGGTGATCACCGTTATTGTTCTACTTTCGTGTATTTACTAATATGTGCTTTATTTTGTATATTGTTTGCAAAATTAATGAAAGCAGACTTAATGATGTCCTCTTTTTTATACGCTGCAACATATATAACCAGTATACTTGGCGTGATCTGTTGCAATATATTATTAGATATCCTGATCACTTATGAAAAAAATATCCCACAAAATATATTTTTTCGTCTTCAGGGAATCAGCTTTAGTGTCATGATAATAATCCTGTTTATGATTCTATTGATCTTCCAGATCAGTGCTACTAATAAACGAAATGCAGATCTAGTACAAAAGCAACATCAAGAACAAACTGTATTAGCTGAATTGCAGCATGCCAAAGAAACTGCAGATGGAATACGGGCATGGAAGCATGACTACAAAAATCATCTGTTGACTCTAAAGGGGCTCGCCGCCAATCATAAAGATTCACAGATCACACAATACATACAATCCTTGCAGGACAATCTCCCGGATTATCTAAATGATGTAAATACAGGAGTGGCAAGTATTGATGCTATTGTGTCCGGCAAGATACGTTATGCCAGATCACAACATATTGAATTAAAGCATTCCCTATTGGTCAACGATAAAATGCCCTTATCTGATCTGCAATTAACAACGATTTTAGGCAATCTATTAGATAATGCTATTGAAGCATGTATACGACTGCAACATCAGGATCCCGCAGCACAACCATCTATTGTGCTATCCATGAAACCTTTCCGTGCCGCTCTGCAGATCATTGTGCAGAACACATCAACAGGTGAATATTTAACCGATAAAGATCATGCACTGCGAACCAGCAAAGCAGATACAAGTCAGCATGGTTTTGGACTACTCAATGTGCAAAAAACTGTAGAAGCTGCAAATGGGATTATAGACATCACAAAAAATTCCACTTCTTTTTGTGTGACTATTTTAATCCCGGAGAAATAGGAGAACGTATATGAAACCAGAATTAAACATAGCAATGATCGAGGATTCTCCCGCTCACTGCCAACAATTACAAACCACCTTAAACCAATGGGCCAAAGAGCAATTTGTTACATTACATACATCCGTTTTTACAGATTGCGCTTCGTGCACTCTTGATAAGATGCTTTCTTTTGATGTTATTTTTTTAGATATCGAACTGCCGGATGGCTCCGGATTAACACTTGCTCAATCTCTTCGCAATGCTAATTATCTTGGTACGATTATTATATTATCTGCCCACGAGGATTATGCACTGCAGGGATATCGCGTACGTGCCTTGTATTATATTGTCAAACCTGTCACATTACTAGAGATAACATTCGCATTATCACCGGTGATCACACAGCTTATGGATGACTGTTATACCATTTCCATATCCAAACACGAAACAAAACAGATAAAATACTCTGACATTATAGCCTTTCGCTGTATCAAATCTTCCCATTATATTGCCATTGATACAATAACAGATTTGTACCGGCAGCGAGCAACTATCAACACGCTGTGTGGTGCTCTTCCTGATTATTTTCTTCAAACCAACCGCTCTACTATTATGAATATCAATCACATACAGAGTATCTCCCAAAAAGATATCACTGGAAGTAATGATCTGATCTATCCTTTATCTATAGAATATGCGGATGATGTAAAAAAACGTTGGATCCGATCTTCGAATCCCTATATTAACTGATCAGTCTCCCGGACGAAACTTTCCATTAACTGTACAATGGGTTTTGTCTGTATATTGTTTCTGCGTAGATCCCTTGAATACCGGAAGATACCGTTTTGGTTTCGCTGTATTGTAAAACAACGGATCGTAGCATTTTCCATTCACGACTGCCCACACATGCGTTCCCGAAAAACGATCACTTGTGTCCTGCGCAATAACAACACGCTTATAGCCAAGTTCCGAAGCCAAAAAAGCAAATCCAACGGACAATGTACGGCAGTCTCCGGTTTGAAAACGGTATAACGCATCTGCAGATTTCGATGTCCATCCTTTCTTACCATCACATTTTCGTTCGGAGTAATCATAATTTTTCACAACCCACATAAAACATTTGTCCAACTTTTTGGACTGGGACATCGCTTTTTTGCGATGCTGCTTCTGAACACATTCACGAATGATCACACGCGCATGTTCCCTGGCAACCGCTTCCTTACGCTGCTGTTTTGTCAGTTTCTTACCAGATGGCGCATAACAGGTATGCTTATTCCGATAATAAGCAACACTGCCATCCAGATTCATAAAATACTGTGTTCCCTTTTTGCTATAGTCTCTGCTATACATATAGCCATGATCAATATAGTAGTATTTTCCACTAATACGGTAGATCCCGCGTTTCACTGCCAGTAAGCCCCTGGCATCAAAGGAAAATCCTCGCGCCATACCATTTTGCACGAGTTGACCATTCTTTTTAGTAAAGATAATTTTGAATCGCTTAGATCGGCATAAACCAATATCATTTACTTTACCGATACGATAATATTTATTGCCAATACGGACATGCCACCCTGCCACCGTCTGTCCATGACGATCGGTCAAATACCGTTTGCCATCCTCTTCATTTTGCTCAATGCGGTAACGCTCACCATCTTCCGACACAGTCTGTGCCGAAACCTTCGCTGTATTTCTACCACTTAACAGCATCATAATTGCTGCTGCCCCAAACGTGATCTTTATTATTTTTTTCTTGGCTGACATATCTTCCTCCATAGCGTCATTTTTATTGTTGCGTATCCATTTCTTTTACCGTGACAATATCATCCAACTGATAACAAAATCCCGGTGCAGATGCTTTCGCATTTTCTTGATATTCTTTGGTCAGATCTATCTTGTCGGAAGGATTCAACGGATTTACCCCCGTATATTTGCCATAGAACACCTTGATCTGTCCTTTGGCGAATCCATCAATCGCGCGTTTCACAGCCTTCCTGGTCCCGGGCGCTGCAATTACTTCATTCAACTCCAGCATTTGTACCCAATTGTCTGCAAGTCCGCCCCACGCATCATTCTTTTCTTTTTGTACATCCAGTTCACTTTCAATCTTTTTGCCATCCAATACCGCTTGAATCACTGCGGATTCATAAGGCTCCCAATTGACTTTACAACCGATCAGAGCTGTTGTAGGTGCCACGCTGGTCATGCCTTGATTGTAACCGACATGATACACTTCATATTTGTCGGTCTGGCTCATCTCCTCACAGGCAACTGCCGGCCCTGTGGTATCTGAGTGCTGCGATATGATCACACAGCCATCTTCTATCAACGACTTTGCAATCTCCTTTTCATACGAATAACTACTCCAGGTATTTGCATAGCAGACCGTCATAACTGTCTCCGGAACGACGGAACGTGCCCCCAGCAAAAAAGCCGTATATCCCGATATTACTTCCGCATATGCATAAGCTCCAACATAACCAATCTTAGCATCTTGCGGTGTAATCTTACCTTCTGAGATCATTTCCTGCAATTTCATGCCAGCCACAATTCCAGCAATATATCTTCCCTGATATACTGCTCCCATGTAGGTATGGTAATTAGAAACAATGGGATTCTGATTCGCATTGTCCCCTGTTGCCTGACAAAATTGTATTTCCGGATATTTCTTAGCTACTTCTTTCGTTGTCTTACCATATCCATAACTGGTCGCAAAGATAACATCACATTTTTCTTTTGCCAATTCAACAAGCGGTTCCTCTACTGCATTTTCAGGTACATTAAATTTCTCTACAACCTGCACCTTATCACCAAACTGATTTTCAATGCTTTTTTGTGCCCGAATAAAATTGTACACATAAGGATTACTTTCATCCCCAATATAGACAAAACCAACTTTTATCGATTCCTTTACCTGACTTTTTTGTACAACACAATGCCATACACCCGCTAAGCCAACTACCAAAATACAAGTGATCAATGCTGCCATTTTTTGTTTCTTCATGCTTCTCCCCCCTCGTATCTCTTCGACGGATCGATAATGCCCTCTTCTATCAGCGAGATCATAATTTTAACGATATTGGGATCAAATTGTGTTCCACTTCCCTTGTGAAGTTCTGATAACACATAATCCATATCCATCTTTTGCCGATACACACGATTCGAGGTCATTGCATCAAACGCATCGGCAATCCCAATAATTCTCGCATTTAATGGAATTTCCTCTCCTTTCAGCCCCTTGGCATATCCTTTGCCATCATAACGTTCATGGTGATATCTGGCGCCATCCGCCACATCCTGCACAATTGTGAAATCTTTTAGTATATCACCGCCGATCAACACATGACTCTTCATGATCTCATACTCCTCGTCCGTCAATCGTGACGGCTTATTAAGTACGGCATCCGGTATACCGATCTTTCCAATATCATGCAGCAATGCGATCTTACGCAAAGCTTCACATCGTTCTTTGCTCCAGCCCATCCGCTTTGCAATTAGCACGGAATATTCTGCAACGCGCTCCGAATGCTGGCTTGTATTCTCATCTCTGGCATCGACAGTTTTTGCAATGGCAAGAATCGTCTCATTACCCATCTGCGCCTGTTTTTTGGCTAATTCAATCTCGCGATTCTGTCGCTCGATCACGCGGTTGCTTTGCAGTCTCGTGATCAGCCATGTAAGGTACATAATGATCATAACCGCAATAATAATATAATATGCCTTAAACCACCACGTCTCCCAAAAGCGTTCCGGCTTTTCGATGGAATACGAACTGCTTTCGATCTCTTTCGTCCCGGTATAATCCAATATGGAGATTACAAACGTATAGGTTCCAGACGGCAGGTTCGTATAAACGATCGTCCCAAGTTCACTTTGTCGGACAATATTCTTTTTGTGCTCAAATCCTTTCAAATAATAACTAATGTATGGATCTTCTTTGGTGTAATTCATAAGAATCGGTGTGATCTCAATCTTATCCGCCGACTCTCCGATCGATGTCGTTTCGCTTTTACTGATATAATATTTGGTTCCATCTACCGTAATGTCATTGAGCCACATACGATAAATGGTTTTATTTTTATTATACTGTTCAATATTTACCACATACACTCCACTATTACAGGACAAATAATAGTTACCTTTATCATCGATATAATTCCAAGCGTTAGCAGTAAGTGAACCATCCAGTCCTCTTTTGCCATCGAGCAATTCATACGTGTATTTTTCATTTTGGATCAAACTGTCCTGAGTAACTATGTAAATACCTGCACTGCCTAGTATCCATACTTTACCATCGCTGTTTACCATTGCATCGTAGTTGTTCGAGTACGGAAAACCGGACAGGCTTCTGCATTCCAGCTTATCATTCATATAGCATAATCCGTTGCTGGTAATAATCAAATATCCTTTATCAAGCGCAACAATGCGCAAAATAACATCGGAAGTAAGTCCCGCTTTCATTGAAACCGTACGCTGTACCTTATTATTACGGATCACAGCAATACCACTTCCGTCACTTCCTGCTAAAATAGTTCCATCCGAACACTGCAGCATACACAATATCTGAGGATTGCCTAAGCCGTCCTCCTCGCCGATCGTTGCCACTACTTTCCCATTTCGAATAAAATCTATTCCTGTATTTTCAGATGCTGCCATCGTCCCATCTTTCAGCTCCATCACTGTTCGAAAGCGATTGCTGATGGTTCCTTTATTCGGTCCGTATTCTGTGATCTGCAGAGATGGTGTCACTTCGAGTAACCCCTCCTCTCCGGAGATAGCGATCCAAAGATGACCGGCAGAATCTACTGTCATGCAGCGGATCCTTCGTCCTCGAAGCTTGCGTGTCAATTTATTGTCACTCACACACTGTTGCTTTTCATCAATGATCTGCAGTCCATCGTCCGTTCCAATGTATATGCAGTCCTGCCATTTTGTCACTGTATTAACAACACGTTTCTCCAATGAATACTGTCGAAAAAGATCCGTGAAGCAGGTTTTAGACAACTTGAGAAGCCCCAGGCGAGAAGATGTAAACCAAAGATTTCCCTGATAATCCATCGTCATATTGTCAATAGAACTGTTGAACGTATTCGTATCAAACGTATGAAACTTCTCTCTTTGCAAATAGCCAATACCACTTCCACTGCATACCCAATAGTTTCCCTGATCGTCCGAAGCAATACTGCTTATCTGTTGAAGATTTCCCGTTGTATAGCGTTTTATTGTTCGATATTTTCCATTAGTTTTACGGAGACGATACATTTCATTTGTCGTTGTTCCGACCAGCAGATCCCCATTGTCCATATACTTACAGCAAGTATAAAATGTTTCTGCATTGCCGGTTTTTAACGTGAACGTCTCCTTGATCATCTGATTGTTGATAATGAATAATTGTCCTGAATTATTGACAACGGCAACATCGCCAGCCTTGCCTATTGCTATAGAACGTGCATACATGATTTCCTGTAAGGTTTTGCGCACCTTCAGGCCATTACTGATCGTTACGATACTTAATGCATCCGAAGTACCTATGTAATAATTTCCCTGCTCATCTTCGGCAATACAGCGGATTGAGTTGGATGCAAGATCATTCTGCACCGTCAATATGTTACTGATTTTATCTCGAACATAGATCGATACACCATTGTCATTGGTTCCGATCCATAAACGACCTTCCTCATCCTCAAACAAGCAATTTACATTTTTGACATCCTTCATATCGGACATCGTATCAAACGTAGACCCATCAAAACGATACAGCCCTGAATAAGTTCCGATCCACAAATATCCATCTTTGGTTTCTACAATATCATTTGCCTCACCACCAATCAGGCCATTCTCGCCATTATATACTGTCTGTGAATACGTCGATGTATATTTATCACCGGCTGTTGCTGCAACGCACTTCTGTCCACTGCCAATTAACGCCGCTGTAACGACAATACCGATCATTAAGGCACCTGAAGATTTCCGCTCTGCATTGCACTCGAAACGATCGCTCGTGATGATACCCAATATACCAAATATGATGCATACCGTAACCACTTTATCCGGAAAGTCCACAAGAAGCTCGGATAACACAGAGGCGATCACGACCGGAATACGATAATACCGGAACATATCAAATAAAGCATCCCCCCACAGGTTGCCGTTATACCCTTGAAAAAATATCAAGTTAAATGGTGTAGAGACAACGACTGCAACGACCGAAACAAGTGCACTGGTCGTAAAGACACCAAACCAGTCACGTATCATATGTCTGCGCATACAGATTCCCATAACGATTGCAATCGCAACGCTGGTAACTGCATACGCATAACTGGTGACATTTCTCATTCCGTACAGAATGTTATTCGTTGCACCACATAAAGCGCCAAAAAAAGGGCCAAGTAAACACGCTGACATCCCCGTGCCGATGGAATCCATCCACAACGGCAATTGCCAATCTGCTGCCAATACCTTTCCCATGTAATTTATCCCGATGCAAACAAGCATAATTATGCACGTATTGATGACCGATCGTATTTTCTTTGTCATATTCCCTCCCATTTCGTCCCATGCAAACATTACAGCATTTGTAACACTGTATTCCCGAATACCAAACTTCCGGCATTTCGTTTATGAGACCACGCGTATCACTATAATCTTGCCTATTATATCACGTAGCCTAAAACAAGTAAATGCTATCGCGGTTAATTTTTGTAAGATTATGTCTCCAAAATGCTTAGAAACAACTACCGCATTTTCAAATCTCATGTTCTTGTTGAAATATTCTGCGATAGGCGCTTGGTGTCACACCATGTCTTTCCCTAAAATACTGAGTAAAGCGACTTTGTGAACCAAATGCACAATGTTCACTGATCTCGCCGATAGACTTATCGGTATACTTCAAAAAATACTCGCTTGCTTCAATTTTTTCATTGATAATATATTGCTTCAGCGAAATCCCCTCCTGCTTGCGAAAACGATCGGATAAATAATTCGGTGTGACGTCAAACTCTTTTGCAATGTCTGTCACTTGAAGTTTATCCATAATATGCAGATAAATATAATTTCTGACCTGAGAAGTTAATACATCTTCACAGTTTTTTCGCTGCAGATCGCGTACCTCACGCGCAAAGATAAATTCTGCCTCTCTGGTCGCCTTCTCAACTTCCAGTGGCTCCTGCAGATTATCCTCTACATTGCGTAAAAAGCTATCACACATAGACAAGGCTTTTTCCGGGGTGACTCCTCCCTGAATGGCGCTTCGAGACGCACTGCTGATCACCCATATTGCTATATTTTTGTAGTGTCTTAGTACATCCTTGGAAACATTTCCGATCTCTCCTCCATAAGATTCATTAATACTTTCTTCCAACGCCTGCAGATCTCCTCTGCGAATGCTCTCCTGCTCACGGCGCTCCTGTCGGATCGGATTGTGCGCTTTACGCCTCTCCTGATAATGCAGCATATCATTTGTCAGATGCTTTGCAATACTGGCATCCGGCTCCTCCAATACATTCCAGAATACATTTCCCGGCATTTCCTGTCCGGTAATGGATTTCCAACAAAGCTCTATGATCGCGCGAAATTCATCCTTTCCACAATAAGAAATGCCTATGGAATCATTGCCTACCGCATAATACACGCGTATCCTGCCTAACACAATATATTCCCCTACAGGCGATTGGATGACTGCGTATGCCACGCCCTTTCCATCCATCTTAATATATGGTTTTTCTTTTCCTTTTCCCTGAAACTCCCTTGGTGCAACCGGCTGACACACACCTTCCTCAAAGCTGTGTATCAGATTCCCTTCCCGGTCAAAGACATTGATGGGTCCATGCAATAATTTGTGTAGTCGCTCTAATAAGTAAATATCCATATTGTTTTCCCCGCCTTTCTATAATGCGCTTTTCTCTCACTCAACTTGTCTTCGAATGGCTTCCTCCACTCGTTTGACCTCAGCATAAAATTCTCTTGCAGACCATAATTTGCAGCCTTGCCCGCGGATGATCAGCTGCTCCAGGCCATCCGAAGTTGCCACAGTTACATCATGTTCCCTCCCCATGTTATGAGCAAGTTTTTCGATATATTGATCTGCTGTTTCCGCCTCCTTCGTATATACCACATGTATATTGTGATAATCCAGCATCTGACCAATGCCACCTTTTACCTTATAAGCATCAAATACAAGGATCAGTGTCATCCCCATATAAGCTTGATAATTACATAAAATATCCATCAGGCGGTCTCTGGCTGCGTCAATATTATCCTTTGCCAGCTCGTTCAGTTCGTCCCATGCAAACACTATATTATAGCCATCCACCAGCAGATACTTTTCCGCCGAACGCTTGTAAGCGACAGGTCCGCGACTGTCTGTGGACGAAACAACACGTTTTCGCTGTCTGATCCAATTTTTCTTCTGATTGCGGTTTGCGCCACCCGCTTGTCCAAGAATAGAACGAATCTCTTCTTCTCCCATCGAGTATTCCGTATCATACCGCATTCTGCGCCTCATTGCTGCTGTCATAGGCTCCGCATAGTCGTCTTCCGGCGACTGCTTACCTTCCAAAGAATACCCATTATCTACGTGTACATGATCTGCCACTTCATTCCAAGGAACGATGTAGCCGGAACCATGTGCTGTAAACACAGAATCCGCTGTTGCCGCATAATCCAGATCCGGATCATAACCAATCTGTGCAACCACTTCTTCCGTATTGTGGCATGGTCGATATCCACACAACTGACAGGACATCTTTCCTTTACCACCGGTATAAGCAGACAGATCCTTCTGATAGGAGCGTATTGTCGCAACCGGTGCTTCTCCGGCAAGAACTGCGTATTCTCCCGATGAATCCGGTGCATTCAGTTTCGCACTCATTCGCTCCATGTCCGTCATTGCCCGTCCCAACTGTTCGGTCGGCAGCTCCAAACGGAACGAATAGTACGGCTCCAGTAAGATCGTTTCTGCCTGTCTAAGTCCCTGCCTGACTGCACGGTAGGTCGCCTGTCTGAAATCGCCGCCCTCCGTATGCTTCACATGTGCTTTACCTGCAATAACGGAGATCCGCATATCCGTGATCTCTGATCCGGTAAGCACTCCGCGATGTTTCTTTTCCTGCAAATGAGTTAGGATCAAACGCTGCCAGTTTTTGCTCAGCATATCTTCGCTGCAATTCGTGTCAAACACCAGACCGGATTCCGGCTCACCGGGCTCCAACAACAAATGAACCTCTGCATAATGTCGTAATGGTTCAAAATGCCCCATACCGATAACCGGTGCCGCTATGGTTTCTTTGTAAACGATATTTCCCTCGCCAAAAGTGACATGCATACGATAACGATCAAATAACTGCTGCCTGATCACTTCGATCTGCACCTCGCCCATCACCTGTGCATGAAGTTCTTTGAGTGTTTCATCCCATATAATATGAAGCTCAGGTTCCTCCTCTTCAAGCTGCTTCAAGAGCGGAAGTGCACGTCTTACATCCCAGTCCGGTTCCAAAAAGATCCGATACGTCAAAACCGGCTCTAATATTGGAACCTCATCGTGTTCCATAAAGCCAAGCCCCTCTCCCGGATACGTATGGGACAAACCGGTAACCGCACAAATTTCTCCCGCTTTGGCTTCTTTTGCCGTCGTATATTTTTCTCCGGAATAGAACCGGATCTGATTGATCTTTTCGCTCCAGATCTGCTCTTCATCGCCGTCATCAGATTGCAGCTGCTTTTTGCCCTGTAATAACTGTCTCGCCTGCAGGCGTCCACCCGTCACTTTCAAATGTGTCAGTCGATTGCCCTGCTCATCTCTGGATATCTTGTATACTCTGGCGCCAAACTCATCTCCATACTGACCGGGCTCTGTATATTGCCACAATCCCTTTAGAAATGTTTCAACTCCCTGCATTTTTAGTGCAGAGCCAAAATAACATGGAAACAACTTCCGTTGTCTGATCAGCCGGATCACATCTGCATCTTCAAGTGTTCCATCCTGCAAAAAGCGTTCCAACAGATCCTCTTCACACATGGCTGCCGCTTCCATCACGCTCTCAGGTTCTGCCATAAAATCAACACAGGCATCCGAAAGCTTTTCCTGTAGTTCCTGCATGATCCGACCACGATCCGTATCCGGCATATCCATTTTATTGATAAAAAGAAACACCGGAATATCGTAGTAAGCAAAAAGCTGCCATAACGTCTCGGTATGGCTTTGCACGCCATCAGCAGCACTAACGACTAATACTGCATAGTCCAGTACCTGCAATGCGCGCTCCATTTCTGCCGAAAAATCCACATGTCCCGGTGTATCTAATAGCGTAACCGTTCCATCCTGCAACGCAAAGCGCGCAGGCTTGGAAAAAATAGTGATCCCCCGGTCACGTTCCATATGATTGTTATCTAAAAAAGCGTTTTGATCGTCAACACGCCCTAATTGGCGGATCGACCCTGCCGTATACAAAAGTCCCTCCGACAGTGTCGTTTTACCCGCATCAACGTGCGCCAATATTCCTATGGTAATATGTTTCATATATATTCACTTTCTATCTGCGATCCTTCGCCGGTGTAATATCCCCGGTACTCTCGCTAATGATAAATCGTGGCCGTTCCTTGGTTTCCATGTAAATCTTACCAATGTACTCTCCAATAACGCCCAAACTAAGCAACTGCACACCGCCCAAAAATAAAATACAGCACAAAAGACTTGACCATCCACCAACAGTCATTCCGCATATCTTTTCAATGATCGTTGCAACAATAGCGATCAAACTGATCACACAAACAATAAATCCCATACTGGTGATCATACTGATCGGTTTGACGGAAAAGCTGGTAATGCCATCAAACGCAAACGAAAGCATTTTTTTCAATGGATAATGGCTCTCTCCGGCAATTCTCTCAGCACGTTCATAGTAAACGCAGGAATAGCGAAAACCTACTAACGGCGCCATTCCACGTAAGAACAGATTAACCTCTTTGAACTGTGCTAATCCCTCCAGCGCTTCTTTACTCATCAAACGGTAATCTGCATGATTGTATACAACATCTGCGCCCATCGCCGCCATAACTTTATAAAAGCCCTGCGCCGTAGCACGCTTGAATACCGTATCTGTCTTTCTCTCGGAACGCACACCATAGACGATCTGTGATCCTCCCAAATACTCGTCCACCATCCGCGTCATCGCTGTCATATCATCCTGACCGTCACAGTCGATCGATATTGTAATATCTGCATATTGTTTTGCTGTCATCAGTCCTGCAAAAAGAGCATTCTGATGTCCACGATTACGTGACAAACATAAACCTTCGATCTGCTCTTCTTCCTCTGCAAACTTGCTGATCAATTCCCAAGTAGCATCTTTGCTTCCATCATTTACAAACATGACACGGCTCTCTTCTGCAATCTTCCCTTCTGAGATCATGCCACGCAGCGTCTGCAAAAATAATGGTTCTGTTTCCGGTAATACTTTTTCTTCATTGTAACAAGGAATTACAATGTATAAAATTGGTTTACTCGTCATGATATACCCCCTGTATTGTGTCTTCGTTTCTTTCATAGATACCATGGATCATTTTCCTGCATAGCAACGTATAAGAATGTATGCCTCGCTTCTCCATGACCCTTGGCAGTATTATATCAAATATTGTTTCAAAATGGCAACCTTGTCTGTCTGCTCCCAAGGAAGGTTTAAGGTGTTTCTTCCAAAATGTCCATAGGCTGCCGTCTGTTTATAGATCGGACGGCGGAGATCCAACATCTGAATGATTCCTGCTGGTCGCAGATCGAATTCTCTTCTTATCATCTCTACCAGACTCTCATCTGAAATTTTTCCGGTTCCAAAAGTGTCTACCATAATAGAGGTCGGATGAGCCACCCCAATTGCGTAAGACAACTGAATTTCACATTTATTTGCCAGACCTGCAGCCACAATATTCTTCGCAACATAACGAGCAGCATAAGATGCAGAACGATCTACTTTCGTACAGTCTTTTCCAGAAAAAGCTCCGCCGCCATGCCGTGCCATACCACCATAGGTATCTACAATAATCTTGCGTCCTGTTACACCACTATCGCCGTGAGGACCGCCTATGACAAAACGCCCTGTTGGATTGATGAAAAATTTTGTATTCTCATCTACCAGTTCTGTTGGAATAATCGGTTCCAATACATATTTTTTTATATCAGCGTGGATCTGCTCCTGTGTCACATCTGGATCATGCTGTGTTGACAGAACCACTGCATCCAGCCGGTGCGGAATACCTGCTTCGTCATATTCTACAGTAACCTGACTCTTACCGTCCGGTCTTAAATAATTCAACAAACCATCTTTACGGACCTGAGTAAGCTGCCGAGTCAATTTGTGTGCCAGTGAAATTGGATATGGCATAAATTCATTCGTTTCGTCACATGCGTAACCAAACATCATACCCTGATCCCCAGCACCAATTGCATCAAGCTCTTCTTCTGACATTTTGTGTTCTTTTGCTTCCAATGCCTTATTCACGCCCAAAGCAATATCTGCTGACTGCTCATCAATTGCCGTTAAAACAGCACAGGTATGTGCATCAAATCCATAATCTCCATTGTCATAACCAATTTCTTTGATTGTTTCTCTTACCACCTGCTGCATATCTATATACGCATTGGTCGTGATTTCTCCCATCACTAATACCATACCCGTTGTAATTGCAGTCTCACAGGCCACTCTGCTCATCGGATCCTTCTCCATAAGAGCATCCAATATGGCGTCTGATATGGCATCACACATTTTGTCCGGATGTCCTTCTGTTACTGATTCTGAGGTAAATAATCTTTTCTCCA